>CXWK01077422.1_pt1 | contig 12584 bp, 7 predicted proteins | sample 590851 | NCBI WGS metagenome assembly CXWK01 (sample SAMEA3498364, study PRJEB10139) | wastewater metagenome | biome: wastewater treatment plant; material: activated sludge | place: Denmark | collected 2014-08-01
CTGGTCGTCGGCTCGATGCCCGCCACCAGCCAGTTGTTCAGGGACACAAGGGAGATAACCCGCCCCTGTCGGTCGCTGGGCAGGCCATCTACATTGTTCAGGCCCATGTTGAGTATCTGCCCGTCTGCCGTCCAGCGCAACAAGTCCCGGCCCACGGGGATGTACAAGTCGCCCTGGTGGTGAATCATCCCTCGCCCGTTGGTGGTAGTGGGGATGCCCCAGGGGGTAACGCCCTCCACAAAGTCACCGGGTAGAACTACCCACAGGCCATCGTCGGTGCTGACGTAGACACTATCCCCCAGCCCAGCCATCCCCCGAATCGTGAAGTCGTCTGGCCCTACTTCCAGCGGGCCAGTCCAGGTCGTGCCGTCCGCTGTGTAGTACACGTCATTCTGGTAGGCCCGCCATAGGTAGCCCCGCCACACCAGGTACAGGTTGGCGTAGGTAGTACCCTGCGTCGTGAACGTTTCCGCCGTCGCCATCTTCGCCTGTCCGTTTGCGCCCAGGCCGATGTACAGCACGTTGTCATAGACGGCTGCATCCTGTACGCTGTTGGCTCCGATTGCGCCCGTACTCTCCCAGCGGTTGTCGGTGTCGTCCCACTCCCAGACCGTGCCGTAGTTGAGAGCGTACATCACCCCATTGAAAGACCGTAGACGCCAAGTGTCCGAGGAAACTGCGATACCGTCTGTGTCAAAGAACTTCTGGAACTCGATTGCTGCTCCGCCGCTGCGTAGGATTTTTCCCCCGGTTTCCGTGCCTGTACACCAAACACCGGTTTCGTTTGTGGCTACCGCAAAGATGCTTGTCTCGCTGCTGCTATCGTAGACTTCGGCCCACGTAGCCCCATTGTCGCTGCTGCGGAATATCTTTCCACTAGGCCCACTTGTGGCTACCCATATACCATTTCCATCGGTTGCCATTCCATAAATCGTTGTGGTATCACTGTCGTAAATCTCAGTCCACGTCACGCCAGCATTAGTGCTGCGGAATATCTTGCCATTTGGCCCACCACCCGCACACCAGACCCCGGCCCCATCTGTCGCCATAGAGTAGATGCCCGTCTCGCTGCTATCGTAAACTCCACTCCAGTTGGCTCCGTTGTCACTGCTTCGGACGATCATCCCATCGTTGGTTCGACCAGCACACCATACCCCTGCCTCATCAGTTGCGATACACGCATAAATATGCGGAGTTCCATAGACTATTACAGCCCACGTAGCCCCGTCATCTGTGCTGCGTGCAATGTGGGCGTTCCCCGAAGAGTAATGCCCGACCGCACACCAGACCCCGGCCTTGTCCGTTGCCACCCCATAATAACCGTGGCTGCCCGCTAGAGTTGCAGCATGAGTCCACGTCACTCCATCATCACTGCTCCGGTATACCTTGTTTGAATCATAGGTTACTGCACACCAGACCCCGGCCTCGTCTGTCGCTATGGATGAGATATGAGTATTGGCGCTGTCGTAAACTTCTGTCCACGTCACCCCATCGTCCGTACTACGGAATATCTTTCCGCTTGTTCCGCTGCCCGCACACCATATCCCGGCTCCATCTGTCGCCATGGAATAGATGGATGTTTCGCTGCTGTCATAGACCTCAGCCCAGGTTGTGCCGTTGCCATCCTCTGTCCACGTCGCCCAACTGCTACCGTTGTAGGTCTTGGCGACTCCCTCCGTTGCAATCCCCGTCAGGGTAATAGAAGCTGATGCGCTGACCACCAACCAGAACACGCCGCCCGGTGTAATGGTTGTCGCCAAGTCCGCCAACATCCACTGCCCACCAGGGGTTGTCTCTGTAATGGTGACAGTCGTACTACCACTCAATGTGCCAGGAGAGCCGCCGCTGTTGGTGTACACGGCTACGGTAATCACCGTGCCGACTGCCCCTTCCACGTAGAACCAAATCTTGTCCACGTTGCCGGTGTTGGTGTTGGCGCAGTAGACGCCTATGCTCTGGATTATCGTACCGTCCACCACAATGTCACTGCTGGCCCGCTGCCGACTGTTCAATTCGTTGCGGGATACCCGGTGCGTAATGCGAGGCCATGCGTTGAGGATGACTTGATTCTTGAAGCGGGTGTCACTCTCCGCATACTTGAAGCCACCCGCCTTTGCGTCCTTCTGGCCTGCCCCTGCCTGCCAGTTGTCCATCAGCCACGCCGACCATTCTTGCAGGTCATCGTACTCCCCACCCTGGCCCACTTGTGCCGCCATCGGGTTGTAGTAGGCCCGTTGGTAGCTGTTGCTTATCGGCTGGGCCAACATATATTTCTTGCTGTTCAGGGTGATATGCGCCGTCATCCTGCTCTCCGTGTCAGTCGCATTCTAGGGGATACGGTAGGTGTCCATCTCATCCAAAACTCATCGGCCAACTGCTGGTAGTAGCGCATATTCCACTCGTAGCGGGTGCGCTCGGTTTCGTTCACGTCGGTCAACCCGTAGGCGTGTGCGTTTGCCATCGCCTGATGGTACAGATTCTCAATCAGCCGCAACTCTGGCAGAGCCATGCCGAAGTACACGCTCACGGCGCTGTTGTGGCTGGCTGCTGTGCTGCCGTTGATTGCCCGTACCAGATTCGTCAGGGTTGTGTACGTCCCGTTGTCGGTAAACCCACTGTACTGAATCCACTCCTTGTCCACGTAGACGTACCCACTGGGGCCAACGTTGACAATGGCGGAAAGTATCAGGCTGGTGTCTGTGCTGTTGATTGTGGTCTGCACGGTGGGGATGGTGCTGGGCAGTGGCCCTTGCTCACCCCACCAAAGGATGCGTGCGTTCGATATAGCTCCGGGGATACCCTCGTTGTCTTCCAGACGCAGCACATGGCCGCTGCTGCTGTCCGGTTCGATGCTCCACCCCAACACGTCCGCCCAAACGTACTCGTTGCTCTCCTCGTCGTCTACCCCGTAGGTATGGAGAATCCGCCGCTGGGGTTGGATGCGTTTGCCCATATACTCAGGCAACGTGTACTCATACGTGCCTTCCACCCACCCGCCGCTGATGGTGTAGATGAAGGGGATGGACACCCGCCCACTCCACCGCAAGCAGGCGTCAGAGAGCGATGCGTACAACTCCGCATCGCTCCACCGGGCATTGCTTGTGTCTCTAAGACGAATCTCGATATCCCCCAGGAGGGTCAACTGTGTACGTAAATGGGGTACGACGTAAATCATGTCACGCCTCTCCGAATGTAGATGCTTCCGTCTGCCATCTCTGCACCATAGCAGGCGTCACCAGTGCGCCCAACTCCCCAGACAACCATTCCGGGTCAGCCGCTACCAACTGGGCAAAGGTGTAGATGCCCAGCAAGTATAGCCGTTGCTCCCTGGCCTCGGCAATCCCCTTGACACGGGTTAGGTCGTCGGGTGTCACAACGGAAAGAATAATTTCTTCCGCTGTTTCCGTTTCTTCCACTGTCGCTGTCATCGCTACTACTAAGGAGTTTTTCATCCGACTGCCACCCCACTAACGATAATCGTACCTGCGCTATACGTGCTGATGCGCGCCCGCACTTTGAGCAGGCCCAGCACGGGCAGGGTGCTTTGGTAGATTCCGTCTGCTGTCGCCGTGGTCGCAGCCGTGCCACTGGTCAGGCCAGTAAAGCGCAGGGCGTACCATGTGCTGTTGTCAATCGTTCCCTCAAAGGTGATGGTGTCACCGCTGATACCTTCAATTTGGATGGTAGCGTAGGAAGATGCCCCGTTGCTGCCGTCCAGTGTGTCCAACGATGTACCGTTGCCGGTCGCCACTGCGCCGCTGTGCATCGGGACAATGCCCTGGTAGGGCGTATACAACATTGCCATTTGTCTCTCCTATGAAAAAGGGCAGGGATAGTCTATCGTCCCTGCCCTTCTTCTGTCTGTTAGCCGATTTCTCGGCTGATGCGCTGACTAAACACGTAGATGTGCTTGGTTCCCGACGCCCCATCTCCCTCGATACCGATGTAGGGGATGAGGTCGATAGCGTCCGTCAGTGCGGTGGAGGTCGTGACCAACGCACCGTTGACGTACATCCGGGCAATCCGGCTGCTGTCGATGGTGATTTTGAGGTGATAGTCGGTGTTGGCCGCAACCACAATACCAGTGTCGTACTCGGTATCAGTGCCAGCAATACTATAAATGGCCTGCAATTCGCCATCGTTTACATCATCCTCGTAGCGGAAAAACACCTGGTTGGCGTCAGTCGCCGTGACCGAAGTGTTGGTCAGCTTCAAGCCCGCCCAGAAGTTAGAGGCTGCGATGGACGAACCAGTGCGGATGTGCGCCTGCCACTCCGTCTTCTTGTCCGTCCCCCAGGTAACATTCGTCCATGCCGTCTGGTTGGTGTCCAGGTGGGGCAGGAGAATTTCTTGGTCGCCATCTGCGCCAGCCGTCGCCAACTTGATACCACCCTCGGCATAGAAGGTACACAGGGCAGACGTGCCGTTGGTTCCCAGGATTTCAAAGTCCGGGTCGGCCACTTCACGGGTTGCCTCGGTTGCGCTGTTGATGTCTGCGTTTAGACCGGGCTTCCCACGCTGCCCAGCCGTCCAGCGAAGCTCGAAGCGGTTGCCCAAGCCGGGCATTTCGTCGATAAAGGCTTCCAGGTCTGCGAATCCGGGGTCGCCTGCGTTCTTCAGGTACGCCGATAGCGCACCCTTCACTCGGTCACGATTGATTACTGTTCCCATGTTTCAAGTCTCCTTATGAAAGTCCAACTGCGCCAACGTTGACGACAATCGTACCACGCCCTGTACTGTCAAAGTACACGACAAGGCACTCGTCACGGGCATTCAGTGTTGCGACGTTGTTAGTTCCGTTGAACGTCCCAGCCGTCAGGGTCAGCGTGTGCGCTGCCGTGCCAGTGGCGGATGTATCCTTGACTACGAACAGTCCTTGATGGTTTGCTGCGCTGGCAATGGTGGCCGCAACCACAACAGATGCATGGTTCAGTTCCACCGTCTGTACCCCCGCCGTCACAGCGCCGCTTGCGGTCAACTCCTGTGTGCGTGCGCTCACGTCGGCTGCATTGTTGATTTCCGCCGCCGTTGCGTTGACTTGGATTTCGCTGCCGGATGTGCCGATGTGCAAAGCCGTAGCCTTGACCACGCCGATGTTAGAAGCGGAGTTGGCAATCACAGCCTTGCTTGCAACCACTGTGCCAGCGGTTGCGCCATCCAGGAAGTCCAACTCAGCCGCAGTGACCAGCGCCGTACTCATCGGCACGGCAAACCAGTCAGCCGTAGCGCCGTTGTTGACGGTCTTCACCCACTTGGCTACTACACCCGCCGAAGAACGGACGTACTCCGAACCGATAGCCGCTTCCACGAAGGGGGTAGCCGTTCCATCCAGTGCAGCCGTTCCCCAAAAGGTTTGCGGTGCAGGGCCAGCAAGAGGGTCTTCCGGCACGCCCCGTGGCTGTTGATTGACATTTTGAATGTACATCGCTCCTCCTTAAGAAGTGGTGCTGAATGTGTGAATCCGGCCATGCGACTTCTCGTTCACAAGCACGAAGCCATACTCACCCACCACGTCCTTCTTCATGTAGTCGCCGGTGGCAACGCCATCCTTGACGGCAAACTTGTCGAAAGTCACCCATCCCAGCTTGTCGCTCTCAACGATGAACAACTGGTCAGAGGGACACCATCGGTCGAAGATAATGTCCAGTTGCCGTCCGCCCCAGGGCATTTGCAACTTTGTCACCATGTTGCCGCCCATCGTTTCGCTGCGCTCGGTGGTGATGAAGCCTTCGTACATCTGGGCAAACTTCCGCTGGGGCCAAGTGTTGCAGATGATACAGTCCGGGTCGCCGCCCGCCAGGAACACAGCTTCCACGGCATCATCCATCATCTTCCGGGTCAGGGATGCGCTGGCTGCGTTCGTCACGTTGGTAGACACAAACTGGTTGAAGCCGCCCATCGCCCGGGGCAGGCTGCTGCTCCCATCATGGCGCAGACCGTGATAGAAGGTATTGCCAAGCTGAATGGCAAACTTGCCAGCCTTGAATTTGCCGCCCACCTTGTCGTTGCCGCCGATGAGTTTGGACAGGTGGTATGCCATCGTGTCAGCCACGGCATAGTTGTTCACCTTCTGCTCAGAGCGGGTCACAATCACCGATTCCGAAAAAATCTGGGTGTAGTTGTACGGACGTGTGACGGTGGTGGTGTGACCAGTCACAAACTCTGCGCCCTCAGCCTGGGCCTGAAAGTATTCATAGATGGCCGTGCTGGTTGCGTGAGTAGCCGCTGTGCTGCCCGCATATCCACGGGAAACAGTCAGGGTGTTACTCGCCACGCTGGACACGTACATCAGTTCGCTTTCCACTTTCACCACGCTGCCACGCTTGAACAGCGTGCCGTCAGCCACGTCGATACCAGTCTCGCTGGCATCCAACGCTTCGGCCAAAGTGCTTTCCCGGCTGGACATAGTGTCTTCCAGCCATTCGTACTTAATCTGGGGCCAGTTCAGCAAACGAAACCGTGTTGCATTGTCCAGCCCGAAACGGCGAAGCAAAGGTGCTTCCGTCCAGTCAATCATGTGAATCATGTCACCAACAGACGGACGAATCAGGTTGCTGTCAGTGGCAGTGGTTCGAGTCCCTGTTGCCATTATCGTTCTCCTATGAATTGCCCAGCATCAGCTTGTAAATATCCGTTGCCGGGGCTTTCTGCTTTTGAAGTTGGTTGAGCCTCGCCCGATACCGGGCATCGGCTGTCTGTGGGCTACCGCCACCCAGGTCAACCATGTTGGCTGGTTGGCGTTCTTCCTGCACTGCTTCTTCCGTGGTTGTAGTGGCCTGTGGCTTCTCCCGCAAGGCTTTTACCGCACTGCGCCACGCTGCTTCGGGGCTACTCGCATCCAACTGGTTGATAGGCACTCCCGTTTCCTGGGAGATTGCCGTCAACATCTGGTTGCGGTAGGTCAACGCATCTTGTATCTGTTGCTGCTGAACCAACTGCTGTTGCAGCGATTGATAACGATTGGCGTAGTCGTCCCGCTCGAACTGCACTTTTTCAAAGTCGTCCATGCCCGCCATCTTCGCCAGGCGTGCTTCCTCCCGTGCTTGGAAGGCTTCTCGTTCCAGTTGGGCAAGCCGCTGGTCTGCTCGGCTCTGGTACTCCCGAAACTGGGGAAGTTGGGTCAAGTCTACTTTGGAAAAGTCCGGTACTGCCTGCGCTGGCTGTCGCTGTCCTGCGTCCAGGTCTTCCGCCGGGGCTACCTCTTGCGAAGCTCCACCGTCAGATACCTGCCCGCCGTCCATCAACTCCACTTGTTCTGCCATCTTTGAAAATCCTCCATTGACAACTGAATCGGCCTATGCTACACTCACGTTTGCCAGCCACCCTTCTGGCATTTGCTCCACTCCTCTCCCTATTTGTGTGTGTGTGTCTGGCCCGACCTCATCAGTCGGGCCAGATGCTTTTTCCACACTGTAGCACAAACGCAGAAGTTGTCTACCCCCTAACGCTCTTCTATCTCGGTGGTTGCCACGCTCGTAATTGCTCTGGCCCGATTCTGTCTCCTGCTGCCAGCCAAAACCGTGTCCTGTCCTCTGGCGCATAGTATTGCGGTACTCCCCGCAAGTCCCACAATTCGGGGTTCATTCCTTCTATGTACGCCTGCTGGGGTGGGTTCACAAAGTAGCCACCGCCACCATAGGAACGCCCGTAAGAACGCCCACCTCCGCCAGATTGACAACCCACGAACCATCCGTCAGGGTACTTTTCCGTCCATGCTGCCAGTAGGGGTGCGCCCTCATCGCTGTGCAGATACGCACACTTGCCATCCCAATCATCTTTGTCGAAAGCGTAGTAGGCATCCTTCAACCCACGCAGCGGGTCATCCTCGCCGCTGCCTGCTGCCCCTGGCTTGCCCTCTCCTGTGGCTGGCCCTTTAGCTACCAGTGTTCCGTTCTTGTCCTTCTCCACGCCATACTTCGCTCCGTCAAACAGGGCATTGATTTCATCGGGCTTGCCCAGGAACCGTCCCAGCCATCCTTGCAGGCTGTACGCCCCGTTGTCCTTCTCGGCATTAGCCGCTTTGCGTGCCTTGTACTCATTCCAAGCATCGTTCAACCAGGGGTACTTCGCACGATACGCCCGTGCTTCTTCCCCTTTCAGGTCAAGAGAACCTTCCATCACGGCAAAGACATTCGGGCCGTACTTGTCAATCATCGCTGACTCTACGGCTGTCAACTCCTGCCTTCCCGCCCGGTCTGCCGACTTTACTCTCTCCTCAGATTTTGTCATCTCACTACGCCGGTACTCGTCCAAAGCCTGCTCTGGTGTGCCGCCTTTGAGGAAAGCGCCCAGCCCTGCCTGTCCGATGATACCTGCCAGTGCCGCCGTCCGCTTGGCTTCCCACGCTGCTACATCCTGACGGTACTTGACTGTTGCTGCCCAGCCTGCATCTTCGGGGAAGGTAGGCTTGCCGGGAAATTGAAACTCAAACCAGTTGAGAAACTCCCCAAACATTGCGTTCTTGCCTTCCATCGGGTTCATCCCAGACTTCACCGCACCAGTAGGCGGCTTCAAGTCTGCCGATGGATAGCGTGCTTTCAGCGCCGCCTCTTGCTCCTTGAAGCGGTTGCGGATTGCCTGCTCCTCCTCGTAGGTGGCATCCGGGTTTGTGGCGAACAGCCGTTCTATGTCCGCTTCCCTCTGGTCTACCAGTAGTCGTCGCTCGTCGTAGAAGTCGCCGGTCGCCGCCCCAATGCCCGGTCGCTTTACGTCGGGGTCAGCGTTCGGGTAGAAGAATTTTCGGTCAAACATTGTCTGTGTGGCCGGGGTAGGTTCACGCTCTCCCCTGCTGCCAAACGGGTTCTCTGCCGGGTCATACTGCATCCCAAAGTAGTTGTTCATGTCCCGGTAAATCTGCCGCTCGGATTCCGGCTGGCGGGTGACACCCAGGCCCAGGAAGAAGTTGGACAGGGTTCGCACGTTGTCGTCGCCCATCGCCCGTTCTTCTACCTGCTGGAAGAACGGCTCCATGCCATCGGGCATTTCGGGCAATGGCCCTTGCGCCTTGCCGGTCTTGATAGCTATGGTGTCCCGCAGCCACGCCGCCTGCGAATCGGTCAGGTTCAGCTTGCCCTCCTGCTGCAATACCGCCATCCCTCGCACCAGCCGGTCAGCATCCCAGTCGTCAGTCAGGCCCAGCAACCGTGTCCCCACGTTGGGCTTCATGTAGGGTACGTCTACGCCCATCGCCCGTGCCAGCTTGATAAGCATTTGTGTATGGGGGAGTAGCGCACGTATCTCATCCTCTCGCCCTGTCTTCAACTGGTAGGCCAGGGCAATCGCTGGCATAGGAGAGAACCCCGCCGAGTCAATGCCGTTCATAATCCTTTCCATGACAGACAGTTCCTTCGTGCCTTCTTCGTCCCAACTCTGGCGTAGCAGTTGGTCTTGGAAAGGATAGAAGTACCGGGCCGGGGACATAACAGCATACCCATCCATTCCTGGAATGGGGATACGTCCGTCCATCCGGGGTCGGTTGCCCTCTCGCTCGTTGTTGCGCTCTATCGCCCGCTCTGTGCGAAGGAAGTCCGCCAGGTGGTAAGGCCGGGTCATCAGTCGCCGTGCTGTGTTCTTGAAGGTTCGTGTCCGGTAGATGTGGTAGGGAACCAACACGTTCAGCCAGTCATCGGCTCCATACGTGTTGCTGTAGTTGAGCATGGCAAAGTCCGCCGCCTGCTTCCCGGCTTCGTTCGCCCCGGCCAGGGTGTTGCGGAATTGTGGCACTGCCTGTTGTCTGGCCCACTGCCCAAAGGCCATCGCTTCCTGTCGGCTGATGGTCTTGGGATTGAACAGGTCATCGCCCATCTTGCGTAGTTCCTCATGGGCGTGTAGTGCCTGCCGGAAGTGATACATCCCTATGTCAGCCGTGGTCAGGCTGGCCGCATTTGTCCGGCGCATGGCCTCGCTGTTTTCGTCGTATGCCTTGCGTGCATCTACGCCTTTTTCCAGGCCAAACCACTTGTGGAGCAGTGGCGTGCTTTCGCCGGTCGGTTCGTAGGCGGGTGTGGTGGATTCGTAGGTAGCCCACCCGGAGCTTGCATCACCCCGCACTGTCCGCACAGTTTCTTTCAGTTCGGCCACGTTCATCTTCTTCAACTCAGAAGACGTGTAGCCTGCACCTTTCAACGTATCTCCGTGGCGCTCCATCACTTCCCGCCGAGACAGTTTGCTCAGGTCGTCGCTGGCCTTGCCCTCTTTCGCCATACGTGCTGTGGCTCTCGCCAGGGATTCGCCGCCCTGTTTCACTTCGTTTAGTCTGCCCTGCACGTCGTCCAGTTGCCGACTCAACAAAGCGTAGTCGTTCAGCCACTTGCCCACGTCCTCTGTGGTGGCTCCCTTCCCTAGCAGGCTGTCCGCAAAGTCCCGCAGCTTGGGCCAGCTTTGCCAGTCGTACCCCTCGATGCGAAGGTCTGACGTGCCGCCGCCAGATATTTTCTTCGCCAAACTCTGTGCGCTGGGTATGCCGCTCCACTCGGCTGCTGCCCTGTCCCACTGCTCGAGCATATTCGTGCGAGCCTGCTTCATGCCCGTCAACTCTGTGCGCTGTTTCTCGATACGTTCCAGGGGGGCTTCCTCTGGCAGAGACAACAGGGGCAGGTCTTCTTCTTCCAGTAGGCGGGGGGCCGCTTCCAACTGACGTTCTGGCTTGCCCTCTGGGTAGTTGCCCATCTGTGGGCGGGGAGACGGCACTGCTGCTGCCGCTGGCGTGTTCTGGGCATCCATCTTTTTTAGTACCCAGGCCAGCTTGTCCTCAGTCAATTCTTCAAGACGAACAATCGTGCTACGCATCCCAGCGTTTTTGTTTATCCAGTTGACCAGATTCTTCTCTGTCCCCAATTGCAGTTTGGTGTTGTCCGTCCCCAAATCCAGGCCGATTCTCTGCGCTCCATCTCGCAACTGGGACAGGCTCGTTGCCCGTGGCACAGATGGCGAAGCCTTTGAGAATACCGGATAGCTGCTGTCCGTCACTTCTTGCACATCGACGGTTTTGTATTGCACCCTGGCCGCTGGTGTCTCCGGCACAACGGTAGCCGGTGTCTCCGCTGGCTGCACACGCTTGGCCTTTGCAGTCCGCTCGTCGTAAAACTTCACCGCCTTCTGTACGTCCGCATCGGTCAAGTCAGTCAGCTTGGTTATCTTGCGGCCAAGCAATTCGTCACTGTGACGGTTGAGAGATGCGACAATCACCTTGTCTAGCTTACCGCCATCTTTGGTAGCCGTAGGCAGTCCTGCCCGTCCCGCTGCTTCCACTAACGGGGTAAGGTCGGTAGGCTTCGGGGCCGGGGTAGGGAGTGTAGATGCGGGTGTAGATAGTGTAGGCGCAAGTGTAGATGCGGGTGTAGTCGGAACATCCACCTTACGTACTGCCCACTGGAAAGGTACGCCGTCCTCGTCAGCGCCAACGGCACGGATTTCGTAGACGGATAGAATATCTTGCGATGGAGTGCCACCAATAACCTCCATCTCTCCTGCGTCATTCCTTATGGCGTTACTTGGCCGCTTGATTTCGACAAGGTAGAAGTTATCCCCAATCTTCCCTCTCTTGTTATTTGGGCCAAAGGATGTAGCGTATCTATAGGAAGCAGACGGGGTTTCATCATACAGGGTAGCGTTATCCAGATTGTACCCAGGCAGGTTCATCGACTGGTTCGACTGAATAACACCCGTCTTTTTTATGTTTTCATATTCCTCGCCGTGCATACCACGCCACAAAGTTTTTTTATTGTCCAGGTACGCCCCTCTGGGTGGGTCAAAGTTTGGTATTACATCTTCGGGTTCGCCCCATCCCTTGCCCGGAATCAAATCTATCCGTGAGTTCTTTGCCCCCGGCTTCATGCTAATCGGGCTATCGTTTGGCTCCACTAAGTTTGCATCGTACTTGAACGCAAACTTAGTATTGTACTGGTCAGTGTATACGTGCGACTTCACATCTGGCTTGGTCGCCGCTTCGGTAAATGCCGGTCGCACTGGCGCAGGGGTGGCCGGTGCAGGTTGCGGTCGCACGGTCGCCGGTCGTGGGGCTGGCACGTCAGCGGGTAGCTCGTCAAGCTGCTTCTGTACAGCTTGCACCCGCTCGTTCAGTGCATCCACTTCGGCCATCGCCGCCGCCCGCTGCTTCGCATTGCCGGTTACAGTTTCATTTACCTTGCTGCCAATCTGTGCGTTCAGGGCAAACTGCTCATCCTCCAACTGCTGCCGGGATGCCGTTGGAGTTGTTGGAGTAACCGTTGGAGTTTCTCCAACAGCGGGAGTGGATATTTGCTGCTTGGCTCCCGCCTCTGCGTCCCGCAGTATGGCTTTGGCGTCTACTGGCATATTCTTGCGGGCCAGGGATACCGTCACGGTGTCAATGTACGCCGCTGATACGTCTGTGTGTTCTTTCCAGATGCGCTCTAGCTCTGCGTTCGCCTTGTCCTGGGCTATCTGTAGCGGTACGCCCAGGGTGTCAATCGCCTCTTGCTTGGCAATGTTCACGGCACGTTTCTCTGCCGCCGCCCGTGCGCCCAGGTTCCGCAAGTAGACGTGCATATCGAACACTTCGTCCAGGGTGTCGGCGCTCATAGCTTGGCGGGCCACAAAGGAGT
>CXWK01014946.1_pt1 | contig 12579 bp, 11 predicted proteins | sample 590851 | NCBI WGS metagenome assembly CXWK01 (sample SAMEA3498364, study PRJEB10139) | wastewater metagenome | biome: wastewater treatment plant; material: activated sludge | place: Denmark | collected 2014-08-01
GATTTTCGAGGAGTACGGCGTGGAGATCGAGGTGGGCGACTTGCTGGATGTGGTGGATCATCTGCTGCCGGATGAAGGCCAGCATTGGGTTTCACCGACCTATGTCTGCCGCGTGCTGCGCGGCGAGCCGCTGATCCGCGAACCAGGGAAGTGCGCGGGCATCGGCTGGTTCGCCGTGGATGCGGTGCCCACCCAATTGACGTTGGTCACGCAGGCCAACCTGGCCCATTATCGCCAGCGCCTGCTGCGCGGCGGCGCTCACGCGGGTGCAGTATGACCCACATCGTGACCCCTTCGGCGCGTGCCGCGGCCGCCGCGCTGGCGCAGGCCGCGCTGACCGGCCGGCCGCTCTACCTGGACACCGAGACGACTGGCCTCGGCGCGCATGATGAGATTATCGAGGTCTGCCTGCTGGAAGACGATGGCAGCGTCCTGCTGGCTTCGCTGGTGCGGCCCCAACATACGATCCCGGCCGATGTTGTGCGCGTCCATGGGATCACCAATGCGATGGTGGCCGACGCGCCCACGTGGCCCGAGCTGTGGCCGCAGTTGGCTGAGCAGATCGAGGGGCGCCGCCTCGCCATCTACAACGCGGATTTCTATCTGCGCATGATGCGCCAGTCCCATGCCCGCTACGGCTTGCGCTGGGCGCGTCTCGAACGCCAGAGCCTGTGCATCATGAAGCTCTACGCGCAGTTTCGCGGCGACTGGAATCAGGCCTATCGTTCGTACCGCTGGCACAGCCTCGAAAACGCCGGCCGGCAGTGCGGCATTGCCCTGCCCAACAGCCACCGCGCCGCGGACGATGCGCTCCTGGCGCGCGCCGTTTTGCACGCCATCGCAGGCGCTGCCCTGCATGCCCCAAGCGCCGAGCCGGACCTTTTCTGAATGATCGCTGCGCCGGCGCAGCCCGGGTCAAGTCGGATTGATCGAGAGTTGAGGGAAGAGTGACATCTCCAGTCGAGAACACCGCGCGCAGCGGCAGCCTTGTCCTGTACAAAAATCGGCCCGCGCGCGTGGCGCAGATAGCCGAGAAGCTCGACCTGAACCTCCAGGGCGGCGAGACGGCTCATGTGCGCTTGAAGGACATCACCCTGCTGCACCCTGGCCCGCTGCAGAGCCTGGGCGAGCTGCTGCCGCAGCAGGGCGACGTGCAATCCGCGTGGGAACTGTTGGCCGGCAGCCAGACGACTCTGCCCGAGCTGGCCGATCTCATCTATGGCGCGTTTACGCCCGCGACGGCCTGGGCTGCCTGGCAATTGGTCAGCGACGGTCTGTATTTTCGCGGCGCGCCAGGCGAGATCACGGTGTGCACGCCGGACGACGTGGCGCATAAGCAGGAGGCCCGCCGCGCGGACGCGGCCGAGAAGGCCGCCTGGGCCGAATTCAGCCAACGCGTGCGCCGCCATGAAGCCGCGGCCAATGACGCGCGCTACCTCAAAGAGGTCGAGGCTGTGGCGTTTGGACGCCAGTCGCGCAGCCGGGTGTTGCGCGACCTGGATCGTGAGGAAACGCCGGAGAGCGCCCACGCCCTGCTGCTGGAAACGGGCTTCTGGCCGGTCACGGTCAATCCCTATCCTGTGCGCTTGACCCTGCCCACGACCGCGCCCGACCTGCCCCTGCCCGCCGTTCCCGACGAGGAACGCCGTGATTTGACTCATCTGGCCGCCTTTGCTATTGACGATGCCAGCACCACCTCGCCCGATGACGCCATCAGCCTGGACGCGGACGGGCGCGTGTGGGTGCACGTGGCGGATGTAGCCGCGCTGGTGCGGCCGGATGATCCCGCAGATGAGGAGGCGCGCGGCCGGGGCGCGACGCTCTACCTGCCTGAGGCCGTCATTCCCATGCTGCCCTGGCGCGCCACCGAACTGCTCGGCCTGGGCTTGCAGGAAATTTCACCCGCCTTCTCGTTTGGCATCGGCCTGGACGCCAACGGGCAGGCCGCCAGCCTGGAAATGACGCCGAGTTGGGTGCGCGTCACCCGACTGACCTACGAGGCCGCGGATGCGCGCATGGCCGATGAACCGTTTGCGACGCTCGATCGCGTGCTGCAAGCTTACCATGCGCAGCGCATCGCCAACGGCGCGGTGCAGATGGCTATGCCCGAAGTAGATGTCTTTGCGCACGATGGGATCGTTACGATCAAGCCGGCGTTGCCCTTGCGCAGCCGCAGCCTGGTTGAAAACGCGATGATCTTGACCGGCGACATGGTTGCGCGCTTCGCGTTGCAGCATAGCATCCCACTGGCGTTCGCGGCGCAGGAAATCGGCGACGAAGCTACGCCGGCTTTACGCCACGCGCAGACTTTGTCGCAGATGCTGGCCCTGCGCAAGACCATGCGCCGCAGCCAGTATCGGACCGTGGCCGATCCGCACGGCGGTCTGGGACTCGCGGCCTACGTGCAGACCACCTCTCCCCTGCGCCGCTACCTCGACCTGGTGGTGCATCAGCAGCTGCGGGCCTACCTGCGCGGCGGCCCGCTCCTCAGCCAGGCTGACATCCTGGCGCGCATTGGCGCGACCGAGGCTGTCAACGGCAGCCTGCGCGAGGCTGAGAACAAGTCGAACACGCATTGGACGCTGATTTATCTGCTTCAGCACCCCGAGTGGCAAGGCGAGGGCATCCTGGTGGACAAGCGCGGCCTGCAAGGCACAGTGATTTTGCCTGACCTGGGCCTGGAGCCAACTATCCACCTGCCGGGCGATCTGCCGCTCGATACGAAGTTGGTCATCCAGGCGCGGGGCGTGGATCTGCCGAAGCTCGACGCTCGTTTTCGTATAGTCACTTAGCTATCCCATCCGTCCTGTGGAAATCGGCTTGGACAATGAGCAGTCCCTTATGAAGAATTGGCGCTGCAGGAGGGCGTATGACCACCACGACTCTATTGCCGGCCAGGCGCGCCTTACTGATCGGCATTGGCCGCTACGCGCATCTGCCGACGGCGCGCCAATTGCGCGGCCCCGTGCCCGATGTGCAAGCGCTGGCCGAGCTGTTGCGCGCCGCGTACGCCTTCGATGCCGTCACGTTGCTGACGGACGAGCACGCGACCCGCCAGGGAATCCTCGATGCGCTGGCGGCGCTCGTCAGCGCCGCGCAGCCTGGCGATCTGGTCCTCATTCATTATAGCGGGCACGGCTCCCGCGTGCCCGATGTTCACGGCGACGAGCCAGACGGCTGGGATTCATCCCTGGTGCCGCACGACGGCCGTGATCAGAACGGCCTCGTCCCGGACATCCTCGATGACGAGCTGAATCCATTTTTTGGACGCCTGGTCAACGAACGGCGGGTCGGCGATTTGATTCTGGTTTTCGACAGCTGCCATTCCACTGGCATGACGCGGGCTGATGAAGCGCCTTTTGATCCGAAGCCGCGCAGCCTGGAACCGCCGGCCGCCGCGCCCCGTTTGCTGGAGGCTGATCCGGCCAGCGCCCCGCCGCCGCCAGTTTGGCAGCCAGGGGGCGACCATTTCATCGCATTCTACGCCTGCCAAAGCGCGGAGACCGCGTTCGAATTGACGTTCGATGCGAATACCGTGCACGGCGCCTTGACCGACGCCCTGCTGCGCGCGCTGGCCGCCGGCGAGGTCAAAAGCTATCGCGACCTGTGGGAGAGCGTGGTCTTGCGCATGGCACAAACCTCTCCCCAGCAGCATCCCCAGGTGGAAGGTCAGCTTGATCGCGGTATCTTCGGCCGGGAATCGGTGCAGCAGATGTTCTACGTGCCGGTGCTGGGCATGACCAGCCAAGGGTTGGTGCGCCTGGGCGGCGGGCGCGCGCTCGGGCTGGATGTGGGCGACCGTCTGCGCGTGGCGCCGCCGGGGACGCGGCGCCTAAGCCAGGTCGGCGTTGGCGCGCTGATCGAAATCGCGCCGTTGGGCCTGGCGCTGCACGAGTGCCTGGCGACGGTCATCAGCGGGGGCGGCGCGCAGGCCGGCCAATGGGCGCTGCTTGAAGCCACGCGCGCCGACAATCAGCTGCCCGTGGCCGTCACCCCGGCCGCAGCCTATGCTGGGTTGATTGCCAAGCTGCAGCGGCAGCCTTTGCTGCGCGTCGTGGACGCTGGCGCCGCGGTGACGGTGGAGATCAGCGCGAACGAAGCGCGTTTCCTGGATGACAACGGCCAGGCTCTCTTGCGCCCCTTGAAGCCGAGCGGCTTCGTTTGGCAAGCCGAGGTGGTGGATGGACTGGCCGGGCTGGCCTGGAGGCGAAACTTCCTGCGCCTGTCGAACCCGGACAGCCGCCTGACCGGCGCGCTGCGCGTGGAGGTGTTGGGCCCCGACGCGAGCGCGCTGACGCCCAGCAGTCCGCAGCAGTGGGAAGTGGACAGCGGCGCCCAGGTGCGGTTTTCTGTCACCAACGGCTGGTCGCGCGAACTGTACCTGGCTGTGGTCACGGTTCGGGAAGGCGCAGAACCGGTTCAGGTCTGGCCGCCCGGCTCCGGAGCGTCGCTGCCGGTGGCGCCAGGTCGTGCGGTCACGGTGGATCTGCCAGCAATCGTTGCGCCCCTGGTCGTCAAGGTCTTCGCGGCCACGCGCCAGATTCCGTTCGAACTGCTGACGCGCGGCCGCACGCGCCGCGCATCAAGCGACATTACCTCCGCGCTCAGCCAGATGTTACTGCAGGCGCAGGGCGAACCAGCGCCGCCATCGCCGGCCATCGCCGCGCCTGCCCAGGTCAACCCGACCCGCACCGTCACCCAACCGCGCAGCAGCCGTGACGACGACGACTGGATCACTGTCCAGGCGCTGGTAACGCGTCGAACGTAAAACGTCGGAAGTTGATTGGAGACCGGAGATTAGAGACCGGAGGTTGAAGGCGCCGGTGCGGCCAGATCTGCCTCGATCTCTGCGATCATCGCTGCGCAGAGCGCCAAGTCTTCCTGCTCCGTTTCCAAATCGTTCTCGGCCTCGATGACCAACATCTGCAGGACATCCACCTGGGTTTGCCAGGTCTCACGGCTGGCCTGGTCCCGCGCTTTGCGCAACAGGCGCTGGGCGATCATCATCTCGTACTCTGTGCGCGCCCGTTCAGGTTCGATCGTCTCCCGTATCTTGGTCTGCGCGGCAAGGGCGCGCTTCTTCCATGCCTGCAGCACCTCTTGTTTTGCATCCACCTCGTCCTCCATGTTTGCGATTGAAGGGGTTTACAGTTCTGCCCACACGAGCCGGTCGAACCCCAGCGACACGACCGCATACGTTCGCAAACGCAGCCGCGCGCCGTAGTGCGCCAATAGCTTGGCGCGATACCCCGGCAGCGTCTCCTGCGCTTCCGCCAATTTGGCCTTGATCTGCGGCAGCTCCGCCACGGCGGCCGCGCTGAGCTGGCGCGCCGCCGCTCCAGTCAAATTAGCCTCCTGCAGAGACACGTACTTGAACTCCAACAGAATATCCAGTAGTTGATACTGGCGCATTTCCGGCCGTACGATCATGGTCAGATCGGCATACGTGCGCCCTAACACCGCCTCCGAGTCCATGATGTACGCAATGTCATTGAAAAGGAGCGTCAGAAAAGTGGTCTTGACGGTCAATTCGTTGACCCAGCGATAGTCGCGGTTGTCGAACACGGGGTAGTAACGCTGCTCGATAAAGTCGCACAGTGGTTGCAGGTCGCCGGTCTGCCACAGAACGCGCGCCGCCTGTCGGCCTTCGTCCAAGACCTGGCGATCGGGCAACAGCAAGTCCTGGACGCGCTCGATGTACAGCTTGCGCGCCACCAGGTTCGGAATGCTTAGGATCAACTCGCCCGTTGGCGTGCGCCCACCGAAGGTGAGTACGCCGAAGTAGTAGAGGAAGGAGGCCATGAACGGTGCGTCTTTGACTGCGGTCAGCATGTCCTCCACCCCGAAGCGGTCAGCCAGTGCGGAGACGGCCAGCGCCGGCGCACCGTTGACGGCATCGAGGATGACCTGCCCGCCGCCGGGCAGGCTGGCAATGTAGGCGATCTTGCCGCGATCCATGGCCAGGTTGCTGTCCAGCATATTTTCAGGGTAGCTGCAGGTGCGCTGGAAATGCTTGAAGAAGTAGAGCGCCAGGGTTGGGTTGTAGACGCGCTCGGCGGTTGTGGCCGTGGTGAAGCAATAGCCGTTGTAGAAGGTGCGCACTATCTCCATCGCCTCGGCCGCCTGCGCCTCGGCCCACCCGCACGCGGCCGCGATCTGGCGTAAGGTGACGGCGATCTCGGCTTCGTGGAAGCCGCACAGGTCGTTGAACTCAGGCTGCAGGGTGATCATCTCCGAGATGTTGTAGCCGCTCGTCAGGTCGCTCAGCACGACGGGTGAGACGCCTGTAATGAAGACGCGATCCAATCCAAAACCGCTGGCCGCGCCCTTGATCGCCTTGAACAGTGTTTTCAGCGCGCCTTCGCCGCGCAGTAGGGCATCGTAACGCTGCTTGCCGGTCGGCTGCCCGCCCATCGCCAACTCGTTCGCAAAGTTGTCATACTCGTCAATCAGCAGGTAGAGCTTGTAAGGGGTCTGGCGCATGGCCGTCAGGGCAGACTCGAAAGACGCCACGGCGTCAGTCGGGAAGATCTGGACGGGAGACGACAAGCGATCCTGATAGCGAACTGCGAAATCGTGAATGCGGGCATTGACGTGCCGATAGAGCGCCTGGGTGATGTCTTCGGCAGCGCCCTGGGCGGCTACCAGCGAAAAGTCCCAGCGCATGACGAAATACTGATTGTGCAGCGGGGTGGGTGCATGACCGATCGCCAGGCGGCCGAACAACGACTCGAACTGATCGGCCTTGGCCACATCGTAATAGTTCTCCAGCATGGACAGCAGCAGAGACTTGCCGAAGCGTCGCGGACGCAGGAAGAGCAGTTGCTTGCCCAGGTCCTCGAGCCGGGCGATACGATCGGTGCGATCCAAATAGAAGTAGCCCTCGGTGATCATCTGATAAAAATCACTGACGCCGTAGGGAAATTTCATCGCGCCCTCCTTTCCGTTGCCTGTTTACTGACCAAATTGTATCCCCGCCTGGGCCTGTCGTCAAACAACTCATCATGGTCGGGCAGCCCCATGTGGTCGGCCGTTGGGTTTCTGGCTGCTGAACGCCCTTTTCTTGCGCGCGCCTGACTTTCGTCATACTCCCTGTAATGAATATGGGTTATTCTTACGTTGCTTTCCTTATGGAGGCAAATTCAGGTCGTTTCGTTTTGTACGAGGAGGATGCACGTGAAGGGTTTCATTGATTTCATGAACAAATGGGGCGTGATTGGTCTGGCGATTGCCGTGATCATCGGCGGCAAGCTCAATGGTTGGGTGACGGCTCTGGTAGACGACATCATCATGCCAATTCTCACCTTCTTCATTCCCGGCGGCGCCTGGCGTGATGCGGTGTGGAACATTGGGCCTGTGGCTCTCAAGATGGGGCACTTCATCGGCGCTACCATTGATTTCATCTTGATCGCTCTCCTCATCTATTGGTTCTTCACCCGGGTGCTCAAGGACTCAGCCGTGGCCGGTCAAGCCAAGAAGTAATCCGCTCTGTTCCGCAATGCCGTGTTCGGCGTGGAATCGAGCCATGTTCGCCATGCAGATCGCTGTCTTCCGCTGCTCACACGCATGACGGTGACCCCGATGAACCATGACATCCCCGCATGATCGTCCGTCAAAAAGAGGATGCTTCACAAGAGCATCCTCTTTTTGCGTCTCCGCACCCTGGACGAGCCGGAGCCAAATGGCTCACACGAAGGCACAAAGGCACTGAGACGTCAACCGATTCCTTCGTGTCTTTGTGGCTCTGTGTGAGGATTGCCTGGTCGCTCTACCAGAATTTCACTGGCAAGATCTTGGAATCTCTTCACGTCTCCCTGTGCTGACGCCGCGTAGGCGCCGGCTGCTCACCGGCGACCGACGATGATTCCCTCGGTCAGCATCATGGAGATCGTCTCGTCGCCGCGCACAGGCTGGAAAAATGCGTGCACGCTGCGTTCGGGGTCCAGCAGCCAGGCTTCGAGGTAGGCGCTCATCGGCGCGGAGACCGCCATGCGGCGCAGCCAGTCATAGAAGTCCATCGGCTTGCGCATCGTTTCGGTGTGGGTGACGATCAACCCAACGGCCTGGAACAGATCGGACAGTTCCTGTAAGGTCAGCGCGCGCACATGACTGGGGTCGCGCATCTTCTCGAAGCTGTTGACGGCCTTGGCGATGGGCGGATCGGCCGGCACGATATTGTCAATGACAGCCACGAGGCCGTCGCGACGACAGACGCGCACCATCTCGGCCAGGGCGCGTTCCGGCTGCGGGAAATGGTGCAGCGCGACCCGGCAGGTGACCAGATCAAAACTGCCGGGGCGGAAGGGCAGCTTCTCCACATCGCCCATCTCGAACGTTACGTTGCTGATGCCTCGTTCGGCCGCCAGCGCGCGCGCCTGGCTGACCATCTGCGGCGTCAGGTCGCTGCCCACCACGCGCTGTACGTGCGGCGCCAGCGCCAACGCGGTATGACCCGCGCCGGTTGCCACGTCCAGTACTTCCCAGGTCGGCTGCGGCTGCACGAGTTCGATCAGCCGGCCAAGACTGGCGCCCTGGGCATGAACGGCGCTGGTGGCATAGGCCGCGGCTGACGCGCCAAACTGCTGGCGCACCAGATTCTTGGTTTCTTCACTCATAGCTTCCTCTCAAGGGCCGCGACGGGCGTCATCGGCCGCTTGCCTCCATAATCGGTGTGAATTCAGCCGACGCCAGCAGGTCCACGTAGGTTTGATGCGTGGCGGCATCGAAACAGACCAGGAGGACACGCGTGATCTCGCTGTGGCGCGCCAGGCCGCGGCGGATTTCGGTCAGCGCGATGCGCGCGGCGCGTTCGCGTGAAAAACCATAGGCGCCGGTGCTGATGGCAGGGAAGGCGATGGATTTGACGCCGTGCGCAGCCGCCAGCTCCAGGCTGCGCCGATAGCAGCTTGCCAGCAGCGCATCCTCCTGCGACTTCGGCGAGCTCAGTCGAGCCGCCGCGCCTCCCTGCCAGATTGGCCCGACCGTGTGGATGACATAACGCGCCGGCAAGCGGTAGCCCGCGGTGATCTTGGCGTCGCCGGTGGCGCAGCCGCCCAGCGTGCGACATTCCGCCAGCAAACCCGGCCCGGCCGCGCGGTGAATTGCGCCGTCCACACCGCCGCCGCCCAACAACGACTCATTGGCCGCGTTGACGATGGCATCCACCTCCATCTGCGTAATGTCGCCTTCGACGACCTCGATTTTTCCCGCGCTCCCCACCATTCCCCTCCTGCACTCTCCACCACGCAAGCATATGCGCCACGCACTCCACTCAAAAACAACCTTTCACGTCGCCCACTCACTTCCGGTCTCCGATCTCCAATCTCCGATTTCTAACCTCCGCTCTCTTTTTTCATCGTCAGGCTGACGCGCCCGCGCTCGCTGTCAATCTTGAGCACACGCACGTCCACCACATCCCCCACCTTGACCACCTCATGCGGGTTGCGTACGTACCGCGGCCCCATTTCGCTGACGTGCACCAGACCATCGTGCTTGACGCCAATGTCCACGAACGCGCCGAAATCCACCACATTGCGCACCGTGCCCTGCAACGCCATGCCCTCGTGCAGATTCTCCAGGCTGAGCACGTCCTTGCGCAGGATCGGCGCCGCGGCTAATTCCTCACGCGGATCGCGTCCCGGCCGCGTCAGCGCCTCCAGGATGTCGGCCAGCGTGGGCGCGCCCACCTCCAGCAGCTCGGCCACCTCCTCGATGCGATGCTGCTGCATGTAGCGGGTCACCAGGCCAGACAGGTCTTTGGCCTTGAGGCCGATGCCCAACAGATCGAGCAGGCGCTTGACCACCGCGTACGATTCGGGATGGATGGCGGTGTTGTCCAGCGGGTTGCTGCCGTCGGCCACGCGCAGGAAGCCGGCCGCCTGTTCGAAGGCTTTTGGCCCCAGCCCTTTCACCTTCCTGATCTCCTGGCGACTGCGAAACGGCCCCTGTTCGTTGCGGTGCTCGACGATGGCCTGCGCGACCTTCTTGCCGATGCCGGCCACATATTGCAGCAGCGCCGCAGACGCAGTATTCACGTCCACGCCCACCAGGTTGACGGCATCCTCCACCACGCCATCGAGCGCCTGCTGCAGTTTTTTCTGATCCACGTCGTGCTGATAAAGGCCGACGCCGATGCTCTTGGCGTCAATTTTGACTAACTCGGCCAGCGGGTCTTGCAGACGCCGGGCAATGCTGATCGCGCCGCGCACGGTGACATCCAGATCGGGGAATTCCTCACGCGCGAGCGGCGAGGCGGAGTAGACCGAGGCGCCGGCTTCGCTGACCAGGGTGTAGGCCACGTCGCGCCCGGACTTGCCGCCGCTGTCGCGCAGCTCGCCAATCACCTCGGCGACCAACTGCTCGGTTTCGCGGCTGGCGGTGCCATTGCCAATCGCGATCACGTCCACACGGCCATTCTCGATGACGGGGCGCAGCTGGCGCTTGGCTTCGCTCCACTGTTTTTGTGGCTCATGGGGGAAGATGGCAAACGAGCCGAGGTATTTGCCGGTTTCGTCAACCAGCGCCACCTTGCAGCCGGTGCGAAAGCCGGGGTCAATGCCCAACACCCGTTTGCGTTTGAGCGGCGCTTGCAGGAGCAGGCTCTTGACATTGGTGGCAAAGGTGAGGATCGCCTGATCGTCTGATTTTTCGGTCAGGCTGCCGCGTACGTCACGTTCGACGGCCGGCTGGATCAGGCGTTCGTAGCCATCGGCGATCGCCGCCTGCACCTGCGACGCCGCGGCCGAGCGGCGGTCCTTGATGAACTGGCGGCCGATGTCGCTGAGGATCTCCGCGTCTGGGCCGTGCAGCGCGGCTTTGAGCGCGCCCTCTTTTTCGCCCCGGTTGATGGCCAGGAGTTGATGAGCCGGCACATCCTTGAGCGGCATGGCGAAATCATGGTACATTTCGTACTTTTTGCCAGGGTCGGCTGTGGGCGTCGCCAGCTTGACCACCAGGATTCCCTGGCCCAGCGTCTTGCTGCGGGCAAAGGCTCGCACCTGGGCATCTTCGCTGACGACCTCGGCCACAATGTCACGCGCGCCGGCTAGCGCCGCCTCTGCATCGGGCACGTCCTGGCCGATGAAGGCGGCCGCCAGGGCCGTCAGTGAGCCGCTGAGCTTTTCGGGATGAAGCAGCGCTTCGGCCAACGGCTCCAACCCGCGCTCACGCGCCTGCATGGCGCGCGTACGGCGCAGNNAGGCAGGTAAAGGTCTTCGACGCGCTGCAAGGTGACGGCGGCCCGGATCTCTTGTTCCAACGCTGGCGTCAGCTTGCCTTGCTCAGCGATGCTCTTGAGAACCGCCTCCTGGCGCGCGTGCAGGTTGCGCAAATACTCCAGACGGCTTTCGATCTGGCGCAGCTGCACTTCGTCCAGGCCGCCGGTCGCTTCTTTGCGATAGCGAGCAATGAAGGGGATGGTATTGCCGTCGTCGAGCAAGGCGACGGTGGCGCTGACCTGCATTGGGCTGACGCCCAACTCGTGGGCGATGAGGGTGGGAATGGAGGCGGCGACAGGCCCTGGGCCTGCAGTGATCGGTTTCGACGTGGTCATCGGTCTCGGCTATGGTTCAAAATCTGCGCCGGGTTGACCGGCGCGGGCAAAATCATAGCACATTTTTTCGACTCTGGCAACACCGGGATTGCAGGGTCAACCCGAAGCCGAGACGGCTGTCTTGCTTGCTGAAGGCTTTGCCCTTTCCTGGCAGGCATGGTAAAATGACTATGGGTTGTTCAAGATTGCGCAAGTAAGCCACGAGTTTGACGCCGCCTGGCCGCGACAACCGCGCCGCGCGGTTGTCGCGGCCAGGCGTCCTTCGTCGGTCAAAGACGACAGCAGACCGGTTGCCATTGGCAGCCGAGCCTAGTTGACAGAAGGAGAAAACATTGAACCTGCAAGAGTATCAATCGAAACGGATTTTTGCCAAGTTTGGCGTCCCCATCCCGCGGGGTGAGGTTGCCACGACAGCCACGGCCGCGCGTGACATTGCCCGACGCCTGGGCACGCGTGTGGTCATCAAGTCGCAAGTGTTGGTTGGCGGCCGCGGCAAGGCCGGCGGCATCAAGCTCGCCAGTACGCCGGATGAAGCCGAAATGGTCGCCGAACGCATCCTGGGCATGGACATCAAGGGCCTCAAGGTGCGCAAAGTCCTGGTGGATGAAGCGGCCGATATCAAGAAAGAGCTCTACTTAGGCCTGGTCATTGATCGCGCGCAGCGCCGCGTGGTGATGATGGGTTCCAGTGAGGGCGGCGTAGACATCGAAGAGGTGGCGGCTCAAACCCCGGAGAAGATCACCAAGATTGCCATTGATCCCTTCCTCGGCCTCAAAGACTACCAGGCGCGCGAGATGGCGATGACGATGGGCGTCAATCGCGAACTGGTCGGCGATTTCATCCGCATTGCCCAGGCGCTTTACACCGCGTTCATGCAGAGCGATGCCTCCCTGGCTGAGATCAATCCCTTGGCGATCGTGGGCGAGGGCAAGCTGGTGGGCCTGGATGGCAAGATGTCGGTGGACGATAATGCCCTCTTCCGCCATCCTGACCTGGACGAGATGCGCGATGTGGATGAGGAAGACCCG
>CXWK01011928.1_pt3 | contig 12578 bp, 7 predicted proteins | sample 590851 | NCBI WGS metagenome assembly CXWK01 (sample SAMEA3498364, study PRJEB10139) | wastewater metagenome | biome: wastewater treatment plant; material: activated sludge | place: Denmark | collected 2014-08-01
CTGCGAGCGCGGCATCCGCACCTTCGAGACCTACACCCGCAACACCTTCGACATCAACGCCATCCCCGTCGCTAAACAACTATCCCACCTGCCGGTCGTGGCCGACCCCAGCCACGCCACGGGCAAGTGGGAGTACGTCGCCGCGGCGGCCAAGGCCAGCGTCGCCGCCGGGGCCGACGGGGTCATCATCGAGGTGCATCCGCGGCCGGACGAGGCCATGTCCGACGGGGCGCAATCGCTGAAGCCGGAGAAGTTCGCCAAACTGGTGGGAGAGATGAAGGCGATTGCGCAGGCCGTCGGCCGCGACGTGCGACCGTAGGGCAACAGTGCGTAAGGGCGGGACAATCGGCGCGAGATACCTACTCTGATCACCTGAACGTTGGTCGCCGATTGTCTCGCCCCGCCACACAAGGATGAAGGATGAGGGCTGAGGAATGAAATTGCGACCGGCATTCATCCTTCATCCTTAAAGAGGGGCGAGACAATGCGGCATTTACAACATCCTGCAAGACAAGGTGCGTTGGCCGCATTGTCCCGCCCCTACGCCGCATTATTTCAAAGAACCCCGCCCACCGTGGCCAGTTGAAGCTCAATCTGCGCCCGTGCGCAGCAACTCCAACATCAAATCCGGCCGGTCGGTGATGATGCCGTCCACCCCCATATCCAGAAAGCGGGCCATGTCGGCCGGGTCGTCAATCGTCCACGGGTGGACGGCCACGTTGTTGCGTTGCGCCCCGCGGACGAAGCGCGGCGTTAGCACGTGGAGGTTGCCGGAGTACTCCGGCACCTGGAAGGCGGTTCCGGGCGGGCTGTAGAGCGCGCCCAGGAAGACGGTGTTGAGGATGAAGAACGGCCGAATCTCATCCTCGACCATTGAGGTGGCCACTTCGGGGCAGGCGGCGCGGAACTCGTTCATGGCCGTGGGGTGGAAGGAGGCGACGAGGGCGCGGTCGGTGAGGCCGTGGATGCGCAGTGCTTCGCATAGCGAAGAGGCGATGGACGGCTCTGTCTGCTTGATCTCGATGTTGAACTTCATCTCCGGGAAGGCCGTCAGCACCTCGTCCAGCGTGGGAATGCGCACGCCCTGGCCGCGGTAGGGGTAGGTCGCGCCGTCGTCGGGCGTCCAGTACTCCCCGGCGTCGAGCTGCTGCAACTCGGCCAGCGTGAAGTCGTTGACCCGGCCCGTGCCGTCAGTCGTCCGATCCACCGTGTCATCGTGGATGAGGACGAGCGCCCCGTCGCTGGTGCTGTGCACGTCCATCTCCAGCACGTCAACGCCCAGGGCGACGGCGTTCTCGAAAGCCAGCATCGTGTTGCTCGGCCGCAAGCCCTCACCGCCCTGGTGGGCAATGACCATTGGCCGGTCGCTCTCGAAGAAGGCGAACTCCGGCGCGGGCGGCGTTAGCAGGGCCGCGGCAAAGAGGGCGGCGGCAACGATGACGACAACGATCAACAAGGCGCGAAGCCGGCGATTCATAGATTTGTGTCCCTATGTGCAGGTGATGTGTACCTTCCATTGTCCTTATCCGCGCCCATCCGGCAACTCTACCAAGGCTTTTCAGTAATCGGCCAAAATGACCCTTGTAGGGCGGGATGGTATCTCGCCTCTGCAAACGGCCAGAGGCGAGATACCATCCCGCCCTACAACTCCGACCGCTGAACTGACTACTGAAAAGCCCTGCAACTCTACGCTCCTAGGATGGCACGCTGATAGACGCTAATTTCACGCCGATGATCGCTGGTCAGAATCAGCGGTTCTGAGCAGCGAAAATCAGCGAACGAATCAGCGTCCATCAGCGTGCCATTCTTCGTCCCGTGGGCTATAATCAACAAAGTGAGTAGCGAGGGGAACCCCCAATCGTCCCCCATATCATGGAGTTGAATCGTCTCATGGCACGTCGCCTGGTATTCCCTTTCACGGCCATCGTCAATCAGGAGCGCATGAAGCGCGCCCTGATCCTCAACGCAGTTAGCCCCCGCATTGGCGGGGTTCTCATCCGCGGCGAACGCGGCACGGCCAAGTCCACCGCCGCCCGCGCCCTGGCCGCCCTGCTGCCGGACATTACCGTTCTGGCCGGCAGCCGCTATAACTGCGACCCGGAGCGGCCGGATGAGTGGAGCGACGACAGCCACGCCCGCTACGACAACCGCTCGCTGGCTACCGAGATTCGTCAGACGCCGTTCATTGACCTGCCCGTCAGCGCCACTGAAGACCGCGTCGTCGGCACGCTCGACATCGAGAAGGCGATCAAGTCGGGCGAGAAGCACTTTGAGCCGGGTATCCTGGCTTCGGCCAACCGCGGCGTGCTCTACGTGGATGAGGTCAACCTGCTCGATGACCATGTCGTTGACCTGCTGCTCGACGCGGCGGCGATGGGTGTCAACATCGTCGAGCGCGAGGGCATCAGCTTCTCCCACCCGTCGAAGTTCATCCTCGTTGGCACGATGAACCCCGAAGAGGGGGATTTGCGGCCGCAGTTGCTCGACCGCTTCGCCTTTTCGGTGCAGATCGAGGGGCTGGAAGACACCGGCGAGCGGGTGGACATCATCGAGCGGCGCATCGCCTTTGAGGTAGACCCCGATGGCTTCCGTCGCCAGTGGGCCGAACGGGAGCGCGAACTGTCGGAGCGCATTGCCCGCGCCCGCGACATGGTCAATACCGTGCGCTACTCCCGCCGTGATCTGCTGTCCATTGCTGGGCTGGTCTCGTCGCTCAACGTAGACGGCCACCGCGCCGATCTCGTCATCCTGCGCGGGGCGCAGGCCCACGCCGCGCTGCAAGGGCGCGACCGCGTCACCGACGAGGACATCGTCCTGGCCGCCGAGCTGGCCCTGCCCCACCGCATCCGCGGCCGTCTGTTCCAGGACTCGGCTCTGTCGGCCGGCGACCTGTCCGAGCGGCTGGAAGAGGTGCAGGGGGAGATGGGCGTCGGCGATATGGGCGAGCACGAAGAGGCCGAAGCGTCGGCCGCCGAGGGAAAAAAAAAGCCTTAGGCGAGGAAGAGCAATCGCCTGAGGGGGCCGACGTCAACCAGCGCGAGGCCGGGCCACAGTCCGTGCCCACTACGCCCCAGGAGGGGCACTGGTGGGAGGGCGGGCAGAAGATCGCCAGCCAGCAGGAGTTCACCACCCGCCGCCTCGACACCCAACTCGACCGCCTGACGCGCAAGCAGGCCGGCCGCCGCTCCGTCACCAAGACCGACCGCAAGCGCGGCCGCTACATCCAGTCGCGCCTGCCCAAAGGGGATAAGGTGCGCGACCTGGCCTTCGACGCCACCTTCCGCGCCGCCGCCCCCCACCAAATTCGCCGCGACCGCACCCGCCTGGCCCTGGCTTTGGAGAAGAGCGACCTGCGCGAGAAGGTGCGCGTGCGCCGTTCGGCCAATCTTATCCTGTTTGTGGTGGATGCCAGTTGGAGCATGGCCGTGGCCGAGCGCATGGAGGCGACCAAGGGGGCCATCCTGTCGCTGCTGACCGACGCCTACCAGCGGCGCGACCGCGTCGGCCTCATCGTCTTCAACAAGAACGACGCCCACCTGGTGCTGCCGCCGACCAACTCAGTGCAACTGGCGCGCAAGGCGTTGCTGGACATCGCCGTGGGCGGCAAGACGCCGCTGTCGGCCGGGCTGTATCTGGCCTATCAGGTCTTCCGGCAAGAGGCGTATAGCCACCCCGACGTTCTGCCGCTGATGATTTTGCTGACCGACGGCGCGGGCAACGTCAGCATGACCGACCTGCCGCCGCAGCCGGAAGCGCACAAGATCGCCGAACTCATCGCCGAAACGGACGTGCGCTCGGTGGTCATCAACATGGAGCACGCCGCCTTCGATCAGGGGCTGGCCCGCTTGCTGGCCGAAAGCCTCGGTGCTCCCTGCCATACCCTCGAAGACCTGCGGGCGGATACGTTGTATCGAACGGTGTTGGATCAGTTGGTGGTCAATTAGGGATTAGGAGATAGGGACTAGGGCGCTCTGCCCTAATCCCTATCCCCTAATCCCTAATTAGCGATTGAAGTTCATCGGCATGATGATGTGGACGAAGTCGTTGTCGCCGACGGGCTTCAGCACCCCCGGCTCGTTGGCGTTGGTCGTCTCCAGAGCCACCTGTGGCGTGTCCATGACGCTGAGCACGTCGGACATGAACTTGACGTTGAAGGCGATCTCGATGGGCATGCCCTCGACGTTGGCGTTCACCTGGGCCACGTTGTCGCCCGTCTCCTTGCTGTTGGCGGCCACGGTGGCGAAGGCGGGCGAGAGACCGTCGCCCGGCTCCACGGCGACGCGCGCTGTGTTGCTCGATTCGCGGGCGAAGATGTCGGCCGTGCGGCACGCCTTGGCGAATTCGGCCGTGTTTAGCACCGTGCGCGTGTTGTGGCGCGACGGGATGATCGGCGCATAGTCGGGGAATTTGCCGTCAATTAGTTGCGACACCAGCAGGGCGTTGTCCATGTCGAAGATGACCTGATTGCGCCCGGCGGGCATGGAGATGTAGACCGCCTCCAGGTCATCGGACAGGATGCGCGCCACCTCGCTCAGCGCCCGAGCCGGAATGACGAGGCTGAATGGCTTCTCGACGTAGCCGGCGATGTGGGCCGAACGCACCGAGAGGCGGAAGCCGTCGGTGGCGGCCATCGTCACCCGGTTGCCCTCGAAGCTGGTCAGCACGCCGGTCAGCGCCGGGCGCGAGTCGTCGGTCGCCGCGGCGAAAGCCACCTGGGAGATGACCCGCTTCAGCAGCGCCGGCTCCATGCGCACGCGGTTCTCCTGGTCGGGTTCGGGGATGACCGGGAACTCGTCGGCGCTGATGCCCTTGACGTTGGCCTGTACCCGGCCGCACGAGACGTGGAGCGTTTCGGTCGTCTTGTTGAGGCTCAGGTTGACTGGCTCGGCCGGCAGATTGTTGATCAGTTCGCCGAAGGTGCGCGCCGGGACGGTTGTCGCCCCCGTCTCTTGCACCGTCGCGCCGATCCAGCAGGTGATGACGATCTCCAGGTTGGTGGCCGAGAGCTTGAGGCGACCGTTATCCACCGCCAGCAGCACGTTGCCCAACACGGGTAGCGTTGAACGGGGGCTGACGGCGCGGCCAACGATGCTCAGACCTTTGGCCAGGTTGTCTTGCAGGCAGGAGATCTTCATGACGACACGCTCCAGGTAATTGTTGTACTATCCCGCACCACTGCCTGTGAGTATACCCCGACTGGTATGGATGCGCAAGGTAAAGAAGGACACGGAGGGCACAGAGGAGAACGGAGATACACGGAGAAAGGGTTGGTCTGCTCCTTGTTCCTCCGTGCTTCTCCGTGTCCTCCGTGTCCCTTTTCTGTCTCACTCAGGCAGATGCCGGATGTGGTAGAGCACCACCGCCAGAGCGACGTGGACGTTGAGCGACAGCCCTTTGCCATACATGGGGATGAACACGGCCGCGTCGCAGGCGGCCAGGGTGGCTTTGGTCACGCCGTGGTCTTCGTGGCCGACGACGAGGCAGACCTTGTTGGCGTAGTTAAACTGGTGATAGGGCGCGGCGTCGTCGGTCAGTTCTACGGCCACAATCTGATAGCCATTGGCCTTCAGCCCCTCGACGGCAAGAACGGGATCGGCCTCATAGCGCCAGGGCACGCGCAGGCTCTTGAAGCGGCCGACCTTGTCTATGGTCGCGTTGGGCGGCGTGGGGGTGATGCCGGTCAGCACCAACTCCTTCACACCCGCGCCGTCGGCCAGACGGAAGACAGAGCCGACGTTGGCCGGGTATTCGACGCTCTGGAGCAGGGCGACAAGCTCCCGCTCCGGCGGGTTGGCGCGGCGGTAATCGCGCACGAAACGTTTGAGATCGGCGCCGATCAGGGGTCGCATACGTTCTCCCGGCCCGGCTATTGGTCGGCCGGGCCGGGAGTTAGTCTAGCGCCGGACTCAGTTGCCGGCCACTAGCGGCATGTGGATGAGCCGCGGTGGCGCGTCCACGTTGATCCACAGCGGCGTGGACAGTTGCTGTTGGCTGTCGCGCATCACGCCGTTCACCTGGGCTTCGAGCGCTACCTGACCCACGTGGGAGGCGGCGGTGGCGTCGAAGGTGATGATCAGGCCGGCGCTGCCCGGCAGCGTGCCCGACCAGGTGACCGCCCGACCGACGACGCTGTAGTGTGCTTGACCGAGCGAGGCGCTCAGCGAGGCCAGATTGATGTTCAGACCAAGCGGCACCGAGATGCGCGCCCGGACGATTTCGGGATCGATGCTGTCGTTCCAGACCCGCAGCGAGACCGTGGTCGTCTGGCCAGTGGTAATGCCCTCTGGCCTGGCGTTCAACCGGGCGCTCAGACCGCTTGCCTCGAACTCCGGCACGGTGACCGTTACCGGCAGGCTGAGGGCTGTCGGGCTATCGGTCGGCCCCATCAGCAACACACCCTGCCACTCCGCGCCCGCTTCATACGGCACGTTTCCTGACAAAGTGAACGTAACCGGCGTATTGGCCGGCACTGCGCCGGTGGGCGCGTTGGAGACAGTTAGGTCGCGGCCCTGGATGGCGTTGATATCCATGTCGAAGGTGGACGAGCCGCCGGGCACAGCCCAGCCGTGAATCAGAACCCAGTAAAGGCCGTCAGCGGGTTGCTGGAGCCGGGCGTGCTCTTCGACCGATGCTGTCGCCGAATAGGCCACCAGTTGATCCTGGTCGCACTCGAACACGCCGTCGTCGTCGTCGGCTAGGACGAACACGTCAACGTCCAGGCCGATCACTTCGCTGGTGGTCAATACCTCCAACAGCCAGCCGTCCTCTATCTCTACCCCATAGACCCAGTCAGACGTACAGGGATCGCCGCTGTCGTGCTGGGTGATGGCCTCGTCGCGGAACTCGATCGGCTTGGAGATGCCAATACCCTGCACGCTGACCCCTGCGGGGATGTCGTCCGTACTGGTGAAGGTCACCTCAACGTCGCCGCCAACCGTAGGCGGTGTAGCTGCGACGATCGCGTCGGCGACGATGTTCAGTGGGGCGGGGTCAACAGTGATCTGGTAGGCGCGGCCGACGAACGGCTCGGCCAATTGCCGCCCGGCGTTCAGCCGATTGTGGAGCGAGATGAGGCCCAGTCCGTCGCTCATCAAGCCACCGACGATCTCCTTAGGCCCGCCGGTCGCCGTCTGGAACTTGAACGCACCGCCCATGAACCACATATCCGCGCTGGTCGCCAACGGTTCGATGCCGGCCGGCCCAAAGAAGGTTGGGTCGCCGGTCGAAGTGTCGTCCGGCGCGGCGCGAAAGACGGACGTGTCCACGTCCGTCAGGTCGGGGGTCGGCAGGAAGTAACTGGCCGTCGGATCGGCGGCGAAGAGTCCGACGTCGTCAATCTGCCAGTAGAAGCTCCAGGCTGTGGCGACGTAGTGGAAGCGCAACAACACCTCGCCCCCGCCGGCATATTCTGAGAGGTCTATGACCACCGGCTCGTCCTTCTGCGCCGTCAGGTCGAGCAAGTTGAGCCACGTCGTGCCATAATCGGTGCTGATGTCGACGTAGCCGTGTTCCAGAACGTTGCCCATCCAGTCGACGTTGCCGAAGAAGTCATTGTGAAAAGCCAGCCATACTTCGCTGGCGGCCGAGAGAGCGATAGGCGGCGTGATCAGCGTTGCGTCCGCCGGCCCCAGGCAAGCGTTGGACGAGACAGTGGCCGCCAGGCCGGAACCGTCCGTCCAATTGTCCATGCCGTAATCAGCATTCGTCAGCCACGGGCAGGCCCCCACGTCGAGGATGTTCGTCCAACTGAAGGGGATGCCGTTCTCGAATTGCTCGAACAGATAGGACGTGGGCAGCGGCGGCGGGGTGAACGGCTCCGGGTTGCGCCACTCGGTTTCGACGATCATGGCTGTGCCGGGGCCCGATGTCTCCTCGGCCACGTCGTAGTAGAACAACTTGGAATCGCCGGTCTCCGGCCGCCAGCCCCAGTCGGTGGTGCCCAGCAGATGGCCGTTGTCATAGGGCGTATCGCCCAGCCCGTCGTCAAGTGAAGCCGCGCCGAACTCAAAGGTCGCTGAGTCAGCGGCGACGTGGACGATGACCGGGACGACCTGACCATCGTACTCGACCGCGCCCTCGTAGACGCCCAGTGGGGCGTCATCGGGCACGGCCATAGTGGCTGTCACGTTCGTCTGGCCATTGGCCGGCACGTTCACTGTGGCAGTGGAGAGATTCAGCCACTCCCAGTCAGCCTTCTGATAGAAGATGAGGTGGACGGTCACCTCCAGCGGGGGAATGTCGCCCCAGTTGGGCCAAGTGCGTTGCAGGCCAAAGAAGACCCCATCGTGGCGGCGCGATAGGGCGTCGCCGCCGAGGTCGGCGATCTGGTAGTTGGTGTCGCCGTAGGCGTAGGACAGGCGGTTGATCTCCGTCTCGCCCAGCCCGGCGACAACGACGTCAATCTCGTCCGGCTCAACCAGGCCGTTGTCGTTGGCATCGCCCCACAGGTTGCCGTCCTCGTTCAGGTCAGTCCAGTCATAGTACACCGCTGACAGGCCGTTGTCGCTGGCGTAGTTCCCGTTTGAGTCGAAGACGCCGTAGGGGAACATGACGTGAGCGCTGACCAGGTCGGGGTCGTGGGCCTCGACGAGGTCGGTGATGTCCAGCAGGTAGTCCGGCAAGGTGAACAACGCGTTGCCGGCTTCCAGTGTGACGGTCAGGCTGATCTCGTGAACGCGTTGCAGGGTTACGTCGCGCACGGCCACGGTGGTCGCCACGTTGGTGGGATTGTGAACGGTCAGCGGGGCGCTAACCGTGTCGCCGGCGTGGACGATGGCGGGGAAGGCGGGGTAGTCGGTGTCGCGGTAGTCGCCCACCTGCCACTGGCCGGGGGTGACGTAGGTCGCCTCACCGGCGGCGATGGCCGTAGAGCGCACAGCGTCGGCGTTGCCCGCGCCCTGGGCCAACACGTTGTAGCCCAGGTCATCGGCCCCATTGCTCAGAATGTCAGCCGCCTCTTGCCATGTCGGCCAGCGACCGTGGGCCTCCTGGAATGCCTGGTAGGTCAGCGCCAGCACGCCGACGCACACCGGGTTGGCCATTGACGTGCCGCCGAAGACGCCATAGACGGATTGGCCGTTGGGCCAGACGTTGAGCCGCGCGGCGCTCATGCCCCACGCGCCGACACAGGCGATGTCGGGGTCGACGTCGCCCAGCCGCCCCGGCCCGCGATTCGACCACGGCTGGATCGAACCGTAGGCGAACTGCTCCGGGGTGATCAATTCAAACTCGTCCGACGTACTATAGGCAGTACTGGCCCCGACTTTGATGAAGGTGCTGCCATTGGGCGTGGTGGTTGTGCCATAGCCCGGCCCGCCGTTGCCCGTGGCGGCGGTAAAGGTCGTGTTGGGCGCAAAGTTGACGTTCAGGTATTGGGCGAAGCGCGACGTGGTATCCCAGCCGTCTTCAGTGACGAAGCTGTCGCCCCAGGAGTTGTTGACGATCTGGGCTTCGTCGCCTGAGTTGGGCAAGCCATCGAAGCCCAGTGCCGCCAATGTCCAGGAGTCAAACGGCAAGTTGAAGCCGTACATGAAGGCGGCCACGCGCGCGTCGGGGGCGATGCCGGCCAGGATTGGCCCGCCCACGCCGCCCTCGTCCGCGCCGCCGGCGAAGAGCGGGTTGATGCTGCCCTCCAACGTCGGGTCGGTCATAATGCCCTGAGCGACGATCTGTGAGGCTACGGCCGTGCCGTGCGTCTCGCCATCGGTAACGAAGGCCAGCAGGCGTCCGGCTTCGGGCACGGTCACGCCCGGATAGAGAACGCCAACGCCCGGCGGTGGGTTCACGCCGTCAGCGATCCAGGTCAACATACCGGCGGCGATGTCCCAATAGCCATCGGGGTTGGCATTCCAGGCGGCGTCAACGAGGTCAACGCCCGACAGCTCATCCCCTTTGGTCATCGGTTTGTCATCGGCCAGATCCTGGTCGAAGTCAGCGTCAATGTAGACCGTGTCATAGACGCCGGCCGTCGTCGCGTCGGAGACGACAACCGCCGCGGGGGCGTTGTGCGTCGAGGCGTAGCCCATGCCCCACAGGTAACCTCTGTAGAAGTGGAGGTAGTCGGGGTTGATGGTGTAGTAGTACTGGCCGCTCTGTGACGTATCGGGCCAGGTAAAGGGCAGGATGACCGGGTTCCACTCACCGCCGAAGTCGAGGGTCAGATCGGCCGCGCAGATCGCCTGGGCGCAGGTCACGTTCTTGACCGGGAAGGTGTGGACGTACATTGAGCTTGTCGTCCAGTAGTTGTCCGGGCCAGAGGAAGTGCCGCTGAGGGCGTAGTCAATGCCCGACAGCGTGTCGTAGGCGTAGGGCCAGCCATCGTAGGCGCCACCCTTCACGTGGGCCTGCGTCCCTTGCAGGTCAGGGGCTAGGAAGTCCACACCGCTATCCACGACGGCGGCAATAACCCCTTCGCCGGTGTAGCCGGCGGCGTGGGCCTCGGTGGCGCGGTGGATGTCGGCGACTTTTACGTCGGCCGGCGCCTGGGGGACTGTTGTCGTGTTGGGCAGCGCGGCCCCGGGTTTTGGCGCCGGTAACGCGTGTTCTGCGCCGGCACTCTCCATCTCGCGCAACACAGCCGCCTTGCCGCCCTCGGCGGTCAGCTCGGCCACACGCTGGCGGCTCAGAATTGGCAGGCCAGCGGTCATCTCTTCCAGGCCGGGCGCGGGCAGGGGCTGGAACGCTTCGGTCGAGGTGACGGACTGGACGCCCTCGGCCGAGGCCAGTTTGAGCAAGTTGGCCGAGGTCACTTCGCCGGTAACCCATTGTAGCTCGCCCAGTTGGCGGCTGACGACGTGGCGGGTCATGTACTTGGCGACCGACGTGCCTGGCTGGATGAGAGCGAAGACCAGGTGGGTATCGGCTGCCGGCGCGGCGCCGGTGGCTTCGCCCCGCGTGGCAAAGGCCGCCAGGGCTGCCGGCCGCAGGTCAGGCGAGAGCTTAGTTAGGGCCGCTTCGTTGGACGAGACCAACGTGGTGTTGACGACCGATGGGTGAGAGGGAGTGGTCGGCCGGCCGGTGGGCCGTTCGCCGCTTGGCGCGGCGGCCAGTGATGAGGAGAGGAGGAGGGTAACGATGATCAGCAGCGATGTGACGGCCAGAATACGGCCGAGCTTTGTTGGCATAATGCTTTCCTCGATGTTATATGGGGTTGTTTAACAGTTGGGCTATGCCCGAATCCGGGCAGGGTTACATCACCGGGGGAGGTACCTCCTTGAGAATTAGAAACGACAGCGGCAAATAGCCAATCGAAGATAACCTGCTTCGATTCCTAACTATTTACTTGCTCATTGGAGATTCATCTGCCCGTGCCTGGGCGTCGGCCGCCAGTTGGCGCAACGCTTCGAACTCGATGTAGAAGTTGTTGATGATCTCTTCCGGGTGGGGCACAAGTCCCACGTCGGTCGTCACGCCGACCATCACGCCGCCATTGTAGCTGAGGATACTGATGCCCATGCCCAGGCCACCCGATTGGGGAACCCAGGCCATGATCTCGCGCAGGGGGCTGCCGGCCAGATAGAGCTGCACCTGTGGGCCGGGTACGTTGGTCAGTACCATGCTGGACTTGGTGGCAAAGAAGGTCAGGAAGAGGCTTTCGATGTCGGTTGGGGTCATGCCCAGCGCCTGCAAGACGCTGAAGGCGACGACCGCTTCAGGTGAGTTCTTGATCTCATTCATGTAGCGGCGCGTCTCGATGAACCGCTCATGGATGTCGGCTGAGCCGATGGGCAGGGTCGGGAAGACGAGGCCGAAGCGGTTGCCCAGTTCGAGTGGCTCGTCCAGCGGCCGTAAATTCACCGGCACCAGAGCGCGGACGTTCAGACCGTCAACCGGGAAGTTGTGGTCTTGCAGATAGCGGCGCAAGGCCCCGGCCACGGCGGTCATCATCGTGTCGTTGATCGTCCCGCTGAGCGCCTTGGCGATAGCTTTGGCATCAGCCAGGGGCAGCGGGTCAGACCAGGCCGTCGCCTTGCGGATGCCCAACTCCCCTTTGAATGGGCTTTCGGGGTCGGGCGTGCGCAGCACCATCTTGGCCAGTCGGGCCGCGCCGCCCGCGCCGACCTTAGCCACGTCTACCAGCCGCCACGGGTCGCGCAGCGTCTCCATGCTTTGGTGCAGGGCGAAGTCAGCCACGTTGCCGGTCGTGCGCAGCGTTGTCCGCGCCAGCGAGGTGGCCGGGCTGACAAGGGTTTCCAGCAGGCCGCGCTCCTTATGGGGCGCGTCTTCCTCCGCCGGGTCAGGCAGCAGCGGGGCGTCGGGCGTCAGGTCGGTCATCGAGAGCAGCACGCGCATCAGGGCGATGCCATCGGCGATGCTGTGGTGCAGCCGGCAGGCGACTACGGAGCCGCCGCGATACCCGTCGAGCAGATAGTAGTGCCACAGCGGCCGCGACCGGTCGAGCGGCGTGCTGATGATGTCGCTCATCATCGCCTGCAACGCCGCTTTATCGCCCGGTGCGGGCAAGGCGGCGCGGTGGACGTGGGCTCGGATGTCGAAGTGCGGGTCGTCTTCCCAACTGTAGTTGCCAAACGGCATGCGCGGCGGCACCACGCGCTGGCGGAAGCGGTCGAAGATCAGCA
>CXWK01054514.1_pt4 | contig 12567 bp, 17 predicted proteins | sample 590851 | NCBI WGS metagenome assembly CXWK01 (sample SAMEA3498364, study PRJEB10139) | wastewater metagenome | biome: wastewater treatment plant; material: activated sludge | place: Denmark | collected 2014-08-01
GATTCGCACGGACCATGGGGCGTGCGGGTGATTCTGAAGCACGGGTTTGGTTTCACGGTGTATGCGCACCTGAGCAGCGTGGAGGTTGCCCCAAGCCAAGGGGTGGCGGCCGGCCAGGTGATGGGCAGGAGCGGGAAGACGGGGAATGTGACCGGGCCGCATTTGCACTTTGCCCTGGCGCTGCCGGAGGAGCACGCGGGGTATGCGTGCCCGGCGGTGATGGGGGCGAACTGGTGGCATGATCCGCTGCTGGCGGGCGATGCGCTTTTTGTGGCGCGGGGCGGGGCGTTGACGAGGTCGGTGGGCGGTCCGCTGATGCACGCGCGGTGCCGGGTGAGCCGGGTGAAGCCGGAAGGGGATGTGTGGTGAAAAGAAAGACGGCGGTAGTCGTGATGATTGGCCTGCTACTGATTTTGTTGACGCTGGTGACCTGTGGTGGGCCAGGGCCGACGCCGTTGCCGCTGCCGCGCGAGATGATAGCGACGGTGGCGGTCAGTTCTCCGAAGCACATTCTGGTGCGGCGCGATGACTATAGCCAGGTGCTGCCCAATGCGACGACGCTGCCGGCGATTGGGAGCCACATTGATGTGGTGTGGACGAGGATTGCGCCTGGGTCAGGGACGCCGACGCCGAATTGGTCATCCATCGAGACGCCGATTGCGATTGTGAGTGGGCAGACGGTGCGCCTGGCGGATGGGACAACGGCCGAGCGCCCGCTGTGGGTGACGGCGCCGATGATGTTCGCCCAGGGTGCAACGGCCGGCGTGTGCGACACTTTTGTGCCGGCGTGGGCGCAGGCGGGGGCGGCGTACTACAACGTTGGCGGGCAGAATGTGCCGCGCTATGACAGCCTGAGCCTGATGGCGGCCTATAGCGAGACGATCAAGCAGATTGGGATCGAATACAACGATGATGCGCGGATTGCCGGCTTTATCATCGGGGGCGGGTACAACAACGAGGAGTGGTTCACTTCTTCCTGGTGCGATGTGCCGGCCGCGACGCCGACGCCCGGGGGGCCGACGGCGACGCCTTTTCCGATTACGGCGACGGAGATGGGCGACTGGACGATCAACGCGATCCGCGCGTTTCATCGGTACCTGCCTGACAAGACGGTGTATGTGAACCTGGCTTCGGTGGAGACGGATGCGACGCGGTGCCGGGTGACGGACGAGATTGCAAGCTACGGAGTGGGGAACAACATTGGGATTGGGTTCAATGGGATGCGGCCGGATGCGCCGGGATTTGTGCGCAGTCCGGGGCTGACGCCGACGCCAACGACGACGCCGGCGTGCGGGAGCCTGGACATTGTGCGGCAGAACCTGGGAACCGTGCCGGTGAAGTTCGAGCCGTCCTTTACGCAGGCGACGGCGGTGCCTTCGAAGCGGCAGTATGATTATTGGTCGTGGCTGTTGGCGCTGGCGGCGCGTGTTGATTTCGTGGATGCGCAGGACGGGTGGTTTTGTGGGGCGGATGGCTGCCCGACGCCGGTGGTGGACGTTTTGAACGATGTGGAGGGGGCCCCGGACCATTTTCCGATTGCGTTTGGTAGCTGGTTGGAGCAGCAGTATGGGAAGACGGCCGCCACGAACCAGCACCTGTGGGTGGCGTTGCGTGATACCGAGTACCCGGCCGACGGTGGCTATTGCCGGGGATACTGCGAAGGCTGGACAGGCGACTTCGAGCACTACCTGGCGGTGACAGGAGGCGGGACGACACACCTGTGTTCGCCGCTGGCGGCTTCGACGCCGTATCCGAGCGGTGCGACCTCCTGCGGAGCGGCCGGCCTACCATTCCCTTATACCAGGGCGTTGTCCAGGCACGCGCGGCAGATGACGGGGTCGTCGTTGACGGTTGGGGTGAGTGGGGCTTATACGGCGACGACCCTGGCGGGGGTGGCGCTGCGGGTGGCGTATGTGGACAGCGATACGAGTGACTTCACGATCAGCTACTACGACGGGAGCGCTATGCAGGCGCTGACGGTGGATCGGCAGGGAACGGGTGATTGGGTGTGGGGGACCTGGCCAGACCTGACGATCAACACTGGGATAGACCTGCAGATCAACTACGCCGGCGCCGGCGCTAAGCCTATACTGCACACGGTGTGGATGGACCTGACCGGTGCGATAGGCGCGGCGGCCACGGCCACGCCGACGGCGACCGGTGGGGTGGGTGTGTTCACGGCGACGCCGACGGCGACGCGGTGGCCGGCGACGGTGTTGAGTTGTGCGCTGATGGATGGGCTAATTACGTTGGATGGGGATCTGGCGGAGTGGGTGGGGGCGCCGTTGGTGACAATGAATCGGGATACGAGCGCGGTGGTGACGCCGCGGCCCGGGCCGCTGGCGAGCGATGCGCAGGCGCGCGTGAAGTGCGGATGGGATGCGGACTATCTCTATGTGGCGGTCGTGCTGGACGATGATGCGGTGGTGGCTGACAGCCAATTTCCGTGGCTGGATGATTCGCTGGAGATCGGGATTGACGCGGGTAACGATGCGATTCCGTGGGGGCCTGACGATCACGAATGGAGTGTGCGGGCCAACGGGGAGGTGCTGCTGTTCAATCAGGCGGAGGCGGCCGGCGTGATGGCGTATGCGGCGACTGCGGCCGGCGGTGGTGGCGGCGGTGGGGAGGCGGTTGAGGGTGCGGCGGCGTGGCAGATCGAGATGCGTGTGGGGTTGGAGGCGCTGGGGGATGCGGTGACGCTGGCGACGGGGAAGACGATGCGGTTTTCGTTGGCGTTGAATGATGATGATGATGGGGGGGGGAGGGATCACCTGTTGGTGTGGCGCGGGCGCTCGGCGCTGGCGGTGGGTGATAATTGGGGGGTGCTGTTGTTGGGAGGGGAACTGCCGACGGTGACGCCGACGGCGGCGCCCAGTGCGACGGCGACGGCGACGCCCAGCGCGACGCCGACGGCCACGCCCAGCGCGACGGTGACGCCGACCGCGACGCCGACCTACACGCCTACGGCAACGCCTACCCGCACGGCGACGGCGACGCCGACCACTACCCTGACGCCAACGGCGACGCCGGCGGTGACGTTCCTCGATGTGCAGGTCAATGCGAACACCGATGATGCAGATCAGCAGGAGTTCGGGACGATGTACCGCGCTGGCTGCACGTCGGATAGCACGGCCGGCAACGCGTGTGCGAAGACGAACAACATCGGGACGACGAGCAGGTACTGGGGCGGGTTGCGGTTCGATGGGGTGGCGATCCCACAGGGGACAACCATCCTGACGGCGACGCTGGAGTTTTACATTCCCAGCACCACGTATGACGATCCGTATTTCGACATCCATGGGCAGGCGGCTGACAATGCGGGGACGTTCCTGGCGACGGGGCACGATATTGACAGTCGGAGCCGGACGACGGCGTACACGATGTGGGCGGTGGATGCGGTGGGGGCGGGCTGGATCACGGGGCCGGATATTACGGCGGTGATCCAGGAGATTGTGAATCGGGGAGGGTGGGTCAGTGGGAATGCGCTGGTGGTGATTCTGAAACCGTACAACGCGGCGACGAAGGAATTCAGGTGGCGGAGTTTTGATTCGGGGGACGGGGCGGCGGTGAAGTTGCATATCAAATATTAGGGGCACGAGGGCTACCGCCCTCATGCCCGTACTGGGGGAGTAGGGAATGAATGTGAACCGGATTTGGGATATAGCGAGACCGCCCAGCGGGCCAGACGCCCGGCGCGTGGTCATGGCCTTTACGGGGTTGGTCATGATCGGACGGTTTGGCCTGACGCAGCTGACATCGCCAGGTTCAGCGAGTCGAATAAACGTCATACCATCATGGCAATATGGGATCGCGTTCGGGGTGCTATTCCTGGCGCTGATTTTGACGCGAGACGGTCGTCGGGTGACGATGTTTGGATTCGTAACCGGCATATTTGGCTGTGGGTTCTACGTCCTGCAGGCGGTTGACGTGTGGCCGGTTCTCCCATCAGCCGCCTATTATGCGCTGATGAGTGTAATTCTAACGGCAGATTCGGCGGTAATCTGGAGAAAGCTCCATGTTCACGCCTGAGAACATGGTCGTTCTATTCATTGCCATGGCAGGTGCGGTTGTCGTCTCTATCGTCTACGGAAAGCTGTATTCGAAAGCCACGGTTTCCCGTGAAACTCATCTTGACGAGAAGGTGCGCGATTTAAGAAAACAGGTGGAATCGCTGCAGTCTACAATCTCATTACTGAGTGGTCGGATCGCGACACTCGAAAAGGAAAATTATCGTTTGCGCGTGATGATGGGAACGGTCGGAAAACGAGTGCGCAACGATTCTGATGTAAACGAAATCAGGTTGGCGTTAGAACGACTGAGTGCGAATGAGATTGCGCAATTGGCGTACGATTCCTTCCGGGATGTGTACAACGATTTTGCAAGCGATCAGTCGCTCCAAACGCGGCGGTTGGCGCTCATGGAGTATGCGGAGAATCATGGCAAAATTGCGAACTTGCGCGCGGCGATCGAGGGCGTGAATGAGGCGGCGTTTTTGTGAGGTGAGGGGAGGCTCGAAGCCTAACTCGCCGCCCACCACCACCGCCATCGTAGAGACGTTGCACCGCAACGTCTCACTCTGGAAATTCCAGAGTGACCACAACAAAAAGAAGGCCAACGGGATGATCCCGTTGGCCTTCTTGCTTCTCTCCCCAACAAAAAAGCCGGCTAAATCAGCCGGCTTTTTTGTATAATTCCAATTTCCAGTTGGAATCAACACCAAATCGTATGTCTCAATCGCCCGCAGGCGATTAGTCTCTTCACTTATCAAAAACTTGTAAAACAGTCCCGAAAACAAGCGTCTCAATCGCCCGTAGGCGATTACGTTGTCATTGTACCGGAGACTACAAATCTTGTCAAATCCTACATATCCTACTCGCACGGCGCCTGAGCCAGCACCGCGCTCAGCGTCACATCGCACTGCCGGCCGTCAACCCACCGCCGAATCGTCACCTTCGTGTGCTGACGGCCCTCGTTCGCCTCCCGCACGAATCCAGGCGTACCGCCGTCCCAACCCACCTGCGCATCTACAACGCTGCCGGCCAAGCCCACCAGGTCACTGCCATCCACGCGCACGATGGCGAGCGCAGGCGCCGTGGCGCAATAGTACCACCGCCCGCAGTTCTGCGTCGTCGAGCGCAGCCGGCGAACAGCCGCAGAATCAATGAAAATTCTCATCCTCTCCTCCACGCCTTCAGCAGCAGTTCCAGCGCCGCCAAGCTGCGCTCGATACTGCCGTCCATGCCCACCACAGCCGGCCACGCGCGTTCCCGCGCGTACGCACCACTCGCCACCTCCACCGCGCGCTTCTGCGCACAGTACTGAATCGAGATCGTCCCCCGGCGCGCGTCCGGGAACTGCGCCAGCCACTCGTCTTCGTAATCGCCCACGTAGACGATCCCCACGACGTTGGCGACCCGGCACACCTCTCGCCAATCCACCTGCGCCCAGGCATCCCACCCGCCGCCGAGCTTCACTCCCGGCGGGGTCCAATTCTCGCCATCCAGGATAGCGTCAACCTCCTCCATGGGGTTCTTCTCCGTCCCAGCCCCGCGCACTGCCAACGGCATGGGCTCCCCGTTCGGCGCGGCCATTACCAGCAGCCACGGCGCCGCTTCCGCCATCGCCGCGCCGAACGCGCGCAGATTGGTCACCTGCCCGCCGATGCTGCCACTGTTGTCAATCGCCAGCAGCAGCCGCGGCAACCCCTGCTCCTCCCACACGCGCGCGCGGTCCGGCTGGCCCATCCGCCCATAGACCGCCAGCCGGCCAGGTGACCAGCGGATCGGCGCGACCTCGCGCGCGTGCTCGACAGCCTCCTCATACATGGCCGTCAGGATGCGCCGCGCCTTGGCCACGTCCGCCTTCTTCGGCGTCGGGAACGGCCGCCAGATCACCGACTTGCGCTGTCCACGGCTGCCGCCGCCAGGGTTCAGCGACGCCTTGATCTGAACGAGCGGCTTGCCCTCTGGGCCAGGCTTCCCCTTGCCCGCCTGACCGCCCTGGGCCTGCGCGGTGGGCGCCGCCCCGTCTCCTGGCTTTTTCTCCTCGTCCTCGAACTCAAGCACGAGGTCATGGTCGCGCGTGACCAGCGCCTGCAACAGCCGATAGCCAAGATCGCGGCCGGCCAGATCGGGGAAATCGAGCTGACGATCAGCCAGCGGCAACGTAGCCGGCCGGTAGCCAGGTTTACCACTCCCTGAGTAGCTCAACCACATGCGCCCCCACTGGCGCAGCGCCGAAACGCCGCCAGAATCAGGCAGATGCACCCGGCGCCCGTCTTCCGTCTGCCGCTTGACGATCAGTTTCATGTCGCCGCCTTCCGATCCCGACACGCCGCCGCCCACAAGTCAGCACCCTCGCCGCCGGTCAAACCAAAGCCGGCCAGCAAAAACCGGCAGGCGTCCACACTGGACAGCCCGCCAACGATGCCGCCCGCCCGCAGCAGGTCGGGCAGCGTCAGCATCGTGCTGCCATGCACCTGGTCACGCAGCGCGGCCAGGTAGGTCGCCACATGCTGGCCTGTGCCGGCCTGGCGCAGCAGGGCGACGAGGGTTTGCTTGTCGAGCGGGTTCAATCGCTGGCGCAGGACCCGCCGCAGCAACGCCGGGTGCAACTCCCGGCTGGCGTTCGACGTGACCCAGAAGATCACGTTGTCACCAATGGTGCCCAGTTGCCGGCCGGCCGCGTCCACGACAACCCGCTCCTCCAGCGCCGCCAGCATCAGCCCGTCCGCCACCGGCCTCGTCTTGTCCCACTCATCGAGCAGGACGAAGACCTGCGCGCGCGGCGTCTCCGCGCTCAGCCTGGCCGCCGTCATCAAAAGCCCCGGGGCATAGACCCGGTCTGGGTCGTTTTCCACGAACCCCGCCAGATCTATGCCCCGGATGAGGAACTCATCGCTTGCCCAGGCGTTCGCCTGCGCAAAAACAAAGTGCCCGCCCTGGTTGACGGCCTGGGCGCCCAACGCGCGCCCCAAGGCCGTCTTCCCCGTGCCCGGCTCGCCTTCGAGTAGGAAGGCCCTTACACCGGTGTCCAGGGCGACCTGGACGACTTCGATTTGGGACAGTGGGAACACAAGCGCCGCGCTGCCGGCGGCCTTGCGAACATTCAGATTAGACACTGCAATCTCCTTTTGCGGGGTTTGCCCCCGTCACTGTGGCGGCGACCCGAAGGCCGGCGCCGGTGTGAATTTTTTCCCGGTCAGGGGAGGGGATGCGGCGACTGGAGAGCCGGCGCAGATGACGGGAAATCCGCATTTATACAGGCGGCGTATGGGCCGTGCAACCTCCTCGCGGAGGGAGCTTGCTCGCCGAGCCGTTGCCAGGTTTGCTTCGGGGATGGCGCCCCTCATGCGATCAAAAATGACACCCCCTGGTTTCCTTCCTTCCCTCAGCGCGCCTTCCGCGCGAGGTTGCGCACGGCCTGCAAGTTGATGATCTCCGCCACCTCGAAGCGTGGTGGGGTGCTGCCGGCCACCGGGCGCAAGCGCAGCATGGCCGGGAAATGTCCAATGCGGCCGTGCAACTCAGCCAGCAACACCGCCGTGCTACCGGATAGCGCCGGCAAATTGACCAGCAACGGCGTGATTTGCCACGCCTCCGGCGTCAAGCCGGCTGCGTCCGCCATCGCCGCCACCTGCGGCGCCAACGGCACCCCAACCTCCACCTGGCTGGGGCACACAATCACCTGCACCTCATTGTCCCCCGTCAGCGTGCGGATGGCCGCCAGGTGGGTATCCGTCAGGGGGTGCGCAAAGTTTATTACAACCACAATAATGATCTCCTTTATTGTTTCAATCGCCCATGGCGCAGAGCCGGCATAGCGGTCCATGCAGGCCGATCTCTCCGCCTTGATCCATCACGCCGACCCAGGTGCCGTCATTCCCAACGGGAAGATGGCACTCAACGCAGGTCAGCGCAGCAGCGTCTATGTCTCCCCCCAGATCGAGCTTCACATAGCCCAGGACGCGCGCTGGGGTGCGCGTCCTGGCCGCATACGCCATGATCGCCGCCTCGACCACGGCGGTCATGGAGCGCCGTTCGCTCGCGGCAAGCGCGGCGAGCGCCTCAAAAACGGAAGCATCAATGTTCAACGACGTGCGGCGGCTCATTTTATTTCCACCTTTACCCCCCTGTCTCGCAACATTCTGACCACCTTTTCGGCGGGGATATGGCCCCGCCCATACACGGTGTTCGCGTAATCGTAAAAGCGAATCTCTGCTTTCACAATCTGAAAGGAATCAATGAACGCCTCGCAGGCATCCAACGAACGACCGTTGGATCGCCTCACCCACGTCGGGTCGCACTCGACGTGGAGGATAACCGTCCCCTCAGCCATCCGCTGCTTCAGCGATGGGTCAACCGACTCAGTCGCCTGGGCGTTGGCATAGCGCATGGACTTGTTCTTTTTGTCTGTAACCCACATCGTGGGTTTCGACAAATTTTCTACCAATCTACTGACCGACCCGCCGTTGTATGCTATCATTTTCCCTTTCCTTCCCAACTTCCTGTAGTATAGCATACGTCTACAGATTTGTCAAGTTGCCCCTTGCGCCTACGCGCGTCGCCCGCGCACCGCGCCAAATTGCCTTCAGCCGAAGGCGGCGCGGAAGGCGGTGATGGGGGCGTCGTTGGCGAGGGCTGCGTAGACGCGCGTGGTGACGGGGGAGGCGTGACCGAGCATGTCTTGGGTGACGCTGAGGTCGTGGGTGATGCGGTAGACGCGCGTGGCGAAGTAGTGGCGCATGGAGTGGGGGGTGATGCCGGCATCGGTCAAGCCGGCGGCGGCGACGATGGCCTTGATTGTGTCTTCGAGGGCGCGCACGCTGAGGGGGACGATGCGCTTGCCGATGCGGCGGTCGTGGCGGGCGAAGACGGGCATTTCGCCCAGGGGCCGGCCGGTGGTGGCGTCGCTGGCCTGGCGGCCGGCCAGGTAGGTTTGGATGGCGGTCCAGGACGGTTCGTCGAAGAAGACCTGGCGCTCTTTGCGGCCCTTGCCGATGACCCAGGCGGAGCGGATGCCGTCCTCCTGGCGCAGTTGTTTGCGGCGCAGGCTGACGATTTCGGCTGCGCGCAGGCCGGTGCAGCGCAGGGTTTCGATGAGGGCGATGTCGCGCAGGCGGATGATACGGTCGCGATCATCGTCGGTGGTGACGGCGCGCGCGGCGGCAATGAGCTTGTCTACCTGGGTGTCAGTGGGGGGGTGGGGCCGGCCGCGCGTGGGGTGCTGAACGCGGCGGATTTGGTGCAGGCCGGCGGTGAAGGCGATGGCTTCCGGGCCCGTGAAGGTGTGCCGGCCGGTGACTTGCAGCCACTTCACATAACCAGAAAGGGCGGCCAGGTAGAGCATGAGCGTGCGCGCGGCGATGTGGCGCACGTCGAGCAGCCAGGTGGCCCAGGCGAGCAGGATCGGCACGGTGAGGACGCCAATGTCGGCTTCGGCGATGGCGATATCGCGCGTAGCCAGGTAGCCGGCCAGGCTGGCCAAGGCCGCGCGGTACGTGGCGCGCGTGCGCTCGGCGCCGGTCATGGCATCGGCGGTGAATTGGTCAATCGTGGTCTGGATGGTCATTGGAACGCTCCTTTTGGGGGTTTTGACTTTGGTGCGCTAAATACATGTTTAGCGAAGTGAAAACAATAGGCGCCAGGGGACAGGCCCTCGACGCCAAGGGCGCATCATCGCCCCACTACACCCGCTTCCACGCGCTGTTCACCTTGTGGTAGCAGCGGATTTGATAGTGCGCGTGCTTTTTCCTGATGATCTCGATCATGGCCGCGGCCTGCTCATCGCCACAGGCAAACGGCAACGCCACGCCGTCGAATTGATCGTTGGCAACGTTGACTTCCTCTTTGCCCATCAGCGGAGGCAAGATCATCCGCATGATCGGGTCACGATGGAGCACGAGCAGGTCGGCGAGCTGGATGGCGTACATGTCCCTACCCCACTAACCACGCCTTCATCATTGCCAGGCGCTGGCCCATGCTGCCGGCGGCCTCGGCGTAGGGAATGTCATGACGCCGGCAATAGTCGCCCAGGCCGGCCAGCGTCGGCGCGTAGTCACGACCGACGTTGACGAACACGCCGTCACAGATCGGGTGCTGCCGAAACCAGGTGTACAGGTCAAGCGATACCGACGGCGCCAACACTGCCGCCCGCTTCGGGTTCATGCGCTGGTCATAGTCACGAATCCATGCCCCCATCGCACTGATCAGGCCGTGCTTGGCCGACACGAGGCGAATGTGTGTGTCGGGTCCGATCACGCCATCGGTCAACGCCTTGCGCAGCACTCTGAACGCGGGGCCGTCATAGCGCTCGATGGCCGGCATGGGGCCATGGGCGTGCTGTTTGGCGGAGGAGCAACTGAGAATCAAAAGCCGGTTTGTCATTATTATGTCACCTTTCTAAAACCACGATGCGTCAAACTGGTTGATAAGCCCGCGCGTACCAACCGGCATAACCAGCGCCTGTATCATGCGATCAGCCAATGCGAGCCGGCCGGCCATGTCGAAATAGGCTTCGGGTACTTCCTCGTCGCCAGGGCACCAGCCGTTGAGCGCGATGTAGCTGCACTCCGCCAGTGTTACGGGATTGATTTGGCCGTCCCGTTGGCGGAAATACTCAAGCACGCCCATCATATGCCGGCGAATTCTGATTACCCCATCATGCGCCATTGTCATCCCTCGCTAACTGCCGCACCGACCGGCGAGACACGATCTCGCGCTGGCCGCCGGCAAACTCGATCATGCGGGCACGGCAGAAGTCGTTTTCAGATGGACGACTACTACAACGCCATGGGCTGCTGAGCATGTATCGCACAAATACCAATTGCCATGATCCGCGGTGGCGACCACGGTAGCGCGCAACGGGCAGCCCACCCGCTCGCATTGCTTAGGAGGCATTCGATAACCGGGAGATTTGTATCCGAAATAATTGGAGCTCAGCGTGCTATACGTCATTCTACTACCTGGCGAGGTAGCCCCCCCGCCATCCGCATATTCCACCACAGGGCCGCACCAGTTTCTGTTTTCGCCCATCCGCCCTGGGCAGCGCACGAGCGGCAAACGACATAGTGCGCCCATGCGTCAGAATCATCTCTGAAATCTTCGTACCCATCCCGCAGAACCCTGTGGCGGATTGGATCGCCGCCGCAGAATGGGCACGGCAGCAGCACAACGCCCACAGCGGCAGGTTGTGTTGGTGTTATGTGAACTTGTGGCGACGCCCCTTCCCTATTCGGATGCGTGTTCATTTTCCCTCCATATTTCCAGTTGCCCGTGTGCGCGGCGGTTTCGCCGCCTGGTTTCTGCGGCGTGGGCCATGTGCAGGGCATGGTCATACGCCAGATGACAACGCTGACACAATGCGCGTAGGTTCTCCCGCACGCAGTTTTGCGGGTCGTGGTCGAGATGCGCTACTGTCAGGACGACCTGCGATTCTGTCACGGGGTGCGGTGCGTGGTTGACTGCGCCACAGAATTCACACTGGTCGCCGGCCTCTTCACGCACGCGCGCGCTGATTGCCGGCCAGTTGTGCGGGTAACGATCACGCTGAAACGGCATTTTTTGTGATTGCTCCCGGCAATGCGAGTTGCAGGCGCTGTGCCTGGTGGCGTATGGATCGTCGGTTGATTCTGGCTGCCTGCTGGACGGCGGCGTTTTGATGTGCGGTGAGTGGGGGTAGGCGGATGCGCCAGGTTTCGATGCCACGGTCGTTGATGCTGTAGCGTTCGAAGCCGGCGGCGGCGTAGATGGCGCCGCGATGCAGGCGGGTGTCGCAGTAGGAGAGGAGCCATTCGATCTGGTATGGCTCGTCGAGAAAACAGGGGGGACGGTGGAGGAGGTAGTCGGCGCCGATGAGGTTGACGGCGCTGCGCAGGCTGCTGCTGGCGAGGGTGGAGCGGAAACGGCCGCGGCGGTCGGTGTAGCCGGGGACGATGGCGGGGGTGCAGTGGGCGCCACCGTGCTGGTACTGGGGGGAGAGCCAGACACGGGCGAGGTTGAGAACCTGCCAGCGGGTGACGTGGCAGCGCCCGGTGCGAGCGTCTTCGACGCTTCCGTACCAGTCGCGGCAGCGGGTGGCTTCGGGGCGACCGAAGACGAGGTAGCCGGCGGGTTCGCCGGCGATGCGGATGGCGTAAGTTTCAATGCTGGCGCGCGGATCGGGGAATTTGTGAAGGTAATGCTGCTGCTCGATGGTTTGTTTGGCGCGCGGCCAGAGGGGTGATGTTTTGGGGATGCGGGTGAGATGGATCATGTGCAATTCTCCGTTCGGTTGCCAGCTCAGGGCGGGCTGTGCGGGGGTTTTGGGTCGGGGGCATATCCTACTACCCCTACTATCGTCCTGGCCCGTCCTGGTTCGTGCGTTGTGTCCATTGACGGGCACAACGACGGGCACAACGACGGGCACAACGACGGGCACAACGATAGTGCCCGTCAATTGGGCCATCACTTGAGTTTTTTTTCAATCTCCGGGGGAATCTCCAGAACGTACTGGAAGCGCAATGTGCGTGCGCCGAGCGTGGACGCTTCTAGGAGGGCGCGGAGGGCGGGGTTGCCGCTGCGCAGT
>CXWK01000134.1_pt1 | contig 12553 bp, 10 predicted proteins | sample 590851 | NCBI WGS metagenome assembly CXWK01 (sample SAMEA3498364, study PRJEB10139) | wastewater metagenome | biome: wastewater treatment plant; material: activated sludge | place: Denmark | collected 2014-08-01
GTGCGGCCCTGGGCTGCGGGATTGGCGACCGTGTGAGAGTCGGAGGACGCCACGCCGTAAACGCGCGCGCCGGCGTTCCGCAGGGCGAACCAATCGCTCAGCACCATCTTCCAGCGCTCGGGCGGTTCACTGGAGTTGAAGATTTCGATGCCATCCACCGGCAAGCGCAGTCCGCTGCCGAAGTCACCGCTGAGCGCGTCGAGCTGCTCGACCGCGAAGGGACCTTGATCCGGCTTCGGCCACCGCGGGTGGTTGAGGATCACGACCTGCGCGCCGCAGCGGCGGATGTCGGTGTCGAGCGCCAGCCAGTCCTTCCACTGGGTGGCGGGGCGCGGTCCGTCTGCCGAAAGAGGGAAGGAATTGAAGTGGCCGAGATCGGTGGTCACCTCGTTGCCGACGATGGACAAATAGGCTCCGCTCAGACCGGCAGCCGCCTGTGCCTCGGCGTAGGAGGTCTGGTGGTTGTGATCGGTGGCGATCGCCACGTCGAGGCCTTCACCCGCCAGCGTCACCACGCGCTCCGCGAGCGTGGCATCGCCGTGACCACTGAAGGTGTAGGTGTGCAGATGCGTGTCGCAGGAGAGCCAGCCGCGCGTGTCCACCTCGTGTGCCAAGTGCAGCGGCAGCGCGGCCTCGGAAGCAGCTTCCGGCATGCGCACTACGGCGGTGGCATGACTCCATTCCGTGCCGCGCATCGCGTGCACGTTCCAGACTCCGGGCGCGAGTTCCAGCAGCGCGCCACCCCGCGCATCGGTGTACTGCACGCCGTCGCGCGTGGGATGCCCGGCCTGTCCCGGATAGTGAAGGATTGCGGCACGTCCGTCCAGGCCGAGGACCACCAATCGCGCCGGCACGCCCGCCCCGCTGGCGCGGTCGAGCACTTGCACGCGGAGCGGTCGCACGCCGAGCAGCTCGCGATAGCCGCGCTCCAGTAGCCGCACCTGTCCGAGCGTGACGTCGTCACCGACTTTGGGCGGACGTGCTTCGAAGAGATCGGGGCCGTCGCGCAAGGTTCCGGCGGGCACGGCCAGGAGTACGCGCCGAGCGTCTTGTTGTCGCGGCAGGCTGCCGAGCAGCACGCCGTTGAGCTTCACGGTCCAGCCGTCGTCCACGTGGGCGCTGCGCAACTCGAGTGCGCGCTCACTCGGATTGGCGGGCGCGTCGAACTCGAGAGCACACCATGGCGCTTCGGGCGCGGGGTCCGACTCACTCCACTCGGGCGTCTGCGTGTCGCCGAAGTGGCGCCAGGCACCGATCAGCTCGAGCGCCACCTCCGCGCTGGTGTCCGGCCAGGGATCGGAGCCGGGATCGGGCGCCGGCTCCTGGCCGCGCAACTGCAGTCCGAGAAGCAGCGCCGCGGCAGCCAGCGTCAGGAACAGGCCACCAGCGCTGGCCTCAGGCTTGGAATCGTTCATTGCGCCAGGGGTTGCCCGAGTTCGAGTAGCCGCGCCGCTCCCAGAAGCCCGGCGCATCCTCGGCGAGGAACTCGATGCGTACGATCCACTTGGCGCCTTTCCAAGCGTAGAGGCGCGGCGTGATCATGCGCACCGGCCCACCGTGCTCGCGCGGAAGCGGCTGACCGTTCCAGGTGTGGACGAGCAGCACGTCCGGCTGCAGGGCCTCGAGCAGCGGGAGGTTGGTGGTGTAGGCCTCGCCGCTCTTGGGATCGGCATCGGCGCCGGTGCAGAGCAGGTACTCAGCCTCGGGCAGCGGCTCCGCGCGCGCAGCGATCTCCTGGAAGCGCACGCCGCGCCAGGATTGATCGAGGGCACTCCAGGTCGTCACGCAGTGGAAGTCGCTCTGCTCCTCGACCTGCGGGAGAGTCATCAAGGCGTCCCAATCCATGCGGAAGGGCTTGGCGCACAGGCCGCCGACTTCGAGGGACCACTGCGTGGGCGCGATCAGCGGTTGGACGCCGAGGTCCAGCACCGGCCAGTTCGGCACGGCGCGCTGTCCGATCGGAACCTGCGGCATGCCGTGGCGGTTGAGGGGACCGCGGCCGAGAACTCCTTCGAACGCGAGGCCGGGGCTGCGCTCGGCGCGTTTGCGCTCCAGCCAGCGCATGCGCTTCTCGACCAGGGACTCGCCGCTAGCGCTCATGACGCTGGAATTCTAACCGCGGTGGAGTTGTGGCACCGGGCGGGCAAAAAAGAAGCACCCCGCCGCGAACGGCGGGGTGCTGATGCGAACCGAAGTTCGCGAACCGAGGACTACAGCTTGACCGCCAGACCGTTGGTGGCCTGATCGACCGCCGCAGCTCCGCCCGGACCAGTGATGCGCACGATCTGGACGACCGCCGCAGCGTTGGAGGGAGCGATGCTCGGGATGCCCTGAGTCTTGGTGAAGCTCGGGCCGGTCGCGGAGAAGCCACCGGTCAGCTTGAGAGCGGCCGGGTTGAAGAAGCGGGTCCAGCTACCGTTGCCGTTGCTCATGGTGATGCCGCTACCGCCGCCCACCGGGGCGCCAGTCGCGATCAACAGGACGTAGGACTTCGCCACGGCGTCGGCGCCATCAATGCTGAGGCCGAGCGAGGCGCCCGGTTCCGCGTTGGTGGTGGCCTGGAGGCACAGCACGTCGTTGCCGTTGCTGCCGTAGTGGCTCTGAGTGTCTTCCGGGGCGCCGTCGAAACGGACCAGGAAGTCACCGCGGGCCTTGGCCGGGCCGCCGAACCAGAAGGTTCCGTAGTGGTAGTAGGGACCGAAGCCGACTGCGCCGAGGTTGTCCTTCCACTCGAACAGGTCGAGCGTGCCGGGGCCAGCGCAGGCCTGGGTGTTCAGGATCGGGCCAGCGCCCGCCGAGGTGGAGCGCGGAACGACGGCCCAGCCGATCGTGCCTTGCGAGCCGGAGCCAGCCTTCTGGGGCAGGATGCACTCGAGGCCGGTGCAGGACAGATCAACCGCCACGTTCCAGCAACCGCCGTCCGGCAGACCGGAGATCAGGATGTTGCAGGCCGGGAGGTTGGCAGAGCCGTTGAGCCAGATGGAAGGTCCGAGGAAGGCGACGGTGTCGTTGTAGACACGAATCACCGCGTCGAAGTAGCCGGCGGTACCGGTATCGCAGTACGCCCAGCTGACGCCGTTGACTTCTTCGGTGCCGTTCACACCACGGTCGGCGAACTGAGCTTCGTCCAGCCACTCTTGGCCGTTGACGCTCAGACCGCTAGTGCCGTAGTAGTAGGCTCCGCAGCTCATCGTGTCGAAGAGCACGTCGGGACCCGCGGCGCGGTTGTTGTTTCCAGCGGTCTGCGTGAAACCATTCTGGAAGTCGTAGGAGCCGTACGAAAGGTTCGTGACCTTTTCGACCGGCAGGGTCTGTTGCGCAGAAGCGCCAGCGACGAGGCCGGCGACGGCTGCGAGGGTGATGAAGTTACGGAACATTGTGTCTCCTGAAACTGAAAGCCTAGGGTTCTAGGGGGAAGTTGGTCCCCTTGAGGGGGAAGGAAACCGGGGTGGGTCCAGGGGAACACTGCCCATCACGGTCGTCCTATTGTTACCCCATGGATGCGATCTTGTCCACGAAGGGTCCGTATTTTTTTGCCAACAAAGCGGATAATGGGCTCCTTGAAGGTCATGAGCGACCGAAACTCCTCAAAAACAATTATTTAGACTTGTTAGTATCGGGGGACGCTCGGATCCACCTTCAGGGACCACGCTTCCAACCCGCCGCTCAAGTTCCAGACCTCGAGGACTCCGAGCTGCTCCAGCAGGCCGCAGACTCTCGCGCTACGCATCCCGTGGTGGCAGTACACCACGATCGGCGCCTCACCCGGGGCGTCCGCGAGCTCAGGGAGCCAGAGGTGGGCCTCGGAAAGCGGCCGCCATTCGGCACCCTCCAGGTGCGCGTGAGTCCATTCCGCAGCCTCCCGCACGTCCAGCAGTCGCAGGCTGCGACCTCGAGCACGCCATTCAGCAAGTTCCTCGGGGCGTAGGGCTTTCATCTCAGGCTTGGGACCTTCGCAGGAGGCGGCTCGGCAGCGAGTGGAGGTCGGCCTGCACCAGAAGCAGAGCGGGGACCAACAGCAGAGTGATGAGAGTGGCGAAGGCCACGCCGAAGGCGACCGAGACCGCCATGGGGATCAGGAACTGCGCCTGCAGGCTGCGTTCGAGCACCAGCGGTGAGAGTCCGGCGATGGTGGTCAGCGAGGTGAGCAGGATGGCCACCAGCCGCCGCGGACCGGCGCTGAGCGCGGCATCCCGCAGCGAGACTCCCGCGGCGCGCTCGCGGTTGACGAAATCCATCATCACGAGGGCATCGTTGACTGCGATGCCCGCCAGCGCGATCACGCCGATCAGGGAGAACATCGTGAGGTCCAGGCCGAGGAGCACGTGGCCGAAGATCGCGCCGATCAAACCGAAGGGGATCGCGCTCATGATCACCAGCGGTTGGGTGTAGGAGCGCAGGGGGATCGCCATCAGCACGTAGATCGCGATCAGAGCGATCAGCGCAATCCCTCCCATCTTCTCCAGGAACTCCACTTGCTCACGTTGAGAGCCTTCGAGCCTCCAGACCAGTCCAGGATTGCGCGCCACGAGGCCGGGCAGGAACTCGGCTTCGAGCTCGCTGAGGACTTCGTCCGGGGAGGCGCTGGATTTCTGCACCGTGCCGAGCACGCTCACCACGACTTGTCGATCTTCGCGTTCGATCATGGCGGCGCCCGGAGTTTCCTCGACGACGGCGGCGGTCGTGAAGGGAACCGAGCGGCCGTCGGGGGTGCGTAGGGAAATCTGTTCGAGGCTGTCGCGGCGCGAGCGCAGCTCCTCGGGCAGCATCACGCGCACCTTCACGCGATCCCGCTCGCGCTGGAACTCCTGCGCTTCGAGGCCGTAGTAGGCGTGCCGCGCCTGCAGCGCGAGATCGGCGAGCGTGAAGCCGAGCGCCTCGCCGGCCGGCGTGAGGCTCAGGCGTAACTCCGGTTTGCCGGGACGGTACGTGGTGCGCGCGGCGGTCACGCCACGGCGCGTCGCGAGGTGATCGCGCAACTCGGCGGCCGCCGCGGCGAGCTGCGGGGTAGGTAGTCCGCTCAACTGCAGATGCACGTCGCCGTCGGTGGCCATGAAATCGTCCACGATCGTCACTTCCTCCGCGCCCGAGATCGGTCCGACCGCGCGTCGCCACCGCTCTGCGACTTCGGCCGCGCGCAGACTGCGGACCTCGGAGGAAGCCAACTCGATCCACACTTCGCCGAGGTGGCCGCCGGATTCGCCCGGACCCATGACAGCGCTGCCGCCCATGTTGCGCATGAGCTCGCGCACCGGCTGGCTGCCGAGTGCACTGCGCACATGGTGGATTGCGGGACCGCCGGCATCGTCGCGCAGTTCGGCCTGGAGTTCCTGCGCGCTCGTCTCGAAGCGCGCGAGCAGGGCCCGCGTGCGGTCGGGGTGGGTGCCGAGCGGCATCGTGATCTCCGCCATCACCCAGTCCGACTCGACCTGAGGAAAGAAATTGAAGCGGACGCGACCGGAGCCCACCCAACCAAGCGTGATGAGGAGCAGCGCGGCGCCGGCGGCGATCGTGAGCCAGCGCCAGTCCAGCGCGCGACGAAGCAATGGCTGGTAGATCCGCTCGACGAAACGGTCGAGCCCACGCGTGATGCCGCCCTGCAGCCGCGACCACGGTCCGGCACGTCGCTCCGTGTCGAGCGGCAGATTACGCAGATGGCTCGGCAGCACCAAGAAGGCCTCGAGGAGGGAGAACAGCAGCGCCGCCATCACGATCAATGGCACGTTGCGTGCGTACTGCCCCATAGTGCCGGGCAAGGCCACCATCGGTGCGAAGGCAGCCATGGTGGTGAGCACCGCGAAGCAGACCGGCACGGCGACTTCCTGCGCCCCGCGAATCGCAGCGTCCAACGGGCTCGCACCGGCTTGGCGGTGGCGATGGATGTTCTCAGCCACCACGATCGCATCGTCCACCACGATGCCGAGCACGAGGATGAAGGCGAACAGCGAGATCAGGTTGATGGAGACGCCGAGTGCCGGCATCAGAGCAATCGCGCCGAGCATGGTCACCGGAATCCCGGCGGTGACCCAGAAGGCGAGCCGGAGGCGCAGAAAGAGCGCCAACATCACGAGCACGAGCGCGAGACCGGCGCGACCGTTGCGGACCATCAGGTCGAGGCGTTGGCGGAGCAGCTCGGTGTCGTCGGAGAGCAGGGTGAGTGCGAGCCCTTCCGGAAGCCGGGCGCGCGCGGCGTCCAGCGCACGCTCGACGTCGTCCTTCATCTTGAGTGCGTCCTGTCCGGCGGTGCGGAAGACGTCGAGCATCACCGCGGGCTCGCCGTCGAGCCGGCTCTCCTGATCGGTCTGGGTCCAGGCTTCGCGCACGCTCGCGACGTCGCCAATCAACAGACGCGTGCCGTCTGCGCGGGTGCGCAGCGGCAACCGCGCGAACTCCTCCGCACGATGCGCCTGGCCCTTGGCGCGCAGCAGGCGATGCCCTTCTTCTGCGCGCACGCTACCGGCAGGCAGGTCGAGCGAACTGCGCTGCACGGCGGCGGCCACTTCTTGCAGAGTGAGTTGCCAGGCGTCGAGCGCTTCCTCACTCAATTCGATCCATATTTCAGGATCCGGCTCGCTGGCCTCGCGCACCAGCGAGATCTCCGGTTGCGAGAGCAGCTCGTCCTCGACGATTTCGGCGGCACGCCGGAGATCGGCGCGCGAAGCATCGCCCGAGATGGCGACCGTCAGCACCCGATTGTCAATCTCGACCAGCGTGACCACCGGGTCCTCGGCTTCCTGCGGCAGATCGTCGAGCAGATCCACTTCGAGCTGCAGGTCCTCGAGCACGCGTCGGCCGTCCACGCCATCGAGGAACTCGACCACCACCAACCCCACGCCTTCACGGGAGGTGGAGCGCACACGATCCACGCCCTTGACGCCCTGAATGGCTTCCTCGATCGGCGCGCAGATGCCTTCTTCGACCTCGGAGGGCCCGGCGCCCGGATAGATCACCACGATCGTCGCTGCGTCTCCACGCGCGGTCGGCAGCACTTCACGCTCGAGCGGGCCCAGTGCCAGCACGCCTGCCACGACCACGAAGGCCATCAGCAGATTGGCAGTGACCGGGTTGTGGACGAACCACGCGATGAGCGAACGCACTTGAGAACTTCTCCCTATTGCGCCGCGCGCGCCAGCACGGACATGCCTGCGACGGCGAGCGTCAGGGGCGTGATGCAGACGCGGTCGCCGTCGGCGAGTCCGCGCAGGAGGAGCCCGCCCTCGGCCTCGGCGGCGAGGGTGACGACCGCCGGACGCAGGCGATCCTCGGCGTCCACCAACCACACGCGGCCATCGGTCTGACGCGCACTGCGCGGCAAACGCGCGACGCCCGAGAGCTCCGGTCCGCGAATGCGCGCGCGCACGAAGAGCCCGGCGAGTGGTGTGCGCTCCGTCGGAGCGAGGTGCAGGCCGAAAATGGCGCCCACGGTGCGATCACGTGCGTCCAGCTCGGGTTCGATCCGCAGCAGCCGAGCCTCCCAGTGTCGCGCGTCCGCGAATCCGGGATCCAGACTGGCAACCACCTCGGCGAACTCGACGGCGGAATGCAGACCCAAGGCTTCCAGCTCCGACTGACTCAGCGTCACGCGTGCTTCGAAGCTCTCGGTGCTTTGCAGCAGCGCGAGCGCGGTGCCCGGGGCAACCACGGCGCCGGGCACGACCAGGCGCTTCAAGCAGCGCCCGTGAAAGGGTGCGCGCACGCTGCAGCGCGCGCGCGCGGTCTCGGCCTGCTCCAGACGTGCTTGCGCGGCAGCGAGTCCGGCCGCCGCCAGCGCGACCTGCGGTTCGCGCAGCGCGAGCGGCGTGGCTTCGCCCGTCCCGAATCGTTCCCAATCCTGGCGCGCACTCGCCGCGTTGGCTTCCTCGATCGCGAACGCCGCGGCGGCGCGTGCATGCTCCGCGCGCGCCGCCGCCAACGCCTGTTCGGCGTCGAGCGGATCCAGGCGCAGGAGCTCCTCACCTGCGGCGAAACTGCCGCCATCGGTCAGTCCGGGTGCGATCCAGCGCACGCTTCCGCCGACTTCTGCCGCCAGGGCGAGTGAACGTTCCGGGCGCAGTTCTCCGTGCGCCGTGACCCATAGGGTCTGTGCACCCAAGCGTGCCAGGACGAACTCCACCGCGGGCACCGCCGCAGCGGGTGCACTTCGATCCTCCTGCGGCGCGTGCGCGATCAGCCAGGCGCGCAGCCCGAAGCCGGCCGCCAGGATCAGCAGCGGCAGAAGGATCTTGAGCAAGGTCTTCATGGGGTGTTGGGCGATGCGAAGTCTCCGCCGAGCGCGAGCAGCAGATCCACGCGGTTGAGCAAGAGCGCGAAGCGCAGCGAAAGCGCGGCGGCGCGTGCCTCGAGCAGCGCGTCCGCGCGCGCGAGAGTGGAACCCGCGTCTCCGGTGCCGGCGGTGAAGCGGCCGTGTGCCGCAGCCGCTTCGCTCTGCCAAATCTGTACGGCCTCCTCTGCACGACTCGTCGCGGCGCGCAGCCGCGTCTCGGCAGCGAGCGCGGTTTCGACCTCGGCAAGGCAGAGCAAGGCGCGGGCGACGTAGTCCGTTTCGGCGGCCTCGGCGAGCGCAGAGGCACCTTCTGCTTGCGCGCGCAGCCGTCCGCCGTCGAAGATTGGCGCCGTCAAGCCTGCGGCGAGTCCCCAGACGCGAAAGTCGCCGTCGAGCAGATCGCCGAGTGCTGCGCTGACGGTGCCGCCGCTCGCGGTGAGTTGCAGGCGGGGCAGCCGCGCGGCCGCGGCCTCCGCCGAACGCGCGCGTGCAGCGCTCACGCGCGCTGCAGCGGCGCGCAGATCCGGACGGCGCTCGAGGACCTCGGCAGGGATGCCGGCCGGAAGTTCGACTGGCGCCGCTGGCAACTGCCGTGCCGCACCGGTCGTGCGCGGAATGCGTCCGCAGAGCCGATCGAGTTCGATTTGCGCTGCCGAGCGCACCGCTTGCTCCTGCTCGCAGCGCGCGCGCAGAGAGGCGAGCGCGGAATCGGAGCGCGTGATGCTGGCGCTGTCGCCCGAACCCGCGGCGTAGCGGTTGCGCGCCCATGCGAGCTGTTCTTCGCCGATCGCGCAGCGCAGCGTGAGGATCGCGAGCAGCTCGTCCTGGTGCGCGAGCGAGAGCCAGGTTCGTACGGTCTGTCCGGCGAGCGCGAGGGCAAGCGCGCGGCGGTCCGACTCGATCGCGGCACCCTCGGCGACGGCGGCGCGCTCAGCGGAGGCCAGTCGCTGCCAGAGATCCACCTCCCAACTCAGTTCGAGCCCGAGGCCGTGTTGCGAGGAAGTCACCGGCAGCACCTCCGGTGCGCCAGGGATCGGCAGGCCGATGTAGTTACGGCGCGCGCGCGAGAGTTCGAGACCGGCGCCGATCTCCGGTAGTCGCGCACCGGCGATCATGCGGGTCTGCGCCCGCGCCGCCTCGACGCGGGCGGCGGCGGCGAGCAGATCGCGATTGTTTCCCAATGCCGCTAGGACGTCTGCGTTCAGCTCCGTTGCGCCGAAGCTGAGCCACCACTCCTGCAGGCCGAGTGCTTCGAGATCCGCAGCGAGTGGGGCTGCCGCTGCGTTCCCCGCGAGCTCGCCGAAGGCGGTCGGCAGCGCGAGCGGGAGCGCCGCTTGAGTCTCGATCTCCGTCGGCGCTGCGCAGCCTCCGACCAACGCGCAGAGGACGAGCGCGCCGAAGCTTCCGACTCCAGGCTCACGGTATTCACGCATGCGCGCAGAATCCGGCTTCGCAGAAATCGAGCAGCGCCTCGAGCAAGTCTTCCGCGCCGGGCGACTGCGCTCCTTCGGGAAGCATGCCTTCCATCAGCACGCGGCCGTGACCGAGGACGTAGAGCATTGCACCGATCATGAAGTGCCCGCGCAACAGCACGCGCTGTGCGTCGAGATGCGGCAAAGCGATCTGCACCGCCGCGCCGTAGCGCTGCACGACCGGGCGGCTGACTTCGAGGATCAGGCGTTCCACCACCGGATTCGGCTCGTGATGCAAGCGGGAAAGAATGCTCGGGATGCCGGTGTGCCGACCGGCGAGCGCACGCACCGCGGGCGCGAGGAAGAGGTGGAGCAGTCGGCGGATCGGCAGGGCCTGACCGGGCTGCGCGGCCTCCGCTTCGTCGAGCAAGCGCAAGCGCTCGCGATTGATCGGTTCGAGATAGGTGCGGAAGACCTCCTCCAAGAGCCCATCCTTGGAACCGAAGTGATAGTTCACCGCCGCGAGGTTGGCCTCCGCCGCACGCGTGAGAGCACGCATGGTGGTGCCGTCGAAACCGTGCTGCGCGAAGAGCCGTTCCGCTGCTGCCAGGATGCGTTCACGGGTGGCGCCAGAGGAGGGCGAGCGAGTCGTGGGGGAGGCCACACGGTGATTCTAAACGGGCGTTTGATTCAAACAAGCCGCGGCGGCAGCTCAGCTCTGGCAGTTCGGACACCAGAAACTCGAGCGCTGTCCGATCACGCGGCTTTGGATGGGAGTCGCACAGCTCAGACAGGGCAATCCCTCCCTCCCATAGACGCGCAGCGCGAGAGCGAAACTGCCGGCCTCTCCATGCCCGTTCACGAAGTCCCGGAGGGTCGTGCCCCCGGCGCGCAGGGCCTGCCGGAGCACCCGGCGCACTGAGTGGACCAACCGTGCACAGTCGTCTGGGCGCAGGCGTCCACCGGGGCGGCCGGGGCGAATGCCTGCTCCGTGCAGGGCCTCCGAGGCATAGATGTTGCCGACGCCGACGACCACGGCCTGATCCATGAGCAGCAATTTCACGGCGGCCTTCCTGCCACGCAGGTTTGCGGCGAGCGCATCGGCGGTGAAAGCGGCGCCGAGCGGCTCCGGTCCGAGGCGCGCCAAGCGCGGATCGAGGAAAGGATCGCCCTCGATCCACACGCAGAGTCCGAAGCGACGCGGATCGTGGAAGCGCAGTTCGCGGTCGTCGGCGATGCCAAAGCGCAGGTGGTCGTGTTTCCGCGGGGTTTCGACGCTGCGGGCCAGCCGCAAGCTCCCGGACATGCCGAGGTGCAGCAGCAGCGTGCCGTGTGCGTAGCGGAAGAGCAGGTACTTGGCGCGACGTTCGAGCGCGCGCAGCCGCCGGCCACGGAGCAGCTCGGGGAGCGCTTCCGGAACCGGCTCGCGTAAGCGGCTCTCACGCACCACGACTTCGCGGAAGGCGCGGCCGACCAGCACGGGCTCCAGCCCGCGGCGCGTCGTCTCGACTTCGGGGAGCTCCGGCACCGCGCGTCAGGCACCGACCGCTCCACTGCCGGTGCGCGTCTCGCCTTCGAGGAAATAGATCATCATGTATTCCTCGGCGGTGTGCTTCGGGCCGGCGAGATTGCGCAAGCGGCGCGCTGCGGCCTGCAGGTAGCGCTCGCGATAGAGCAAGTAAGCGTTGACACCCGGATGGCCGCTGCTGGGTTCACGATTGCCCTTGCCGAGCGCGCTGACTGCCTCCTCGCGGGTCATGGAAGTGCGCCCGCTCGCCTGCAGCAACTGCTCCAGGGAATGAATCTGCTCGGTGCTGACGCCGACCAGGAATTCGCGGAAGGCCTCCGCTTCGTCGCTGGTCCGACGTGCCTGTCCGAAATAGTGCAGAAATTGCGGATCGCAGCCAGCCTTCAGCAGCATCATCATCTCGGAGAAGCCCAGCATGGTGCCGAGATTCACGCGCAAATGGCGGCGGGCGATCCAGACCGCCTCGAGCAACGGGAAGAAGGCGCGCACCTGTTCGGTGGGCGTGCCGTCCCAGATCGAGACCAGGTTGCGCACGGCCTCACGGCGCACCGGCCGCTCGAGTGCGGCGTCGCGTCCGATCGCGGCGAGGACTTCCTCGGCGAGCACCGCGTACACGCAGCGATGCAGCCAGCGATCCACTTCCTGGCGCAGACCCGGTCGCGCGGGGTCCTCCGCCGTGAGCGAATCGGAGATCGCGTAATCGAGCAGCCGCCAGGCGTTGAGGCGTGCCAGCAGCAGCGCGCGCCCGAGCACGGCGCGCGTCGGCAGGAACATGTCCACGTCCGCGTCGGTGGCGCGCGCGAAGAGCTCGACCATGGTTTCGAGGTCGCGCTTGCGGGTGCCGAGGGTGGCCTCCCGGAACACGCCGGGGAAATGATCCACCGCAGCGGACACGCCTTCGATGCGGGCGAGCTGCCGCGACATCGCGCTGCGCATCTCGCCGCTCGCGGGATGTCCCGAACGATCGAGCGCCTGGTGCACGCGCTGCAGGGTCAGCCGCTCTTCCGGTGGGAAAGGGCTGTCCGGAGCGAAATGCAGCGCGTCGTCGTTCATCCTGCTCTTCAGGGCCGAGTGTAGATCGGCGGTGTTCGGCTCAAAGGGTTCCGAAATAGCGATCGCCGGCGTCGCCGAGGCCGGGCAGGATGTAGCCGCGTTCGTCGAGCGTCGGGTCGAGGGCCGCGAGATGGATCAAAACCGTGGGGTGCGCGGCCTGGATCGCTCGCACTCCGGCCGGTGCCCCGATCAGGCCGACGAAGCGGAGCTGTTGCGCGCCCCAGGTGCGCAGCGCGTCGAGCGCCGCTACGGCCGAGCCACCGGTGGCGAGCATCGGATCCAGCAGCAGACAGACGG
>CXWK01009698.1_pt2 | contig 12552 bp, 10 predicted proteins | sample 590851 | NCBI WGS metagenome assembly CXWK01 (sample SAMEA3498364, study PRJEB10139) | wastewater metagenome | biome: wastewater treatment plant; material: activated sludge | place: Denmark | collected 2014-08-01
AAGCGAGCCGAGAGCATCAGGATAGGCATCGTCAGGCCCAGTCCGCGCAGCCGGCGGCACACCTCGAATCCATCGATATCAGGAAGCATGACATCCAGAATCACCAAGTCGTAGCCGGAAGCACGGACGAGATCGATGGCCCGAGTCCCATCGGGCGCGATATCAACCACGAAGGGCTCTTCGGCCAGCCCCTCCCGGATGAATTCGGCGACTTTAGGCTCGTCCTCGACCAGCAGGATCCGCATGCGCAGCATGATCCCATCAGACTTGGCGGACGCGCGGCGTGGCGCCGATTAATTCTGGTTAATAGAGAGACCAATGAGGCAGTCCCTGAGGCATCGCATGTTATGAATGGATCAGTGTGGTGATGAAGAGGTGGATGATCTGGCTGTTCGTGGCGGGCCTGGCGGTCGTCGCGGTAACGGCCGCTGTCACCAGGGGCATGGGCTTTACGGCGCGCGCCAAGCCGTGGGCGATCGAGGAGAGGGCGGCGCGAGCCGCTCGGCGATGGGCGACCCCGGTGGCCGTTCGACACCAGGCAAGTCCCGTCGCCGCGACGAGTGAAGCGCTCGAGCGCGGGCTGAAGCACTGGGCCGATGGTTGTGCGACGTGCCACGGCAATGACGGCGGCGGTGATACGACGATTGGCCGGAGCCTCTATCCACCCGCGCCAGACATGCGGGGCGCGGCAACGCAGGGCATGAGTGATGGCGAACTGTTCTACGTCATCGAGCGGGGCGTGCCGTTGACCGGGATGCCGGCGCGGGGGACGGGCACAGCCGACGGCGAACGCGCATCATGGGAACTGGTGTTGTTCATTCGGCATCTGCCGGCACTGACCGGTGAGGAACTGAAGCAGATGGAAGCCTTGAATCCCCGGAGCCCCATGGAGGCCCAGCACAAGGCGGAGATCGATGATTTTCTTGCGGGTCCGAAGAAGAAAGTGCGCTGAATGAACGATGGGCAACTTCATACACAAAGGGTCAACGAACATGAAACGAACTGCATTTCTACTCGCCGCGCTCATGCTGTGTGCCGCGGGCACCTCCCTGCTCGCCCATGAAGAAACATACAAGGGCACGGTTATCTCCACGGTCATCTCCACGAAGGCGGCCAAGGTGCAGGTCAGCGTCATCGATGAGAAGACGAAGAAGGTGTTGGCGATGGAATTCGTCGTTACCGCCAAGACCAAAGTGCTGCGGGGTGACATGGTCGTCAAGTTTTCGGATGCCCGCATCCAGAAGGACGAGCGCATCGCCGTCACCGTCAATCACGACGCATCCATGACAGACGCCGTCGTGATCCGCCAGGCCGCGCTGGAGTCGAAGTAACAAGTCCCTATGTCTATTCACCGGAGAACGTTCGTCAGAGGGCTGGTCGCGGGCGGCGCGGCGACAGGATTGGGGCTTTGGCAGTCTTCGGTGTGGGGCCAAACGGTCCGGCAGCCGTCGAGGGAACTATCGGGCACCACGTTCGACCTGCGCATTGGAGAAACGCCCGTCAACGTCACGGGAGCCTCGCGCACGGCCATCACGGTCAACGGATCGATTCCCGCTCCCACGCTGCGGTGGCGCGAGGGGGATTCGGTCACGCTTCGCGTCTCGAACGACCTGTTTGAGGAGGACACCTCCATTCACTGGCACGGCATTCTGCTGCCAGCAAACATGGACGGCGTTCCCGGCCTCAGTTTTCACGGCATTCGGCCGGGCCAGACGTTCGGGTATCAGTTCCCGGTCAAACAACACGGCACGTACTGGTACCACAGCCATTCGGGCTTCCAGGAACAGCAAGGCCTCTACGGGGCCATCATCATTGATCCGCTGAAGCCCGCGCCCTTTACGTACGACCGCGATCACGTGATCGTGCTGTCGGACTGGACCGACGAGGACCCGTCGCGAATCTTCCGCAAGCTGAAGAAGCAGTCGGACTACTACAACCGCAATCAGCGAACCGTCGGCGACTTCCTCCGCGATGTAAAGCGTGACGGGCTCGGTGCCACACTCTCGGACCGGGCCATGTGGGGCGAAATGCGCATGGCCCCCACGGATCTGGCCGACGTAAGCGGCACCACCTACACGTACCTGATGAATGGCGCGGCACCAGCGGACAACTGGACCGGCCTCTTCAAGCCGGGGGAGCGCGTCCGGCTGCGTTTCATCAACGGTTCAGCGATGTCATATTTCGACGTCAGGCTTCCGGGACTGAAGATGACCGTAGTCGCCGCTGACGGGCAATACGTGCACCCCGTTAGCGTTGACGAGTTCCGAATCGCGGTCGCCGAGACGTTCGACGTCATCGTCGAACCGTCCGGGCAGGACGCCTTCACAATCTTCGCGCAGTCGATGGACCGCACCGGATACGCGGCCGGGACGCTGGCGGTTCGGCAGGGCCTGCGGGCGCCGGTCCCCGATCTCGATGCGCGCCAACTGTTGACGATGGCCGACATGGGCATGGCGCACGACATGGCCTCGATGCCTGCCGCGGCCGACCCGCACGCGGGCCACGTCATGCCCCCGGCGGCTGCCGCGCCGACTCCCCCGCCACAGGGGAAGCCGCCGGCTCCCGCGATGCCTCCGGAGCACGACATGTCGACGATGGCCGGCATGGAGGGCTCGGCGCAAACTCACCCAGCGAGCGAGAAAGGGAATCCGCTCATCGATGGCCAAGCGATGGCACCCAAGTCTCGACTGGACGACCCTGGTGTCGGCCTGCGCAACAACGGGCGACGGGTCCTCACTTACGCCGACCTCCGCAGCCTGTTCGAGGACCCCGATGGCCGGGACCCCGAACGGACAGTGGAACTGCATTTGACTGGACACATGGAGAAGTTCGCGTGGTCATTCGATGGCGTCAAGTTCGCCGATGCCGAACCCATGCGCCTGAAGTACGGCGAGCGCCTCCGCATTGTGTTGGTCAACGATACGATGATGACCCATCCGATTCATCTGCACGGCATGTGGAGCGATGTTGAGAACGACGCTGGAGAATTCCAGGTGCGTAAGCACACGGTGGACATGCCGCCGGGCACGAAGCGCGCCTACCGCGTCAGGGCTGACGCGCTCGGACGGTGGGCGTATCACTGCCACCTGTTGTTGCACATGGAAGCAGGGATGTTCCGGGAAGTGCGGGTGGAGGAATGAGAGGGCGTCTCCATATCGGAGTCCTTGCGGCAGTGATTACGCTCTCTGCCGCAACGACGTCCGCGGCGCAGACGCCGCCACCACCGCCGCCAACTCTCCCGCAGGGCGGAAAGCCTCCGGCCACGGCGAAGCCGCCTGCCGAGGATCACTCCGCCCACATGCCTCAGGCGGCCAAGAAACAGGAGCCCAAAGAGCCGATTCCACCCGTCACCGAGGAGGATCGGGCGGCGGCGTTTCCACCCGGTCTCGACGGGCACGCGATGGGTGCCAACGCGCTGAATTTCATGGTGCTGACTGACCAGCTCGAGTGGCAGGGCGGGCGAAACGGTGGCGCGAGCTGGGAGAACAAATCGTGGATCGGAGGCGATATCAACCGCCTCTGGATCCGCACTGAAGGTGAAGCCGACAACGGGCGCGTCGAAAGCGCGTTTGCCACGGCTCTATGGGGACGCAGTTTTGCGCGCTGGTGGGACGTCGTTGCTGGTGTGCGCCAGGACTTCCGGCCGGGCTCGGCCCAGACATGGGCCGCCATCGGTGTTCAGGGACTGGCGCCGTACTGGTTCGAGGTGGAAGCGACCGCGTATGTCGGCGCCGGAGGCCGGACGCACATGCGCCTGGAAGTGGAGTACGAGCTTCTGATGACGAACCGCCTCATCCTGCAGCCGCTGGTCGAGGCGGAGGTGTACGGTAAGTCCGATCCTGATCGGGGTATCGGGGCGGGGTTGACCTCGATAGAAACCGGACTCCGGCTGCGGTATGAATTGCGCCGTGAGCTGGCCCCTTACGTCGGCGTCACATGGGAACAAAAGTTCTTCGGGACGGCCGACCTTGCTCGTGCAGCGGGCGGGGATGTCAGCGGCGGCCGACTGGTGTTTGGCGTGAGAACTTGGTTCTGAGTTTTCGTGCCTGAGATCTGGGCCTCACCGCCCCGATGAGGTCAGCACTCGTGTTGTGGCAGCCGCGCCAGCCTTGGCCGGCACTACCTCGGTCCACGCAAAGATAAGTTCGGTTCCCGACCGCGCGATTCGCGGATAACCGCTGGGTCGGCCGCTTGACATCTGCGCAATGGTGACTGCCTGCCCTCTCGCACCGGACGGCTGCAGACGACGGGCCCGAAGCTCGGTAGGAGTGCCGATCTCCATCCAGGTGGCCAGCGCTGAACCGTCCGGCATCAGTTCCACGTCTACCCTGCCCAGAGAACTCTGATCGTCCACGCGGACAGGCGAGCCAAACGTCCGTCCAGCGTCTTTTGAAAACGCCACAAACACGCGGCCAGGCGGTACGACTCCGGTAAACCACGCAATCGCCACGTCACGTCCACGCGCGCTCAGAACAGGACCGTTTACCGGACAGCCGGCTATCTGCCAGTTGTCGTTGTGCACCGCCTTCGGCTCGGTCCATTTGCCGTTCTCGAGACGAGAGACATAGATGTCACGAATCTCGTCCTGCGTGCGGTTGCGGAATGCTGTGATCACGCCGTCAGCGGTCACTGCGGCCGACGTCGGGCAACACTCGCACACGCGTAGGTCAACGGGGAGATCAGACACCTGCTTCCATGTCTTGTCGAACGCCGCGTATCGCAGGCTCATGGCGCCCGCTCCCTCGCCGTGTTGATCGTGGCCGCCCCCCGCCTGCATGGCCCGGCCGTCGAGCCAAACCAACCCCAGCCCCGCTCCAGGCGCCTGGACGAGCGATGCGAAGCCGTGCTCGGTCTTCGTGCCGTCGTGATGGGGCAGGAATGAGGCGGACCACGTCTTGCCTTCATCGCGTGAGTACGCGAGCCGGACATCGTACGCGTACGTCGACGGCCCGCTCTTCTGGAGCCAATGCGCGGCCAGCGTGCCATCGGCCAGCCTCATGACGGACGGCACGTCGGCCCAGTTCACGAACCAGTCAGTACCCGACGCGGCGGTACGAACGGGTGACCAACCCGCCGACGTCCGTTCGGCGAACTTCAAGCTCGAGGTAGGGCCGACACGTTCAGTCCAACTCAGGAGCACACCCTGGCTTGAGACCGTCAGTTGCGGCCCGGAACTGTTGGGACCTGCGGGCGATGGCAAGGTCTGCACCCGGATCTCCGGCTGCGCGCCGACGGCCATCGACGACACGGGTGGAAGGGTGAATGCGGCCACGACGACTGCGGCCGTGCCAACGAGTACGGTGACGCTGGATTTCAAATGGGATCTCCCTGTCTGAGCTGGCCGACTGTACCCCCTGGCGCTCCTCAGCCGCAACGATTTCCCAATGCCCCTACCGGTTGCAGGGCAGCCATGCCCTGACCGCTCTGTCAGTTCTTCGCGCTGCCCATGGCCTTCATCATGGGACACATGGCCATGGAGTCTTTGCCTTCGGCCGTGTGCGCCATCATGTGGCTCATCATGCCTTGATGCATTTTCATCATGCCGGCGTCCATCGCGTGACGCTGCGTCACGATCTCGGTGACGACGACGGCGATGGCTGCCGATTTGGCCGATGCCGATGCGCTGTTCATCTTGGTGACGAGGCCGTCAAGGCGCGCGTCGGCCACTTTCCTGTCGGCCATCATCTTGTCGTGCTCGGCCATCATGGCCTTGCACTTCGCCGCCATGTCGGCGCTCGGCATTTTCATCTGGTCGGTCATTTGGTGCGGGGGCATCGGAGGGGTCTGGGGCGGCGCCTGCGCGGCCAGACCGGCGGCCGACACCATCGCGACGCCCACAACGACCATTGAAGCGATTCTCTGTGTGCTCATTGCTGCACTCTGGCACGAAGACGGCGACCGGACCTGTTCCATAGCGCACATCGCCCACGCGATAGACGGGGCATGGTACTGCAGTTCATGTCTGCTACGACGCCGTGCGTCCTGACGATCAACGGAGGCTCATCGAGCATCCGCTACGCGGTGTACGAACGCGGGGCCCCTCTTCGGAGAACGCTCCACGGGAAGATTGAGCGCATCACGGACCACCGGACCACGGTGCGGTCGCTTTTGGACTGGCTGGAAGCCCAGCCCGCCTTCGCGTCCGTCACCGCCGTGGGGCACCGCGTGGTGCATGGCATGAAGCATTCCGAGCCGGCGCGTGTGACATCCAGACTCCTCGCGCAACTGCGCCGCATCACGCCATACGCGCCCGAGCACCTGCCGCGCGAGATCGGGTTGATCGACGCCATTCGGCGACGGCACCCCACACTGCCCCAGGTGGCGTGTTTTGACACGGCGTTTCATCGAACCATGCCGCGCGTCGCCAAGGTGTTGCCGATCCCGCGACGATACGGGGCGAAGGGTGTCGAGCGCTACGGCTTCCACGGTCTGTCTTACGCCTATTTGATGGAGGAACTCGGCCGCCTCGATCCGGAAGCCACCAAGGGCCGGGTGATCCTCGCGCATCTTGGGAATGGCGCCAGCCTGGCTGCCATTCGTGATGGCAAGAGCGTCGACACCAGCATGGGGTTCACGCCGACCGGAGGCCTCGTGATGGGGACCCGGACGGGAGACTTGGATCCAGGCCTGGTGTACTACCTGGCGCGCACCGAGGGCATGACGCCGGCGCGATTTCAGAAGATGGTGAACCAGCAGTCAGGGCTGCGCGGCGTGTCGGCGACCAGTGCCGACGTGCGCGACCTGCTTGCGCGGGAAGCCCGCGACGAACGGGCGGCCGAAGCAGTGGCGCTGTTTTGTTATCAGACGAAAAAGTGGATCGGCTCCTATGCCGCAGCGCTCGGTGGATTGGACACCCTGGTCTTTGCCGGCGGCATCGGCGAACACGCGCCGACCGTTCGCAAGCGCATTTGCCACGGCCTTGAGTTTCTTGGCATCCATCTCAACAACCGGCGCAATGCGAAGAATGCGCCTCTGATTTCGACCGACGCCGGGCGCGTCAAGGTCCGGGTGATCCGCACTGACGAAGAGCTCATGATCGCACGGTCTGTGTTCCGCGTGCTGCATCTGGACACTCACGAAGAAACCACACGATGACAACACCCACACTCACGTCCGCCCTGCTCCACGCAATGGACGCCTACTGGCGCGCCGCCAACTATCTGTCGGTCGGCCAGATCTATCTGTTCGACAATCCGCTGCTGAAACGTCCGCTGGTCCTGTCGGATGTGAAGCGCATGCTGCTCGGGCATTGGGGCACCACTCCCGGCCAGAACTTCATCTACGTGCACCTGAATCGGATCATCAACAAATACGACCTCGACATGATCTACGTCTCCGGCCCCGGGCACGGCGGTCCGGCGGTCGTTGCCAACACCTACCTTGAAGGCACGTACAGCGAGGTCTATCCGGACATCAGTCAGGACGAGGCCGGACTGCGGAAGCTCTGCCGCCAGTTCTCTTTTCCCGGAGGCATTCCCAGTCATGCCTCGCCCGAGTGTCCAGGCTCGATTCACGAGGGCGGCGAACTGGGCTATTCCCTCAGTCACGCGTTTGGGGCGGTGTTCGACAATCCCGATCTCGTGGTCGCCTGCGCCGTCGGTGACGGCGAGGCAGAAACCGGGCCGCTCGCGACCGCCTGGCATTCCAACAAGTTTCTTGATCCGGTGACCGATGGCGTGGTGCTGCCGATTCTGCATCTCAACGGCTACAAAATTGCCAACCCGACCCTGCTCGCCCGGATCACGCGTGAGGAACTGGACCAACTGCTCAGGGGCTACGGCTGGACACCTTACTTCGTCGAGGGTCACGAACCCGAGTTGATGCACGAGGCGATGGCCACAACGCTCGACACCGCGGTGGAGCAGATCAAAACGATCCAGCGGGACGCCCGCGGTGGCGGCATTGTCGGTCGTCCGCGCTGGCCGATGATCGTCCTCGTCTCACCGAAGGGCTGGACCGGTCCGAAGGTCATTGATGGGCGGCAGATCGAAGGGACCTTCCGCTCGCACCAGTTACCGCTATCAAATCCGGCCGCTCGTCCCGAACACCTCACGCTCCTCGAAGAGTGGCTGAGGAGTTACCGGCCGGAGGAGCTCTTTGACGAGCAGGGACGGCTCACACCGGAACTGGCGGAGCTTGCACCCAAAGGCGAACGACGCATGGGGGCGAACCCGCATGCCAACGGCGGCATGCTGCTGCGAGATCTGCGCATGCCGGATTTTCGCGACTACGCGTTCGACGTGCCGGCGCCGGGAGTGCGCGGCATCGGCGACACGCGGGTGCTGGGTCCTTTCCTCCGCGACGTCGCGAAGCTCAATGATGAGCAGCGCAATTTCAGGGTCTTTGGGCCCGATGAAACGATCTCAAACGGCCTGGGCGCGCTGTTTGAAGCCACCAACCGCCAATGGGACGCCGCGACCGCGCCCAACGACGAATTTCTCGCGCCGACCGGACGCGTGGTGGAAATGCTCAGCGAGCACCAATGCGAGGGCTGGCTCGAAGGCTACCTGCTCACCGGACGCCACGGCCTCTTCAACTGTTACGAGGCGTTCATCCACATCGTCGATTCAATGTTCAACCAGCATGCGAAATGGTTGAAGGTCACGTCGGAGCTGCCCTGGCGGCGCAAGATCGCGTCGCTCAATTACCTGCTGGCGTCACATGTGTGGCGTCAGGATCACAACGGCTTCACACATCAGGATCCCGGTTTCATTGACGTCGTGATGAACAAGAAGGCCGAGATCGTGCGGGTGTACCTTCCGCCGGACGCCAACTGCCTTCTGTCAGTCATGGATCACTGCCTACGCAGCCGCCACTACGTGAATGTCGTCATCGCGGGCAAACACCCGGCGCCGCAGTGGTTGACGATGGACGCGGCGGTCAAGCATTGCAGCGCGGGCATCGGCATCTGGCAGTGGGCCAGCAACGACCAGGGCGTCGCGCCCGACGTGGTCATGGCCTGCTGTGGCGACGTGCCGACGCTGGAGACGCTCGCGGCCGTCTCCCTCATGCGCCAGCATCTGCCAAACCTGAAGATCCGCGTGGTCAATGTCATCGACCTCATGAAGCTGCAGCCGGACACAGAACATCCACATGGCTTGAGCGACATGGATTTTGACGAGCTGTTCACCAAGGACAAGCCGGTGATCTTCGCGTTCCACGGCTACCCCTGGCTGGTCCATCGCCTGACCTATCGCCGGACGAATCACGAGAACATCCATGTACGCGGTTATAAGGAAGAGGGCACGATCACCACCGCCTTCGACATGACGGTGCTCAACGATCTTGACCGCTTCCATCTGGTGATGGACACCATCGATCGCCTGCCGCAAACCGGTGAGGCGGGGCTCTATCTGAAGCAGCAGCTCAAAGACAAGTTGGTCGAGCACAAGCAGTACATCGACCGCTACGGCGAAGACATGCCAGAGATTCGGAACTGGACGTGGGCAGGATGAGCATTTTCCTCATTCGTCACGGTGAGACGGAGTGGTCGCTCTCGGGCCGGCACACCGGCCGCACGGACATTCCGTTGACCGAACAGGGCGAACGCGACGCACGCGCGCTGGGAGCACGCCTGCGCGACCACACGTTTGTCCGGGTGTTCACCAGTCCACTCCAACGCGCGCGACGGACGTGTACGCTGGCTGCGCTCGTGCCGACGGCCGAAGTTGCCCCTGACCTGGCGGAGTGGGACTACGGCGAGTACGAAGGACAGTTGTCCGCGGACATTCGCCAGGCGCGAGCGGGTTGGAATCTGTTTCGGGATGGATGTCCTGGCGGTGAAATGCCGGCGCAGGTATCCGAGCGCGTCGATCGGTTCATCGCCCGTCTGCGCGCGCTGGACGGCAACGTCGCACTCTTCTCGCACGGCCATCTCGGGCGTGTGCTAGCCGCGCGATGGCTTGTATTGCCGGTGACTGAGGCCCAGAAGTTCCTGCTGGGCACGGCGTCGATCAGCATCCTCGGCTCGGAGCCAAGTCATCCCGAGGTGCCGGTCATCGCGTTATGGAACTCGAGCAGTGAATCCGGCTCGCCGTAAGCCTTCGGTGATGTAGGGGCACCGGCGCATCAATTGCCATAACAGCTCTGTACGATAATTTTCGACCATGAGCACGGTCGGCCCTTCATTCAGGCCGAAATGCCACGGCGAGACCCAGCCGTGGGGATTGCCTGACGCAGTGGGGTACGTCGGATTGAAGGATGCTTTGAAGCCGTAGCGGTTTGACTCTGTCAGTTTGAGGCCGTGAATGCAGTAGTCGAGCGCCGGCAGCACGATCTCGGGTGCAAATGGCAGCGATGCCGCCACCGCCCACGCCGCAATAGTTCCATCGTCGGGTCCGTACGGCACGCCGCGCCCCACGTAGTCGAAGAACTGGCGCTCGATACCATTTACGACACGTGTGTCTGGACCCGGACCTTCGCTCGCCGTCAGTCCCCAGCAGTGTTGGTTGTAGTGCGCGAACTTGAGCGGGTTGCCGATGGCGTACGCACGTTGCACATAAGTCGCGCGCCGGCTGTTCTCGAAGTAGTCGATGCCCTTCGTCCGCATGAAGGCGTCCTGAATGCCGCGAAAGTCAATCCACATGTGCGAGAGCTGGTGCGTGAAGAGCGGTCCCGCGTAGAGATAGTCATATCCGTAGGCGTGTTCCCACCGGTACGTGGACGCCCACGCGGTGTAAGTGCTTTCGGGTAAGGGATACGTTGGCGAACCGAGTCCCAGCACATACAGAAAGAGCGCCTCGTCGTAGCCTTCCCACCGCCATGGCAGAAATCCGCTCTCGGGGTTCCAACCATGGGTCACCGTCGCGCCGCCGTCTTGCGCCCACGTCCAGTCAGCGCGCAGGTACAGCGCATCGGCGAGGTCCCGTATTTCCGCTTCCTCAGGCGTGTCCGCGTCAAAGTACGCCCCAGCGGTCAGCGCCCCGGCAAACAGAATGGCACTATCGACCGTCGACAGTTCGCATTGCCACGCGCGCCGGCCGGTCTGCATGTCGAGGAAGTGATAGTAGAAGCCGCGATGGCCTGTGGCATCAGGCTCAGGCCCCTGGTGACTGTCACGGAAGAATCGCAACGTGGCCAAAGTGACTGCGATGGCCGCCGGCCGCGTGATGAAGCCCCGCTCGACAGCGACCGGGTATGACGACAAGGCGAGGCCCGTGGCGGCAATGCTGGCGGGCCAATCGGGCGCGGTCTTGTCGCGCACCAGTCCATTGTGCGGATTGGTCTCGTGCAGAAAGTAGCTGAAGCTGTGGCGCTGAAGCGACTCCAGCACGTCGTCGGTCGCGACGCCGGAGTGGATCATGGTTTCAGCGGCTGCGCGTCTCTTTCAGGGGCGCCCGCCAGCCTCGTCCGCTTGAGTAGCAGGGCATTCACGGCCACGACGAGCGTGCTGCCGGACATCGACAGGGCGGCCACCTCAGGACTCAGCACGAAGGGAAAGAAGACACCGGCGGCGAGCGGAAACGCGATCGCGTTGTACCCTACTGCCCACCACAGATTCTGGTGCATCTTCCTGAGCGTCGCGCGAGATAGTTCGATCGCGGCGACGATGTCGTAGGGGTCGCTCTTCATCAGGACGACATCGGCGCTTTCTATCGCCACGTCAGTGCCGGCACCGATGGCAAACCCTACATTCGCCTGGGTCAGCGCGGGTGCATCGTTGACGCCATCGCCCACCATGCCGACTCTTTTTCCGGTGGCTTGCAGTTCCTTGATCTTCTCGGCTTTTTGCGCCGGCAGCACGTCGGCCAGGACACTGTCGATGCCCAGATCGGCCGCAATGCGCGTGGCCGTGGCCAGGTTGTCGCCGCTCAGCATGACGACTTCGATTTTCCGCTCGCGCAGCTTTGCGACGGCGGCCTTGGACGTGGGCCGGATCGCATCGGCAATCGCGATGAGACCAATCACCTGAGCGGCCTGAGCCACATGGACGACCGTGCGGCCCTCGCCCTGCAGGCGGGTGGCTTCAGCCTCGAGCGGACCGAGCGCGAGTTTCTGCGTGTCCATCAGCAGCCGGTTGCCGAGATACACCGTTCCGCCGGCGGTCTCAGCGCGGGCGCCCATGCCGTCGAGACTTTCGAATCCTGTCGGTGCCACGACGGTGAGGTCCTTGGCCCGGCGCAGGATCGCCTGGGCCAGCGGATGCTGCGACCCTTGTTCGACGGCGGCCGCGGCGGTCAGCAACACGTCTTCGGTGATGCCATCAGCCGTGACCATTGCCACCACCTCCGGCTGGCCGACCGTGAGCGTCCCTGTCTTGTCGAAGACGATCACGTTGAGTTTGGTGGCGTCTTCGAGCGCCGAGGCGTTCTTGAAGAGGATGCCCCTGGTGGCGCCCAGGCCCGTGCCCACCATCACCGCCATGGGCGTGGCCAGCCCCAACGCATCCGGGCACGCGATCACAAAGACCGTGATGGTGAGCGTCACCGCGAACAGCAGCGACTGGCCGATCCACCAGAACCACACGGCAAAGGTCGCCAGACCAACGACGACGGCGGCGATGACGAGCCATTGCGCGGCTTTGTCTGCCAGCAGTTGCGCCGGTGCTTTTGA
>CXWK01000335.1_pt5 | contig 12548 bp, 13 predicted proteins | sample 590851 | NCBI WGS metagenome assembly CXWK01 (sample SAMEA3498364, study PRJEB10139) | wastewater metagenome | biome: wastewater treatment plant; material: activated sludge | place: Denmark | collected 2014-08-01
GCGATGGTGATCTCGCGGCCGCCCAGGTCGGGCAGCGCGCCGGTCGTCTCTTCGCCGGTGGTCTCTTCGCCGGCCGCCGGTTCCTCGGTCGCCCCGCCGCCACAGGCGACGAGCGCCAGCGCCAGCAACAGGATCAGCAACAAAGCCAGTTTCTTCGCGTTCATGGTCTACTCTCCCTCTTTCCTCTCGAACGGACTCGATGTTTCCGCGACACGGCGAACGGCAGCCGGTACGGCGTGTTCCGGCTGCCGGACTGTGCGCGGCTGCTAATGGGGCAGGATTATAGCCAGAGGAAGACGATTGGCAAGGTGAGGAAGAATGGAACACAGATGACGCGGGTTTTCACGGATAAGAAATCCGATTCTTATCCGTGAAAATCCGCGTCGATCCGCGTCATCTGTGTTCTATCTAGAGACTGACCGGTTCCTGGCTGATGCGGCAATGGGCGGCGTCGATGATGCTGAGCACTTGCTCGACGGCCCTCTCCGGCTCGCCTTCGGGGTTGACGACGCAGTAGTCGAACTCCTCGACGCGCTTCATCTCCTGGCGGGCGGTGGCCGTGCGCAGGGCCATGCCTTCGGCCGTGTCCTGCTTGCGCTGCTTCAGCCGCCGCACCAGCCCTTGCTCGGTGCGCGTGGTCAGAAAGACGGAGATGGCATTGGGGACGAGACGGCGGACGGTGGCCGCGCCCTGCACGTCGACGCGCAGAATCACGTCGCGGCCGCTGGTCAGCGCGTCGCGAATCTGCTGCTTGGGGATGCCCTTGTAGTCGTTGTAGACCACGGCGTATTCCAGCAGTTCGTTGGCCTCGATCATGCGCGCGAACTCGTCGAAGCTGACGAAGACGTAGTCCACGCCATGGCGTTCGTCGCCGCGCGGCGGGCGCGTGGTGGCCGTGACGACGAAGTAGAAGCTATCCGGCCGCCGCTCGATCAACATCCGCGCTACGGTGTCCTTGCCCACGCCGGACGGGCCGGACAGGATGAGCAGCAGCGGGTAATCGGGGCAGTCGTAGAAGATATCGGTCATAGACGAACGCTCCCTCGTTCATTCGTTGTTCAGACCTGACAATCGAGTCGCGATCGACGGCTTTCATTGGCCGCCCACCTGTCGGGTCACTATAATCCGCCGATTGTAACAACTTTCGGCCGTCTGGGGTCGTGAATGGCGAGGGAATTATGCCCATTTATGAGTACGTCTGCCGCGCCTGCGGCCGCCGGGCGCGGCTGAGGATGAGCTTCGCCGATTACGACACAGCCGCGCCAGCCTGCCCCCACTGTGGCCAGGCCGAGCTGCGGCGGCGCGTCGGCCGCGTGGCCGTGGCCCGTTCGGAAGCGTCCCGGCTCGACGGGCTGATGGACGATCCTGCCCTCGACGCGCTGGACGAAGACGACCCGCGGGCGATGGGTCGCATGATGCGCCGCATGAGCGACGAGTTGGGCGAGGACATGGGCCAGGAGTTCGACGAAGTGGTCGGCCGGCTGGAGAGCGGCGAGTCGCCGGCTTCGATTGAGGCGGCAATGCCGGAGTTGGGGGATGAAGGATGAGGGATGAACGCATCCCTCATCCTTCATCCCTCATCCCTCACCCTTCTTCTCAAGCCGCCCCAGAACGACCCGCCGCGCATCCGCCTGCACCTCATCCGCCGGCCGGTCGGCGTCGATGCAGACCCAGCGCTCCGGTTCGGCCGCGGCCAGCGCCTGGTAGCCCTCGCGCACGCGACGGTGAAACTCAACCGTTTCCAGGTCGAGGCGGTTCATCTCCTCCCCCTCGTCGCGCCGCCGGGCCAGGCCGCGCGCCACGTCCAGATCGAACAGCAGCGTCAGGTCGGGGCGCAGCCCGCCGGTGGCGATGGCCGTCAGCGCGGCCAAAGCCTTCCGGTCGAGGCCGCGGCCGAAGCCCTGATACGCCATCGTGCTGTCGGCGTAGCGGTCGCACAGCACCACACGCCCCGCGGCCAGCGCCGGACGGATGACCTCGGCCACCAGTTGGGCACGCGAGGCGGCGTAGAGCAGCACCTCGGCCGTGGGCGACATGGCGGTGTTGGCCGTGTCGTGCAGTACGGTGCGAATCTGGTCGCCGATGGGCGTGCCGCCCGGCTCGCGGGTGGTCACGATGTCGTAGCCGCAATCGCGCAAAAAGCCGGCCAGCAGGCGCGCCTGCGTCGTCTTGCCCGCGCCTTCGGGGCCTTCGAGGGTGATGAACATGATAGACATTGGGTAGGGGCGGGTCTCAGACCCGCCCCTACGTGGTGTCAGTCGTTGCGGGCCGTGTTGAAGATGCGCACGTGGCGATATGGCTCCCGGCCATAGCTGTGGGACACCAGATTGGCCTGGCGCACCATCTCGTGCTGATAGCGCCGGATGGCCGAGCCGACGGGACGCAGGTCGGCGCTGGTCTGGCCGGACTGGACGAGGGCGATGGCCCGCTCCGTCTCGGCCATAGCCGACTCAAAAGGGTCGCCGGAGGTAGGCCCCTCCAGGCCCAGCGCTTCGACCAGGAAGCGTTCCATCTGGCTGACCGTGTTGGCTCGCAGGACGTAGACGGAGACGTTGTGCTGCTCGGCATCGTTGATGAGCCGGCGGCGCTTGCGGTAGTAGCTCTTCAGCGTCACCAGCACTTCGGCCTCTTCCAGCGTCTCGACCACGGTCAGCTTGACGCCCAGGTGCTTGGCCGCCTGATAGAGCCGGTTGCGGGCCACGCCATAGGCGAAGACGCGAATGTTGCGCGGACCGCTGCTGCGCGGCTCATAGTCGTCGTCCTCCTCATCGCGGCCGTTGTCCACGCCGGGCGCGCCGGTGAACTCCCGCGTCGGCGGCAGGATGGTCTGCTGCCGGACGTCGTCGGGGCGGCCGCCGGGGCCGGCCGGGCGCATCTCGCGGCTGCCGCGCCCTTGTCCTTGACCTGGCCGCGCGCCGGGGCCGGTGGTGCGTCGTCCCGTCACGGCGGCCGAGGTGACGACAAGGTTCTGCCGCTCACTGCGGATCTGACCGTCCTCGTCGCACCAGCGCAACTCGACCTGCGCCGGTTCGCCGCGCAACATGGCATCGACCGAGCTGGTCACGTCGCGGTGGACGAGCAGCCGCTGCCGCTCCTGCATCTCGATCAGCACGTCGAACGTTGGCGGGGCGCGGCGCTCCAGCACCGTCTTCTGCGTGCCCCGGCGGCGCGCTTCCTCGTCGGACAGGGTCACGCTCTCGATGCCGCCGACAAGGTCGGACAGCGTCGGGTTGAGCAACAGGTTCTCCAGGTTGTTGCCGTGGGCCGTGCCGATGAGCTGGACGCCGCGCTCGTTGATGGTGCGGGCGGCTTCGGCCTCGCGCTCGCGGCCGATCTCGTCGATGACGATGACCTCCGGGTTGTGGTTCTCCACGGCCTCGATCATCGTCTCGTGCTGGTGGGCCGGGCGCGGAACCTGCATGCGCCGGGCGCGGCCGACGGCCGGGTGGGGGATGTCGCCGTCGCCGCCGATCTCGTTGCTGGTGTCGACGATGATCACCCGCTTGTTCTCGGCCAGCACGCGGGCCATCTCGCGTAGCATCGTCGTCTTGCCCACGCCCGGCCGGCCCAGGATGAGCATGCTGTGCCCCTCGGCGACGATGTCTTCTAGGATTTCGATGGTGCCATAGACGGCGCGGCCGACGCGGCACGTCAGCCCGACGACCTGGCCGCGCCGGTTGCGGATGCCGGAGATGCGGTGCAATGTGCGGGCGATGCCGGCGCGGTTGTCGTCATCGAAATCGCCGATGCCGTCCACGACCTGCTCGATCTCCACGTGGCTGACCTCGCGCTGGCGCAGGACGCGCTCGCCGTCGACGTAGCGCGCCGTGGGCACGCGGCCCAGGTCCATGACGATCTCCAGAAGCCCTTCCTCGTTGCCCGCCGCCTCGACACTTTCGCCAATACTGGGCGGCAGAATGGTCAGCAGCGTCCGTAAATCTTCGTGCGACTGTTTCGTTTCCATTTCGCTCATAAGGGGTGGGGCAGTCTTTTGGACTGCGGCAGTCTATCAGACTGCGGCAGCCTCACAGACTGCGCTACGTCAACCTGCCGGATCATGGGCGACGACACAGGTATCCGCTGCCCATCCAGGGCCACGGCCGCCTCGGGTATCGTTCGCGGCAGATAGTGGACTGTGTGGCGCACCATCACGGCCTGGCTGGCGCACACGTTGAAGCCGCTGCGGGTCAGGGCGTTGGGCAGCCAGCTCTCATAGCGTCGCACGCAGCAGTAGACCCGCTCCGGCTCGCGCTCAAAGGCGACCTCCAGCGCGGCGGCGACGATCTCGTCGGCTTCCGACTCGGCGTCGGGATGGATGAAGAAGCGCAGCCAGCCGGCTGTCGGCCCCTGGCGCAGCGTGACAAAGGCGGCCAGTTCGTCGCCCAGGCGCAAGACCCAGTTGTCGCCCTCGCTCGGTGACGGCGGCGGCTCGACAAGTTGCACCAGACGCGGGACGGTGTTGGCGTAGAGTAGCTGGATGTCCCAATCGTCTTCGGCGCGCCGTCGCTGGAGCTTGCCCGCGGCGATGCCTTGTGGCCGGTAGTCGGCCGCGGCCACGCTCCAGATGTCCTGCCGCGTATAGACGGCAAAGCCCGACCGGCGCAGGATGGGCAGTTCCGGGCCGCGCTCGTCCGTCTCGGCGATCAGGTGGTGGATGCCGCGCCGGCCGATCTCGGCCACGGCCTCGTCGAGCAACGCCAGCCAGACCGCGCCTTCCGGGCCGGGGCGGGCGTTGGTGTCGTGGCTGGGGTGATCGTCGTTGATCGGCCCGCCCGGCAGGTCGTGGCGCGGGCTGATGTAGAGCACGAACGCCTGTGGCCCGCTGTTGGACACGCGCAGTTGCAGAAAGCCGCCGCGCTCGCCGTTGTCGGGTTTCCAGACGAAGGTGGGGAACTCGCCGCCGACCAGCATGCTGATCAGCGCGCCGCGCAGGGGATGAACGTTCTCGACCAGGGCGGAAACGGTATGCAGCGATACGCCACGCTCGCCCAGGCGGCGAATCAGTGCCAGATCGCGCAGGTCGAAGGGCCGCACCATTGACGCTAGTGTAGCAAGGCGGCCGCCCGTCGGCAAGGATGAGAAGAATGGAACACGGATGGCACGGATGCAGGCGGATTAGCGCGGATAAGAAGATCTCTGATTCGCGCCAATCCGTGAAATCCGTGTCATCCGTGCGCTATTCTTATCATTGCCCGGAAAAATTGTTATACTCACTCTCGTAGTTCACCCACGGAGACCACCCCATATGAGCTCTATGATTCTCACCTTAGTCGAGGGTATTCGTTATAGAGGCCGCTCCGGGCAGTACAGTTGGCTGGCTCACCGCCTTTCTGGACTCGCCATCCTGTTCTTCCTGGTGATCCACGTCTGGGACACCGCCAACGCCTTCTTCTGGCCGCAAGCCTACGCTTGGTCAATCGCCCTGTTCAAGAACCCCCTGTTCGGCATTGGCGAAGTGGGCGTCATGGCCGCCGTCCTCTATCACGCCTTCAACGGCATCCGCATCACCCTGCTGGACTTCAAGCCGGAGTGGTGGCGGCACCAGAGGACTAGCGTCCTGATTACCTGGGGGTTGTTCCTTGTACTCTTTATCCCCATTGCCGTTCTGATGCTGAGCGGCCTCATCGGCCACTGCTCGGAGCTGGCCGCGGCGGGCGACAACTGCCTGCGCATCCCCGCCTTCAGCGAGTTCGCCCAATACGCCCGCTAAAAGGAGTCATTCACAATGGCCGCAATCCCTTCACAATCTCCGGGCAAGGTCACCGTTCGCCGCGTGCAGGTGGCCCGCAACCGTGATCGCTTTGTCTGGCTGTTCATGCGCCTGTCGGGCGTGGCCATGCTGATTCTGGCCGTCGGCCACATGGTCATCCAGCACGTGCTGAACAGTTCGGCCAACCTGACGCTGCAATTCGTGGCCGCGCAATGGAGCAGTTGGGGCTGGAAGACGTTTGACATCCTGCTGCTGTGGATGGCCATCCCCCACGGCATCAACGGCCTGTACAACATCCTGAGCGAACACATCCACGGCGCCGGCGCGCGCCGCGTCATCGGCATCGCCATGGGCCTGTTCATCGTCGCCACGGTCATCTGGGCCACGATCGCCATCATCCTGTTCGACTCCACGAGGTTCTAATGAAGACGCACGTATTTGACGCGGTCATCGTCGGCGCGGGCGGGGCGGGGCTGATGGCCGCGCTCTACGCCAGTCGCGGCGCCAACGTGGCCGTCGTCTCCAAACTCTATCCCACGCGCTCCCACACCGGCACCGCCCAGGGCGGCATCGGTGCGGCGCTCGGCAACCTGGAAGAGGATCGCTGGGAGTGGCACGCCTATGACACCGTGAAGGGGTCGGACTATCTGGCCGACCAGGACGCGGTCGATGTGCTGTGCCAGGAAGCGATTGAGACGGTCATCGAGCTGGAGCACATGGGGCTGCCGTTCGACCGCCTGCCCAACGGCCGCATCTCCCAGCGGCGCTTCGGCGGCCACACCAACAACGAGACGGGCAAGCCGGTCATGCGCGCCTGCCACGCCGCCGACCGCACCGGCCACATGATCCTGCAAACGCTCTACCAGCAGTGCATCAAGAACCGGGTCAACTTCTTCGACGAGTTCCACGTGGTCGATCTGCTGCGCTCTGGCGACGCCGTGCGCGGCATCATCGCCTACGAGATCGCCACCGGCGAGCTGCACGTCTTCCACAGCAAGGCGGTGCTTTTCGCCACCGGCGGCTGGGGTCGCTGCTGGGATGTGACCTCCAACGCCCATTCGCTGACCGGCGACGGCACGGCCATCTGCCTGCGCAACGGCGTGCCATTGGAGGACATGGAGTTCTTCCAGTTCCACCCGACCGGCATCTACAAGCTGGGCATCCTCATCACCGAGGGCGTGCGCGGCGAGGGCGGCATCCTGCTCAACGGCAATGGCGAGCGCTTCATGGAGAAGTACGCGCCGACGATCAAAGACCTGGCCAGCCGCGACGTGGTCAGCCGGGCCATCTTTCTGGAGATTCAGGCCGGGCGGGGCATCAACGGCCAGAACTACGTCCACCTGGACGTGACGCCGGAGACGGTCAACAAGTATTTGGCCGAGGCGGGCGAGACGCGGCGCGTCGACCGGGCCTACATCGAGTCGAAGCTACCCGACATCGCCGACTTCGCCCGCACCTATCTGGGCGTCGATCCGGTGGCCGAGCCGATGCCCATCCAGCCCACGGCCCACTACGCCATGGGCGGCATCCCCACCGACCTGGACGGCCGGGTCATCCTGGGGGCGCGCAAGCAGGTGCTCCACGGCCTCTACGCCGCCGGGGAGTGCGCCTGCGTCTCCGTCCACGGCGCGAACCGGCTGGGCACGAACTCGCTGGTCGACCTGGTCGTCTTCGGCCGCCGCGCCGGCCGCCACATCGCCCAGTACTGCCAGGGGGCCGACCAGGGCCGGCTGGCCACGGGCACGGGCGACGCCGTCTACGGCGAGCTGGAGCGCATCCGCGCCGGCAGCGGCGGCGTGAAGCCCCACAACCTGCGCCGCCGCATGCAGCAGACGATGACCGACAACGTCGGCGTCTTCCGCACCGAGGCTACCATGTCTAAGGCGGTCGAAGACCTGCGCGAGTTGCGCCACGACTACCAGACCAAGCTCCAGATCGACGACAAGGGCAAGACCTATAACACCGACCTGCTGGAGGCGTGGGAGTTGGGCTGCCTGCTGGAACTGGCCGAGGTGACGGCCGTCGCCGCCTGTGCCCGCCAGGAGAGCCGCGGCGGCCACGCCCGCGAGGACTTCCCGGAGCGCGACGACGAGATGTGGCTGAAGCACAGCCTCGTCGCCTATGATGATAAGGGCGGTTATTCACTCGAATACAAGCCCGTTGTAATGGGTCGCTACGAACCCAAGAAGCGAGTCTACTAAGTAATTACGAATTGCGAATTAGGAATTACGAATTACGAGACAGGAGACACAATGCAAGCAAGACTGCGAATCCGGCGCTTCAACCCGGACACGGACACGAAGGCCTGGTGGGGCGAGTATACGCTGGACGAGGTGCTGCGGACCGACACCGTGCTCGACCTGCTCCACCGCGTCAAGTGGGAGCAGGACGGCACATTGACGCTGCGCCGCTCGTGCGCCCACGGCGTCTGCGGCTCCGACGCCATGCGCATCAACGGGGCCAACGCCCTGGCCTGCAAGACGTTGGTCAAGGAGTTGGGGGTCAAGAGCGACGTGGTCAAGATTCAGGTTGAGCCAATCCTGGGCCTGAAGGTCGAGAAAGACCTGCTGGTGGACATGGAGCCGTTCTTCGACCACTACCGCTCGGTCATGCCCTACTTCGTGACCGACGCGCCCGTGCCGGCCGATGGCCGCGAGCGGCTGCAATCGCCCGAAGACCGCGCCCGCTTCGACGATACGACCAAGTGCATCCTCTGTGCCGCCTGTACCAGTTCATGCCCCAGCTTCTGGGCCGACGGCCGCTACGTCGGCCCGGCGGCCATCGTCCAGGCCCACCGCTTCATCTTCGACAGCCGCGACGAGGCCGCCGGCGAACGGCTGGACGTGATGGCCGACACCTTCGGCGTCTGGCGCTGCCGGACGATCTTCAACTGCACCAACGCCTGCCCGCGCGAGATCAAGGTGACGGAGGCAATTGCGGAGGTGAAGATGGCGATTACGTCGGGGAAGGTGTAGTGACGAGTGAAGAGTGACGAGTTATAGAGAAGAGCGGCGCGATTCGACGCGCCGCTCTTTTGTTTTGCCACCGGGCGGGAATTCGCGCGGGTTGAAGAACCCGCTGCTGGCGCAGAAGTGCGTTCAAACGCACTTTCAGAGGCTGGCACGCTTCTTCAGTGCGTTTGAACGCACTTTCAGCGCTAGCGGTGGGTTTCAACCCACCGCGGCCTCCGCATCCTGTTCGGGCCACACGCCGTCAACCACCGCCAGCCCCGCCGGCACAGGAATACACTGTCCGGTCAGGTTGCGAAACGCCACCTTGCCCCGCGCCACCACCCCCGGCCCAAACACAAACGGCCCCTCGATGCGCAGGCTAACACAATCGCGCAACGACGGCGCGCCGGCCGGGAAGCGGCAGTCGAGATCATCGACCAGCCGGTAGTTGTCGTCGAGTTCCACCGCCGGCGGCCGCCCGCGCCGCTCGCGGGCCAGCACAACGCGAAAGTCGGGCGTCAACTGGTAGGCGTCGGAGCGCACGGCCAGCAGGTCGTCGGTTTTCTTCACCGGCGCGAAGCGGGAGCGCGGCACGCGAATGGCCTCCGCGCCTTCAAACACAGCGATGGCCGACCCCATGGCCGTCTCCAACTGGTAGACGGGGGTCGAGTCGGGGTCGCGCGGGTCCACCGTCTTGCGGTTGCGGATCATGGGCAGGTCTAGCTCGTAGTTGTTGGCGACGAGCGTCTGGCGCAACGTGGGCAGGTGGAGCCACAGGTTGTTGGTGTTGAAGTAGCGGTGGCGGTCGATGTCCTGGAAGGCGGGCAGGTCGCCGGCCGGGCACTGGGCGATCTCGCGCAGCAGCAGGCCGCCGTCGGGCCGCCGCGCCAGATGGCCGCCCTTGCGGTCGGCCGCTGTCCGGTCGGCCACTTCCATCAGGAACGGCAGCCCCTTGTCGGCCATGTAGCCGAGGATGAACGGGTCGAGCACCGCGCCCAGGTTGTCGGCGTTGGAGACGAAGGCATACTCATAGCCGGCGCGCAACAGCCGGTCGAGCATGCCGCTGGTGACCAGGGCGGTGTAGAGGTCGCCGTGGCCGGGCGGGCACCACTCCAACTCGCGGTCGTCGGGCCAGTCGGCCGGGCCGAAGGTGCCGGCAATAACCTTGGGCTGCTTGTGCTGGCAGAAGCTGAGCGGCAGGTGGTCGCGCCTCAGGCGCGGGTAACGGCCCAGCACGGCCAGCGATTGCGCGTCGGTGGCGAAGCTGTTCATCAGCAGCAGCGGTGCGCCAATCTCGATGGCCTGCCGGGCGATGATGTCGAGGAAGGTCAGGCCCTCCTTGACCACCAGCAGTGACTTCGGCCCGGTCAGACCCATGCTGGTGCCCAGCCCGCCGTTGAGCTTGACGATGACCGTGCGGCCGACCGCCTCGCGGCCGACCGCCTCCAGTCGCGGCGACAGCCGCTCGGCGTTGTCCAGCGAGCGCACCGGCCGGATGTCGCCCTCGGCGATCAGGCCATCATCGCCGCGTAGTAGCTTGTCGTAGTAGTGGGCGAAGTGGGCGATGAAGATGTCGGGTAAGCCCTCGTCGGCCATCCGTTGGGCGAAGGGGGCGAATTGGGCCGCGTCCTGTCTCATGTGTTCTCCTGGAACAAGCATAGCCGGTTTGCCGCCGTGGGGCATCTATCCGGGATATGTCTGGCCAGTTTACGTCTTACCACTTACCGCCCGGCTTAAGCGAACAAGAAACCACAGATTACACAGATTTCACAGATTCAAGAGAGAAACCTGTGTAATCTGTGGTTTCTTTAAAGTCCATTTATCTCAGCGGCGGCGGGGCCGGACGATCAGCAGGGCGGCCAGGGCAAACCCGGCCAGCGCCAGCCCGATCCACACCGCCAGCTCGGCCGCGCTGCGGCCGCCCTCGCCGCTGCGCAGGCTGCGCAACCAGGTGGCCTCCAGTTGCTCCGGCGAGAGTTGCAGCGCGCGTTGCAGCGCCGTGGGGCAGTCGGCCCCCTCGGCGAAGGCCGATACCAGTTGGCTCACGGCCGCGTCGCCATAGGTCGTGGCGATGAAGCTGACCAGCGCCTCGCTCTGGGCCGCGGCCAGATCGCTGTCGATGGGCTGCCCGGCGCACAAATCGGCCACGGGCAGCGTCGTCTCGGCCGAGACGGCGGCGCGCAGGGCATCGTCGAGCGCCACGTCGGCCTCGCCGCGCACCGCTCCGGCCAGGCCGCGGTTGAGCCACGGCGGCAGGTTATAGGCGAACTGCCCCAGCGCCTGGAAGAGCAGCAGGTCGACCAGACCGCGCGACAGCTCGTGGCGCAACTCCATCTCCGCCGTCTGCGGATTGACGACCGTGGCCAGCACCACGCCCAGGTCGGGGTAAGTCTGGCCCGGCTGGAAGTCGCGCCCGGCCAGGCGCAGCGCCGCGCCCAGGTCGGCCGTGGAGGGGTAGATGTAGACGTCGAAGGGCAGAATCTCTTCCAGCGGCAGCAGCGGGCCGATGCGCGGTAGCATCTCGAAGACCACGTCGCGCGTCTCTTCGCCCAATGTCGTGCCCTCGCCCGTCCAGTGGATGCGCACGCTGCCGCCGCCGGCTTCGTCCGTTTCCACAAGTTGGCTCCAGTTGAACTGGTCGTCGGTGTAGCTGATGACCTGCTCCGGGACAATGAGCGTGTCGTCCGCCCGCTCCACTTCCCACCAGTAGGTGACGGCGCTGAAGGGCGGCAGGCGGGTCTGGGTCAGGTCGAGGGCGTAGGACACCTCAATGACCGGGTCGGCCGGCACTTCGATGTCCACGGCGAAGGAGTCGGCCGACGCGCCCAGGCGAAAGAAGAGGGTGATGGAGCGCACTTCGCCGATGCCGGCCGCGCTGAGGTGGAAGCGCATCGTCTGGCCGTAGACGTAGTCGGCCGTGGAGCGCACCACGCCGCCCTCCTGCGCCCCGGCCACGGCAGTAACCAGCAACCACAACCCGCACACAAGGGTCAGTAGAGCAGGTCGCAGCAGGCGGAGGGACACGGAGGGCCCAGAAGAGGCACGGAGCGCGCGGAGGGATTGGCGGTTCATAGGCCGAGGAGGGTAATCGTCGCGGCGACCGTCAGCGGGCTGAGCAGGGTCGCGTAGACAACTATACGCGCCACGGCGGCCGTCGGCAAGCCGAACTCGGCGGCCAGAATGAGGCAGAAGACGGCCGGCGGCATACTGGCCTCGATGATCATGGCATTGCGGCCGACGCCCGCCAGCCCCAGCGCCGCGGCCACGCCCAGCCCCACCAGCGGCCCGACCAGCAGCCGTAGCCCCACCGCCGGCCAGACGTAGCCCGTCGTCTCGCCGCGCCGCATGTCGGCGATCTGCATCCCCAGGATGAGCAGCATGATCGGGATGGCCCCCTGTCCGGCGATGGTCACGCCGCTCATGATCGGCGCGGGAACGGGGATACGCAGGCCGTAGACGACCACGGCCAGCAGCGCGGCGTAGAAGGCGGGCACGCGCACCATGCGCGCCAGGGCCGCCCGCCACGTCAGTTGCCCCATCGAAGCGATCAGCACCCCCAGGGTGTAGAAGATGACTGTGCTGGTGACGAAGTAGACCACGCCGCGCGACAGACCGTCGTCGCCATAGCGCAACTGGAGCAGAGTCAGGCCGTAGTTGCCGCCGTTGGCGAACATGGCGACGATGACCACCGCCGCCGTCTCCGCCCGGCCCAGCCGCAGCAGCCGCGCCAGCGCCAGGGCCAGCCCGCCCATGAGCAGGATGGCCCCGGCCGAGAAGGCGGCCAGTTGCAGCAACTCGTCGCCGGGCAGTTGGCTGCCGACGAGAGCCGAAAAGACGAGGCAGGGGCTAAGGACGTTGAAGACGACGCTGGTCAGCGTGCTCAGGTG
>CXWK01020327.1_pt2 | contig 12547 bp, 12 predicted proteins | sample 590851 | NCBI WGS metagenome assembly CXWK01 (sample SAMEA3498364, study PRJEB10139) | wastewater metagenome | biome: wastewater treatment plant; material: activated sludge | place: Denmark | collected 2014-08-01
GCAGCAATCGTCTCGCGCATCAGGCCATAGCCATAGTCAATGCTCTCGCGCAGATTGTCGCCAAAGCGCATGTTCTGGTACTGCTCGGTGTTGAGGTCAATCACGTCCAGCGCCACGACCTCGCTATTCCTGACCGCCTCGACCTGGCTTTTGACCTGGGATTGAAGCAGTAAGTCGACAACGTGGGTTAACGTGTCCGCAGCCGAGCGGCGCTCTTCGGCCGTCTGGAGTTGCGCGGCCAGGTTCAAGGCGATCAACTCTGTCGCCCCTCGTTCGACTGCCTCGCGCACCGGCGTCATGGAACCCAGACCGCCGTCGGCATAGACCCGTCCGTCAACTTCCCATGAGGGGTGCAGCGGCGTCATGGCCGTGCTACTCATCAGACCGTCGATCAGGCGGTCGTCCGGGTGGTCGCCAAACACGCGATTCTCGCCCGTGTCCATGTCTGTGGCGACGACGTAGCAGGGCATGGCCAGTTCACCAAAGGTCTTCACCGGCAAGTGCTCTTCGAGCAGGTCACGGAAGCGGTCGTTGACGAACAGGTGCGGCATTTGCAGCACCAGGTTCAGCGCGGCAAACTTGTTGCCGCCGGGAAAGACATCGTCAATCAGAATGGTGTCGTAGAGCTGTTTGAGCTTCTCGACACCCTGCAAGGTGGGATCGGCGGCAAAGAAGACAGAGTTGATGGCTCCGATCGACGTGCCGATGACCATATCGGGCTGAATCCCAACTTCCAACAAGGCTTGAAGGGCGCCAACCTGGAGCGCGCCCCGGCTCCCACCACCACTCAATACAAATGCAAGCATCTTGATATCCTCACGAACGTCGCATGGTGAAACGGCTGCCCTTCCGTCACAGCGGCCGGACAACCGTCAAAGTATAAAATGAATTCAATAAAGCGTTACGTCTGGTTCCGGCTCCCCGGCACAGCAAACGAGGGGCCTATTACTGTCCAGGCCCCTCGGGTCGCTGCGGCGGCCACTATCAGACCGCTGTTCAACTGGCTAAGCAGCGACCGGCAACCCCATGCCTTGCCGCGCCTGGACCCGGTAGATGGCGGCCGCTTCGTGGCGACTGTTGGTTTCCAGCTTCTTCAGGATGCTGTGGACGTGATTCTTGACTGTCCCCCAGCCGATCACCAGTTCATCAGCGATCTCGCGGTTAGAATAGCCCGCGCCGATCAGGCTCAACACCTCACGCTCCCGGGCAGTCAGTTCATGCAGACCCGAGAGACCATCCAGCCCCCATGCGCCCATGAAAGGTTGCTGGGCCAACTGGGCCAGGCGGCGCATTAGATGGACGACCACGTCGGGGCCAACCAGCGCCTGACCGGCATGTGCGGCGCGGATTTTCTCCACCAACGTGGACATCGACTCCTGACGTAGCACATAGCCGACCGCGCCCGCCTCGATGTGCTGGGTGATCAGTTCCGGCTGGTTGCGCATGCCAACCACGATGACTTTGGTATCTGGGAATTGGTTGTGGGTCGAACGCACAAGTTCAACAACGCTCTCGCCTTCAAGCGTCAGCCCTAGCAGCAGCATATTGGCGTGTGGCAAGAGGAAATTCGTTTCTTCGAGGGTCCGCGCACAACCGACGACGTAGATACCGTCTTCCCTGTCCAGGATCGTGCGCATCGCGTCACATATCAGTCCCGAATCATCGGCAATCAGTACACGAATCATGGCAGGCACTCCTTTCATGTCACTCACCTCTCCTGTCCGTTCGATGGTCTTAACGGTTGTGATTAGCTGGTCGCTTTCTATACCTACATTGTGCGACTGATCGTGTGCCCTGGATATGGGTAACTACCCCACCATTAGACCTGAGATACCCGCATTTCACTGGGGGAAGAGACTACCAGCGTGTCAGAAAGAGGGCGGCAGGAAGGACGAAGGTATAGCCGGGCTGAGGAACAGCTCGCCCTGAACGGCGGTGCGAATGGCGTTAGGCAGTTCATCGGTGGCGCGGCGCTTCAGCACATAGCCACGCGCGCCCATCCTAAGCGCCTGTTGCACCAGCGCGGCGTTGACGTGCATGGAGAGAATAACGATACGCGTATCGGGCTGTGACTCATGGATCAACTGAGTTGCGTGAATACCATCCATACTAGGCATGGAGATGTCCATCACCACGACATCAGGTTGATGAACCACTGCCAACTGGATGGCCTCGTTGCCGTCACCCGCGGTGGCGACGATCTCCATATCTTCCTGATTAGCGAGTATTGCCCGAATGCTCTCTCGCACCAGTGCGTGGTCATCGGCCACCAATATGCGTATCAATTTCATTATGTCCGTAGTCGCAAAGGGGACAGTATGAAACTGGCGTCCTTCACGTTTCTTGGCCGCATACAACATCATCCCTATTATCACCCCGAACGGTGGGCAAATAGTATGGGGGAATTCCCTACCAATGGCCAGGAATCGGCCCGATTCACGGGAAATTGGAGTGAATATAGGTGCTGGCGCGGGTTGACGACCGTGCGTCAGGCATCCATGAAGATGAGGCCGCGGCGAATCGCTACGCGCATCAGCGTCGCCAGGTCGTCCGCCTCCAGCTTGTCCATCAGGTTGGACCGGTGCTTCTCGACGGTCTTGACACTGATACTGAGCAGGTTAGCGATGGAGGTGTTGGTGTGTCCTTCGGCCACCAACTGGAGCACCTCGCGTTCGCGCCGGGTCAGTTCGGGCAAGCCTTCGCCGCCAGGCGGCGCAACCAGCATGGTCATAACCGCTTCGGAGATGGTCGGGCTGAGATAGAGCCGGCCGGCGCTGGCCGACCGGATGGCCAGCAGCAGTTCATTCGCCAGGGCATCCTTGAGCAGATAGCCTTTCACGCCGCGACGAACGAGATTCTGGATGATAGCCGTATCAGCGTGCATCGACACGATGACGACCTGGGTCGGCGTGCGCAACTCCAGAATACGTGTCGCCGCCTGAACGCCGTCCAGCCGTGGCATGGACAGATCCATGACCACGACGTCCGGCTGGAGCTTCTCGGCCAATTCAACCGCCTCATGGCCGGTAGACGCCTCACCGACGACCTCGACTTCGCGGCTTTGCTCCAGCAAGGCGCGCAGACCCTGGCGCACCAGATGATGATCATCGGCCACTACCACACGTATCATCGTATCTCTCCATCGCGGGCCTGGCGCTCATCGAGCAGGTGTTGGCCCACGCCGGGGTCAATCGGGATGTTCGCCAGCAGGCGCGTACCGTGGCCGGGCGACGTCTCAATGCGCAACGTTCCACCGACCAACTCGGCCCGCTCTTGCATGCTGACCAGGCCAATGCCATCACGCGCTCGCGGGTCGCCCGTGTCCGGCTCCAGAATGAAACCCTTGCCGTCATCGACAACTTCCAGTTGTAACTCACCATCTTTGCGGGCCAGGCTGACCCGGACATAGCCGGCCTCGGCATGCTTGATGATATTGGTCAGCGCTTCCTGCACCAGGCGATACATCGACAGGGCCACGGCCGTGGGCAAGCCGGGCACTTCGACGCCCCGATAGTGAATGGGCAGCGTCGTCCGCGCGCTGAAGTCAAAGCACAGACCTTCCAGGGCGACGTTCAGACCGAACGTGTCCAGGCCGGGCGGCCGCAGGTCATGGGCCAGGGTGCGCAAGGTTTCCATCGTCTGGTCGGCCAATCCGGCTACGTCGGCCAGGCGGCTGCGTAACGCCTCCTGTTCGGCCGGCAGCCCGGCGCGCAGCAGATCGAGGCTAATCTTGAGCGACGTTAGCGCCTGCCCGGCCTCGTCGTGGAGTTCGCGCGAGATGCGCAGGCGTTCGTCCTCTTGCGTGGTGACGATGCGCCCCGTCAACTCACGCAGGCGTTGCCGCTGCATCTCAGCCACGGCGCGGGCGCGGCGCTGTGAATCGTAGAGTTGGGCATTCTCGATGGCCATGCCGGCCTGAGCGGCCAGAATGGTAGTCAGGCGTTTGTCTTCGTTGGTGAAAACGTTGGCCTCACGGGCGACAATGCTGATCGTGCCCAGGACGCGGTTGCGACTCTGAATGGGAGCCACCACCAGTGAGTGCATGCCCTTCTGGCGGGCGAAACCCGATGCTCGCGGATCGACCTCGGCATCGTCGGTGCTCAGCGCTTCGCTATGCAGCAAGACCCAACCGGCCAGGCCCTCTTCGGGGGCCAGAACGTAGTCGCTGGCCGGCGGTGCGTCGCCGGCCCAGGCCACGGGATAGAGCCGCTCCGGCCGCCCGCGCAGCAGGTGGATGACCGACCACGACGTGCGCGGCACGATGCGGTGGGCGGTGCTGGCGATGAGTTCGAGGGCGGGCTGCGGCTCCAGGGTCTCACTGAGCACACGACTCAGTTCGGCGATGGCCTCGCTCTCGTGCACGCGCCGTTCCAGCGCCGCGTGTTGTCGCGCCCGTCCAATGGCGATGGCCGACCAGGTGGCAACGGCCTGCAACACCTCCAGATCGTCTTCGCTGAACGCGTGGTCTTCGCGATCGGCCGCCTCCAGCACGCCGACGATCCCTTCCTGCCAGCGCACCGGCACAGCGATGATCGCCCGCGGCTCATAGCCGCTCATCTGCGCCAACTGCTCCGAGCGCCGCCGCCGGCACTCGTCGCCGCTTAACCAGACCGCCTGGCCCGTCGTCCATACTTCGCCGGCGATGCCGGCGTCGGCCGGAATGCTCCACGGCTGAAAGCTAACCCCGGAGCGCTGATCCTTGGCCCGCACGTGCAGCCGCCCGCGGTCGTGCACAAACAGCAGGACCAGGTCCGATTCGAGCAAGGTGCGGGCGGCCGACATGACCTGTTCGAAGACCTGATCCAGATCCGACGACGAGGCCACGGCCTGGCCCATGGCATTGATTCGCGATAGCCGGTCAACCGTACGAGCCAGCTTCTCTTCCAACCGCCGCCGATTGGTGATGTCCTGAATGATGCCCGTGATGCGCGTGACCTCGCCACTCTCGTTGACTACGACATTGCCCGCCCCGAAGACCGAGCGAATCGAGCCGTCGGGATGCACCAGGCGATAGACATGCTCATAGCCGCGCCGCGTCTCATAGGCACGGGTCAGCAGCGCGCGGACTTCTTCCAGATCGTCCGGGTGGATGCGATTGGTAAACTCCTGGCCCGGCTCGGTCGTGGTCTGGGGATCGAGACCAAAAACCGGGTAAAGCGTGTCGGACCAGAACGCTTTCTGCGTGGCCAGGTCATACTCCCAATGGCCCATCTGGGCCAGGTGCTGCGCCTCTTCCAGACGCGCCTCCGCCAACCGCAGCCGTTCCATCGATTGTCGCAGCGCCGTGATGTCGCGGCCCTCAGCGATGAGCAGGGCTATCTCACCCTCCTGCGAGCGGATGGGCTTGATAGAAAAGTCCGTGGTCATGCGCCGGCCACCCTCACCCAGGAGTTCGGCGACGTAGTGAACCGGTTCACCGCGGGCGGCGCGGGACACGGCGATCTGGAGTTCGTGGGCCGTGGCCGGTGAGGTCTGCCACCAGGGTGTATCCCATATCTTTTGGCCGACAACCTCCTCGGCCGTCAACCCGGCAAACCGGAGCGCCGTCTGATTAACGTCGACCAGCGTGCCATCGCGCTCCACCAGGCTGACGAGTTGATAGGACTGCTCAAAGATGGCCCGGAAGCGGCGCTCGCTGTCGCGCAGGTTATGTTGGGCCTCACCGCGCTCGATGACCAGGCCCAGCAGCGCTGTGGCATGGGCCAAGACCTGGATCATCTCCGCACTCAGGTGCAGCGGCGCGCCGGCGTAGAACTCCATCGTCCCTACTGGCTCCGCACCCACCTGGATGGGGAAAGCCACGTAGCCACGCAGCGGCGGCCGGCTGTCGACCGCGGCGCCGAACGCTTCGTTCTGTGTCAGGTCTTCCACGACGACCGGCCGGCCCAGGGACAGAGCCGGCACGCCCGGAGCCTCCGGCCATTCCAGCGGGTAGGGCTGTCCTTTGGTCTGTTCGCGGTTGTGCCACAGAGCGACCTGCTCGCCTGTCTGATCCCTGCCATCGCGGAGCACGATGCGGCCCATCAGCCAGCCCTGCGAACGGCCGATGACGTCCAGTGCCACGTAGAGCGTTGTGGTGACAGACATCGGCTCGTTGGCGATGATGCCCAGTTGGCGCAGCAGGTCGGTGATGTCCGGCGCAGGGCTTGTGACCTGGCCATCGGCGTCGGGCACAGGCGCGTGTTGGGTCGGTTCGGTGGACAAGGGTGGCAAAGGCGATGTCACTGCGTTTCTCGTATCGTTCTTGTGGTCTAAATCCAAGCATAGACCATAACAGGAAATGACGCGCGAGGTGTAGGTAAAATGGCGGGAAGCGACGGGATCAAGATGCCCGCGCCGGACGCTTCGGGCTAGATGTCAATTGTCGTGCTGCCCGCCGGAGCCAGGTCGAAGTTATAACGCGACCGACTCCGCCCGGTGGCGGAGTCGGTCACTCGTTTATGGAGGGTCGCGGTGCCGGGGCTGCCACCCAATGGCCTCTCCGGCAAGATCGTGCCGGGTGGCCTAATCCACCATTGCGGGCGGTCGCTGGCGTTTGCCCTGGGCATGCGCCTCGCCTTCCACGATCTCCTCGGACGGAATACCTTGCTGTGCTTTAGCCTCTTTGGTGATCGCCACCGCGCCCTTCTCCGGTTTCACTCCCGAACCGTACTCGCGGGCGTAAATCTCGGTGAACTCCGCGCCCAAGAACATGATCTGCGCCGAGTAGTAGACCCATAACAGCAGCAGAATGACCGAGCCGGCTGCGCCAAAGGCTGAAGTCGGATCACTGCGATCGAAGTAGAAGCTGAGAGCGTACTCGCCGATCTTGAACAATACCGCTGTCAGCGCCGCGCCGATGATGACGTCGCGCCAGGCGATCTGCACGTCGGGGACCGTCTTGAAGATCAGCGCGAAGAGTAAGGCGATGACCAGGAACGAGATCGTGAAGTTGATGAGCCACAGCAGCACTTCGCCGTCGGTCACCAGCCCGCCAACAAAGTCGCCCACCGTGGTTAGCAAGGTACTGACAACCAGCGAGACGAGCAAGACAAACCCAATGACCAATACCATTGTAAAAGAGAAGAAGCGATCCTTGATGAGACCGGCGATACCTCGTTTGGGATCGGGCCGGACGCCAAAGATCGTGTTTATGGCATCCTGAAGCTGGGTGAAGACGCCCGACGCGCCGAAGACCAGCAGCCCCAGACCAATCAGCGTGGGTACCAACTCGCCCTTGCCCGGTTCCTCGGCCGATTCCAGGATCGTCTCGATGGCCTCTTCGCCCTGGCTACCCATCAGGCTGCCTACCTGTTGCACGACCTGTTGCTCCACCACCTGACGCTCTGTGAACAGGCTGGCAATGCCGATGGAAACAACCATCAGCGGCGGAATGGAGAAAACCGTATAGTAGGCCAGCGCCGCCGCCAGCCGCGACGCTTTGTCCTCGCTCCACTCTTTAAACGTCTTCTTGATCAGATCGATTGCCTTTTTCATCACTACTCTCAAAAAGCTATGGAATCAGACCAGCAGGCACGCCGCCGGGGAACTCCTGGTCAATGGCCTCTTCGATGGCCGCAACGCGGTTTTCCGGGTTGGGATGGGTGCTGAAGAACTCCGGCGGTCTCGCCCCGTCGCCGGCCTGGGCCAGGATGCCCATCACGTCGATGAGCGCGCGCGGATCGTAGCCGGACTGTGCCATGAAGCGCACCCCCAGCCGATCAGCCTGAAGCTCATGCTCGCGGCTATAGCGCATGCTGAGCAGTTGCCCCACGACCGCGGCCATCTGGCTTGTGGCCGCGCTATTGGGATTTTCAGGGTCATACGAGGCGATGATGACCGCGCCGGTCAGACCCTGGGTCAACTGTTGCCGGGCGATCTGTTGCGCCGAATGCCGGGCGACGGCGTGGCCGATCTCGTGGCTCAGCACGCCGGCCAGTTGCCCCTCGGATTGCAGCAGGTTGTAGAGACCGACAGTCAGAAACACCTGGCCGCCGGGCAAGGCAAAGGCGTTGACGGTGTCGTCGTCTACCAACAGCGAGCACTCGTAAGGCCAGTCGGCCTGACCGGCGTCGCTCTCGGTGATCAGCTTGTTGCAGATCTCGTCGAGGAACGCCTGAGCGGTCTCGTCAGGATGGACGCCGCCAAATTGCGCGGCCATCTCCGGCGCGGCCTGGAGACCCAGGGCGATCTCCTGCTCAGGCGTGATGCCTACGTATTGATCTTCCTGAACGACCGGGTTGTATTCCCTGGAACCAAAGTAAGAAAAAAGCGCGAACGCCGCAAAAGCCAAAGCCACCAAAAGCCGCCCACCGCCGAAACTGCGCCGTCGTGTCATCATGATGTTGCCCTCCAATGTCCTCCCCTAGAGGGACAGCGTCCCCTCACTGGCCGGAGCGTCGTCAACGACGTAGATATCCCGTTCAAGGGCCTCATAGACGCCCCCGGCCGTGGCCCCAAAGAAGACGTGGGCGGCCAGGACCAGCCAGCTCCGCAGCGGGTAGAACCAGGGGAAGAACGTGGTGAAGGTGTAATAATTGATCAGATAGATCGCGATGCCGAAAAGCGCCCCGCCCACGATGCCGACCACAAGGCCCCAGCGATGAATGATAAAAGCCAGGATAAGCGTGTAGAACAACGACAGGGTCATGTGCACCAGGACACCCACCGCTGCAATGCCGAACTCCGGCGCGCCGGAAGGTGCGAAATTGTCCGGTCCCAGCAAGATGGCCGCGGCGTGGTAGATGGGCGTCCACAGAGTGCCGCCGGTGAAAGTCGCCCAGAGAATCATGCGAAACAACAGCGTCAGCGCCCCGGCGATCAGCCCGGCCAGCACCGCCGCCCGCCAGTCCATCACCTGGCGCATGATTCCGTTGGTTCGTTGCATCATGGGAGCCACTCCTCAGGCACGACGCCGGGGACGACCCATTGCTGGATCGTCCCCGATCTTACTCCTTCGTCATGCCTCGCGAGGTGTCTGACCTCGTAGCCGCTTGTTAATAGGAACCCATCCCAGAGGTGGAGGTGTCGGACGAGGCGCGGCCGATAGGCAGGTTTTCCCGTTCGGCGACATTGCGCGCCTCGGTGATGGCCGCCTGCTGCGCTTCGCCAACTACCGTCTGCACGCGCTCTACGGTGTCCTGGGCGCGCGTCTTCGCCTCGTTCATCAGACGGTCGCGGGTTTCACCCATAAGCCGGTTCTCATACTCAGTGCTGGGGATGACCGCGCCGATGGCCGCGCCGGCCAGGAGCATCACCGCGCCGATAGCCAACGGGTTCTGCTCCATAGACTCCCAGAACGTCTCCCGCGTGCGGGTCACGCCGGCCTGGGCGCGCCAGCGCGCTTCGTTCGCCAGGCGCTCGGCCTCGCTGCGAGTGTGCATGCTCAGGTCGGAGGCGCGCTCCTGGATCATCTCTGAACGCTGGCCGACGCTTTCGCCGACCCGCTGGGCCGTGTCGCTGACGGTCTCGCCCACGCGCTGCGCCGTACCGCTGACGCCTTCGCTTACCCGCTGCGCTGCGTCGCCCACTGTATCACCGACGCGCTGCGCGGTCTGGCTGATGCGGCTGCCCACTTCGGCGGCCTTGTCCTGAATGGCCTCGCCGGCCTCATTGACGCGATAGCGAGCCTGGTCAATCGCGCCCGGCCTGTGCGGCTCCTCATAGTAACGGTAGCCTTCGCTACGGTACGAGTAGTTGCCCGACATATCACTACCGTTGCCCGACCGCTTGCTGCGGGTGGCCAACGCCAGCCAGCCCAGGCCGATGCCGACTAGCGCCACCGGCAGGGGGTTGGCGCGCATAGTGTCGCCGAGGCTGTTAGACATCCCTTCTACTCTGCGATTCGCCTGATAGCTCATATCCTTTATCCTTCCTACGGTCGCTTCGCGGACCGAGGTCTTAGCTTGCTCGATCAAATTCTCAGGTGACAGACGCTCACCGATCGCGTTGATGGTGGAGGTCAATTGCGCCCGCGTGTGTTCGATTTGACGACGGATCATGTCCGGGTCATCGGACTCCACGGGCACCAGCGCGTAGCGGTCGTCGCGGATCATATCTGTTGTGCCAGCCATTCCTTGTTCTCCCTCATGGTTTCGATGGTGCGGCGCGGCGTGGGGTCAATAGCCTTTAGCTTGTTCACACCAATCCAGACCAACACTCCAGCCACCACGGCCAGCAAAACGGCCACCAGCAAGGCGGCCAGCCACGCATCCATGGCCTGGGCCAGGACCAGAATGAGCGCCGCGATGAGCGAGTAGAACGCGCCCAGGCCGACAATGGCCCCGCCCACAACCAGCGCCGCATTCTTGCCCGCGCGAGTCGCCTTGCGTGTCATCTCGGTCTGGGCCAGTTGAATCTCCTGGCGCACCAGAGTCCCGGCCTGATCGGACAACCGCGACAGCAATTCAGCCAACGTTGGCTCCGATTGCGTATTCGTGTTCGTGTATCGTTCGTATTCCATACCTGTCTCCATGTTCAGACGGGACTAGATGATGCACCAGGCGACAGGCCGGTGCTACTCATCCGTCTCAGCCAACCCGGTCGGATAGGCGGTCGGGTTGTTGCCGAACTCCTGGTGCGGCGAGGTGTTATAGACCGACGGGCCTTGCCGATAGCTCGGCTCATTGGCCCCGGTCTGCGCGCCCATCTCACGCGACGGGCGGCTGCTGCTCTCACCGGAGCGCGTGTAGGTGCGGGTCTCACCCGAACCCTGATAGCTGCTGTAGCTGCCGCCACGGTTCGCGCCGCCATAGCCGCTGCCCTGGTAGGAGCCGCCCATGTCGCCCTGAAACCCCGAATAACTGTCATTCTGCTGGTAGCTGAGGTTCTGGCTGGAACTGCGCATGAATCGCCCCACCAGCAAACCGAGCGTGAAAGCGCCGCCCAGGAACAGCGCCGGTTGGCGCCGCGCCAGGCTCTGAACATCGGTCAAAACCTCTTCCACACCGCGGTCGCTCAAATAGGTAGAGACTTGCTCGATCTGATCGGCAATGCGATTGCCGTAGCGCGCGATGCCCATCTGGTCATCGTCGCCCAGTTCCTGGCTGGTCTGGCGGACCGCGTCGGCCACGCTGCCCAACTCCTGGGCCACCTCGCTCATGCGGCTGTCCACCGTCGTCTTGGCCTGTTCGCCGACCTGGGAGACAGTGCGCTTGGCCTGCTCTTTGGCCGCCGACGCCGTTTCAGCCACCTTCTTACCAGCCTGGTCGGCCGCTTCCTGTGCCTTGTCCATTGTCGTCGCGCCGATCGCTTCATCCTTGTGCATATTCATCGTCACACTCCTCATATAGGGTTATGCGACCGGCCTACGCCGGTCGCCTCAGGTTCTGCTACCAGTACAACAGGCTTAATTGCCATTCTCGACATAGCTCTTGAAGTTACGCAGATCCTCTTGCAGCCGGCTCTCGGGGTCGGCGAACAGCTGCGCCACAGCCTCACCCAGCTTGCCCGCCGGTGGCGTGTAGTTCATGGTCACAGTGACCTGTGTCTCGCCCTGGGGCAGCGGGGTGAATACGACTTCGCCGCTGGTGGTGATAGTGCCGCCGTGGTCCTTGGTGTTCCAGGCGATGCGCTGGTTGGAATCCATGCGCGTCGTCTCAGCATTCCAGTCGACCGTGATGCCCAGGGGGCCTTTAACCGCCCAGTGGCTGGTGCGTGGGCCAGTCTTCTCGACGGTTTCCACGTACTTCATGAAGTAGGGAAACGTCTCAAAGTTCGACCACACGTTGTAGACCGTAGCCACATCGCGCTTCACGGTGACGCTCTTGGTAACCTGTTCCGTCATTGCTTACACTCCTTCGTTCAAGTACTCGCAACTTTGATTCGACCCCGCTGGTCGGTGTGCTCTTGACATCTATGAGCAAGTGCTTGTGCGAGGACGTGAGCACAGTGTACGTCCTCTCTGAGCGCGTCCGATGGTTAGCTGGTACATAGCCTAGATATAGATATGGATACATTCGCCAGAGAAGTGCCAGAGAGGCGAAAGCGAGGCAGGCAAATGCCCACCCTGTGAAAGCCAGAGAGAAACGGTCAAAAGAGGCGCGGTGCGGCATAGAGGCCGCCCTGAGAACTACTTACCCAGGCGGTGGGCTAGGGGGTGCAAACGGGATCGGGCGTGCAGGCCGGCTCCTCCACGCCACAGGCATAGTGTACCGGCAAGCCCAAATAGGGTGAGGGGTCGAGGGTGTTCTGGAACTGGAGCTCGTTGGTGTAATGGCCGTGGCCGTCGTCCAGCACAATAGAGAAGTGCAGGTGCACCCACACCGTGCGTATTGAGCCACCGTTGTAGTCGCCGGTGTAGCCCAGCAGCGTGCCGCGCGGCACGAACACCTCGCTGGTGCCCGGCGGAAAGCTATCGACGATGTAGCTATTGCCGTCGCGGTCGGCCATGTGGGCGTAGTAGAGCCAGATCGTCCGGCCCGGCTGGAGCGGGTCGTCGGCCACGCGCTGGATCAGGGCGCTGCGCCAGCCGGCCTCGCGGGAGATGGTGCCATCGTAGGCGGCATAGACCGGCGTGACGCCAGCCTTGCCGGGGCTGAAGATGTCGATGCCCTGATGGGGCGCGGCG
>CXWK01014222.1_pt2 | contig 12543 bp, 9 predicted proteins | sample 590851 | NCBI WGS metagenome assembly CXWK01 (sample SAMEA3498364, study PRJEB10139) | wastewater metagenome | biome: wastewater treatment plant; material: activated sludge | place: Denmark | collected 2014-08-01
CATTGCTGCACGAAAATCCCGCCTTGACCGCCGCTTCTGCTACACAGGCGGCAACGGCTTACTACCAAAGCTACGCTTCGCGGCTGGCATTTTTGACGGTGGGGGTGTGGTGGCTTGTTTTTTCCCTCATACCTTTTTATTATTTGCCCAAAGAACACAAAAAAGGAAAAATTGAGTCGCATATTTTGTGGAATGGTTTTCGGGAGCTGAAAAAGGTTTGGAACGAAGTGCGCCACAATACAATTTTATACCGCTATTTGTGGGCGTTTTTTTGGTCAAGTGTGGGTTTGCAAACTACGATGAATCTGGCGAGTTTGTTTGGAGCCAAAGAGCTGCACCTGCCCGATGCACAATTGATTATGGTGTTGCTCATTATTCAGTTGGTGGCAATAGCAGGGGCTTATATTTTTGCCAAAGCCGCTCAACGCTGGGGCAATGTGGGGGTGCTGCTGCCGGCACTTTTTTTGTGGATAGTGGTATGCTGGTCGGCGTATTTTGTTACCACAGCCGCACAATTTTATGTGTTGGCGATGTTGGTGGGGCTTATTATGGGCGGCACACAATCGCTGATGCGCTCCACTTATGCCAAACTTATTCCGCCGCATACGCACAACTACGCTTCTTATTTTTCTTTTTATGATGTAGCCGAAAAACTGTCGGTGGTGATTGGGGCTTTTGTCTTCGGCTTTTTTGACCAAATTACCGGCTCGATGCGCAATTCGGCATTGGCACTTTCCGTTTTTTTTATTGCGGGCTGCTGGATAATGTTTACTTTGCCCAAACGCTTACAAACACATTAGATTTGGTTTTGCCTTATCGTAAAATAGGTAGTTTTTCTTGAAAAGAAGTATGCCCTCTACACCATTTTTACTAAATATGGAAATACTTCAAGGAAAAAAATTTATGCACAAGAAATATGGCTTGTGTGGATAAAAAATACCCTTCGGATGGGTAAAGTTGTGTGCAGAATGGCTAAACTTGCACCGTGCATTTACAATTATTGGCAATACGGATATATTGTGTTTTAATTCCAACGATATATTCAATTGTTTAGCTTTCGTGTATAAAAATTTTTTACCCGATTAGTTTAATAAAAGATTTTATTATCCGGTATTGCTGTAATTGCATTTTTGTAATATATTGATATTTAATGATTTAAATAAAAATATAACATATATTGACAGTATCGGCGCAACGCTGTAACGACTTGTATTTACTTGTAAAAAGATGATTTAAAAGTTGAGAAATTGCTTTTCAATCCCCTTACAAGGCAGATGCAAGTACGATATGGTGTGTGCTATTTTTATCACCTCTCTTATCCCCAAAACCTCATGTACGTTATTAAAAGAAACGGTAGCCGCGAAGCCGTCAAATTCGACAAAATTACTGCTCGTATTGTAAAACTCTGCTATGGCTTAGATACAAAATACATAGAGCCTTTCGACATCGCCAAGCGCGTTATTCAGGGCTTGTACGATGGCGTAAGTACGACAGAACTCGACAATCTGGCTGCTGAAACTGCTGCTTCGCTGGCTACTCAGCACCCCGACTACTCTATTTTGGCGGCGCGTATTGCGGTGAGCAATTTGCACAAAAACACACTTAAATCGTTTAGTGCTACCATACGCGAGCTTTATGAATATCGCGACCCCAAAACCGATGAAAGAGCCGGCTTGATTTCTGAAAAAAACTACCAGATTATACGCCGCCACGCCGCCGAACTGGATTCTGCCATTATTTACGATCGCGATTATCATTTTGATTATTTCGGTTTTAAAACCTTGGAACGCTCTTATTTGCTGCGCCTGCACGGTAAAACGGTAGAGCGTCCGCAGCACTTGTTTATGCGTGTGGCAGTGGGTATTCACGGCGAAGATATTGCCGCCGCTTTGGAAACCTACGAACTGATGAGCGAACGTTGGTTTATTCATGCCACTCCTACGCTTTTTAATGCAGGTACGCCGAAGCCGCAATTATCTTCGTGTTTTTTGCTCAGTATGCAAGATGATTCTATCGAAGGTATTTTTAATACTTTATCACAATGTGCCAAAATATCGCAAAGTGCGGGTGGTATTGGCGTGAGCGTACATAATATACGCGCAAAAGGTAGCTATATCAAAGGTACGGGCGGTCATTCTAACGGCTTAGTGCCGATGTTGCGTGTATTTAACGACACTGCCCGCTATGTGGATCAGGGTGGCAACAAACGCAAAGGTGCTTTTGCCATTTATGTAGAACCTTGGCACAGCGATATTTTTGATTTTTTGGAAATGAAAAAAAATCACGGTAAAGAAGAAATGCGTGCCCGCGATTTGTTTTATGCCCTTTGGATTCCCGACCTGTTTATGAAGCGGGTAGAAGCCAACGCCGACTGGTCTTTGTTTTGTCCGAATGAAGCTCCCAATTTATACGATTGCTACGGCGAAGCATTTGAACGCCTCTACGAACAATATGAAGCCGAAGGCAAAGCCCGAAAAGTGGTAAAAGCACAGGAATTGTGGTTTAAAATATTGGATTCGCAGATAGAAACGGGCACACCTTATATGTTGTATAAAGATGCTGCTAACCAAAAATCCAACCAAAAGAATTTGGGTACTATCCGAAGTTCCAATTTATGCACAGAAATTATTGAATACACTTCGCCCAATGAAGTTGCTGTGTGTAATTTGGGTTCTATTGCATTGCCGCGCTTTGTGAATGAGGGCGTGTTTGATCATCAAAAATTATTTGAAATTACAAAAGTTCTCACGCGCAACCTCAATCGTATCATCGATATAAATTATTATCCGGTTGCCGAAGCCAAGCATTCCAACTTACGCCACCGCCCTATTGGTATTGGTGTGCAGGGTTTGGCTGATGCTTTTATTTTGCTGCGTTTGCCTTTTGAAAGTGCCGAAGCCCAGCAGCTCAACCGCGAAATTTTTGAAACGATTTATTTTGCTGCGCTCACCGCCTCCAACGAACTGGCGCAACAGCACGGAGCTTATGAGTCTTTTGCAGGCTCACCCGCCAGCGAGGGCATTTTGCAATATGATATGTGGGGCGCAGAGCCTTCGGCGCGTTGGGATTGGGCTACACTCAAAGCTAATATCAAAGCAAGCGGTTTGTACAACAGCCTTTTGTTGGCACCGATGCCCACAGCATCTACTTCTCAGATTTTAGGCAACAACGAATGTTTTGAACCTTATACCTCCAATATTTACACGCGCCGCGTATTGTCGGGCGAATTTATTGTGGTCAATAAACACTTGCTCAAAGACCTCATTGCTTTGGGTATGTGGAATGATGATTTGCGCACGGCACTTATCGCCAACAACGGCTCGGTACAATCCATAGAAGGGCTGCCGCAATCTATCAAAGATTTGTACAAAACAGCTTGGGAAATCAGCCAAAAAACAATTTTGGATATGGCTGCGGAGCGTGGTGTTTTTATTTGCCAAAGCCAAAGTATGAATGTGTTTATGCAAGATGTGAATTATAAAAAATTGACTTCTATGCACTTTCATGCGTGGAAAATCGGCTTGAAAACGGGCATGTATTATTTGCGCACGCGCCCCAGTGCCGAGCCTATCAAATTTACTTTAGATGCTGAGTATTTGAAAAAACAACGCGATTTGACGAAGAACAATGGCGAAAAAGGCGTGAAAGTAGCAGCTGTATCAAAAGTGATGGCAGAGGAAGAAACAATAACTGCTTTTGCAAATAAAGAATCTTCTTTTTATGAAATTTCGGAATATGAGCGTGAGCAAGTAAAAGCCTGTTCTTTAGACGATCCCGATTGTTTGAGTTGCAGTGCTTAAAATTTTTAAAAAATAAATACCAACGCCTCCTTTGTCTGTCATCAACGAAGGAGGCGTTTTTTTCTATATTTCAGAGGTGCCGTATCTTTCTTTTTTTAAAAAAAACTAAGCATCTACTTCGCGCTCTAATTGGGTGCGTTTCAATGAGTTAGCGTGCATGGCATCGTAGCTGCGGCGGTTGTTTACAATGTCAATGGCTTCAAAAACAGCCTGCCGGAAAGAGTCGTGTTTGGCAATGCCTTTGCCTGCAATATCGTAGGCAGTGCCGTGGTCGGGTGAGGTGCGTACAAAAGGCAATCCTGCCGTATAATTTACGCCAAATCCGAAAGAAAGCAATTTAAAAGGAATAAGCCCCTGGTCGTGGTACATCGCCAACACTGCATCAAATTCTTTGTAAATGCCCGTGCCGAAAAACCCATCGGCGGCATAAGGACCAAACGCCAGCATACCCGCTTGTTTTGCCTGCTCCAATGCCGGACGCAGCACAGTGTCGTCTTCTTTGCCAATCAGCCCGTCGTCGCCGGCGTGCGGATTGAGTGCCAATACCGCAATTTTGGGGCGTTCTATCAAAAAGTCGCGGCGCAGAGCTTCATTGATGAGGTTTATTTTTTGAATTACTTTTTCTTTGCTTATCTGAGCCGCTATTTCGCTTACAGGCACATGGTTGGTCACTAATCCCACCTTCATGCGCTCGCTCACCAAAAACATCAGATTTTGCGTGTGGTTGCATTTTTTTGCAAAAAACTCCGTTTGCCCCAAAAACGGCTCTTGCGGAGTATCCAGCACACTTTTGTTCACCGGAGCAGTAATAACGGCATCAATATGTTGTCGTATCGCATCGTCAGCTACGGCGTGCAGGGCTTTTAGCACATAGCTGCCACTATTTTTGTCGGCAGTGCCGATATTAATATTTATCGTTTCCTGCCAGCAGTTGATGATATTGAGCGTTTTTTCCTGCGCTTGGTCGGCGGAGGTAATGAGGTTAAATTTAAAATCTGGTTCTTTAAGAATATTTTTATGATAAGAAATAGCCTTTGATGAGCCATAGATAATAGGCGTACAAATATCATACATACGCTCATCGCGAAATGTTTTTAATATTACTTCTATACTGATACCGTTGAGATCGCCAATACTGATACCAATGAGGGGTTTATTCATAAAGTTTAATTATTCCTTGAATATGAAATTGTTTTTTTAAAACGAAATCGCTGAATTTTTTTAAATAAAATAAAGCTAATACCCTGATTTTTAATATGTGATATAGCCTATATCGTTCACCTTTTTTGAAATCAAACTACAACTCGCTGTACCGCACATCTAAGCTAAACAATTCGGGGTGCTTGCCTTTGCCATGGGTGCGATAGAAATCCATAATTTTGCGCATATCGGCATCAATGTCGCCGGTAGGCATAACAAATTGTTTGATGCCGCACAGTTTTTTTTCATAATCAATATACGATAATGCAATAGGAACTTGTGCGCCCAATGCCACATAATAAAATCCTGTTTTCCATTCGGTGCGGAGGCTGCGTGTGCCTTCGGCAGTTACAATCATCGCCAAACGGTCGTGTTTTTTAAATAAATCAATCATCGCTTCCGTCATACTCGGTCTTTCTTCTCCTGCCTGACGCGGGCGGCGGTTGATACCCAAAGCACCCAAAGGGCGGATAAACATTCCCAAAGGAAAGCGCAATATCTCATCTTTGATAGTAAAACGCAAAGGCACTTTCATTATATCCATTGCCGCCATTGCTATTACAAAATCCCAATTACTTGTATGCGGTGCTGCCACCAACACACAACGCTGATATTCGGGCTGCAATACGCCGTCTATTTTCCAGCCGGCGAGTTTAAAATAAAATCTGAAAAGGGCTTTGAGCATGATAATCAGAAGAAAACGCTTATTTGGTTTCGCTGCCTTTTGCTCTTGTAGCCAAAAAATCGTAGAGCAGACGCACGCCTACACCCGAGGCGTTTTTGCCGCGATAGCCATAAGGACTGTGCAAATAAGCTACGCCGGCAATATCCAAATGAATCCAAGGATAAGCGGTGAAATGCTCCAAAAATTTGGCGGCGGTAATATGCCCCGCTAAGGGACCTCCGATATTTTTCATATCTGCTATATCCGACTTCATCATATCGCCGTATTCTTTCCAGAGCGGAAATTCAATCATACGCTCATATACTTCAAAGCCGCTGTTGATAAAATCTTTATTTACTTGCGTATCGGCATTGCTCAACATTGCAATAGCATAAATGCCTAGCGCGCGTGCGGCGGCACCGGTGAGCGTAGCCAAATCTATTACTAATTCGGGATTGTATTGTTTGGCGTAGGCGAGGGCATCTGCCAAAATCAAACGCCCTTCGGCATCGGTATTGAGCACCTCTATCGTAGTGCCATCGTATTGTGTAATTACATCGCCGGGAACGTAAGCGTCTTCGCCCGGGCGGTTGTCGGTAGCCGGAATTAAGCCTATAATATGCAAGGGCAACTGATTGTCGGCGGCGGCACACAAAGCACCCAAAACGGCGGCAGCACCTGCCATATCGCATTTCATATAGTCCATACTGTCGGGGGTGGGTTTGAGGCTCAAGCCGCCTGTATCAAATACCACTCCTTTGCCTACCAACACGATAGGTGCTGTATTGACGGCTTTGGCGGGTTTCCACTCCAAGATATTAAAGCGGGGCGGCACGTTGCTACCTTTGTTTACTGACAGCAAGCCGCCCATTCCCATTTCTTCTATTTGTTTTTTCTTGAAAACCGTCACCTCAAAGCCTTTCTTTTTACCCAAATGCTCTATTTCTTCGCTAAACTGCGGGGCGGTGAGGTAGCTGAGGGGTTCGTTTACCAAATTGCGGCAGATGTAAACAGCTTCTGTTAGTTTTTCCAATTCTACCACTTTTTCGCGCGAAACATCATAGATTTGAATGGTTTCGAGGCTGTTGCGTTCTTTTTCGGCATTTTTTCTGTATTTCAGAAACTGATAATTTCCCAAAGCAGCACCTTCGGCGGCGTATAGGGCAGCATTTGAAATTTCGGAGGAGATATTGACAAAACTCAGATTTTTGAATTTGTGTGTGTTGGCGTATTCGGCGGTTTTATGCCCCAAATTGCGAAGGGTTTCGCAGCGTATATAGGTTGGGTCTTTTTCTTCGTTGTTGCATACCGCTAATACAATGCTGTATTCGGAGCGATGGAAAGTAATGAGCGTTTGAGTACTGTCTTTGAGCAAACGCTGTGCTGCTGCAAGCTCGTCGGCAGTAAGTGATTTTGCTGTAAAATTATTGGCTTTTAAATCTGTATTTTTATCAATGATATAAACAATGCTCTCGTTGGCAGGGATTTTTTTTATGGCTTTGAGGGAAAGTGTATTCATATTTTTTATTTGATGATTTTTTTTACAAAACAATATCAAAGGCGAAATTAAGCTAAAATACTGATTTTTCTTTGTATAAGTTTGAATTTACGGCAAAAGCACATTTTTAATTATCCTTTTTTAATAAATTTGGAAATATAACAGATATAAACTGATTAGTTTTAAAAAACGAAAATTACCTTTGCACCGTTATATTTATATTTTGGTATGAAACGAGTGTTTTTCTTTTTGGTGATAGTGGCGGCTCTTGCTTGGGCTTATATGAAATATCGCAGTGCCGCAGCGCCGCAGTTCCAAAGGGTTGAGAATATGTCGTTGTCGGGAGTATCGCTCAGTAAAATTACACTCAAAGGTGATGCTATTTTTAAAAACGACAACAATGTAGGTTGCACGATGAGTGGTATAGATTTGGACGTATTTGCCAACGGCGTAAAAGTAGGTAAAATAGAAAATAAAGATACTGTTGCTATTAGTGGCAACAGTGAGTTTGGTATTCCTTTGTATGTATCTTTCAGCCCGACTTCTTTTCTGAAAGAAAAAAATATTTTGAGCAATATACTTTCTGCTTATGAAAACAAAAAAGTAGAGGTGTATTTAAAGGGCAATATCAATGTATTGTTGGCGGGTGTGAGTGTGCCGATACCTATGGCATACAAAGATTCGGTTGCGATAGGTGGCTTATAAAAAATGGTACTGTTTTTTTTAAAATTAGGCAGTTGGATTTAAAATCTCTTTCATCGCAATTTTGAGATGTTCCGTTAGGCGTTTGGCACTCACTTCTGAGTGGCTTTCGGCGTAGATTCGGATAATGGGTTCGGTATTAGATTGGCGCAGATGTACCCAATCTTGGTCAAACTCCAATTTTAAGCCATCTTCGGTGTTGGCGGGATATTTAGCAAAACGCTGCCGCACTTTTTCCAACAGCAAGTTCATATCCAATTGTGGTGGCAGCACTATTTTGTCTTTTACCATATAATAATTAGGATAAGTGGCACGCAACAAAGAGCAGTATTTGTTGGAGCTTGCCAAATGCGACAAAAACAAGGCGATACCCACCAAAGCATCGCGTCCATAATGCAAAGGCGGATAAATAATGCCGCCGTTGCCTTCGCCGCCGATAACGGCATCAACGGCTTTCATTTTTTCTACTACATGCACTTCACCTACGGCGGCGGCGAAATAATTGCAGCCCGCTTTTTCGGTGACATCGCGCAGGGCACGACTCGACGACAAATTGGATACCGTGCTGCCTTTGTGGTGTTTGAGTATGTAGTCGGCTACCGCCACTAAAGTATATTCTTCGCCAAACATATCGCCGTCTTCGCACACCACGGCAAGGCGGTCGACATCGGGATCTACCGCAAAACCCAAATGCGCCTTTAAAGAGCGCACTCGCTCGGCAAGATTGGTGAGGTGCTCGGGCAAGGGTTCGGGGTTGTGAGCAAATTTTCCGTCTGGTGTAGCATTTAAAACGATGGTTTCCTGAACACCCAAAGCCTGCAACAAAGCGGGTACGGCAATAGCTCCCACCGAATTAATACCATCTATTACTATTTTATAGTTTTTGGAACGAATGGCTTCCACATTTACCAAAGGCAATGCCACAATCTGGTCAATATGATATTGTAAAAAGCTGTCGTTGCGCTCGTAGTTGCCCAATTTGTCCACTTCGGCAAAAACAAATGCTTCGTTCTGTGCAATTTGGAGCAGCTGGGCACCGGCGGTGGCACTGATAAATTCGCCTTTATGATTGAGGAGTTTGAGGGCGTTCCATTCTTTGGGATTGTGGCTGGCACTCAAAATAATGCCCCCCGCCGCTTGTGTGGCTATTACTGCCATTTCTACGGTGGGGGTAGTAGCCAATCCGGTATCAACAACATGAATACCCAGTGCCTGTAAAGTAGCCGCCACCAAGCGGCGCACTATATCGCCGGATATACGGGCATCTCTGCCAACAACCACTGTGAGTGGCGAGAGGTTGGCAATTTCTTGTTGTTGCTGTTGGAGCAACATCGTGCCGTAAGCAGCAGTATATTTCACAATGTCCATTGGTGTTAAGTTGCTGCCAACAGAACCGCCGATAGTGCCGCGTATGCCTGATACAGATGTAATGAGTGTCAAGGTTGAATTTTATTTTGGGCGAAGTTAAGCAAGATACTTTAATTACATAGAACGACAATGATGTTTATTTTTTTTGATAGCGTAAATGAACAGGTAAATATGGAGTGCCCGTATTTCCGTTATATGGAATTTTGCTGCTTAAAAAACTTTAATAAAATGAATATGGATTCATTCCAATTTTATTTTATTGCTTAATTTTTAACGGAGAATAAATATTAAAAGTGTAGCTTTTTTTATACAATTATTTTTTAATATTTTCATAAGTATAGTTTGTTTTTTTATTTTGATTAAAATTTTTTTAGTATGCTGAAGATGAGTAAATAAAATTTTGACCCACAAAAATGCTTCCTATTTCTATTAGGAACATTGTTTATTTTTAGCAAGAAGAAATTTTTTAAAAAAATTATATAGATTAATATTTTTATACATAACTTTTCGCCGCTTTTGGATTATTAAATTAATTTGTAAAAATTGGCATGTTTTTTGGTATCGTCTTGAATTGATTTTGTCGTCTTTCGTATTTAATCTTGATATAATTTTTATTTATCTAAAACTNNTTGCCCTTCTTCTTGCAATTTTGGCAGCTTCTACTGCTATGTTTGCGCAACAACAACGCAACTGCGGCTCTATGGACGTATTAGACCGTTTGAAACAGGAAGACCCTGCTTTGGAGCAAAAAATGCAAAACATTGAAACATTTACACAAAATTATGTGGCAAAGCACGAACACGAAAATGAGCGTGTGGTTTATACCATTCCGGTAGTATTCCATTCAGTTTATAAAACGACTACCGAAAACATCAGCGATGCGCAGATAATGTCGCAATTGACTGTATTGAACAACGACTTTCGTAAATTGAACAGTGACGCAGGCAGTGTGCCTTCAGCTTTTGCCGGACTTGCTGCCGATGCCGAAATTAATTTCTGTTTGGCGCAAACCACACCGACCGGTGCAGCTACTACGGGTATCACGCGCACTTATGCCAATGTGAGTTCTTGGGGTACAAACGACAATGTAAAAAAAGCAACTCAGGGCGGTGTAAATCCTTGGGACGCTACTAAATATTTAAATATTTGGATATGTAATATCGGCGGCGGCATTTTGGGTTATGCCCAATTCCCCGGCGGCTCTACTGCTACTGATGGCGTAGTGATTGACTATCGCTATTTGGGTACAACAGGTACAGCTACTGCTCCTTTCAATAAAGGACGTACTGCCACACACGAAGTAGGACACTACCTCAATTTGCGCCATATCTGGGGCGATGCCACTTGCGGCAGCGACTTGGTAAGCGATACACCTACACACAATACTTCTAACTATGGTTGTCCTTCGCAGCCGCATTACAGCACTTGTAGCGGCAGCCCGCAAGAGCTGACAATGAATTATATGGATTATACTGATGATGCTTGTATGTATATGTTCAGCAGTGGTCAAAAAACCCGTATGCAAGCTGTATTGGCTTCGGGTGGCGCACGCGCCAGTTTGGCTACTTCTACAGCCTGCAATGCTCCTTCGGGCGGCGGCGGTACCACTTGCGGTACACCTTCGTCTTTGTCGGCATCTGCTGTTACTTCAAGCAGTGCTACTTTGAGTTGGGCGGCAGTAAGCGGTGCTACTTCTTACAATGTTCAGTACAAAACTTCAAGTGCCACTACTTGGACTACCACCACATCTACTACCAACTCAAAAAGTTTGAGCGGTTTGGCGGCATCTACTACTTATAATTTCCAAGTACAAGCCGTATGTTCTACTACAAGTGCTTACTCATCAGCAGCCAGCTTTACTACCTCTGCTGCTACCGGCACTTCTTGTACCGACAATTACGAAAGCAACAACACCAAATCAACCGCCAAAAGTATTGCTACAAACAGTGCCATTACTGCAAAAATCGGCAGTAGTACTGATGTAGATTGGTTCAAATTCTCTAATGCCAGCACTCAAAAAAATATTTTGGTAGAGTTGTACAATTTGCCGTTTGACTATGATTTACAATTATATAAGTCTAATGGTACTCTGTTGGCTACTTCCGAAAACGCTAATACTGATGCCGAAAGTATCATTTACAATAATGCTACTACAGCTACTTATTATGTAAAAGTATATGGCTACGGCGGTGCTTATAGTAGTTCATCTGGCTACAACCTCAAAGCGAGTATCAGTTCTACCGCTTTTCGTAACGACGGCAGCGAAGAAAACTTAGAGGCTTTGGAAAGCGCACCTGCTTTTGAAAATTTGAGCATTTTCCCTAATCCGGTACAAGATGTATTGACTATTGATTTCAACACTTTTGAAATCAGCGATGCCAATGTAACGGTATATGATATGTACGGAAAAGAAATGTTGCGTTTGCCGGTTTCTGTTAATAAAGGTTCTAACCGTGTTGAGTTAAATATGGGCGGTATTGCCAATGGCGTATATATCGTAAATGTTCAGCAAGGCACAGAAATACGTACACAAAAAGTAGTGGTAAATCACTAATGTATTGTTATTCTTTTGGATAAAAAAACACAAAGGGCTGCTTATAAGCAGCCCTTTGTGTTTTTATTTTTTTGATAATCGTAGGTGAATATTGTAGCTTTGCACGCCAAACTGATTTTTAAATATTAGTGTATATCTGAATATTTGCCTGAAATGAAAGTTACCGAACATTTATCCAATTCCCAAAAAACACTCATTTCCTTTGAAATATTACCGCCTCTGAAAGGAAAAAGCATTGAGTCGCTTTATAATGTATTAGACCCTTTGATGGAGTTTCAGCCGCCATTTATTAATGTTACTTATCATCGTTCGGAGTATATTTTCAAACGCCGCCCCGATGGTAGTTTTGAGCAGGTGGTATTGAGCAAACGCCCCGGCACGGTGGGTATTTGCTCGGCAATTCTTTATCGCTACAAAGTAGATACCATACCGCATTTGGTATGTGGCGGCTTCAATAAAGATGCCACCGAAGATGCTTTGATTGATTTGCATTATTTGGGAATAAACAATGTGCTGGCGTTGCGCGGCGATGCTATGAAATCAGAAAGTGAATTTGTCGCCTCCGAAAACGGACACCGTTATGCAGTAGATTTGGTGCGGCAAATCAATAATATGAACAAAGGTATTTATTTGGAAGATGATTTGGAAAATGCCGTATGCACCGACTTTTGCATTGGTATTGCCGGCTATCCCGAAAAACATTTTGAAGCCCCCAACTTTAAAACCGACCTCAAACACTTAAAACAAAAAGTAGAGG
>CXWK01033827.1_pt1 | contig 12540 bp, 14 predicted proteins | sample 590851 | NCBI WGS metagenome assembly CXWK01 (sample SAMEA3498364, study PRJEB10139) | wastewater metagenome | biome: wastewater treatment plant; material: activated sludge | place: Denmark | collected 2014-08-01
CCTCAACGCCGCCTTCTATGAGCGCTTTGCGGCGGTGTTCGCCGCCAGCCGGACGGGGCCACAACCGGGCTATGAGCGCCTGTTGGCCTACCTCTCGGCCGGGCCGGCGGCAGTGCTCGACGTTGGCTGCGGCAATGGACGGTTCGCTCGCTTCCTGGCGGCGCGGGGCCGCGCGCCCGGTTTGACCGTTGCTTATACCGGCGTCGATGGCTCCGCGGCGCTGCTGGCGGCAGCGGTCGACCTGCCCGCGCGATTGATGCAGCGTGACCTGAGCCGGTCGGGAAGCTTGGACGACCTGGAGCAGTTCGATCTGGTCGTCTGCCTCTCCACGCTGCAACACATCCCCGGCTGGGCCAACCGCGCGCGCCTGCTGGCCGAGTTGGGCGACAGACTGGGACCGGGCGGTCATCTGGCCCTGGCGAACTGGCAATTCCTCGACAGCCCGCGGCAGCGGCGCAAGGTGCGTCCCTGGGCGGAGATAGGGTTGAGCGACAGCGACGTGGAAGCGGGCGACGCTCTCGTCGCCTGGCAGCGCGGCGGCTATGGGCTGCGCTACGTGGCCCACATCGACGCCGCGGCCACGCGCGAACTGGCCGCAGAGGTCGGATTGCGCGTCGTTGAGCAGTATCGCAGTGATGGCCGCGAGACCGATCTCAACCTCTATACGATCCTGGCCGGTTGACACCCCCGACCCTGGTGCTACAATTCAAGCCACCGTGGACGTTGTATGACCGAATTGAAGGATCGCCTGCGCACCGATATAAATGCCGCCATGCGCGGCAACGAGACCCAGCGTCGCGACGTGTTGCGCATGGTCATGGCTGCCATCAAGCAGACGGAAATCGACGGCCGCGTAGTGCTCGACGATGCCGGCGTGCAGGACGTGCTGCGCAAACAGGTCAAGCTCCGCCAGGAGAGCATTGTCGATTACGGCAAGGCGGGCCGCCCGGATGAGGTCGCGCGCGAGATGGCCGAAGTTGCCATCATCGAGTCCTACCTGCCAACGATGATGGCGCACGAGGAGATCGAACAACTCGCCCGCGCCGCCATTGCTGACCTGGGCGTGCAGGACGCTAAGGGAATGGGGCAGGTGATGAGTCGCCTGATGCCATTGGTGAAGGGGCGGGCCGACGGTCGGCTCGTTAACGACGTCGTCCGCAGCCTGTTGCAGTGAATCGCGCCGCGCGTCGCACGTGTCCATGAACCGCCACCTGTTAAACGGCCAGGTCGATCAATTCCGGCTGTGGGCCAGACGGCGCGGGCTGATCCTCTTTCTGCTCAGCGTCACCCTGGGCATGACACTCGTTCTGTCCTATGACCTGCCCGGTGCAGGTGGCATCGATGTGGCCGTCGAACGCCCGGCCCCTGATGACATCTTCGCGCCGCGCGCCCTGACCTTTACCAGCGACCTTTTGACGACCCAGGCTCGCGACCAGGCGTCACGTGCCGTATCCGACATCTACACCCCGCTCGATCTGGCTATCGGCCGCGCCCAGTTGGGGCAGGCGCGCGATGTGTTCGCTTACGTCGATAACGTTCGCGCCGACTCCAGCGCCCCGACGGAACGCCGGCTGGAGTACATGCGCGCCGTGGAGGGCATTGCCGTCAGCGAAGCGGTCGCCCAGGGGTTGTTGGAACTCAATGAGGCCGACTATGACGAAGTCAAGGCCGACGTGTTCGCCATCATCGAAGATTTGATGCGCGAGGAGATTCGGCCGTCGCAACTGGGCGATTTTCAGCGCGCCGCCCGCCGGCTGGCCAGCCTGGAACTGACGCCGACGCAGACCAGCGTCGTCACCGAGTTGGCCTATCAGTTCATCGTACCGACGGTGTTCCCCGACGACGAAGCGACAGCCGCGGCGCGGAACGAGGCAGCGATGGCCGTCCAGCCGGTGACGCGCTCCGTGGCCCCGGACCAACGTATCATTCGCGCCGGCGACATCGTCACCGCCGCCGACTACGAACTGCTGACCGAACTTGGCCTGTTGCGCCAGGAGGCCAGCGGCCGGCACATGGTCAGTATGGGCATCGCCTCGCTGCTGGTCACCTCGCTCATCGCCGTATATTGGGCGCTATACCAGCGGCGGCAATTCCCGAACGGGCGCTATCTGGGCGTCCTGGGAGCGCTGATCCTGATCTTCACGGCCATGGCCAAGTTCATGGTCACCAACACCCTGCTGACCTACTGGTATCCGCTGGCTGCGCTATCACTGCTGCTGGCCGTCGTCTATGACGCCCGTTTTTCGGTGCTGGTGACGGTGCTTATGGCCGGGTTGGCCGGGTTCATCAGTCCTAACTCCCTTCAGGCGGCCATTTACTTCACAATCGGCGGCATCTTCGGCGTCCTGATCTTGCGCGACGCCCAGCGGATGACAGCCTTCTTCCGCGCCGGTATGGCTGCCGCTCTGGGCTACATCGTCGTCATTGTCATGCACTGGTTGCTCGCAGATTCGCCGCCGGCCACGCTCCTGCTCCCTGCCGCTTACGCCGTTGGCAACGGGCTGCTCTCCTCGGCCCTGACCCTGGCGGGCCTCTACGTTCTCGGCGGGCTGTTTGGTATCGTAACCATCCTCCAGTTGCAAGACCTGTCGCGGCTTGATCATCCGCTGTTGCGCGAGTTGTTGCGCCGCGCGCCGGGAACCTATCATCACAGCATTATGGTCGCCAATCTGGCCGAACAGGCGGCCGAGCGTATCGGAGCCAACAGCACACTGGTGCGCGTCGGCGCATTCTATCACGACGTGGGCAAGATGGTTCGGCCGCCGTTTTCCGTCGAGAACCAGGAGGGCGTCGATCCTCATGCGTCGCTCGATCCCTATACCAGCGCCCGCATTGTCATCAGCCATGTGGCCGATGGGTTGGACCTGGCGCGCAAGTACCGGCTGCCATTTCGCATCCAGGACATCATCGCCCAACATCACGGCAACCGGGCGGTGAAGAGCTTCTTGCGCAAGGCCAAGGAAGCGGCCGGCGAGGGCGTGGAGGTCGATTCGCGCCCCTTCCGCTACCCCGGGCCGCGGCCCCACTCGCGTGAGGCGGGCATTGTGATGCTGGCCGACGCCATAGACGCCACCTCGACGGCCGTCCGGCCCAACACCGAGCGGGCTATCGAGAAGCTGGTTAACACCATCGTTGAAGATGACATTTTGGAGGGCCAGCTCAATCAGAGCGGCTTGAGCCTGGGTGATATCGAACAGTTGCGCACGTCGTTCATCGAAACGTTGAAGGGCCGCTATCACGTGCGCGTGCATTATCCGGGCAACGAGTTCCTGTTGGTTGAAAACTTGCCCGAATTGGCGTTAGCCCCGCCGCCGGCGCTGCCGGCGTTACCGGAGCCGGTTCGCCCGGAGGCCCTGCCGCTAGGAACCCACGCCGCTAAGTCGAGCTAAGCCAGAAGCCACGAGCCATGAAATACACCGTTGACGTCCAAAGTACACAGCGCTATCCGAGCGCTTTGGCGCGGTCGGTGGCCGGGGCGGCACATGAGGCGCTGGCCTACGAATCGGCCGCCGACGGCACAGCCCTGACCATCCTGCTGACTGACGACGACTATATTCGCCAGTTGAACTACCAGTATCGCGCCGAAGATGTGGCGACGGACGTGCTCAGCTTCCCCGCCGGGGAGCCGATGCCGGGCGCGGAGGTTGCTTATCTGGGCGATATCGCCATTTCGGTGCCCTGCGCCGAGCGACAGGCCGCGGCCAAAGGTCACGACGTGGTGGCCGAACTGCAACTGCTGGCCATTCACGGCGTCCTGCATCTGCTGGGCTACGATCATCTGGAAGCGGCCGACCAAGGGGCCATGTGGGCCAGGCAGGCGGCGGTGCTGGCCAAGCTGGGTCTGGCCGGCATCCAGCCCAGCGAGGACGAACACGCGCCCCAGGGGGGCGACGATGCCCAACGACAAGAGCCGTGAACTGTTGCGACTGCGCGCCCTGAGCTTTCGCTACGCCTTTGAGGGCTGGTGGTACGTGCTGCGCACGCAGCACAACGCCTGGATTCACGCCGCGGTCAGCGTGGCCGTGGTAGCGCTGGCATTCTGGCTGGGTGTGTCGCGTCTGGAGTGGGCCATTCTCCTTCTGGCGACGATGCTCGTCTGGATGGCCGAGTTCGCTAACACGGCGCTGGAAGCAGTGGTCGATATGGCCATGCCCGACTACCACCCGCTGGCCAAAGTCGCCAAAGATGTAGCCGCGGCGGCCGTGCTGGTGGGGGCCATCGGCGCGGCGATCATCGGCCTGCTCATCCTCGGCCCGCCGCTCTGGCAGCGTCTCTTCGGCTGAGTCCGGCGCGCCGCTATTCTGGCAGCGAAGCGAACGGTATGGCACTGAAGCGCGGGTTGCCGGCGTCGCGGTCGGAGACAACGGGTGGGGCCGGGGCCTGCCAATCTACGACGATTTCCGGGTCATTCCAGGCCAGGCCGAACTCGTCGCGCCCGCCGTCGTAATAGTTGTCCACCGTGTAGAACAGCGTCACGTCGGTCAGCGCTAGAAAGCCGTGGGCCACGCCGGACGGGATGTAGAGGCCACGGAAGTCGGCTGCGTCCATGTCGAGGGTGGCCGTGTGGCGGAAAGTGGTCGACGCGCGGCGCAGATCGGCCAACCCAACGCGAATCCGCCCGTCGGCCAGATACCAGTAGTCGATCTGGCCGTAGTGATAGTGTAGCCCGCGCAGTACCCCGGCGCGGGAGTCGGAGCGGTTGGACTGGAGTTGTTGCCAGTCGCGCTGCGGGAACCACTCTTTGCGAAACGTCTCGGTGAAACGGCCGCGTTCGTCGGCGAAGGGCCGAAGCTCGACGAGCAGGATACCGGGAATAGCCGGCAGTTCGGTGATAATGGGCATGGCAGGTCTCAGGCGCGGAACAAGTTGCTGACGAAGAACCACAGGTTGGCCGGGCGCTCGGCCAGCCGCCGGACGAAGTAGGGATACCAGGCGGTGCCGTAGGGCACGTAGACGCGCACGCGATAGCCTTCCTTGACCAGCGCTTCTTGCAGATCGCGGCGGATGCCGTAGAGCATCTGGAATTCATAACGCTCGGCCGGGATGGCGTGGGCGCGGGTGTAGGCCTTGATCTCGTCGATCATGGCCGGGTCATGGGTGGCGAAGGCGGGGTAGACACCATTGGCCGCCGCCTTCGGGCTGAGCAGAAGGCGCGACAGGTTCAGGTAGTTGGCGTCGGTGTCGGCCTTGTGGGGGTAGGCAACTTCGGCCGGCTCGGCGTAGGCCCCCTTGCACAGCCGCACCCGCGCGCCGTCTTCGATCAGGCGTTCGATGTCGGCTTCGCTGCGATAGAGATAGGCCTGGATGACGACGCCCACGTTGTCGAGTCCCTCGTCGTAGCGCAGTTGGCGGAAGAGGTTCAGCGTCGTATCGACCGTGGGGCTGTCCTCCATGTCGATGCGAATGAAGTTGCCAACGCTTTTGGCCCGGCTGACGAGCTGGCAGATGTTCGACCGCGCCAGCTCAGGATCGATCTTGAGACCGAGTTGGGTAGGCTTGAGCGAGACGTTGGCCTGGAGGCCGTGCTCGGCGATGTCGCCCAGCAGGCGCAGGATTTCCTCGCGCGCCTGGAGCGCTTCGCCTTCGTGAGTGCAGCTCTCGCCCAGGTAGTCGAGCGTGACCATGGTACCCTGATCATTCAGGGCGCGCGTGACGGCGACGGCCGCGGTTCGATCCTCACCGGCGATGAACCGGGACGCCACCAGCCAGGCGACGCGCCAACTGCTGAACAGGCGGCGCGCCCAGCCAGCATGGGAGAGGTAGATCAGAACCTGGCGCAACCAGCTTTCACCATTGCGGACGAGCAAGATGGCTGACACAAGAATGAAGACGACGGAGAGAACGGGAAAACGGCNNCAAACGGCGGGAGTGGGAAGTGGGGGCAGGCTTGTCCATGGCCGTCATTTTAGCGCCTGGGCGACAGAATGCCAGCCATTGGGCGCAAGTGGCAAAGCCGGCGCATCGTGAATGAGTGGGGCGGGTTTACACTAGCAATGTGACCGTGACGAACAAGGAGACAACCGGAAGATGAATTTATTGGCCGGCAAGAAGGCGCTGGTGTTCGGCGTCGCTAACAAGCATTCCATCGCCTGGTCCATCGCCGAGGCATTTAAGAGAGAGGGGGCCGATGTAGGCCTGAGCTACGGTATTCCGCAACTGGAAAAGCGCGTGTTGCCGCTGGCGGCCGAGATCGGCGCGACGTTCGTCGAAAAGTGCGACGTCACCTCAGACGAGGAGGTCGACGCCGTCTTCACGAAGGCGGGCAAGCACTTTGGGACGATTGATATACTGGTGCACGCGATTGCGTTTGCGCCGTCGTCGGAGCTGGAAGGGCGGTTTTATAACACAACGCGCGAAGGATTTCGTATAGCGATGGACATAAGCGCATATAGCTTCATCGCGCTGGCAAGAGGAGCGTTCCCGCTGATGCCCGATGGGGGCAGCCTGATGACACTGACTTACTACGGGGCGGAGAAGGTCGTGCCGCACTACAACGTGATGGGCGTGGCTAAGGCGGCGCTGGAGGCCAGCACGCGTTACCTGGCGGCTGATCTTGGCCCGCATAACATCCGTGTCAACGCCATTTCCGCCGGACCGATCAAGACACTGGCCGCGGCGGGCATTGCCGGCTTCCGCAAGATGCTCGGTTACGTCGGCGAGCGCGCGCCGCTGCGCCGCAATATCGACCAGGACGAGGTCGCCAAGACGGCCCTGTGGCTGTGCAGCGATCTGGCCAGCGGCGTGACGGGCGAGGTTGTCTACGTCGATGCCGGCTACCACATTCTGGGCATGCCGGAGCCGCCGGAGAAATGGGAGTAAGCTCCTCTTAATCGTCATCGTAAGGCGCGCGATCTATGCTCTTGACAAATTACAGGGAGCGACTATAGTTGCGCGTTGAGGACATTTACAAACAGCTTATCTAGAGCAGTCGAGGGACCCGGCCCGTTGACACTGCAGCAACCTCCTACAGTTAGGAAGGTGCTAACTCCGGCAGCGAAAGCTGGAAGATAAGAGGTAGAAGTGAACGCCAAACGCCACGCCTCTTGACCTGCTCAAGAGGCGTTTTTTTATCACCACGCCGCGACAAGTAGCCGCGATCAGCCTATTAGAACAGTGGAGGTTTTCTACCAATGACAACGAGTTTCATGGCTTCGCCGAGCATGCTCTTCACCTCGGAATCGGTGACCGAAGGGCATCCGGACAAAATGTGTGATCAGATCAGCGACGCCGTCCTGGATGCCATTCTGGCCAAGGACCCGATGGCGCGGGTCGCCTGCGAGACGGCGATCAAGACCGGCTTCGTCCTGCTTCTGGGCGAGATTACGACCAGCACGTTCGTCGATTTCGACAAGCTCGTGCGCCAGGTGGTCAATGACATTGGCTTCGACGACAGCAGCAAGGGCTTCGACGGCACGACGTGTGGCGTCCAGGCGGCCATCGCCGCGCAAAGCCCCGATATCGCCCAGGGCGTGGATCATGCCCTGGAAGGGCGCCAGAACGGCGATAGCGACGCCGAAGTAGACGCCATCGGCGCGGGCGATCAGGGCATGATGTTCGGCTTCGCCTGTGACGAGACGGACGTGCTCATGCCGCTGCCGATCTACCTGGCCCACAAGCTGACCAAGCGACTGTCGCAGGTGCGGCGGGACGGCACGCTGCCCTGGGTACGGCCCGACGGCAAGGCCCAGGTTACCATCGAGTACGCCTACGGCGAGCCGAAGCGCGTCCACACCGTGCTCATCAGCACCCAGCACGCGCCCGAAGTGGACGCCGAAACCATCCAGGCCGAGATCATCAAGCACGTGATCATGCCTGTGCTGCCGAAGGAACTTATCGGCGAGAATCGCAACGTCGTCGTTAACCCGCGCAAGGCGGTGGAATACACCTCCGACGACCTGTGCATTTACGTCAATCCGACCGGGCGCTTCGTCGTCGGCGGGCCGATGGGCGACGCCGGCGTGACCGGCCGCAAGATCATCGTCGACACCTATGGCGGCATGGGCCGGCATGGCGGCGGCGCGTTCAGCGGCAAGGATCCGACCAAGGTCGACCGCAGCGCGGCCTATGCGGCGCGCTGGGTGGCCAAGAACCTCGTCGCCGCCGGTCTGGCGCGGCGCTGCGAAGTACAGGTAGCCTATGCCATCGGCGTGGCCCACCCGCTCAGCGTCAACGTCGAGACGTTCGGCACCAGCCCATATTCGACGGAGCAACTGGTGGAGCTGATCACCGACCACTTCGACCTGCGCCCCGGCGCGATCATTCGCGACCTGCGCCTGCGCCGGCCGATCTATCGCGCCACGGCCGCCTACGGTCACTTCGGCCGCGACGACATCGAAGCGCCGTGGGAGAACACCGACCGCGCGGCGGCGCTGCGCGAGGCTGCGGCCCGTTTCGAGCCAGTGGCGGCCTAACTCCGGACTGAGAAGGCATTAGCGCAAGGACGCAAAGGCGCAAAGATGTTAGCAAGCATCTTTGCGCCTTTGCGTCCTTGCCTTGAGAATGCCGCCGGCAGGTCGACCACACACCCTGCTTGACGTAGAGAGAGGGCTGCGCTAGAATCCTGAATCTTGCAAGCTGTTCCTTGCCCTATGGTGAAAGTGTGTTTGAGTCTCTAGGATCACGGCTACAGTCCGTCTTCGACAACCTGCAAAGGCGTGGCAAGCTAACCGAGGCCGATGTCGACGTCGCCATGCGCGAAGTCCGCCTCGCGCTGCTGGAGGCTGACGTCAACTATAAGGTCGTCAAAGAGTTCGTGGCGCGTGTGCGCGAACGCGCTGTGGGCCAGGAGGTCATGCGCAGCCTGACGCCGGGACAGCAGGTGGTCAAGATCGTCCACGACGAACTGGTGCGTACGCTGGGCGAACCGGGGCGGCTGAACCTGGGGGCGCAATCGCCAGCGGTCATCATGCTGGTCGGCTTGCAGGGCGCGGGCAAGACAACCATGGCCGGCAAGCTGGCGCTGCATCTGCGCAAGCAGGGCCGCCGTCCGCTGCTCGTTGCCGCCGACATTTACCGCCCGGCGGCCATCAACCAACTGGAGACGCTGGGCAAGCAGTTGGACATCCCCGTTTACAGCGAGGGCCAGAAGGCCGACCCCGTAGCCATCTGCGCCAATGGCGTGAAACAGGCCGCTGCCACCGGGATGACGACGGTCATTCTCGATACCGCCGGCCGCCTCAACATCGATGAGATGATGATGGACCAGATACGGGGCATCAAGGCNNCAAGGCCATCAAGGCCCGCGTCCAGCCCATCGAGACGCTGCTGGTGGCCGACGCCATGACCGGCCAGGAAGCGGTGCGCGTGGCGACCGACTTCCATCAGGCGGTCACATTGACCGGCCTGATCATGACTAAGATCGACGGCGACGCTCGCGGCGGCGCGGCCATCTCCATGCGCGAAGTCACCGGCGTGCCGATCAAGTTCCTCGGCGTGGGCGAGAAGCTCAATGCCATCGAGGTGTTCCATCCCGACCGGCTGGCCAATCGCATCCTGGGTATGGGCGACGTGATGACGCTCATTGAACAGGCGCAGGCTGAGATGGACATGGAGGAAGCGCAACGGGCCGGGCAGCGCCTGGCCAGCGGCGAGTTTGATCTCGACGACTTCCTGAAGCAATTGCAGCAGATTAAGCGTATGGGGCCGATCGGCAAGCTGCTGGAGATGGTTCCGGGCATGAACAAGATGGCCGGCGACGTCGACTTGAGCGGGGCCGAAAAAGACATGAAGCGCATCGAGGCTATGATCCAGTCCATGACCCAGGAAGAGCGGCGCGTCCCGCGGCTGATCAAGGCCAGCCGCAAGCGACGCATCGCCGCCGGGTCGGGCACCTCGGTGCAAGAAATCAACCTATTACTGAAGCAGCATCGTGAGATGCAGGAAATGATGAAACAGTTGAAGGGTGGGCGGGGGCGCGGCGCGCTGAGCCAGCTCTTCGGTGGAAGGATGTAAACAATCATGCTACGAATTCGATTGAGCCGAACCGGCAAGAAGCGGCAACCCAGCTATCGGGTGGTCGTTGCCGAAAAAGAAGCGAAGCGCGACGGCCGTGTCGTGGAGCGTATCGGGCACTACAACCCGCTGACCCACCCGGCTACATTTGACATTCAGGAAGACCGCGCGCTGTACTGGCTGAGCGTGGGCGCGCAGCCGTCGGACGCCGTGCGGGTGCTGCTGAACAAGCAGGGCACGTTTGACCGGCTGGCCCGTTTGCAGGGTGGCGAGTCGCTCGACACGCTGGTGGCCGAATATCGGGGCGTGACTGCGCCGGAAGCGGTCGCTACCGCGCCTGCGCCCGCGCCCGTGGTCGAGGAAGCGCCGTCGCTGGTCGAACGGGCCACAAGCGCGGTCGGCGCGGTCGTTTCGGCTATCGCTGAGCCGGTGGCCGCGGCTGTGGCCTCCGTCGAAGAAGCCGTCCAGGCTGTCATCGGCCGCGACGAGGAAGAGTAGCCATGAAAGACCTTGTCACCTTCCTGGTGACGTCGCTGGTCGAAGTGCCGGATGAAGTCCAGGTCACCGAAGTCCGCGGCCGTGGCTCGACGGTGATCGAACTGGCCGTGTCCCGGCCGGACATGGGCCGGGTCATCGGCAAGGGCGGCCGGGTCATTGACTCGATTCGCACCCTCATGCAGGTGCGGGCCGCCAAAGAAGGCAAGCGGGTCGAACTGGAACTGCTCGAGGCGGACGAGTACCGTTGAGGATAAGTCTTTGAGCGACGACAAGCGGCCCGCGGATAGCACAGCCCGGCCGGAACGAGGCGCGGCGGAGGGATCGGCCGCGTCTGGTTTTATGGCGATTGGTCGTGTCTTGAAGCCGCATGGCGTCCACGGCGAGATGCGTGTTGAACCGCTTACGGATCAGCCGGAGCGGTTCGAGTGGCTCGATCACCTCTACGTGGGCCAGGACAAGCCGCGTCGCGTTGCCATCGAGAGTGTGCGCTATCACCAGGGCTACGTGCTCCTCAAGCTGGCCGGCTACCCGACGCGCGACGAGGCCGAGACGCTGCGCAATGCCGTGCTCCAGGTGACAGAGGCCGATGCTATCCCCCTGGCTGATAACGAGTACTTCCTCTACCAGTTGGAAGGCATCGAAGTCCTCACCGAGGAAGGGGAAGTCTTGGGCCGGCTCGTGGAAGTGCTGGAGACGGGGGCTAACAACGTCTTTGTCATCGCAGGCCCAAGAGGTCAGTTGCTCGTGCCGGATATTCCCGATGTCGTGCGCGAAGTCGATATCGAGGGCGGGCGGCTCGTCATCCGGCCGCTGCCGGGCCTTCTGGACTGAACCGGGGCGCGGGCGCGTCTGCGCCAATGGCCGCCGGGCGCGTCCGGCAACGTGGGAAACTCTCGTCCGATGTCGGAACTCACCTATTGGCTTGGTTTCAACTACGTCAACGGCATTGGCCCGGCCAAGATTCAGGCGTTGCTGGGGGCTTTTGGCACGCTGACGCGGGCATGGCAGGCCACCGAAAGCGAACTGCGCGACATCGGCTTCGACACGCGGGCCATCGACAGCCTGCGTGAGGCGCGCCAGACGCTCGACCTTGACCGCTACACGCGAGAGGTGGAGGCCAGCGGCGCGACGGTTCTGACCTGGGAGAGCACCGCCTATCCCCCCTTGCTGCGGCAGATTCCGGCCGCGCCGCCGGTGATCTTCGTGCGCGGGCGGTTTGAGCCGCTCGACCAGTGGGCCGTGGCCGTAGTGGGGACGCGCCGGCTGTCGGCCTACGGCCGCCTGGTGACTCACGACCTGGCCAGTGGGCTGGCGCGCAACGGCATCACGGTCGTCAGCGGGTTGGCCCGCGGCATCGACGCCGTGGCTCACCGCGCGGCCATCGAGGCCGGCGGTCGCACCATTGCCGTCATGGGTTGCGGCATCGACAAGGTCTATCCGCCCGAACACCGCGACCTGGCCCACGCTATCGCCGACAGCGGAGCCATCGTGACCGACTTCCCCCTGGGCACAGAACCCAGTAGCGCTAACTTTCCGGCCCGCAACCGGCTGATCAGCGGCCTGTCATTAGGTGTGGTCGTGGTGGAGGCGGGCGAGAAGAGCGGCGCGCTGATCACGTCGCGTTTTGCTCTGGAACAGGACCGTGAGGTCTTCGCCGTGCCCGGCAACATTAACAGCCCGGTCAGCGTTGGCGCCAATCGCCTCATCCAGCAAGGGGCCAAGCTGGTCCTGCGGGTCGATGATATTCTGGAAGAGTTAAATTTGCGCATGGCCGCCGAGCAGGCGGTGGCGCAGGTGGCCCTGGCGGAGACGGCCGAGGAAGCGGCCCTGCTTTCGCAACTGTCCTCGCTGCCGACCCACGTAGATGAACTGATCCGGCTCACGGGGATGCCCAGCAGCATGATCAGCAGTACACTGACGATGATGGAACTGAAGGGCTTTGTGCAACAAGTGGGCGGCATGAATTATGTGCGTCTAAGGGAGCCGGACGTGGCCTACAACGTGGATGCTGAAGCGGCAAGCCCGGAAGAGTAGGAAACCTATGCGCATCGTTATCTTTGCCGGCGGGGCCGGCCGCCGTCTGTGGCCCAT
>CXWK01009342.1_pt1 | contig 12534 bp, 12 predicted proteins | sample 590851 | NCBI WGS metagenome assembly CXWK01 (sample SAMEA3498364, study PRJEB10139) | wastewater metagenome | biome: wastewater treatment plant; material: activated sludge | place: Denmark | collected 2014-08-01
AAGCCGGATTGGGTGATAACCTCAAACGGCCGGTACTCGCCCAATCCTGACCGGCCTGAACCATGAATGGCCCCGTGCCGATGGGGGCCTGATTGAACGGATGTGTCGCCAGGTCGGCAACGGAGACATCTTCGAGCAAGTGCGCCGGTAGTATCCCTCGCGTGGTCGCTTCGAAAAACGGCGCGTAGGGTTGGGTCAGCGTGAAGGCGATCTGCCGTTCGTCAATCGGGTTAATGGTAACGGATTGCCAGAGGGGAACGAGATTTGATGGGCCGGGGAAATCCTCGTCTTGCATCAACCCATAGGTGAAGGCGACATCGGCCGTCGTGACGGGGCGGCCGTCATGCCACGTCACGCCATCTTCGAGGATGAACGTGAACGTCACGCCATCTTCACTAACCGTCCATTCTCTGGCTAGCGCCGGCTCCAGTTGCCCCTTTTCATTATAGCGAACAAGCCCATCAAAAATCAGATTGTTGATTTCCCGATCGACAGGATATGGATCGCTCAGCAGAGGGTTGAGGGAATTGGGCCGGCCGACCATGCCCTCGATGAATGTCCCGCCCGTGGCCGGCATCGTTATCGTACACAGAGCGGCGGATTGCACCTGGTAGGACATCAGGATCAACACCAGGAGCAATCCCGTTGACGCCAGCAATAACTGCCAGCGGATATCGGGTTTCATGCGAATATGGTTACTGCTCGAGCCGACCGCTCCTAACTAACTTGTCCCCACGCCAGGAAGGCAAAAAGCGTAAAGATGAAGAACAACGTAGCGATAATGATCGTCAGACGATGAAGCACGACTTCAACGCCGCGTCGCGTGCGGAATGCGCCACCGTCTCCACCGCCTCCGCCAAGGAAGCCGCCCAGGTCCTGCCCTTTGGACTGCAACAAGACCAGCGCAGTCAGGGTAATGCCCAGAATGATGACGATAATGCTCAGATAAGGCGCCCAAGGTTGTAAGTTCATAACCGTAAATATCCTCTCTTGCCGAATTCACCGGTAATTTTCAACGAACGGGAAATTATATCCGGTAGAGGCAACTCCGTCGAGTGGTGGGGGCAGCAGCTTAACAAATATAAATGGAATTGCTATGCGTCATTGGTGTGATAAACTCGCTTCGGTGCTACATCTTTTCGAGTGAATCGCAACCATCCGGACCTACGCGTGATCGAATTCAACCAGGTATCAAAAAAGTATTACTCGCTTACTGCCTTGCGAGACCTCACCCTGACCATCCCTCGGGGAGAAGTGGTCGGCTTGTTAGGCCCCAATGGCGCAGGAAAGACGACCTTGATCAAGCTCATTGCCGGGATCCTCATGCCCACCAAGGGGGAGATCAGAGTGACGGAATCCGAGGCGGGCTGGCCGACAATTGGCTACAAATCCGAGCGGTTGGTATTCCCCGACAATCTTGTCGCCAGCCAATACCTCGAAATGATTGCCGGCTTATGCAACATCAGTCGCTCGCAACGAGATAACGTGGTGCTGGAGAGTCTGGCCCGCGTCAATCTCCTGGCGGCCGCGAACAAGCAGATCAAGTCCCTTTCGAAGGGGATGCGCCAGCGCCTTGGCCTGGCCCAAGCCATCATCGGCAACCCTGATCTATTGTTGCTCGACGAGCCATCCAGTGGCCTTGATCCGGAGGGACAGGACGAGATGCAATCCTATATCGAGGAGTTGCGCCTTGCCGGAAAAACGATCATCATGTCAACGCATCAGCTTCACGAAGTCACGCGAGCCTGCACCTATTTGGTTATCCTGAAAGACGGGCGTGTGCTTTATCAAAGTCCAATGGCCGAGGCATTGACCTTGCGTCCCCATGTGGCAATTCTGGTCGATCGTCCCCTCGATGGTGCCAAGGGATTGCTCTCGATGGTTCATCTTGGTATCGAAGTTGGCAACCTGGAGATCATATTACGGGATGAAGCGATCGGCATGCGCCGGCAAGTGCTTTCCATCCTCATCAATCAGGGGTTTGACATCGTGAAGGTGGAACAGCGTCGCATCACGCTAGACGAGATTTATGCTGAGGCGGTACAATGATCCAGCGAATCCTCATCCTCTCCGGTTACTTTTCGAAGAACGTTTTCTTTTCCATCACCGGGCTTCTACTGCTCATTCTGAGCATTATCTATTGGGCAATATTTTTCCCACCCGGACAAGGCACGCCGGACATTGAAAACTACATCATCCTGATTGGCGCACATGGCGCGGCCGCAACTTTCCTGGTCACGCTTGCCGTTTGTTCAAAAGCGGCGAGTATGGAAAATTTTCCGGCACTGGTACGACTGCCCAGCCGGGTGGAGTATCTTGTTGCCGTGTTGTTGAGTTCGCTCTTTCTGGGGCTGCTATTACAATTACTCGTGGCGGGCCTGGCTCTTATCCGGGGGCCGGACGTGACCATCATGCGAATCCTGTCAATCCCGCCCATGTGGATTTCCATTAACCTGCTGGCCTCCATTCTGGCTATGCATGCCACAGATTTGGTTACCACTGGCTGGTCGCGGGTTGTTCTGTTTGGCCTTCTCGCTGTTGCTTTAATATTGAACAGCGCCTCCTCATCAGCTTCGGAATCATGGTTTTCCGATCAGCTGGTTGGCCTGTCGGATATTTTCACCCGGATTAATCTGATGTGGTTTGCCGATCTCACTGCCGGCGCGGCCATGTGGGCCTACGACTCCCCACTTCCTGTCGTGGCAAACGCCGCCGGCATGATCTTCTGGCCATTTCGGGCAATGGCCGATGCCGTATTCGCCGGCAGTTTCACGCCTTCGCAATCGTTAGCGCCGGCCATTCTCATGCTGTATGGCGCAATTCTCTTTCTGATTGCCGCGACGCTTTTTGCGGGGAAGGATCTGGACTTTCTGGAATAAGAGGAGCGGTCGGCGATAGTTGTCCCCGATTTGCTAGTTATTTCTTCCCTGAAAGTAAGTGTCGTTCAGGAATCGGCATAGCGCTTGCCGAGACTCCAAATTTAAGCTTTTCCCAAAATAGACGTGGCGATAACCATAATCGAAACCTAGTGTACTCAACGTGTCGCTCAGGTAGATAGGCGTCACGTGCTCCATATCATACACATCGGTATTCCCCCAGATCGATACGGGGCGACGCACGATTAACTCTTCCTGATTGATAAAAAGAACTTCACGATTACTTAAATATTGGGCCAACTGCCGTCCTAAAAATCGGCCGAAGCGAAATAATATCAGGAGCAGGATGAGAATCATCAACGCGAAGAGAAACCGGTAGCCTTGACCGGAATACAATATCTGGATTACATAGATAATTCCCCCGATCATCATCCCCAACCAGAGAACCGCGAGGACGCTATAGAGAATTAAATACGGCCAGCTCCGATTAGCCGGCATCACGATCTTTAATCGCTCGGGCGTTTGTTCGAAATGCACCGAACTGATCATCGGTAATTTATCTACCATAGGCTGGATTATATACCCCAATCCTCCTTCTACCAGAGGATACTCCTTTTTTCTGTTTTCCCATCAAAAGACCTCAGCAGTCTGATTATTAACATCAGATTCACGCGTCAGCTGCTTATCTTATGGTAAAAAGAATTTTGAGAAAGACCATCACACATATATCGCGTTCCCAAGGTGAGATCGTGGCTGAGGAGGATTTATTGGAGACTTGGAAAGATACCTGTTACCCCTGTATTTGATCAAACGTATTGTCAACTAATCGAAGGAGTTAACGGAATATGAAGAAACCAAAGGTAGCAATATTATTTGGCGTGCTATTGGTGCTGGCCCTGACGGCAAGCGCATTTGCCGAACTCGTCGTGACGTATACTTCGTCCGACGATATGTGGAACGAGTATACGATCCAGGATACTACCGAGCGCGAAGCTCAGGCCGCAACCAACAGCCTGATCGACAATGGCGCGTTCACAAAATGGGGTACCACCCTCGGCCCGTCGGACCCGTGGACCTTCTGGCGCGATACTACAGCAGGCTGGACGGCTGGTCGTCTCCATGAGGTGGACCTCGCCCTCCCGGCAAATCCGGAAGGAATCAATAACGCGATGGGCTGGTTTATCCAGCACTCCGGAGCCAAGGAAGGCGGTTACTTTGCCGGCGCCTACCAGCAACTTACTCGTATCCCGGCTCCCGGCCTGTACTACGTCAGCATCAGCACGACCGCCTTCTCAGATGGGAAAACCGGCCCGTACAATAGCGTGGCCTGGTACTCGATTAGCGACTCAGCCAATCCGGCTGAAGTAACCGATTGGCGAGAGCTGTTCCCGGATCAGTTTGTATGCGCGAACGGCGACGGCGTTTGCAACTACGTCGGCCGCGACGAGACGGTTCAGATCAATCCCGGCCAATACTTCCACCTGAAGGTTGGCCGCAAGTTTCCTGAGTTCCTCGGCTGGACGATGTTCGTCATCGACGACATTAGTATTGTGGCTGCCGACGGCACTGCCGGCACCGAAAACGGTTTCTACAATTGGTGCAACGGCCGCCCGGAAGACTTTAGGGCGCACGATGCCATAGATTGCACAAGCCCGACCGAGATCCACTGGGATCCGGAACAGACTCGATAAGAAACACGAAGCTTTTATGCGCGAGCCGGCTGGTCCTAACACCGGCTCGCGCGCTTACTCATTAGTCGGCTCATCTCGCGCGGTTCGACAAGGGAAGTCCAATGCCAATTTATCGATCCATCACCTCCCCCCGGAAGAGGCGGTTGGTTCAGATTGCGCTATGCTTGTTGTCGTTGTGCTCTATAGGGCAAACGGCCTGCACGCGAGACGATGTTGCTGCCGCGGTATCAACGCTCGCTGTAGACCTCGAGGCTACTTTACAGCCTTGGGGTGCAACGGCTGTAGCCAACGCTCAGTCGGTTGCGACCCAGGTCCCATCGATGATCGCCACCTCGAAGGCGTCAGGCATCGAGGAACAGGTAGCGTTACGGCCGCTAAGTCAATTGACGGAGACGCCCGTTCCCGTCGTTCCAACCGTTACAAGTACCATACCTGCAACGTCGACTTCGACCTACACTCCCGCAACTTCTCCTACTCCCACTTTCATGTCGACGGCGACGGCGACGGCGACAGCAACGCCAATACCAACTACGACCTCTTCACCCACAGTGACACCCGCTTCCTACCCCATGGAAATCGAAGTTTTTGGCGGATCGATGCTCCGAATTCCAGGCGGGTTATTCCAAATGGGCGCGACGGCCGCCGATCTGGCCGATGAATGTTCCGCGTTTCGCGATGGCTGCCGGAGTGACTGGTTCTCTGCCTCCGAGCCGGTTCACCCTGTCCTGCTTCGCAGCTATTATATTGACGCCCATGAAGTGACAAATGCCTCCTACGTGGAGTTCCTGAATCAGAACGGTGATTCTTGTCTCGGGCAACCATGTATCGACCTGATGCAGAGCCAACTCACACAGGAAAATGACGTGTTCGCCATAGATAATGCGCAATCACAGACCCCGGTCACGGGTGTCTCCTGGTATGGCGCGCAGGCGTTCTGCGTTTGGCGGGAAGGTCGCCTGCCCACCGAGGCGGAATGGGAAAAAGCGGCGGCGTGGGATGACACAGTCATGAGAGCGCGGCGATACCCGTGGGGGGATGTGTTCGATGGCCGACTTGTCAACTCATGTGACTCGTCTTGCGAAGAGCAACAGGCGAACGCAGCTTTTGATGATGGTTATCCTGACGTCGGCCCTGTCGCTTCATTCCCGGAGGGACGAAGCGCGTTCGGCTTGCATGATATGGCGGGTAACGTCTGGGAGTGGATCTCTGACTGGTATGACCCCGGCTATTATCAGGTTTCCGCCGAGGCCAATCCGACCGGCCCACAGGATGGGAAGGATAAAGTCGTGCGCGGCGGCTCGTGGTTCGACACGGGTAACTTCACGGCGGCGGCAATCCGCTTTCCATCCGCGCCGGCAAACGCCGATGGGACGATAGGGTTTCGATGCGCCGCCGATTTGCCCAATTAGGGCAGCGTGACTTAAAGGAATAGTATCTCTACCGGATCTCCCCTCATCAGGCCTCCCTTGTTCAATGGAACCTTGATCAGGCAATCTGCCTGCACGAGAGTATTGATCAAGTTGCTTTTTCCGAATATCGGCATTGCGACGAGCAACCCGTCCCGCTCGTCAAAGCGCGCAGGGACATAATCTTCGCGTCCTGTTTCGCTGGCGACGTTTTGCCCAAGATAGGCGATAGACCAATTTCTCGCGGGCATCTTGCTTTGGCCAAGTAGCCGAAAGATCGCCGGAATCCCGAACATGTCAAATTGAACCATCGCCGAGACCGGATTGCCGGGTAACCCCAAAATCGGTTTACCGTCCACCGCGCCAACTATTGTCGGTTTGCCCGGCCGCGTGGCCACACCATGTAACAGCACGCCCGGTTGCCCCAACTCCTCTACGACCCTTACCGTCATGTCGCGTGCGCTGACTGAAGACCCAGCTGATATAACCAGCATATCACTCCGTCTCAATCCTTTCCTCGTGGCTTCACGCAGCGCGTCCAGATTATCGGACACAATCCCCATGATCTCGGGGATGGCGCCCGCTCGCACTACCTGGCCGGCCACAGTGTAGCTATTGATATCGCGAATCTGGCCGGGACCCATGCTCGCATCAGGTGGAACCACCTCATCCCCCGTGGAGAGGATAGCGACGATCGGCCGCCTGACGACCGCCATGCGCGTAATGCCCAAGGCTAACAAGCCGCCTATATCCTGTGGCCGGAGCAATCTCCCGCCGGGAATCAGGACATCCCCCTGATCTATATCTTCACCGATTTGAATCACATTTTGTCCGGCAGCAACCGCACGAAACACCTCAATTTCAAATGGGAAGCGATCCGCATCTCTGGAGCCAATCTGTTGTGTGTGTTCCAATTGAACAACCGCATCGGCCGAGTCGGGCACCATGCCGCCGGTATGGACAAGCGCGGCCTGCCCCACATTCAGGCTCATCGCAGCCGGCTTCCCCATTGGTACCTCAGATATCACCTGCAAGAAGGCGGGCAGATTCTCTCCCGCACCGTGGGTGTCCGCCGCGCGGACGGCATAACCATCCATCGAACTACGCCTGAAGCCGGGCAAAGGTTGGGGAGCGCGAATCGATTCCCGGGTTACGCGATCCAGCGCATCGACCGTCGGCAGCAATTCCACCTCGGTAATCGCCGTGATATTTTCAAGCAACAGCTTCCGAGCTTCATCGGGCGGCAAAACATTAAAGAACTCAGGCATGATCACTCATTGATCAATCCGGGATGGAAACTGCCCACCACCAACTCCCTAAGTCCGGTCTCGTCGATGATTTTGACCCCCTGTTCCTGCGCCTTGGCGAGCTTGCTGCCCGCAGCCTCACCTGCCACAAGAAAATCTGTCTTCTTGCTGACTGAGCCGGTGACTTTACCCCCAAAGCGCTCGATGAAGGCCGTGGCATCTTCGCGCGACATAGTCGGCAACGTGCCGGTAATGACAAAGGTCAGTCCGGAGAGTAGCCGGGAACCGGCGGATTCCTGCTTCTTTTCTCGCGAGAAATTAAGGCCCGCAACCCTGAGTTTTTCGATGAGGGCTTTATTATGATCGTTCTCGAACCATGCAACTACTGAGAGCGCCGTTTGCGGACCGATCCCCTCTATTCTCTGAAGCTCTTCAGCGGTGGCACCGGCAATGGCGTCGATACTGCCCAGAGATTGAATGAGGAGTTCCGCAACCACATTTCCCACAAATCGAATCCCCAGCGCTGTCAGCAATCTTTCGGCCGATCGGCTTTTACTCGCCTCGATGCCGGCAAGCAAATTATCAACTTTCTTGTCCTTGTAACCTTCCAGCCCCAGCAGGTCATCCCGTTGAAGCGTGTAAATATCGGCGACATCCTGAATGAGGTTGTTGTTATATAGCAAGTCCGAAGTTTGCGTCCCAAAGTTGGTGATATCCATCGCGCCGCGACTGACAAAATACTCCACCCGACGGATAAGCTGTTCAGGGCAGGAAGCATTCTCGCAATAGATAGCTACTTCACCGGGCAATTGAACGACAGGCTCGCCGCAAAATGGGCAATGCGTTGGTCGAGCGATTGGGTGTTCGCTGCCATCGCGCACATCGATAATTGGACCAACTACATATGGAATTACGTCTCCGGCACGTTTAATCAGTACCCGATCGCCGATGCGGATATCCTTGCGGGCAATCTCATCGAAGTTATGGAGGGTGGCATTTCTGACCATCACCCCACCTATCTCGACAGGTTCAAGGACGGCGTTGGGGGCCAACACGCCGGTACGACCGACATTGACCTGGATATCCAGCAATCTTGTTGTCTTTTCCTGCGCCGGGAACTTCATGGCAATTGACCCGCGAGGGTCTTTGCCGACATTTCCCAGGGAATCGGCTACTGCACGATCGTTGATCTTGACGACCACGCCGTCTACCTCGTAATTGATCTGATTTCGGCGCGATATCCATTCGTCATAGGCTCGAATAACCGCATCCAAATCCGTGCAATAGCGATTGTCCGGCGAAACGGGAAACCCCAGTTCCTTCAGATATTGCAACCTCTCCCATTGTCGGTTGGGAATGGCGGCTCCTTCGGATGCGATGATGTCGTAACAATACAGACGTAGCGGCCGTTCGGCCGTCTTTCCCGGATCGAGTTGTCGTAATGAGCCGGCGGCCGTATTCCGAGGATTCATGTATATCGGCTCGCCGGAAGCCACCCGTTCCTCGTTCAATATCTTGAACTTATCGAGTGGCATAAAAACCTCACCGCGAATGACGATGTAGGCGGGTGGAGCGAGAGTGCTTTTGGGATCAACAGGAATTCGTTTGGGCAGGGCGCGCAATGTCCGCAAATTGGTGGTGACATCTTCGCCAACGATGCCGTTCCCGCGCGTGGCGCCTTGCTCAAATATGCCGTCCCTGTAAGTTAGAACGATGGTCAAGCCATCCAGTTTAGGCTCAACGACGTAATCCAGTTCAACTCCGTCGGGCAACAGCCGCCCAATCCGCGCCCGCCACGCCACCAAATCATCGGGGTTGAATGCATTCATCAGGCTTAATATGGGGGTTGGATGTGTAACTTTTCTAAATACATCCAACGGGGCTGCCCCTGCTCTCTGAGTTGGTGAATCCAGCGTCACCATTTCCGGATGCTCAGACTCTAGCGCCAGTAATTCGCTATACAGAACATCATATTCAGCATCGCTGATTATCGGTGAATCGAGGACGTGGTATCGATAGAGGTGATAATTTATCTCTATGCGAAGCTCATTAATGCGTTCTTCAGGAGTCATTACAAGTCCAGATCGGAACTATTCAGGTCTTCAGATAAAACTACGGCGCGGCCGAGGGAACCAGAAAAACTCCAGCCGCCCATCCCTCTGTGCCGTTGGGCAGCCGCACCTGCCACCACTCATAATCACCACCGGCCGTCGGTCCATCCAGGATGAGCAGCGTGGATCCTTCAGCCGCAACTGTGACGGGTAAATTCCGCGTGCTCGGCCCGTTACGCACGGTCACTCCAACTCCACCGGTATCTCCCACCCGGGCATAGTAACCAACGGTCAATTCCGCTGGAGCAATGGAAAAGTCCGGTGTGGCTGCCGTGGTCGCCGTCGGCGCAACTGTGGGCGTTGGCGGATTGAGTAATACTGTCGCGGTGGGAACAGGTGGAGCCGTCAGGCGAACAATGGTCGGGGCAATGGCGGCCGAAACTTCGTTAGGCGGCTGGACCAGAAAGTTGCCCAGAAACCAACTCAAGATCAGCAATCCAACGAGGGTCACCGCACTTCCTAACCCTACCGCCATCCAGGGGACACCGGTTATCCTTTTAGCAGAACTGTTTGAGGAAGAATCAGAATGTTTAGCCATAAATTCTATTATCTACTGGTCAGGTAGCGAAACAGGGTGTGGATTTTAGTTGAGCGCCTGGACCAGGAGCATAGTCAAATCATCGAACGCGGGAGCTTGTCCACGCCAATTATCTATATCTTTGATAATCGACGGCAGTTGAGAGCCGTTGGGTTCATTCTCGGCCGCCTGCAATGCCGCCTTTAACCGCTCAATGCCATAAGGCTCGTCTCTCTCGTTTGGTTGATCCGTTACGCCGTCACTATAGAGTAGAAGATAGTCCCCCGGCAGGAGTCTGATTTGGTACTCCTGCAATTCAAGACCGTCTATCATGCCCAGGAACCGCCCATCTCCGACGAGAGCTTCCGGCTTCCGGCCCGCACGAAGCCACAACGGCCGATCCTGTGCAGCGCGGACATATGTCAACATCCCGCTTGGCCGATTTAACACGGCATAGAACGCAGTCACAAATGCATCAATGCCATAGCTGCGCGAATGATTCCCGCCAATCGCAAGCAAGGCATTGTGAACAGCGCATGTAACACTCCCTGGAGATAAGGATCGCATTGTTTCCTGAAAGAATAATGTGCGCGTCACAGCCATAAACAAGGCTGCATGAACACCCTTATCGGCAACATCGGCTATCAGCAGGGCCACGTTGTCATCATCGATTGACCGCACATCGAACAAGTCACCGCCAACATGACGAGCCGGAGCCAGATATGCGTAAAATCGATAATCCGCAAACGACGGCAGGATCGTGGGCAACAGATTGCGTTGCATCTCGGCCGCCAATTCCATTTCCCTTTCCAGTCGCTTCTTCTCGACGAGTACCTGTTGGGCAGATTGAAGCTCCAGATAGGCGTGACGCAGGAGATCGTTTTTCTCGCGCAAATCCTGGATAGCCAGTTGATCCAGACGACGAAGATTGGCCAGGACACGCCGAGTAATATGCAAGGCAAGTTCAGGATCGCGGCGCAGCAAATCCTTGAATTGCTCGGCTGTCACCTCCAGAACCGTAGATTCGGTCAGGGTTTCAACGGTAGCCAACCGCGGGCTATTATCGATCAAAGCCAGTTCGCCAAAAGACTGTCTCGGGCCAAGCGTGTCCAACACCCGCTCGTCGCCATCCTCCATGCGGCGCACAACGACAGCACGCCCTTTATCTATAACATAGAATGTGTTCTCTACCTCACCTTGATGCGTTAACGGAACGCCGGCTGGGTAAGTTTTTGTCGTCCCTACCCCGCGAATTACGGATAACGTATGTGGATCGAGAAAGGTAGCGGAGTTTCCCGTGGTTGGTTGCATCATTGTTGAGTAGGCGGCTTGTTAGCGATGTAATCCAATAGCTGTTCGATGGGCCACGTGTTCACGACGTCGTCTGCTGTAGCCCAACCCCGTTGGGCCGTCGCCACGCCGTAATGGAGTAATTCGAACTCCTCGGCGCGATGAGCATCTGTATTGATAGCGATCTTGACCTCTTTGTCAACGGCCATACGCACATGAATATCACGCAAGTCAAGCCGGGCGGGGTTGGCGTTGACTTCCAAGATAGTCCCGGTGCGGGCCGCGGCCGAAACAACAGCATCCATGTCCAGGTCCGCGCCGGCGCGATCCGGCAACAATCGCCCGGTGGGATGGCCGATCATATCCACATGGGGATTATTGATGGCATTCAAGAGACGCTGCGTGACCTGCTCGCGCGGTTGATGCAAAGCAGTATGCAGGCTGGCAATGACGAAATCAAGTTCCGCCAACACATCATCCGGGTAGTCAAGCGTCCCGTCGGCACGGATTTCCATTTCCGTGCCGTGCAACACCCGAAAATCCGGCCCCATCGCCTCATCGGCGGCCTTAATCTCGACCGCTTGCTGGTACACCCGCTCGATGGATAAGCCGTTTGTGATACCAAGACTCACTGAGTGATCCGTGATGGCAATTCCGCGCAATCCTCTCGCTTTGGCAGCCTGCGCCATTTCCAGCACGGTTAGCGTCCCGTCCGACCATGTGGTGTGCATGTGCAAGTCGCTGACGATATCGTCCAGCTCGACAGGGTCATGGAGCTTCCGAGCCGCAGCCGCCTCTATCTCGCCACGATCCTCGCGCAGGCGTGGCGGGATATAGGGCAAGCCCAACGTCCGATAGACCTCTTCTTCGGTCGCGCACAGAATTTCATCGGAGCCATCCAGCGGGGTGAAAGCATGCTCATTCAAACTAAGCCCGCGTTTTAGGGCCAGCTCGCGAAGCTTGACATTGTGGTCTTTGCTGCCGGTGAAATAGCACAACAAAGTGCCCCACCGCTCCGCGGGTAACACGCGCAGGTCGACGCCGATGCCGTTTAATAATGTTACGCGCGCTCGTGATGGCCCCCTGGCATTGAGGGCCTCAACCATATCCAATGAAGCAAAACGATCCATGACCGCGTCGGGTGAATCTGCCGCCACAAGCAGATCGATGTCCCCGATTGTGTCGCGCATGCGCCGCAATGATCCCCCCACGGCATACTTTGAAACATCCGGAACCCGCTTGAGTTCGGCCAGCATTTGCTGGGCAATAGGCCAGGCAATGCCGAGCGACACGCGGTCATCGCCATGACGGCTAAGAGCCTCAATGCCGGCCAGGATTTTCGCCTCACTCTTGGCTCCCATCCCCGGCAGGTCGCGCAGTTTGCCCTCATTCGCCA
>CXWK01014890.1_pt1 | contig 12521 bp, 5 predicted proteins | sample 590851 | NCBI WGS metagenome assembly CXWK01 (sample SAMEA3498364, study PRJEB10139) | wastewater metagenome | biome: wastewater treatment plant; material: activated sludge | place: Denmark | collected 2014-08-01
ACTGACCGCAGCCGTGCTGGACACGGGTCTGAACACCAGGCACGTTGATTTCAGCGGCCGCGTGGTCGCCCAGGTCAACCTGACCAATGATAACGGCGCCAATCCGGATGACGCCACCGACGGCAACGGCCACGGAACAAACGTCGGCGGCATCATCGTGGCTAACGGGGACCACAAAGGCATCGCCCCGGAAGCCAACATCATCCCGATCAAAGTTCTCGACGACACCGGACGGGGAGGCTTTGAACGGATTGGCAGAGGCCTGAGGTGGGTCCGGGACAATCATCAGCAGCACGCCATTACGGCCGTCTGCATGTCCCTGAGCGACGGCCGCAATTACACCCGTGACGACCATCTGGAAAACGACGAAATTCGTAAGCTGATTCAGGAGTTGAGGGTCAATCGCGTGGCCGTCGTCATCGCCGCGGGCAACCATTACTTCCAACACAACAGCCAGCAGGGGATGGCATACCCCGCCATCGTCCGCGAGTGCATCAGTGTCGGGGCGGTATACGACGCGGACGAAGGCCCGTTCTCATACGGGAACAACGGGGCCAAGGCGTTCTCAACTCGCGCCGGCCAAATCACCCCGTTTTCCCAGCGGCTGCACAAGAGCGTCAACCGGGTTACGGCAACCGACATCTTCGCTCCCGGCGCTCCGGTGACATCTTCGGGTATCCGGGGCGAACACGGTGAGTCGATCCAGCAGGGAACCAGCCAGGCCACGCCTGTCACCGTGGGGATGATTCTTCTGATGCAGCAGTTTTACCGGCGCATCACCGGCGAGCTTCCGGAAGTCAGTGACCTGCTCCAATGGCTGCAGCGTAGCGGAGTGGGCATCCGCGATGGCGACGACGAGGATGACAATGTTGCCCACACGAACCAGGGTTTCATTCGCATCGATGCCCTTTCGGCGCTGGATGCCGTCCGGCGGGCGCTGTTGAAAAGGATGCTGGACGCCTGATGGCCCACCCGACAACGGCCGGCCGGGATACGTTCGCCGAATTCGCACCCAGTGAGGCGGATTTGACGTGACCGGAGCGCTCGATTTCGCCGATCTGGAAATTCGGCTCTTTGAAAAGACCGGCGACGGCTATCCGATCGAGTTGAGCCTCAATCACGCGCAGCAACTCAGGGGCAAAGCCGATTCCGGCCTGCCTGAGTGGCTGGACGGCGAATCGGCGGCTCAGTTCGGCGAAAAGCTCTTTGGCTGGCTTCTGGCCGACGCCGAGATACGAGACGGTTGGAACCGATTCCGGGGCCAATTCCCCCAGCGAAGGGTGCGGCTCCGAATTGACGCGGGGGCCCTCGAACTCCAGGCGATCGCCTGGGAACAACTCCGTGACGTCGTTGAAGGGCTGGACCTGGCGGCAGGCGAGGCGACGCCGTTCTCAAGGTATCTTGCCGGTCCCTGGCAGACAGGCGCCCACGTCCTCAAGCGGCCGATCAAGGTATTGGTGGCGATCGCCAATCCCGTTGGCCTGTCCAGATTCGGGCTGACGGCAATCGACGTCGAGCAGGAGTGGCCGGCTCTCGAGGCAGCGATCACGGCGGCCGTCGCAGCCGTCGACGTCGATCTCACCCTCCTGCCGCAGCCCTGCACGCTCTCCGCCATCGAAACCGAACTGAAGAAAGGCTACCATGTCCTGCACCTGATGTGCCACGGCTCCTTCAGCGAACGCCAGTCGCGCGCCAGCCTCTATCTGGCTGATGAGAGCAACAACGTTGACTTTGTCTATGAAGATGCCTTCGCCGGCATGTTGCAGCGCCAGGTGGCCGAGGTGGATATAGGACGCGAAGACAGGCTGCGGCTTGTCTTCCTGGCTTCCTGCGAAACCGCAAAAGTAGACCAGAAGATCGCCTTCCGTGGTATGGCCCAGGCGCTCGTGGGCGCGGGCGTACCGGCGGTGATCGCCATGCAAGACCTGGTGCCCATCGCCACGGCGCGCCACTTTGCCCAGGTCTTCTACCGGCAACTGCTGCGCCATGGCCTGATTGACCTGGCCGCCAACGAGGCGCGATCCTCCATCATAACGGCCGGGCTGCCCGGCGCGGTGATTCCGGTGGTCTATTGCCGGCTAAAGGATGGGCGTCTGTTTGGCCGGCGCGGCAGCATCACCAGCGACAACGACAATCGTTTCTGGTCCTATTTGCTGGAGAACATAGAAGCCGGGATGTGCATTCCTTTCCTTGGGCCGCGCATTACCAACGGGCTTCTGATTGACCGGGCCGGTATCGCCGAGAAACTGGCGGAGAAGCACGACTATCCGCTGGACGACCGGCATGACCTGTCGCGTGTGGCCCAGTTCATTGCCCTCGGCGATCCGGACACCTTGCGCCGCGACTACGCCCGCGAGCTGAAACGCAGCCTGTTTACCTTCCTCGATATCACGCCCGACGATGTCGGCAAGCGGATGATCCGGGACGATAGAGCCACTCTCTCGTCCCTCGCGGAATACCTGAAGTGGTCTGAACGGGTTCAGGAACTTCAGGAGAACGAGATCCATCATTTGCTGGCCGGATTGCCTTTTCCTGTGTACTTCACCACCGGCTTTGACAATTTGATGACGGCAGCGTTGTCAGGCCGCCCCGATAAGCAACCGCGCCGCCTGGGTTTGCGTTGGCGAAAACCGGATGCCGGCACACCGCAGTGGATTCTGACGCCTCCGGCTACCCCCCAGGAGCCGGTTGTCATTCACCTGAACGGTCACGACGGCGATGGGGAGCAATACAGGAACGTCGTGCTGGCCGAAGACGACTATCTGTCCCATTTTGTGCGCCTGAGCCGCGATCAGGAGTTCATTCTGCCCAGTGATGTGCTGCGCATGTTGGCGGACAGCAGCTATCTGTTCCTTGGCTACCAGATCGAGGACTGGGAATTTCGCGTTGTGCTGCGCGGGCTGATCGCCGGGATTGCCCAGAGCAACGCGCCGCTGAAGCAGCACGTTGGCGTCCAGCTAAGTCCTGTCCAGACCCAGGACCCCAGGAAGGTCGAGGACTATCTGAAGAGCTATTTGACGCGCAACAAATTCAACGAGTTGAACATCGACATCTACTGGGGAACGCCGCAGCAGTTTGTGTCCGACCTGGCGGAGCGATGGCAGCGCTACCAGTCAGAGAGCGTCGTGTGATGGACACCGGCGCTGTTTCCCCGTGCCGCCCGTTCATCGGCCCAAGTCCGTTCACCCGGGCCGACGCCGCCTTCTTCAAGGGTAGAGACGAAGAGACGACCATTCTCGAAGGGCTGGTGATGTCCCGGCGGGTGGTGCTGTTCTTTGCGCAATCGGGCGTCGGGAAGTCTTCCCTGCTCGAGGCCGGATTGATACCGCGCCTGACAGAGAGGCGGGTGATAGGCCGTGGCGAACGGGCTCGCCTCTATCAGAAAATGGCCGTGCTACCGGTTGTGCGGGTCGGGGGTCCGTTTCCATCGGAATCCGGGTCGCCGGCTCTGAATGCATTTGTGTCCTCGGCGCTCAGCGGTCTTCTCCTGGATACGGATCCCGCGGCCCTGGCCCGTATGACCCTGAAGGAGGGTCTGTCCGCCTACTTCGCCAATCCCCGGCCGGAGAGTAGCCCGGCTGTTTCCATCGACTCCCTGCTCATCATTGACCAGTTCGAGGAGTTGTTCACCCATCACGCTGACCGCTGGACGGAACGAGAGGATCTCTTTCATCAGATCAGAGACGCCCTTCAGGCATTCGAGAACCTTCATATCCTGCTGACCATTCGGGAAGACGCCCTGGCCGAGCTAACGCCTTACGCTCACTTGCTGCCCGACAGACTGCGGTCTCGTTTTCGACTGGAGTTGCTGGACAAGGCCAAGGCCCTGGACGCCGTGATCTTGCCGGCCAGGCAGTGCGGCCGGGAGTTTGGCCAGGGTGTGGCCAAGAAACTGGTCGAGGACCTGGGTCATTCGCGGCAAAGGGAGCGCCCCTGGCCCGACGCTGTGAATCCGCCTCCCGTTTTCATTGAACCCGTCTATCTGCAAATCGTGGGCCGGCGATTGTGGGATAGCCTGCCGCCGGACAAGCGGATCATCGAGGAGGCCGACGTTCAGTCCATTGGGGATGTGGACCAGACCCTGGAAGACTACTATGCTCAGAAGACCCAGGAGGTTGCGACGCGCGCCGGGATCACGGAGCGCGCGCTGCGCCGCTGGCTTGGCGAAAAGCTGATCACGCCGGCCCGAACGCGCGGCCTTGTTTTCCAGAGTGAGACGGATACCGAAGGGCTGCCCAACGACGCCGTTGAGCTGCTGGAGAATGCCTACCTGCTTCGTCGTGTCCGGCGCGGCCATGATAGCTGGCTGGAACTCGCCCATGACCGGCTGGTTGAGCCGCTACTGGCCAACAACACCGCCTGGAACCGGGACCTTCTGCGGCGGAACCCGTTTGCCGCCGCCGCCGAAAGGTACTGGACCGATGGCGAACGACCGGAGGACTTGCTTCGCGGCCGGCTGCTGAAGGAAACGCAAGCGCTGGCGGAAAGGAAGCTGTTGGACGCGACCGGCGAGGAGATGGAGTTCCTCGAACTGAGCATCAAGAGCGAGCGCGAGCGGCGCAATCGGCAGCGCTGGTTGGCCGCGGTGGCCTCCATTGTGGGACTGGCAGCCGTACTGATACTCTTCCTGCTGCTGGTGAGTTGGTGGAATGCGCGCGAAGGGGAACGACGCGCCCGCGCTCGCGAGCTGGCGGCCGAATCCGTCGCCACCCTGGAAACCGATCCCGAACTGTCAATCTTACTGGCTTTAGCCGGCATGGAGTTGCGCGCGAGCGACAACTGGTTGTCATCGTTGCTTTCCCGCCTGCCCGGCTCATTCATCCTCGCCCCGGAAGAGGAGTCGCAGGCCGGGGAGCAGGCGCTCCGTCAGGCGCTGCTCGCCTCCCGGGTTACGGCCCGGTTCGAAGAGAGAGACCAGGCCTTTTACAGCATCGACCTCCACCCCGACGGGACGCGCCTGGCGGCGGCCGGCGCCGACGATCTCATTCGCGTGTGGGACACGACCGATCCCGATGCCGTGTCGATCATACCCGGTTCCTGCCAATCCCGATCGGGCGAACCCGTCCCGGTGCCGGTCTCCTTCGTCGCTGTCGCGCCGACCGCAGAGCCGGTCTTTCCGGACGAATTCCTGGAAGAGATCAGTCCGTGGGACTGCCTGCCGGTCGATGACGAGAGCCTCGGCCCGATCGTTGACGTCGCCTATCGTCCACCCGATGGCCGGCAGTTGGCCACGGCGCATGCCAACGGGTATGTTGTCCTGTGGGACGCCACCTGCGGAGAGCGGCTGGCGGAGCTTGGCGGCGGCGAGGCATGCCACACCACGCCGCCTACTACCGAATTTGAGTTCGCGTCGCCCGGCGAAAATCCCTTGTCCGACCCGGCAGGTAGCATGCTGCCGGTGCTGGAAGATTGCGGAACGGGAACCGGCGCGGTGACCGGCCTGGCATTTACGCCGGACGGCGATCAGCTAATCCTCATCAGGGACACGGGGGATACGGACCTGTGGCGCCCCGACACGGGAGAGTTGGTCGTCTACCGTTTCTACCACCCCCGTGCGCGCGACGTAGCCGTTTCGCCCGATGGCCAGTGGCTGGCGACGGCCGGCGATGACTCGGCCGATTTCGGTGCATTAGGCTGTGATGAAGTTGAGGACGGCGCGGTCCGATTGTGGGATCTATCCTCCAGCGATCCTTTCCCGGCCTATACCTTGCCGGGTTTCACCGACACCGTCTGGACAGTCGCGTTCAGTCCCGATGGCCAATGGCTTGCCGCCGCCGGTCAGGACAAGACGATCGCCGTCTGGGCTATCGACGGCCTGGACGACGGCCTGCCGCCCGTCGAGCGTTACCGGTTGTACGACCACACCAACACAGTCGCCGGGCTGGACTTCAGCGCCAACAGCCGCTGCCTGGCGTCGGTTGGTCTGGACCGAACGGCGATCATCTGGGAGGTCGCGACCGGCCGGCGGCTGCACACGCTGGCGGGTCACACCGACTGGATCCAGGATGTTGCCTTTGGACCCGACCGCTACTCGCCCGGGGAAGAACCGCCCTCCGAAGATGGATGCGGCGGCGACGTTTACACCGCCGGAAGGGACGGGGCCATTCGCCGCTGGTATCTCGGGCCCAGCCGCGAAGTCCTGACGCTGGCCGGTCACCACGCGCCGGTGGAATCGGCCGATTTCAGCCCAGACGCGGATCGCATTGTCACTGCCGGCGACGACGGCCGGGCGATCCTGTGGAACGCCGCCGGCGAGAGGGTCGGCGAGCTGGTCGATGAGGCCGGCGGGCTGGGACAAGCCCACGACCAGCGGGTCAACCGGGCGGAGTTTGGCCCCCGCGGCGACCTTGTCGCGACCGCGGGGTGGGACGGTGTCGCCAAGTTGTGGGACGCGACCAGCGGCGATCTCCTGGCCCGGCTGGACGGGCACGTTGGCCGCATCCATAGCGTGGTCTTCAGTCCCGACGGCCGCCTGTTGGCCACGGCCGGCCAGGACGGCTACGCCCGCCTGTGGTCGGTTCCCGACGGTGAATGCCTGGCCGTGCTCCAGAGCGGCGCTCTGGAAACCTTCGGCGTCCGTTTTCATCCCCAAAACACGCACCTGGTGGCTACCAACGGCGACGGCGCGACGCGCGGCTGGGAGTTGAGCCGGCTAGACCTGTCCGGGGCCGTTCCCTGCGCGGAGCAGCAAGCGGTCGTGGCCCATCATACCATGGGGCCGGTCAATGAGGCCTGCCGGCAGAATCGGGCCGGTTGCGCGGTCCATGACGCCGCGTTCAGCCCGGACGGTCGTTGGCTGGCGACGGCCGGCTGGGACGGCATGGTTCTCGTGCGGCCGTTTCCGCCGGGCGCGTCGGACGATGTTCGCCGTCTGGCCGGCCATACCGATCGGGTCTACGACGTGGCCTTTTTGCCGGACGGCCGGACGCTGGCCAGCTCATCGGCCGACGGCACAATACTCATCTGGGACTGGGCGAGCGGGCAGAGCGGGCAGGTGTTGCGGCTGCTATCGGGCTCGGAATTCAACAGCTTTGATCTGGATAGCGAGGGAGCCTCCCTCGTCGTGGGTGGGGAGGACGGCACGGCGCGCCTGTACACGCTCGATAGCGCGCGCCTGACGGCGCTGGCCCGGAGTCGCCTGACCCGAGACGCGCTGTCGCCGCTGGAATGCGAGCGTTATGGACTGGCCGCCGCGGCGATATGCCCGGTCGACCGGTAGGAGAGGTATGCTGATGAAAAGGATCACCCTGTTCACGACGGTCATGGCCGTGGCGATCCTGGCGTTCGTTGCCGGGCGGCTTCCCGTTCCGGCAGCGGCCGCGCCGGCGGCCCAGTCGAGCGGCACGAACGTGGTCTATACAGACGACGGAAAATCGTGCGTGAGGGATGTGAATACAATATTGCCATTGCCTGTGAGCAGCGCCGGCGGCGAATACCCTATGTTTCTCTTCAATGCCAACGCCGGCAACAGCAGCTTTGTCGTCCGCGAACTGCGACACCCTGACGTCACCCAGGTTGCCTACATCCGCCCGGCGGCACAGTTGATGGTCACCCTCGGAGGCGGGGTCATCCGCGTTTGGGAGACGTCTTCCGGCCGCGAGAAGGCGGTATTGCGACGACAGGATCCTATCCAGAGCTTCGCCGTCAGCAGCGGCCGGGCGCTGCTCGCCGGCCTTGATGAAGGCGGCCGGGTCTGGCTATGGGACCTGAGCCGGTCCGCCATCCCCGAACCGACCGCGCTGTCCATGGTGGTCCGGGATGACGTTTGGGGCGCGTGGCCTCCACGACTCGCGTTGAGCGCCGACGGGCGTATCCTGGCCGTGGCTGAATCCCGAGTCACAGCGAAGAGCATTCAGGAAAGGGGTAGTTCATTCTCCTGGGAAGAGGTGTGGGCCGTGGTGTCCATCTACGATACCGTTTCCGGGCGCCGGCTGCGCAGCCTGGAAGGCTCTCTGGTGAGTGAGCTGATTCGCACGGATGGCGACTATATACCGGCGACAATGGCCAACGGCCATGCCTACCCGGTGACGGCTATGGAATTCAGCCCCAACGGCCAGGCGTTGCTCACCGCGGCCGAAGACGGGACGATGCGCCTGTGGTCTGTGGCAACAGGGGAGCATCTTCGCTGCTATGAGCTGGTCGTTGGCGAAGCAGTCATGGCTTTTAGCCCGGATGGCCGGGAGATCGCCAGTACATCCCTGGCAGGACCCGGTTCAAACCTTGCGCTTTGGAACGCGCTGACCGGCCAGGTTGTTAAGCGTTTCGCGATACCCGCCGCCTACGTCGACTTACTCCAGGAACCGGCGCTTTTTTACCCGCGACCCCAACTGGCTTTTAGGCCCGACGGCGCGGCCGTGGCCCTTTCGTTTCGCCGCGAGGCGCGTGTTTGGACCAAGCAAAACGGCCAGCTCCAGGCGCTCATCCGCTCCCCGGGTGACGCTGTGATCGCGGCGCTGGCCTACAGCCCGGACAGCCGCCACCTGGCCCTGGCCGGAGCCGGGCCAAGCGGCAATGACGGGGTTCTGATCGCTGTCGCCGACCACGCCGTCACCCGGGGAGCGGCCGTCGCCACGAGCTATGTCGAGGCAGGGCTGGCACGGGGCCTGGAAGGCAATGTCCGCGACATGATTCAGGCGCTGCGGGAGGCGGAGCGGGTCGACCCGTTTGGCCAGATCCGCTCGGCCAAGATATTCGCTCTGGCAGCCTCTTATAGACCGCCGCGGCTTCTGGCGGCCATTCCCGGCGCAGCGCGCACGTTGACGCTCGACCATCGCGAATGGAACGGCATCTGCTGGTTCGGCAGCCTGGCGACCCGCTCCGACCTGTTTCTGGCCTATTGCGACAAGGCTGTGGCCACGGCCGTCAGCGACCTCGATCGCGCCAGTAGCCGGGACAGCCGTGGCGTTGCCCGAATGTTTGCCGGCGACTACAACGGGGCCATCGAGGATTTTACCTATTTCGCGCGTTACTACTCGTCCCGCGATCCGCGCAAGGTTAGCCAGCGGCAGGTCTGGATCGACGCGCTGAGAAGGGGAGATGCGTGGGTCGACTTTTTCCAGCCCCATGAGCTTTGGAATAACTAGGGTGGATATGCTCGACCTGCCGGGTAGCAAGCGACGGCCGCGGAGCGCCTGAGGAGTCACGATGTCAGCAAGCGGTTCACAAGACATGCTCTTTTTCAACGGCATTGACGGCGCCACCGGGCGGTACGATCTGCCGCCGATGACCACGGGGGAGCTGGCCGCCTATATCCTCGGCGCGAAACTGCCGGATGATCTGGACCGGCTGAGAGAGAAGCACCGGCGCGAGGCCGGCGGCCTGGAGACCTTGGGGCCGGTCGACGGCGTTGACGTGCGCGACCTGGCGTCGGCCGGTTGGGGGGTGGTCTTCGCCAAAGACACCGATCCGGCAGTGATGGAGGCGTTGAGCGAGCTGATCGCGCTTCGCCGGGAGCAAGCGGGCGATCTCTTTCGCCTCTACAGCGGGGGGGAAGGCGTGGCCGCCGGAGAAAGCAAGTCGGCCTGGTTGGGCAAGCGTGGCGTCGGGCCGGGACCGGCCAATCCCAAAAAGGTACCCTATTATCTGCTGCTGGTTGGCTCGCCCGAAGAGATTCCCTTCCGGTTTCAGACACAACTGGATGTGGACTACGCCGTCGGCCGCATCCACTTCGACACGCCGGAGGAGTACGCCAGCTATGCCGCCGGCGTGGCGCGGGCCGAGACGGGCGCCGGGCGAGCGCTCGCGCGACATGCCACCTTCTTTGGGGTGACGAACGGTGACGACCCGGCCACAACCCAGACAACGGGCAAGCTGGTCCAACCGCTCTTTCAGTTGGGACGGCAGCATCCTGACTGGACGTCTACCGGGCGGTTCGGGACGGAAGCCTCGAAAGCGGCGCTGACCGATTTGATGGGTGGCGCCGCCACCCCGTCCATCCTCTTCACCGGTAGCCACGGTCTCAGTCTGCCCAACGGCCACGCGCATCAGTTGCGTCACCAGGGCGCTCTGGTGTGTAGTGAATGGCCTGGCCCTAATCAATGGGCCGGCCCCATTCCCCAGAAGTTCTTTCTGGCCGGCGAAGACCTTTCCAGCGACGCGGACCTGTCCGGGCTGATTGCCTGTTTCTATGCCTGCTTTGGGGGCGGTACGCCACTGACGGATGACTTTGTGCGGCAATCGTTTAACGATAGACCGGCGCAGATCGCCCCTGTCCCGTTCCTGGCTGACTTGCCGCGGCGGATGTTGAGCCGGCCGCGGGGCGGCGCGCTGGCGGTCATCGGCCACGTCGAGCGCGTCTGGAATTGCTCCTACGAGTGGCCCGGGGTTGGGCCGCAAATCGACGTGTTCGAGAGCTTTCTGCGGCAGTTGCTCAACGGTTACCCCGTTGGCGCGGCCGTTGAATTCTTCAACAGCCGTTATGCCGGGCTCACCACGCTGTTGGCGGATCTGCTGGAAAGAATCGACCATGGCGAGGAACTGCTGCCGGAGGACCTGGCTTTTCATTGGACGGCAAGCAATGACGCCCGGGGCAACATCATCATCGGCGACCCGGCGGTGCGTTCGATAACGACGCACAAAGAGCCGGCGCAATCACAAGATCACCTTCATGTGGAAACGAGAGGTCCCGCAATGAATTCCCAATCTCCGACCGTTCCGGAACCGGTAGCGACAACATCCGATAGCCTACCGGTGATAACCGATAGCGCGTCAGACGCAAGACCGGCTTCAGGAAACGGTCATCAACCCGCCGACCTCTTTGCGATGTCTCCGCCGCCGGGACTTGATCTGCCGGACGATTATCAAGTCAAACATCCCGAGCTCTACGCCGCCTGGACAAAGCATGTCCAGGCCGGTTACGAATACAACGATCAGATATTTCGGCGCATCCTGGACGCGTTTCTACAGTCCCACCGCTCGACGCTCGTCATGTACTGGATCGTCTTTGGGGTCGGGATCGCTGCTTTTGTGGCCGCGGTGGTTACCGGCATCACGCAGCAGAACGCTCCCCTCACGGCGTTGTTCGGCGGGCTGACGATCGTCTCATTCGTCACGTATTTCATTGGACGGCCGACCCAATCGGTTGAGGAGAACCTGCAATACGTTACGTGGCTGGGGATCATCTACAACACGTACTGGACGCGGTTGTCCTGGGCCGTCGATCCGGAGACAGCGCCGGCAGTCCTGGACATGGCTACCGCTGAGGCGATTACCCAGTTAAAAGAGCTCAGCAAGCACCATGGCAAGGCCGTGAAAGGGAGACCTAACCTGGACCCGACGACAGAATCGGATAGTGGTTCAGACGATTGAGAGTTTTCAGAGGGACGGCTGGAGGGACTGTCCAGAATTGTGCGTAAACGTTATCACCTGATAACAGCGACATCATAGCTCAAAGCGAGCTTCAAACCGAATCGCCAGCTGATTGAGGATCTTGGTCCATTGGCGGTAATGCGTTGCGTAGCCAGGTAGAGCAGCTTGCGGACGGCTTCGGACGTGGGGAAAGCAGCCTTGGTCTTGGTCACCTGGCGCAACTGCCGGTGGTAGTTCTAGGGTACCTCCAATTTTCGATTCTGTTGGCGAAGTCAGTATTGCAATGCGAGAACTGCAAAGGAAGAAAGTCGAGCAGTCTCCGGACGTTCACCCCTCAGCCAATTGGCTATTCGAGTCAGGTTAATAGCCGCGGCCGTGGCGACATGCTGAAGGTGGGTTCGACCCAAGCCACGATAGCGCGCGTGTCGAACATCCATTCCTCTAATACTTTGTGACATGGTGCCTTCGACGCCTTTTCGTTGTTGGTAGAGCAACTTGAAGGATTCTGTTGTTTGTCGCTGCCGCGCCACCTGAAGTGTTTCTTCCGGAATGCCATGACTCTGATTGGGTACCAACATCTGTTCCTCCCGGTTGGTTCAATTTTCCGACAAGTATATCGCTGCCGGCAAGTCTTCTCGTCAGAAAGACTTCGCCAACAGAATCAATTTTCGCGCGTAAAAGTGCAATAGCAAACTCAGAACCCGCGTAAGCAGAAGATACATGGCCACATGAAAGGTTACACATTTGGGACATCGAACTTCGCCCAGTTAAAGGCCCCATAGCAGCCAGAGCATCAGGTTGAAATCAAAAGCCAACTGTTTAGCCGCCCTTATCGGCAGATGGCGCCTGGCACATTCCGGTCGCCGCCAGATTTTGACCCACTGTGGGTATCTCCCGGAAACGTCCGTAAATGTCCGCTAAGCACCCTTCAAGTTTAATCCCTCTAGGGCTTGACCAGACTCCGATTGAGCACATATTGACCATACAGGATGATATTGTCCCAGCCAATCGGGCTAACATGCTCTAACAGGGACAAGTCCACCCCGGCAGATTCCGGCTCACCTTCCAGGATCGCTCGCCCAATTTCTTTTGCTTGCCAGTAGATGATGCAGGCCATGATCAGCGTCAGGCAGTTGCCGGTGTTCTTTTGCCCCAGAAGATCGCGGGCTGTGATCTGCCCCTGCTTGCCGTAGGCAACCTTCCGGGCGAGGGCG
>CXWK01004279.1_pt5 | contig 12508 bp, 14 predicted proteins | sample 590851 | NCBI WGS metagenome assembly CXWK01 (sample SAMEA3498364, study PRJEB10139) | wastewater metagenome | biome: wastewater treatment plant; material: activated sludge | place: Denmark | collected 2014-08-01
AATTGATCCTGGCCGATGAGCCGGTTGCCAGCCTCGACCCCGTGCTGGCGCACAGCATCATGACGCACCTGGAACAGATCAATCAGCAGGATGGCGCCACGGTCATTTGCAGCCTGCATTTTTTAGATCTGGTGCAACGCTACGCCGACCGTGTGATTGCCCTCAACCAGGGCATGCTGGTGTTTGAAGGCAAGGCCAAAGATATTGACGACCAGCGTTTCAAAGAAATCTACGGCCAGGAAGCGGAACGCGTGGGGGATGCCAAGCATTAACGGACGCTCTATCTGAGCTCTGGTAGATAACGCACAGCATTGACCATCTCGTTAGCGGGCATAGGTTTCAGGGAATGTGAGAACGCCATCGTGATCCATGACGGCGCCTGTGTCTGTCACGACCTCTGTGATGCGATTCTGATGAATCTCTGTTTCGATTTCTTGGCGGTGATCAAAATAGTAACTAATAGCATCATAAAGTGCAGCCGGTTCTAGCTGAGGATAGGCTTGCCCTATGTCATCGAGGCTATCACCGGCCTTCCACATGGCAACGATCAGCCAGACCGGGATGTTACTACCGCGTAAGACGGGACGCCCGCCGCGTTGGCCTTCCTGTCGCACCACATAGGGATGATCGGTAGGCTGAATTTGAGCGCGGAGCAACGTTTCGGCGAATTCATTCAGATCGCGCTGGGCCGCGCGTGCATGTTGCGACAAGCGATCGTACATTTGTTGTGATATCGTTAGAACTGTAACCGGCGCCATAGGCCACCTTGTAGAATTGTAGAGTTCGACTACTGGAATCGAGCAACATGTCCGCTTGTCATTATAGGATGGCGATCAAGTCGTGTCAAACCTGCGTCAACCTACACGTCTGTTTTCTGGCAAAATGATGGAGCACGACAGCCAGCAGTGTGTGGTCGAGCGCCCCAAGGAGCGTTGTAGATCATGAAACGTAGTCAAAAATCTATCATGCGTGCACTCTTGACCGCCGTCATCGTTGTGGTCGCCGTCATCATTTACGCCTACGGTTTTCAGGTCACACAGGTCAACTTGGAGGAAACGGCCAAGCCCCAGCGCCAGCAGCAGCTGGTGCGCATCATTCGCGCTATTGTGCAGCCCGATCTGTTGACCTATCCAACCGAGTCTACCAAGACGTTGGCGCCGATTTTGGTGCCTTGTCCGACCAACCTGCCTGCGCCCGCGGCCGCGCCAGCCACGGGGCCTATCTTGACCATCTCCAAACCGTGCGCGGCGGGCGATGAGCGGATCAGCGTGACGGGCGCCAATTTCCCGCACAACGCCGATGTGGCTGTGCGCTTCCGGCCGGAAAGCCAGGCCACTCTGCCTGGCATTTCGATCAAGACCGATGAAAAAGGCGCGTTCACGACCACCTTCACGATTCCACGCAACCGCGAGGCCGCGGTGGCCCAAGCCATCGAAGCCGAATACAAGACCGTCGTCGGGCGACCCTACCTGTCTGACACCACCAAAGAAACCTGGAACAAGATCATTGAAACGATCTTCATGGCGCTGTTGGCGACCACCCTCGGCACCGTGTTGGCTTTCCCCATTGGCTTCCTGGCCGCCGGCAATCTGATGCGCCCCGTCACTTCACCGTTCACGGCCATCATGTTGTCCTTGTTGACCTTGCCGCTGGGCGCTTATGCAGGCTCGCTGGCCGGCGGGCAGTTGGGAAGGCTCGGCGTCACGATGGGGGGCGCCAATGGGCTGCTGGCCACGGGCGCGCTGGCCGTGGTCGGCGTGGTGATGTTCCTGGCGCTGCGTTTTGGAGTCGGCGGGGCCGAGGATGATCGCCCGACGGGCTTGCAACGCGCAGGACGCGCGGGCGGCCTGCTCGTCGCCGGCTTGACCTTGTTCGTCAATCTGGGGTTGGTCGCCCTGTTGAGCCAGCGCCTGGGCGCTTTTCTTTCAACGCGCATCGGTGGCTTAGGCTTCCTCGCCCTCTTCATGGCGAACCTGGCGCACGTGCTGGAACTGCTGCTGCCGCTGCTCGGCGCCGCTGCCGGCATCGCCATCGTCAGCGCCCTGACCAGCCCGCTGGGCGCCAAAATCCTGCCCAGCCTGGCCCATAAGCCGCGCAAGATCATCGCTGTGGTTCTGGCCGCGCTCAACGGCGCGCTCTACGCCGCGTTGATCGGCGCCAGCATCGGTTGGCTCTACCAGTTGGAAAATCGCGTCAATTACCTCCTGATTCCAGCCATCATCGGCGCCGCGATTGGCCTGCTGATTGGGTTGCGCGCCGATGTCGAGTCGCCAACCCCAATCGGCTCTGTGGTCTACCTGCTCACGCGCACGGTGCTCAATGCGCTGCGTGCGATCGAACCGCTCATCATGGTGATCGTTTTTGCAGTTTGGGTCGGCATTGGGCCGTTTGCCGGCGTCCTGGCCTTGTGTCTGCACACCATTGCTTCCCTGGGCAAGCTCTACTCCGAACAGGTCGAGAGCATCCAGGAGGGGCCGCTGGAAGCGGTGACCGCCACGGGAGCGACCCGCCTGCAAACGATCGTCTACGCTGTCATCCCCCAGATCGTGCCGCCCTATATTTCGTTCACCCTGTATCGCTGGGACATCAACGTGCGTATGAGCACGATTATCGGCTTTGCCGGCGGCGGCGGCATTGGCTTCCTGCTGCAGCAAAACATCAACCTGCTGCAGTACCGGCAGGCGAGCGTGCAAATGCTCGCCATTGCGGTCGTGGTCGCTTCCCTCGATTATCTCAGCGCGGCCATTCGTGAGCATTACGTGTGATCCTGCCTGGCTGCGGTCAGCAGGAGCGCGCCTTACCCGCTCGACCCTGGCGTCTTTGCTCTGCCCCGCCATCGGTGCTACAATCCCGCGGTCTTGGATCGAGGCCGTGATGAAGAGGACGCAGCGCTGGCGGCTGGTGGTCGTCCTGAGCGCGCTGGCGGGGCTGCTGGCGAGCGAGCTGCTTCTGCGCCGACGCGATAATCTCGCCCATTGGGCCACGCCAAGCGATCATCTGCTGGCCGCAACCCAGAGCCTGACATGGGACGCCGTCCAGGGACGCCGCCGCGTGGTCGTGCTCGGCGATTCCATTGCCGCCGGGGCGCAGGTGGCGCCGACTGCGGCCTGGCCGGCGCTGGTGCAGCGGCAGCTTGACGATGTCCAACCTGGCGCGTGGGCCATCATCAATGCCAGCGTCCCCGGCGAAACCGCGCTGCAAGGACTGCTGCGGGTTGAGCGCGATGTCCTGCGCTGGCATCCGCACCTGGTGCTGATCGCCTTTGGCCTGAACGATGGTCGCCTGGTGGGAGCAACCCCGGCTGACCTGTGGCGGCGCGAGCTGTTGTGCCGAGGCTACTTGCATCCTGGCCCGGTCTATCTGTTCACCTGGCTGCGCGGGCAGCTGCGCCAAGCGGCCTGCCGCGCTGACCTGACTGCGGATCGGTTCGACCTGCGCCGGTCTCCGCCGGCGGAGTACCGTCAGGCGCTGCGCTTGAGCGTAGAAAAGATGCGACAGGCCGATCCGAAAACCCAGATGATGCTGATCAACTTGACTCCGATTGGCCCGGCCTGCGGCGCCGGGCGCGGGGAGGGCGGACATGCGCAGCAAGTCGCGGCTTATGAGGCGTACCGCGCAGTTGTGCGCGATCTAGTCACGGAGCTGGGCGTTGAGATGATTGATGTGTCGTCTTCCCTGGGGGCGCCTGCGCAGGCGACCGTGCTGCAAGACGACGGCCTGCATCTGACGACGGCCGGTCAAACGATCATGGCTGCCGTCGTAGCCAGGCGCATCTCCGACTTGAAAATAGGACGCGAATGAACACGGATCGCCGCGGATTGTCTGCTGTGATCCACGGTTGTGCGCTCGGCAAATGGGTAATTCGCCTTGAATGAGCAAACAAACAATGCCCAAGAATCCAAAGCCGGGCGTGAATGGCGCCGTCGCCAGGCATGGCCTCCGCGCTGGCCGGAGATCACCGACGAGGCGGTGCGCCAGGTCATCGGCCGTATTCCGCGCGAACGGTTCGTCGCCGAGCCGTACAGCGCCTGGGCGTATGACGACCGACCCTTGCCCATCGGCTTTGGGCAGACCATCTCGCAGCCGTTCATTGTGGCCTTCATGACCCAGGCGCTGCGCCTGCGCCCTGCCGATCGTGTGTTGGAAGTAGGCACTGGCTCTGGCTACCAAACGGCGATCCTGGCGGCGCTGTGCGCGCACGTGGACAGCGTCGAGGTTCAGCCTGAACTGGCTGCCAACGCGCAAAGCCGCCTACACGAACTGGGCTGCCAGAATGTGGATATTCATGTGACCGATGGCTATCAAGGCTGGTTACCCGGCGCGCCCTATGACGCGATCATTGTGACGGCGGCGCCCGAGCAGGTGCCGCCGGCGTTGGAAGAACAACTGGCCTTCGGGGGACGCCTGGTGATTCCAGTCGGCGCGGCGCTCGATGACCAGACCCTCTGGTTGATCGAAAAGCACAATCAACACATCAAACGCAGTCCATTGACGTTGGTACGCTTTGTACCGCTGGTGGCGGGCGCCGCAGACTAGCCACAGGACTATCATCATGAAACTGACATCGCTGCTCATTCCCGAAGGACCGACCGCCCATCCCCGGCGTGTACTGATTACTGGCTGCCTGGGGCAACTGGGCCGTACGTTGCAGCAAACCCTCGCGCGGCACGTGCGCTTGGGCGTTGATCTCCCGGATTGTGATATTACCGATCCGGCTGTGATTCCGTTCATCGAAGCACAGGCGCCCGACGTCGTCATTCACACGGCCGCCTACACCAACGTGGATGGAGCTGAAGCCAACCCGGACCTGGTTTTCCGCATCAATATGTGGGGTACGCACAACCTGGCCCTGGCCTGCCAACGTATCGGCGCGCCGCTGCTCTACATCAGCACGAACGAAGTCTTCGACGGAACCCGCACCAATACCGCGTACTACGAATGGGAGGCCGTCAATCCCCTCAGCGTGTATGCGCGTTCTAAAGCGGCTGGCGAAGCGGCGGTCAGGACGCTTCTGCAGCGCTTCTATATTGTGCGCATCGCCTGGCTCTTTGCGCCGGGGAACAACAATTTTCCGCGCAAAATCATCGAGGCCGCGGATAAGCATGGCGCGCTGCGCGTGGTGAGCGATGAGTTCGGCAATCCGACCTACGCGCCTGACCTGGCTGCGGCTATTGCGCAGTTGATCGAAACCAATCATTTCGGCATCTATCACCTGGTCAATGGCGGCTCCTGCTCGCGGTACGAGTTTGCGCGTGAGATTTTGCGTCAGGCCGGCCGGCCGGATGTCGCGGTGACGCCCATCGCGCACACGGAATGGGTTCGATCCAGCACGCCGCCCTTGCATGCCCTGCTGGCCAACACCAATGCCGCGGCGCTCGGCATCACCCTGCGGCCCTGGCAAGAGGCGCTGGCTGCGTTTTTCCAAACATCATGAGCGACGTACTGGCTTTTCCGCTGGCTTCGATCATCATCCCCACGTTCAATGGCCTGCGCTTTTTGCAGGCCTGCCTGGACGCCCTGCACCGGCAGACCTACACGCGGTATGAAATCATCGTCGTGGATGACGCCTCCACGGATGACACGCTGGCCTATTTGCAGGCCGAGCAGGCGGATGTGCGCGTGGTCACGATGGAAAGCAACCGCGGGCTGGCGGCGGCTTGTAACGCAGGCGCGGCTGCCGCACAGGGCGATATTCTGGTCATGCTCAACAATGACACCGAGGTCGAACGCCCGTGGCTGGCGGAGTTGATCTTACCCTTCGCTCATCCTGAGGTCGGCAGCGCAGCGAGCAAGATGCTGCTTTTCGATCGGCGCACCGTGCTGCACAACACCGGCGACCAGATGGGCGCGGATGGCATCCCGCGCAACCGCGGGGTCTGGGAAGAAGATCGAGGACAGTATGATCAGCAGACGATGGTGTTTGGCGGCTGCGGCGGCGCCGTTGCTTATCGTCGCGCGATGTGGGAAGAGGTGGGCGGCTTCGACGAAGACCTGTTCATGTACCTGGAGGATGTTGACCTGGCCTGGCGGGCGCAGATGGCCGGCTGGACGGCCCGTTTTGCCCCCCGCGCGCGCGTCTACCATCACCTGAGCGCCACGGGCGGCGGCGCCCTTGCCAGTTACTACACCGGACGCAACACCCTTTGGGTTCTCTACAAGAACATGCCCGGCGCGCTCCTCCGCCGCTACTGGCCGCGCATGGTGGCCGCGCAGCTCAAGGTGGCCCGTGAGGCGGCCTGGGCTGGCCTGCGCGGCGGCGAAGCCGCGCGGGCGCGCTTGCGCGGTCAACTAGACGGCCTGCGCACCCTGTCGCACCTAAAGGCCAAGCGGGCCGCGGTTCAGGCTGCGCGCCGCGTCACCGATGAGGAGATAGACAACCTGCTGCTAAAATCGTAATTTGTGCTTTGCACTAACTCGCGTCCCACCAGTCTTCGGTGACAACGGAGGTCGGGATGCGAATCGGTTGGCGGGCTTCGCGGGCTTCCGGCGTGGTGGCCGGATGCACCCAGCCCAGGTGGCGCAAACCGACTTCCACGGCCTGCGCCACGGTGGCGTAATGGTCCAACCGTTTGAGGAGCGCTGGCGGCCCGCCTGGCTGCAGCGTGGCCTCAGCCGGCACCCGCGCCAGCACCACCTTGCAGTTGGCTACGCTGCGCGCGGCCTGCGTGAGTCGCTCGATTTCAGCCCCGGTGACAGGCGTCGAAGTCGCCAGGTCGAGGACCAACCAGCGCGCGCTGGTGTTATCGGCCTGACGCCGCAGCAAACCAGTTAAGGAATCAACGGATGCATCAAAAATACCATCGTTGACTGTCACCACCGTCAAGCCATTCGCGATGGCAGCCGCCACATCCAGCGGCGTGCGCTGCCGTCGTTCTTCTTGCACGAACTGGCGCAGGGCCAGCGCCTGCAGCCAGATGGCGCCAACGGTCAGCGCGACCCAGGGCAACAGGACGACGACGCCTTCTGGCGCCAGACGCCAAGCCAAGAGCGCCGTGGACAGGGCGCCAAGCGTCGCCAAACTGGCAGCCCCCAGCACTCCCACCCCTGAACCAAGCGCTACCGCAGCCACCACTGGCAGGGGCAGAAAAAACGCCAGGAGGACGGGGGCAAAGACCGGGCGTTCGTAGGCGGCGGCCAAGACGACCAGGGCTGTCAAAGCCAGAGTGATCAGAACGGCAGCGGCCGGCTGCCGTTGGCTGAGACGCGGATAATACAACCAGAGGAACGCGGCGTCTGCGGCCAGGATAAGGATGAGCAGCCATCCCCACTGCTGCCAGAGCAGCAGAACGGCAATGAGTAGATTGAAGATCAGTTTAGCCGACTGCAGTACACGCACACGGCGAATCATCTCTTGACGCGAAAAGAGCATGGCAACTCCCTGACTGAGCCTGCTGATGATGTGTGCCAGATTATAACCGACAAACGCCGAGTCGGCAACGCGCCTCATGGGGCGCAAACGCAAATAGTCTATCCAACTTGACATGATTTAATCTCAAAGCCTGAACGAATTGATGCACGAGTAATCCATGAGCCAAGACGCAACTATAACCATGCCGGGTGCTCCCGCGGAGCCGTATGACGTCCGCCAATACCGCCAGGTTTCTGTGACGATAGATGTCATTCTATTTCGATTTGTTGATAACGACCTCAAAGTGCTCCTCATCAAACGCAAAAACTGGCCGTTCGAGGGTCATTGGGCGATTCCTGGCGGGTTCGTTGGCTTCGACGAACCGCTGGAAGAGGCCGCTTTGCGCGAGTTGGCCGAAGAGACCAATGTCCACGATGTGTACCTGGAGCAGCTGTACACTTTCGGCGATCCCGCACGTGATCCGCGCACCCGCGTCATCACCGTAGCCTATTTCGCTCTCCTGAGCGCAGAACAGGCTGCGCACAGCCCGCTGCGCAACAGCGGCGATGCCGCCGACGCCAATTGGTGGTCTATCTACAACCTGCCACAGCTCGCTTTCGATCACGCCAAGATCCTCGAGTATGCCCTGCGCCGTTTACGCTGGAAACTGGAATATACGGCTTTGGGCTTCATGCTGCTGCCCAAAGCCTTTACCCTCAGTGAACTGCAGGCAGCCTACGAAATCATCCTGGGCGAAGCGTTGGACAAGCGCAACTTTCGTCGCAAGATTCTGGCGGCTGAGGTGCTGGAAGAAACCGGCGACACGAGCGAAGGCCCAGGACGCCCCGCGCGCCTATTCCGCTTCAGCGCGCAAGCGATCGAGATGGAACAAGCGCGCCGCCGTTTCCCCTGACGCCCGCCGCCTTCACTCCATCCACATAGGAATCCTGATCGTGCCGCCGTCGGTTTGACAGATTCCTACGCTTGCATTATAATTAGTGTCATAAAGACACAAAGTTTGACCAGCGATGCTGGTTTTTTCTCTCATTCACGTTAGTGTCTTGTTTACACTAAAAAACCGGCGCTCAACGTATCTTTTTCTTGTAACGCATGATGCGCCTGGCCGGTTACCGTGGATTCAGCAGGAGGTAGTCGTATGTCAGCGACCGTCGATTTTGACCATTGTCGTCGCTCTGTTGCTCATTCAACTCGCTCGCCAGCAGCTTCGCTTGTGGGCCGATCGGCAGGTGATTGCGGCCCTGCAAAAACACAAGCTCGAGGCTGACGTGAAATCAAGAAAAACCGCAGTGCCGTTGGCCGACGCCATTGCCTGGGGTATCCTGATCATGGCTGTGGTTTGGGTGTTCCGCGCGTGAAGGCCTGCGTCTGCCTCCGCCGGGCTGCTGCTCTGTCCTGCTTGATGGAACCGTGATTCTCGGCTATAATGCTCCGCGGATCGTGATCCGATAGTCTCATGCCCGGAGGATTCCATGCGCATTCTGGTGGTTGACGATGATCCGCCCAGCGTCAAGATGATTTCATTCTTGCTGCGCGAAGAAGGCTACACCGTGCTCACCGCGTCGAATGGGGCCGATGCCCTGGACATCGTCGAACGCGAAGCGCCGGACCTGGTCATTCTGGATGTCATGATGCCGCACATGGATGGGCTTGAAGTCTGTCGGCGGATTCGGCGGACGATGCAGGTGCCCATTCTGATCCTGTCAGCTAAGGGCGAAACCGCCGACCGCGTCGTTGGGCTTGATGTCGGCGCTGACGACTACCTCTCGAAGCCGTTTGATCCGACGGAGCTGCTGGCGCGCGTGCGCGCGGTGCTGCGCCGGGCGGAGGCTTTCGGCTTCAGCGACAGCGATGCCGGTTTCTTGACGGTGGGCAATTTCCGACTCGACCCCGTGGGCAACAAGGTGTTCATGCCCAGCGGCAAGGTCGCCGAGTTGACTCCTATTGAGTTCCGCCTTCTGCACTACCTGGTGCGCAACGCCGGCCGCATCCTGAGCCACGATCAGGTGCTCGACAACGTCTGGGGCTACGGCTACGATGGTTATGCCAACCAGATTGCGGTCTACATGCGTCGTCTGCGCAACAAACTAGAAACCGACCCGAACAATCCCACCTATCTGCTCACCGTGCGCGGCCTCGGCTACAAATTCGATGCCGACGCTTCCTGACGGCAGCTTCTCCATCTGCAGCTCGAAATTTGAGGTGATCTCATGCAAAACGCGCTCACCGTTACCCAACCGGTTTCGCGCACGGCCCAGTTGAAAACCCTGTGGAAAGTGCTCAAGCTCCTCGCGCGTGACCCACGGCGCCTGGGCAACCTGATTGACTACCGCGCCGAGGAACGCGCCTACGTCAATCAACATTACGGGCTGAACGATGGCCTGCCCACGGTAGATCTGCTCGATCTGCTGCCGGGCTTCGACGAGACGGTGGAGCCGGTCAGCTTCCTGGAGGGCACCTCGCTGGTGACCGACTTGGCCCTACTCAGGGCGCTGGCGCGGCGCTTTCCCCAATGTCGTTACCTGGAAATTGGCACCTGGCGCGGCGAAAGCGTTGCCAACGTGGCGCCGCTGGCGGCCGCATGCGTCTCCATCAGCCTGTCGCCAGACGAAATGCGCCAAAGCGGCTACAACCAGGAGTTGATTGCTGCGCACGGCTTCTACTCGAAGAAATATGCCAACATCACCCACATTGGCCATGATTCGCGCACCTTCGACTACTCCACCCTGTCCGAGAAATTCGACCTGATCTTCGTGGACGGCGATCACACCCATGACAGTGTGCGCATTGATACTCAGAATGCGTTTCAAATGCTGCGCGGCCCAGATTCCATGATCGTCTGGCACGATTACGGCCATACGCGATACTCCATCCAGTGGCATATTTTGGCCGGCATCCTCGACGGCTGCCCGCCGGACAAACGCGCTCATCTGTATCATGTTTCCAACACGTTGTGCGCCATTTACTCGCCGCAGCCCTTGGCCGCCAAAATTGTAGACGCGCCGCAGATTCCTTCCAAGACATTTCGTGTCAGTCTGTCCGCGATCCGCACCTGATGCGAGTCATCTCGGGGGCGTCTGATGCTGCCGCCCTTCTTGCCCGAAGGGGTGACGATTGAGCTGGTGACTCAAGCCATGGCCGGAGTGACCATTTTCAGCGCGGCCTACCTGGCCGAAAACGTGCGCGGCGGTTTGCAAGCGACCCCGCTTTGGCCCATCAGGGTCTGGCAAATCCACCTTCATTCGCACGCTCGACGAAGTTCAAAAAAGCGCCAGGAAGCCACAGTGTTTGGCGTCCTGGCGCTTTAGCCCAAAGGGAGTACGCGACGTCTACGGAGAGACCGTGACGCTCACCTCCGCGCTGCTGATCAAGAGGTTGCCATTGGGGCTGATCAGGTCCGCCCGCAAGCGGTGTTGACCGCGGCTGAGCGGCTTGGGCAAGGCAAGCTGCCACGTTCCTCTGCCATTCGAGGATGTTTCACCAACCACCTGTTGATCCACCAAGACCCGAATCGAGCTGTCGGGCATGGCTGACCCGCTGATCGTCAGGGCTGCGCCCGCGGTCAGCCGCGCGCCAGCCATGGGCGCCATAATCGTGGGCGGCTGCGGCGCCAGGATCGTGACCAGGGCGGGCGCTGAGCGTCCCAGGGGCTGGCGTTGGGCATCTGTCGCCTGAACGCGCAGCAGATGGTCGCCTTCGGTCAGCGGCGCGCGCAGATCAAGCGTCCACTTACCCTGCGCGTCCGCCACGATGTCTCCCAGCCGGCGATTGTTATCAAAAACCACCACGAGGGCGCCCGGCGGCGCGGTCCCTTCGATGCGAGCCAGGGGCGCTGCCATTTGCGACCCATGGCGTGGTTTGACAATGCTCAGCGGCGTCGTCTCAGCCGGCGCAGCGGNNAGCGGCGCTGAATGACATAATTGACCACGCTCAACAACAAAAGCGTCAGCAGAGCGCCTGTGATGAGCAGCACATTGAGGCGATCCAGCGGCCATTCCCAAAATGGTGGGCGTTGAGGTTGCATGAGCTACCCTCCCCGGAGGACTACAGCGGTTTGACGCTGCGACGGCGACCGCTGCCTGTCGTGCGTTCGGCGGCCTCTTGAATCCAGGCCGCATAATCGCCGCCGGGCAACCCGGCGCTTTCGACAATCGCGGCCAGTTCCTGGGGCGAGGCTGCCGCCAGGCTGGCAAAGCTGTAGAAGCCGGCTGCGCGCAGCGCATCAGCGGTCTTCTCGCCCACCTCCGCCAGCAGCGTCAGGTTATCGGGCTGCAATGATCGCATGGCTGGCTGCTGCGCCAGCGCTTCCACCCCGTGTTCTGCGGCAGCCCGCGCCTGCGCGATCCAATCTGCATAGTCCGTCTTACGCCAGGCGGGCGCTTGGATGATGGCGGCCAGCTCGTCCACGGTCATGGCGGCCAGGCCGGCAAAGGTGGTCACGCCCGCGGCGCGCAGGCGCTGGTCGTAGGCAGGGCCGATGCCATCAATCTCGATCAAGGGATCATTCCCGGTTGTGGCTCCTGGCAGCCCTCGCCCCGCTATCTTCACCGCGCCGAGGTCAATCGCAGGCAATTCGACCACGGGAGCTTCCAGCGTCGGCAGTTCAACCGCGCCCAGTTCAACCCTAGGTAACTCGACCGTCGGCGCTTCCAGCGTCGGCAGTTCGACCGCGCCCAACTCGATGGCAGACAGTTCGACCGCGCCCAGTTCAACGGCAGGCAATTCGACCGTTGGCGCTTCCAACGTCGGCAGTTCGACCGCGCCCAACTCGATTGCAGGCAGTTCGACCGTTGGCGCTTCCAGCGTCGGCAGCTCAACGGCCCCAAACTCAACCGCAGGCATTTCGACCGCAGGCGCTTTCAGCGTCGGCAGGCCAAACGCGCTCAGCTCAACCGCAGGCATTTCGATCGCAGGCGCTTCCAGCGTCGGCAGGCCAACCGCGCCCAGCTCAACCGCAGGCATTTCAACTCCGCCCAACTCGATTGCGGGTAATTCAACCGCGGGCGCTTGCAGCGTCGGCAGCTCAACGGCCCCAAACTCAACCGCAAGCGCTTCGACCGCTGGCGCTTGCAACGTCGGCATTTCAACTCCGCCCAACTCGATGGCAGACAGTTCGACCGCGCCCAGCTCAACGGCAGGCAG
>CXWK01007517.1_pt2 | contig 12504 bp, 12 predicted proteins | sample 590851 | NCBI WGS metagenome assembly CXWK01 (sample SAMEA3498364, study PRJEB10139) | wastewater metagenome | biome: wastewater treatment plant; material: activated sludge | place: Denmark | collected 2014-08-01
GTGGCATAGACCGAGCCGCCCTGACTGATGAACTGGTGCAGCTTGAACGCGTAGGCCTGGCTGCCATCCGGTAGCGGGGTTTGGCTGCCCAGCAGCAGCAGGTCGCGCAGCCGTTCCACACACCGCTCAAGGCCGATGCCTGTGATCTGGCTCAGCCGCTTAGCCCCCTCAGACAGAGATGTCGGCAGCCGGCGTCGCAGGACGCCTGCCGGGTCCACTTGCAGGCCAAAGGTGTCCTCGATCCAGGCGCTGAGGGGATTGGCGGCGAAAGCGGCCCAATTCCCTGCCGGCGGCAGGGGCGCCGCCAAGGCCTGCCGCAGCGCCGTCGCTTCCGGGGGGCCGGCAGCCGGGATGACCCGGCGCAGCGTCTCCTCGACAACATTCTCGGCTTTGACCGGCGCCCCGAAGAACTTGGTGGCAAAGCCGGCGACGGCCTCCCGGCGTTCCCCTTGCGATCCAATGCTCACCATCGTGGCGCTGGTGCCGATGCAGATCAGGTTGGCGTTGCCGCTGCGTTCGCGCAGGCGGCGGATGAGCAGCGCCACATCGGCGCCTTGGCGTCCCCGGTAGGTATGCAGCTCGTCCATCACCAGGAAACGGAGGGCTGAGGTTGTCTGGTCAATGAAATGACGCTCGCGTGGGCGCACCAGCATCAGCTCGAGCATCACGTAGTTAGTGAGCAGGATGTGGGGTGGATTTTGGCGCAGGCGCAGCTTTTCTTCGTCCGATTCTTGCCCCGTGTACTTGGCAAAGCGCACCGGCATCGGCTTGCCCATGCGTTTCTGGTAGCCCTCCGCCAACTGGCGCAAGGCATCCTCCTGGGAGTTGACCAGGGCGTTCATGGGATAGACCACAATCGCCCACACCTTCGCTTGGCCAGGATTGCCGCGCAGCACGGCATCGAAAATGGGCAAGAAGTAAGTCAGGGTCTTGCCAGAGCCAGTGCCGCTGGTCACCACGAAGTGCTGTTTTGCCAGTCCTTTACGGATCGCTTCTTCCTGGTGACGATAGAGGCGGAACGACGCGCCGGCCGCATCGCGAAAGATGTCGGCGCAGCCTTCGTGCAATGCACCGGCGGCGGTGAGTTCTTCGACCGTAGATGCTTTTCCATAGGCGGGGTTGAGTTGAATGAGCGCATCCGGCCACAGGGTGCGTTCACCCATGATCTTCTCGTTGACAAACGTGCGGATGTCATCGTCAGCGATCGAGAAGAAACTCTGGACATACTCCCCGTAACGGTCGAGCACCTTTTCGTGAGTGTCAAAGATATCCATGGGATGGCCAGCCTCTTGTGCCAGAGATGGACAGAGTCAGTGCAACACAAAAGCCGCAGGCCCAGGAGATAGGACTGCGGCCTCATTTGCTCGTCAAGAACATTGCTTATTATGGCTATTATACCGTTATCGGGGCTTCAACGCAAAGCGGCGGCCACACGCGTCGTTTCTTTCCGAAAAGCGCAAGAGCGGGGGTCGAGCGTTGCCCGCTGATGGACAAGAACAGCGAACGCTGTGTTCAGGCGAGCATATAACGGCGTATAAGCTATCTTCTCGCGATGAGGAGTATCTGATTGTCGCTCCTCGGTGGAGAGGAGGAAGCAGCCTGCACCCGCCACAAGACGCCGACCGGCTGCAGGTCGTAGCGCAGGGCCAGGTCTTCGGAAGGATCGGTCGTGAAAATCGGGCGCTGGCCGAGTTGGCTCTCGATCAGATCGCTCACATCCGGCCCGGCGCTGACCGCGAGGTCCGGCCAACGCTGCGCCAGGTGGCGGCGATACCAGTCAAAATTCCACAGCGTGCGTTCCACGACGGCCACATCGGGCCGCTCTCCCAGTCCATCCTGCACATACCATAAGGCAAAGGTGTGTTCATCACCGCTGGCGATGAGCAAGGCGTTGGGCGCGGCCGCGGCCAGCGCATCCTGCGCATACTGGCGGGCCGTTTGGTCGCGGCTGAGATCAACGGCGGCCCAGTTGCGCCACAGCAGCAGCGCCGGCACCAGGCAGACGAGCCAGGCCAGCCCGGCAACCTGTCGGCGCGCCAACCACGCGGCTACGGCCAGCACCCCGGCGGCCTGCCACAGCGCCGCCAGCAGGAAGACGGGCAGCAGGTAGACGAACGCATCCACGGTGGCGTAACCGAGGGCGTAGAGTGCAACCAGGAGCGCAGCGCCGACCGTCGCCAGGGCCAGGCGCCGATCCTGGGCTGCCAGCCGCCGCAGTCCGAGCGCGGCCAGGGCCAGCCCCGGCCAGGCCAGCGGCTGCGCCAACAGGCCAGCCCAGGCGCGCAGGCGGATCAACATCTCAGGCAGGGTCAAGCCAAAGAGGGCGCCGCGGTACAGTTGCGCGCTGACCAGCCACCAAAAGCCGCCTGGTGTGGTCGGATCGCCCCAGCGCAGCGTGGGCTGACGACCGGCCGCCAGCGGCAGGTAGACGTAGACGGCCAACCCGGCCAGGAAGGGCAGCAGCAAACCAAAGAGGCGGCGCGCCGCGATGAGCGGGGGAAGTTTGGCGCCAAAGCCCAAGAGCAGCCAGGGGCCAATGAAGATGAGCGAGAGNNGAAGATGAGCGAGAGGTGATTGCCGAGGCCGAGGCCAAAGACGAAGGCGGCCAGGCGGCGGCGAGCCAGTGCATTGGGCGACTGAGGCAGGGTCAACGCGGCGATCAATGCCACAAAAAGGGTGTGCAGCGCATAAACTTCAACCAGGATCGCCTGCGACCAGAAGGTGAATTGAAAGGCCAGGGCCAGCCCGCCCAGCGCGGCCGCGGCGCGCACGCCTGGCTGCCGCGGCCACAGGGTCTGCACCAGCCAGGCGACCAGGGCGGCGGCGATCGCCGCGCTGAGAGCCGAGAGCAAGGCCACGCGGCGTGCCAGTTCGCCGACTGGTAGATGGGTGAACAGCCAGGCGAGCAGCGTCCAGGTCGGGTAGCCCGGCGGATGCGGGACGCCGAGCACGGCCGCAGCGACGGCCAGTTCACCGCTGTCCGCGCCATCGTGCCGCCAGGTGATGGAGGGCGCCAGGGTGACCAGGTAGACCGCGAGCGCGGCCAACCCCACCAACAGCGCCATGCCCAGCGCGCCCCAGTCACGCGGCGCGGCCGGCGGCGACAGGATGAGATCGGCCGCGGCTGACGCACGCGGGGCAAGGCGCTGGCGGTCGGCAAACCGGGCGGCAGCCCGCGGCGGCGATCTGCGAGTCGCCCCTTGTGGGCCAAGCATGTGGACTGCCCCCGTACTCGAATGCGCCTGTGCGCCTTGCCTGGCCGTGTCAGCGCCCAGCCGCGCGTGAAAGATCGCCGCCCACCGCGGGCAGGAAAGCGGGCGGCAAGCCCACCGTCAGCACGGCCGCGCCCGCGCCGGCGCGCGCCTCGATGTCGAACACGGAACCGAGCGGGACGCCGCTGCCGACGCTGAAGACCAGCGTAAGGGTTTGCGGCCGGTTCGGCGCCAGGTTAGTGAGGCGCCAGCGTGATCCGTTGGCATCGAAAGCGCCGGCGGCGGCCTGAGCAGTCGTCAAGACCAGCGCGGGCGGCGCCACCAGGCTCACGTCGCCCTGCTCCAGCGCCACCGTGCCGACGTTGACCGCTGTGACCGTGACGGTGAAGACCTGGCCGGGCGTCACCATCACCGTGCCAGTAATCGCCACACTGAGACCCGCCGTACCAACTGGGGGCGTGACCGTTGGCGTACCGACGACCGTCCTCACCGGCGTGGGGGTTGCCGTCGGGGGCGCGTTGGTGGGGGTGAAAGTGGGCGGCGCTGCCGTCGGCGTATCTGTGGCGCCAGGCGCCGGCGTCTTGGTCGGGCCAGGAACTGGCGTTGCCGTAGGAGCCGAATTGGTCGGCGTCGCCGTGGGCGCCAGGCGCGTGGGGGTGGCGGTGGGCGGTGGTCGTGTAGGCGTGACGGTAGGCGGCGCGACCGTGGGCGTCGCCGTGGCCGGCGCTGGCGTTGCTGTGCGCGTGGGCACGGTCTGCAGCCGCTCGCTGCGTGAAGTGCGCGCGGCGTGGACCGGCAGGAGCACAAAGGCCATCATCGCCGCCAGCGTCAAGCCAGCCAGAACTAGTCTTGAATAACGCATAGAGTACCTCAAGGTTCAGTACGAGCCCTCGCCGCGCAGCACAGCCGGCAAGGTTTTCAATAAAATGGCGACATCGCGCCACAGCGAATAATGCTCGATGTATTCCACTTCCAGCGCCACCCGCTGGGCAAGCGTCAAATCGCCGCGCCCGTTGATCTGCATCGGTCCGGTCATGCCCGGCTTGACCGAAAGGCGGCGGCGCTGCCAATCGTTATAGCGGGCGACCAGGGCTGCTTCTTCCGGCCGCGGCCCTACCAGGCTCATCTCACCGCGCAGGACGTTCACGAACTGCGGCAGTTCGTCCAGGCTGAAACGGCGCAGCCAGCGGCCCACGCGCGTCACGCGGGGGTCATCGCGAATCTTGTAGGCCGGCTCCGACAAGGCGTCCAGGTCAACCACCTCATGGCGCCGCAGTTCCGCATTATCCACCATCGAGCGAAATTTGTACACTCGAAAGAGACGACCATTTTCGCCGACCCGATCCTGGCTAAAGAAGATCGGCCCGCGCGTGTCCAGCTTGATGGCAATGGCAATGACGACCATCGGCAGCAGGCTGATGGCCAGGCCGACGACTGCGCCGCTGACGTCGAGCAGGCGCTTGCCCACACGCTGCCAGGCGCTGAGCACGGGCCGCCGCGCCCCTTGCGCATCGCCCCGAAAGTGGAAACGGCCAGCGGCAAAGCCGGCGGTCAAGGTAAGCGCGCGCACGGCCAGCATGAACGGCGCGACCAGGCCGACAGGCCAATCTTTGCGCAGGGCTTTGACCGTGAAAGGCAGCGCGCTGAGCAGAAAAGCCAACGTGAGCGCGGCCGCGCCCCATAACGCTGGCCGCCAGAATAAGGCCAGCGGCAGCGCGGCCAACGCCAGCGTGATCAGCGCCATTTGCACCTTGAGCACCTGCGGGGTGTGCGAATCTTTCACCAGGCGCTCCGGCAGCCAGCGGGTCAGCAGCGCTTTGTAATAGCCAATGTAGAATTTGCGCCGTACATACTCGGCCAGGGTTTTGTCATGCTGATGATAAACCTGGGCGTCGGGTACGAACCGCATGTGGTACCCTTTTTGCGCCAGGCGGAAGGAAAACTCCTGGTCTTCGTTCGAACCGGTGCTGAAGATCGTATCAAACCCGTTATTTTCCAGGAACACGGCGCGGCGATACCCGGCCGAGTAGGTATCAATGAAGTCTATGTATTCCTGCGTGCGCATGCGGTCATAGCGATCTTCGTACTCGATCTGGACAAAGCGCGCCGCCAGCTCACGCTGACGCGTGAGATAGGCGCCCTTGACGCCGATAATATCTGCACGCGCAAAGGCAGACGCCATTGCCGCCAGCCAACCGGGCGCGGGTTCACAGTCGCTGTCAATGAAAAGAACCAGATCCCCGCACGCCTCGCGCACGCCGTGGTTGCGAGCGCCGCCGGGACCCTGGTTGGGCTGCGTAATCACTCGCACCCCCAGCGCCTGGGCCAGGGCCGCAGTGCCGTCCTGTGAGCCATCGTCCACGACGATCACTTCCACCGGCTGCGGCCACTGCTCGATCTGCGCGAGCAGGGCGCGCAGCCCGGCGCCCAGCGTATGCTCGGCGTTGTAGGCCGGGATGACCACCGAAATCAAGGTCGCGCCTCCTCGGACTTGCGCCGTTCGCCGGCGCGCAGGTCGCGCACGATAGCCGATGGCGCATCTCGGCGCAGTTGCCAGGTCTGCCAGAGCAAGGCCAGACCACCGCTAATCATCAGGGCAAGCGGGGCCACGATGTATAGCAGTACGCCAACGGCAAAGCCATGCACCGCGGCCACGCCAAACCAGGTCAGCGTCAGTTGGCACAGATATTGGAAGACGCCAATTTTGCCCGGAGAACTGGGAACGCTGATGCCTGCCTGGAGAACGGCAAGCAAGGTGAACGAAACAACCCAATCACCGGGGATGCCCAGCGCCAGCAGCGTCAAATAGTTGGTGGAGCCGGCCAGGAGCCAGATGGCAAGCGACCAGAGAACAACCCGTATGACCACCGGGGGATAACGGAACGCGTCCAGGCCGCGCAGGGCTGCATCCAGCCACCCAATCCAGCGTCCACCGCGGTTATTGGGCAGGCGGTCGAGGGCGCGACGCGCCAGGGACATCCACTGCTGGCGCCAGTGCAGGCCGATGATCGCGCCCGCCAGTAAGGCGAGCGCAGCCAGGATCATCGTGGTGCGCCGGCTCGTCAGGGCGGCGGCGCCCGCGGCGTTGGATGCCACCAGGAAAGGCGATAGGGTCAAAACGCACAAGGCCAGCATCGCCAGGTCAAGCATTTTTTCGACGCCGACCGTGGCCAACGTTTGCGCTTTGCTATCGCCAAAGCGGGCGCCAACCAGGTAGGCGCGCAGCAGTTCGCCGCCGCGAACAGGAATGGCTAAAGAGACCGCTTGGCCGCTCAGTAGGATGGCGAACAACGAATGAACGGGCAGATGACGGTGATGTGGGTAGAAGAGCAAGCGCCAACGCGCGGCTTTGGCTAGATTGGTCACCAAAACCGACAACAAGNNCAGGTCAGCTGCGCCTGTCGCAGACTGACCAGCACGGCGTCGAACGCGATGTCGCGTAAGGCCAGCCACAAGCAAAGAAGGCTAACGGCCAATCCCAGCCCCACGCGGCCATAACGTCGCCAGCGCTGGTCTGGGGGAACAACGGGCGCCTGGTCATCCATGTCCATTGTCAGCAGCCTGGCGAATCANNTGGCGAATCAGAGAAGCCTGCGCATGTCGTCTACTGCGAGCGATTGGACGGAAAAATGGTCGCCAAACGGCGTGCGGCCGAGCGCCACACACTGACGCCGCTACGACCGCGCCGCACTGCGGTGGGCGCCGCGCCGTCGCTGCTGCCGCTGGCGCCGTTGCTGCTGCGCGACTTTTTCTCCCCATCGCCCTTGTCACTGTCGCCATAGTAGCGATGGTAGTAGTAGTAATAACCATCGGTGTTGGTGGGGCTGAGGCGATTCAAGGCCACGCCCAGGATGTGCGCACCGACCTTGCCCAATTCCTCAGCCGCTCGACGCGCCAACGGCTCGCGGGTTTCGCCCGAATCCACCACCAGCAGCACGCCATCTAGCTGGCGCGCGAGGACGGCCGAATCGGTCACGGCCAGGGCCGGCGGGCTGTCGAAGATGATGATGTCGGCTACGCTCTTCAACGCGTCAATCAGGTCGCCCATGCGATGAGAACCGAGAAGCTCTGACGGGTTTGGCGGCAGCGGTCCGCTTGTCAACACCGACAGATTCTTGATCTGCGTCGGCTGGATCAGGTGTACTAGCGTTGACGGGTCAGGAGTGGTCAGCAGTGCGCTGGTCAGCCCCAGGTTGTTGGGCACATTGAAGACCTTGTGAATGACCGGCCGGCGCAGGTCGGTGTCAATCAGAATGACTTTCTGACCCGTTTGGGCCATGACGGCGGCCAGGTTGGAGGCGGTCGTGCTCTTGCCTTCGCTCGGATTGGCGCTAGTCACCAACAGCGTGCGAATCGGCTTGTCCAGGCTGGAGAACTGGATATTGGTGCGCAAAATGCGATACGCCTCTGAGATAGGCGATTTCGGATTCACGAAGGTTACTAATTGGCGATCGGCATCCGAATCCGCGCTATCCTGGCGCGTGCGCGGAATCGCGCCCAGGGTTGAGAGCTTGAGTGCATTGACCACATCGTCTGGGTTCTTGATGGTGTCATCCAGGTATTCGATCAGCAGCACGCCGCCGGTCGCCAGCACCATGCCGACCAGCAAGCCGAGCAGAGAGTTCAGAAGGACACGCGGCCGAATCGGTTTCTTGGGCACCTCGGCCGGTTCGACGATGGAGACGGTGTCCGTGGCGCGGGCCTCATTCAGGCGCAGGTCTTCGAAGCTCTTAACCAGGTTTGCATAACTGTTGCGATACTGCTGCAGGCTGTCGCGAAATCGCGAAAGATCGGCCTCTTGCGCGCCCGTGCGGTTTTGGATGGCCTCCAATTCGGTGATTTTTGCCTGCACCTGCGAGATGTTCGTGGAAAGGGTGCGAATTTCCTTGTCCAGGCTTTCACGGGAACCCTTGAATCTCTGAAGCTGGCGTTCGGTGTGCTGCTCGATAAAGACCTCGGGAATCGTGTTGGCAATTTGGGTTGCCAGTTCTTTGTCGGTGTCTTCCGCGTCCACGCGAATGAGCTGCGTATCCTGGATAGGCTGCACGCTGATGTCAGATTTCAGTTCGGTAAGGCCAAGTCGCGCGGTCACTGCATCCAACACCGGTCGCGTCAACATCAACTGAGCGAAGGTTTGGGCCTGACGCTCGCTGGCAATGATCGTGCCATAAACGCTCTCGTTGACGCTGGAAGCCTGATCCACGAAGATCGTGGCGGTTGCCCGGTAGACGGGTGTGGTGTTCCGACTAACCGCATAGGTGACGCCGCCAACCAGCAGCGTTCCCAACAGGACGAACCAGAGCCAGCGCCGAAGAATGGCCCCATATTGACGTAATTCCATCGAAAACCTCTATCTCAGAACCAAAATATGACTTGAAAACGGATTAGAAAACTTGCGCCAGCTTGGCAACCACAATCACGCGGTGGGTGTTGCCAAATGAAGGCCAGCAGGTAATCAGCGTCAAGGTGGCGTCAGGCGTTTGTTCCAAATAGCGGGCATTGGCCAAACGCTGCTCCAAAGGAGCGCCCGTTTCTGGCGTCAAGTCTACGCGCTGCACGCGATAAATGAGGCGCCGGCCGTCAGCCGTCTGCAGTTCAATGTCGCTGCCAGGCGTCAGGCGCGGCGTTGGCCGGTCCACATCCAGGCTGATCGCTTCAAACACCTTGCCCTTGATGTTGTTATGGCCCGAAATCACGACGTTGCCGGCCGTGCCTGGCGCGGCGCTGTTGATGTGATGACCCGCGGCATTTTCCGCAATGTCCCATTCCGTCGTGCGCACGCCGTTGGCGTCGGTCACGACGTGCCAACCCACCTCGATCACCGGTACATCCAACGCCAGCGCGGGAATCAGCAGGCGCGTGGCCGGCGACGATGAGGTCAGGGGAGTTGCCAGGACTACGGGTGTGCTGGTTGCTGATGCAGGCGCGTCTGTTGGCGGCGCGACCGTTGCTGGCGGCGCCGGCGTTGTGGGAGGAGTGATGCTCGTCGGGGTGGGCGCAACGGTCGCCGTGGGCGCTGGCCCGTTACAAGCCGCGAGCGTTAAAGCCAGAATCACCAGGCAAAAGCTGCCCAGATTGAATCTCGAATTCATGCGTCAGGTTCTCAAGTCCTTTGCTGCAATTCCTCGATCACGTTGGACTGGCCCAGGGCGATGATCAACCCCAGGAAAATCCACAGAGTGAAGATCGGTTTGGCTCCTGGCGCCACGGCGTCGGTCAGACAAAACAGATGAAAGGCCAGCAAGCTTGTCAACAGGCCGCCGCTCAGCAAGCGGAGGGTTGGCGCGGTCGCCTGTTGGTAAAGCCGCCAGCCGATGCCGCCCGCCAGTAAGAGCACAGCGACATACGCAATCAGGCCAGGGATGCCCAAATCCAGGGCTGTCTGCAAAAAGATGTTGTGGGCATGGCCCACATCGGCCAAAACGGGATCCATGTCAAAAAAGGGCGCGTACGCGATCGCCAGGCGGCGAAACGTTCCCAGGCCAATGCCGGTGAGGGGAAAATCAGCCACGGCCAGCAACCCCCGCCGCCAGATGTCCATCCTTCCCACCAAATTGGCCGGATTCGCGCCCGGCAAGGCCCAAAGCCAATGGCCTCCGCTGCGCAGCAGCCAGTAAGCGCCCACGCCCACCACAGGCAGCAGCGCCGCCAGGCGCCACTGCCAAATCAGGGCGACGACGCCCGCCGCGAGTAGAAGACCCAGCATGGCGCTGCGCGACTGCGTCAGCAGGAGAACCACGCCCTGCGTGACCACGATAACCGTGAGCAGCGCCCGCTGCCAGGGCAGCGCCCACGCCGGCCAGGCCGGATCTGCGCTGCGCCGCCAGGCGCCCCACCAGAGGGCAACGGTGAGCGGCAAGAAAAGGGTAATCATGCCGGCGATTTCATTAGGATGGAAATCGCCGCCCTGCAAACGCTGGCGCAGCGCTTCCGGCAGGCGCGGGACCACGCGATAAAGGCCGGCCAGGTTGAAAACTTTGCCCTCGAACCAGTCCGCGCCGAGCGCGCCGAGCAAGGCCAGGCCAAAGCCCATCAGCACGAGCGCGGCGACCCACAGCCAGACCTGACGCGCACGCTGCGTCGAGTTGACGACCGTATAGAAAGCCGCCAGGCTCAGCACGATGCCGAGCAGCTTCGGCGTAGCCAATGCCGGATCCACGGCCTGCCAGGCGCCCACAAGCGCCATCATCGCCAACAGGGCCAACGGCCAGTCGAGCGGCGTGCGACGCGTCAAGGCGCCGCGGCGTTGCCAGCGCGCCAGCCAGGGCAGACCCAACAAGGCGAGGGCCAGGGGCGTGATAAAATTGGGAAAGAGCAGGAACGGTGCGGCCAATAATAAGACGACGCCTTCGTAACGCAGAAGAAAATCGGCTACGTAACGTAAGCCCCGCTTTGGCATGATGTGTGATGCATCAGAATTTGTCAAAAAAATACGCCGCCCGTGCGACGCGGTGATTGTAGCCGATGATGACCCAAAAGGCAAATGGCGTTGACTTATTTGCTTTGACATTTGCGCGGCGGTTTGCTAAGATGAGACCATGCTGACGACCTATGAGCTGCGCCAGCGCAGCTACTTGCTCAAGATTGCCCGCGCCATGACGTCGAACCTTGATTTACCGTCGCTGCTGCGCTTGACGTTGAGCGCGGCCGCGGAAATGGTCCAGGGCGAAGTCGGTTTGATCGCGCTCAGCCAACCCGCGGACAGCTTCCGCATCGAGGCGTATTACGGAATCACCAGCCGCCTGCTGCCGCTCTTTGCCCCGCTGCTGACCGATATTCGCAGCTCGGCCAATCCGCTGGAGCGGGCGCTGACCATTCCTGACCTCACGCTGAAATTGCACGTGGTTTCTTCAGCGACCGGCCTGATCTTGCGCCAGGTCGTAGCCTTGCCTCTGCAGGTCAACCAGGATTTGCTCGGCTTGATTTACATCTTCCGCAGCGGCAGCGCGGCTTTTTCCGCCAACGACCGCCAGGTTTTGCAAGATTTTGCCGACCAGGCCGCGATTGCCGTGCGCAATGCCCGGCTGTACCAAGCGATCAATGACGAGCGGCGGCGGCTGGACACCATCATCCAAAACAGCGCAGACGGCGTCATGATCTTGACGCCAGGGCGCAAGATCGAGGTGATGAACCGCACGTTGGCAGCCATGACGGGCTGGTCGCCTGAAGCCGCGCTGGGCCTGCCGTGCTACCAGGTTCTGGCTTTGGAAAATGTCAAGGGCGCGGACCTGTGCCAGGACATGGGCGCCGGGCTGGATCTGGCCGGCCGCGGCTCCCTGACCGCCGAGGGCGACCTGGTGCGCCCCGGCGGGTCTCGCATAACCGTGGGCGTGACCTATACGCCGCTCTTCGACGAAGCCGGCGCGCTGCAGCAGATCATCGTCAACGTCGTGGACATCACGCGTTTTCGTGAAGCCGAAGAGATGAAGAACACCTTCGTGTCTGTCATTACGCACGAGCTGAAGACGCCGGTTTCGCTGATCAAGGGCTACGCCAGCACGCTGCGGCGCACTGATGCACAGTGGGATACCGCCACGCTGCGTGACAGCCTGGCCGTGATCGAGGAGGAGGCCGATCGCTTGAACGCGCTGGTGGATAACCTGCTGGACGCTTCCCGCATCCAGGCGGGAATTCTACGCATGGAATTGGCCGACGTGGACCTGCCCGGTTTGGCAGGCCGCCTCGTGGAAGGCTTCAAGCTGCAGTCTGCACAGCACACCTTTGAGCTTGATTTTCCGGCGTCCTTTCCCCCGGCCCTGGCAGACCCAGAGCGCGTGCGGCAGGTGCTGAACAATCTCATCAGCAACGCGATCAAGTATTCACCCGACGGCGGCGTGATCCGCATCGGCGGCTGGCCAGATCCGCAGCGGCAGATGCTGACGGTCTACGTGGCCGATCAAGGGATTGGGATTCCGGCGGCCGAGCAGGAGCGTCTGTTCGAGCGTTTCTACCGGGTGGATTCAAGCCTGCGGCGTAAAACGCAGGGGGCTGGGCTGGGGCTTTTTCTGTGCAAGGCCATTATCGAGGCCCACAACGGGCGCATTTGGGTGCGCAGCGAGCCGGACAAAGGCAGCACGTTTTTCATTACGCTGCCGATCTACAGCGAGCGCTAAGGGGCGAGGCCAGGACGGTCAACCATGACGGGAACCAGCAGTGAGAAGCTGCGCATTCTGATCGTTGATGACGAGGCGCGCATCCGCCGCCTGGAGCGGATGAACCTGGAGTTGGAGGGTTTCGAGGTGATCGAGGCCGCGGACGGCTTCGCGGCGCTCGATCGCGTGCGTGAGGATCT
>CXWK01014246.1_pt1 | contig 12492 bp, 3 predicted proteins | sample 590851 | NCBI WGS metagenome assembly CXWK01 (sample SAMEA3498364, study PRJEB10139) | wastewater metagenome | biome: wastewater treatment plant; material: activated sludge | place: Denmark | collected 2014-08-01
TTTCGGCAACGCCAAACTGCCGGAAAGGAAGAAGCCATAGCCGACCAAAACCGCCAGGCTGATTCCCAACAAGCAGATGCCCGCCACAAGGAGACGCTTGGTCAATCGAAACAGTCGAGAGGCAAACCAATTTGGCATAGCCACTCAGTTTACCCTGCGCATGGGACAAGAGGAATAGGGGGATTCAAATGANNAAACGGGGACCTCTATAGGGCTGACCGGCAAATCCAATATGAAGATGTGAACCCGTCCTGGTCCATCACTGTGAGCCTGAAGCGTCCCCCCGAGATTCTTGGCAGCAAGCATCGCGCTGTGAAGGCCAATGCCATGCCCATCGGATCTGGTAGTAAAGCGCTGGGTGAAGAGACGCAGAAGATGCTCACTTGCGATCCCCATTCCGGTATCGATGACTTCAAACCGAACAAAGCCTGCACGATCCGTTGCTGCGCTAACCTGCAGCGTCAATCGGTGGGGCTTGTCCGGTAGCGCGTCCATCGCCTTTTGGGCGTTGCTCACCAAATTCACCAATATTTGCAGCACCTGATGCCGGTCGCAGAGCCCTTCAAGCTCCTTATCGTACCGCTCCACGATCTCATACCCTCGTCGATCAAGTGTCGGACGGTGGATGGCGAGGGCTTGTTCCATCACATGCTGAAAGCATACTGGTTCCCACAGCGGTCGCTCCGATCTGGCCAGGTGGATTTGCCGGTCGACCACCTGGCGGATATGGTCGACATTACGGCTCAATCCGATGAGTTCCGATTCCACCAGGGCTTGGTTCTGCGTCACCGATTCGGCCAACATCGTCAGATAGGAAGGAATCTGCTTCCCCTGCACATCCTCAGACAAGTAATGAACAAGCTCATGCCGATGTTGTTGTAACAGTGAAGCGAGCAAGGCGATGTCGTCGATCGGGACTCGTTTCAACGCACGCATGGCGACATCGACGGAGATATTGACGCTATTGAGTACATTCCCCACATTATGCAGCACCGTCGAGGCCACATCAGCCATCCCGACCGACCGGGAACGTTCAAGCAGTTTGCGATTCAACTCCTCCCGTTCTACTTGAATCCGCTTCCGCTCTTCGACCTCCTGCGTGAGCACATCATTCGCCTGTTCCAACTGTTCATTTTGCGCAACCACTTTGGATTGCGATAGCTCAAGCTTGGTAATGGCATCTCGCAGCTGTGCCTTGGCGTGATCCACATCAGTGACGTCGTGACAGGACACAAGGATCCCCCTCACGGCGTCTCCTTCCTCGAGAATCGGCATACTGGTCACAGACAGCGTATGGAGTGCACCGACCGGAGGACGAAACCCGAGCCGAACACCCTGCTGAAGTGTCTTCCACTCGAGGGCTCGTTCCCATGGATACTCCAGCACAGTGGAAGGTGGACCATCAGGATCCGGCTCCCAGTGAAACCGAGAGAGCGAACGCCCCAGGATGGAGGCGAGCGGTTGATGGGCTAATCGGCAGAACGCCTCATTCGCCAAAACGATGGACCCTGACCGATCCACCAGAGCCACGCTGTCGGTGAGGCTATCAAGAGCGCCTTTCACCCGGGAAGGTATGACCTCTGATGGATCCACATAGCGGAGTGTCCGCATCATGACGGCAAGCGCACCGATGAACGTCAGCACGGCAACCACCGCCACAAACCGAGGCCACGTGCCGGTCAACCACGTCTCCTGAAAAGAGAGCCGGGCCGGTTTGAAGGAGACCTGGAGAACCGCCCAAGGTGATGAAAGCTTGTGAATGGGAACCTGGATATGCGTCAGCGTGGACTGATGCTCTGGCGGCTGCACCCAGTGCCGGTCATGGTCTCCAATAGCGGCCACCCGTTCACCGTTGAGGACCTGAATCGCAACGGATTGGATGTCTGAATCGTGGGCCACGAGAGCCCGCAGAGCACCCTCCATGGCTGAAGACTTCCCTGAGGCCGCGAGGAGTGCGTACTCGATGGCCAGAGACTCACAGAGAGTCTTCCGCGCAGCAAAGACATGCGTCCGTTCGTCGGCGTTCAGGTCAACCAGCGCCGTTCCAATTAGCAGGGCACCGATCGTCACCCCGACTAGACAGAGACTGATCACGAGACTTGAGGAAAACCGATTCATAGCCTTCTTGTCGCCGGTTGATCAGGCCGTCCGCTTGAGGGCAGGTGTCTTGTCGAGCACCCGACCCAACCCTTTGAACTCCACCGCTTCTTCCTGCTGCGCTCGCGTCGCTTCATCCCGCCGGCGGATTCGCTCATTGCGGGTAAGTTTCACCACAGGGAGCGGATCGAAGTGTTGCCAAGCCGGCATGGTGGCCAGCATGCTTGCCAAGATCGCGCCGCTGCGCAGTGCCCACGCCACAAACCCCACAGACAAGGTCGTGCCGGTCACTGCCGCAACGCGGGCCATGAGCTCATGGCGCTCCTGCGACTGGCTCACAGCCTGTTCGAGCGAGACGGCCATCTCATCGAGCTTGGCCATCAGCAGGTCACTCACCGATGGTGTGGTTTCCGGAGGCTCCGGCTCCAGTGTGGGAGCCGGCTCCACAGGTAACACGCTGTACAGCGGGCGTCCCTGGTCATCGTTGACGAAAAAGAGCGGCCGGTCCTTTGCATCTTCCTCAGTCTTACGCGGCTCCTCAGGCACCCGCTCTACGGGACGGTCCGATGGCAGCACAAGGGTCAACGGTACCACGTTCACGGGAGGCCCCACCATCGGCGGCACCGTGGGCCCGAGTGAAACTGTGGGTGGATCTGAGACCGTCGCCGGTTCATCCGCTGGAGGCGTCCCTGGTCCGGAACTCGGCCCGCCTGACGGAGACGGAGGAGTGGGCGTCAACAGAATCGGCGGAACAACCGGAGGCGGGGCCACATTTTCCACTACATCTGTTACGGTCACCTGGATCGTCTGCGTGATACTGGCCCCTTGGCTATCGACGACTTGCACTTGGACCACATACATGTTGTCGCCGTTCGCGTCGGTAGCCACTTCAAAATCCGGCGGGGCCGTAAAGCTCAAGGCACCCGTCGCTGCATTGATCGTGAACAAGGCCTGATCTACACCCCCACTGATGCTGTAGGAGAGGGCCTGCGCCGGCAGATCCACATCCTCCCCCGTCACGATCGTGACACCAGTGACGTTTTCTGCGACATTGATGGAGCTACTGGCCCCACCGCCGCCACTCGTAATCGTCGGCGTATCGTTGACCGGCGTGATGGTCAGGGTCACAGTGGTGGAACCGATCGCCCCCCCAGCTCCATCGTTCACAGTGAAGGTGAAACTGTCGCTCGTGGTTTCGGACCCATCGTGGATGTAGATCAGCCGATTTGCAGCAATGTCGTCCTGGGTAAAGGTCGTGGCCGAGATGCCCGGAGCAGTAGTCAATTCCAATCGCCCAGATGCTGGCCCAATGCCAATCGTGTAGGTGAGTTGCACTGAAGTCTGCTCGACATCGGTCACGGCGAGTTCACTCGCGTCGATCGTATCGGTACCACCTTCAGCCACAGTGCTGCCGGTGTTAGTGACGAGAAGCGGCGCGTCATTGACCGGCGTCACCGTAAGGGAGACGGTGGCAACATTAGACTGAAGTGTGCCGTCAGTCACCCGGTAGGTGAAACTGTCAGGGCCGGAATAGTTCGCATTGGGGGTGTAGGAGAAACTACCGTCGGCGTTCAGAGTAAGGCTGCCGTAGGAAGGACCACTCACAAGGATCGTCGAGATCACATCACCATCAATTTCCATGTCCGTCGCTAACAGTCCACTACTCACATTTACATTCAGCACAGCGTCCTCTTGGACCGTGTAGCTATCATCCCCCGCGATCGGGGCATCATTGATCGGGGTGACAGTGAAGGTCAGTGTATTGGGTGCGGCATCATAGGCATTGTTACCGTCACGCACGGAGAACGTAAAACTCGCGTAGCCTGTCCCGTTCGCGTCCGCCACCGGGGCGAACACAAGATAGCCTGCCGTGATGTCGGCCACAGTAATCACTTGCCCCGCGGTGACTGCGACGCCGGAGAGAGTCAGGCTACCGGCACTCGGAAGCGTATCAATCCGCACCGCACTGAAACTGTCCCCCGCATCCACATCGCTGAACCCGAAGTTCGCAGCGGTGAGTGCCTGGGAGGTATCTTCATCAATCGTGACCGTCACGTCGGTACCGGTCGGTGCCTCATTCACGTTGGTCAGATTGATCGTGATGATCTCGTCGTAGGCGAGCCCCCCTGAATCCGTGGCGCGCACGGTCACGGTATGGCTCGTCGCACTTTCGTAATTCAACAGACTGCCGTTGGCCACCGTAATCACACCCGTGTTGCTGTCGATTGCAAACCGCCCGCCCGCATCATTTGTGAGGCTAAAGGTGTGGTTGTCACCAATATCGGCATCCGTGACGTCAACGACCGAGGCGATGCGCGTCCCATTCGATGCATTCTCCGCCACAGAAAACGTCGAGTTGAAGCCGGCGGTATTGTAGAGTGTGAGGTCATGATTGCCGGCCAAGTCGCTGATTAGGCCAGACCCATCGTTGACCATGCGCCAATTGGCGAGGAGATTAGGATCAGCACTGGGATTTGATAAATAGGTATTCACATTGGCGGCGATTTCAGGAGCCGTGCGTACATCCGTAAACATCCGCACTTCGAAAATATTGCCGGTAAAGATTTGGGTGCTGTCGAATCCACTCCCCACGGCATCTTGTTCCTGCCCAAACATCAACATGCTGGTCTCGGCACCGGTCGCCCAAGGAACGCTACCTCCAACCCTATACGTATCTGCGCCAACCTGACTGCCATCGGCATAAAACCGGGTATCGCCGGTGGCGCCATCCCACGTGATCGACAATTGATGTTGGGTGCCGTCGATCAAGGCCCTTGCGTCGAATCCGAGCGGCGTCGCAGCCCCAGAACTGAGCCGAAACCACAGATCCCCGGATGGATCAATCCAAATATTGATCTCATTGCTCGTGCCCGACGAAAGGGCATAGGACACCAGTTCTAACGAACCGGAAGGAATGGAGGTAGCAGAAAAACTCATCTCAAAAGTGAGCTGTGTGCTCGGCGGTTGTCCATAATTAAATTGTGTGACACCGATGTAGCCGTCTGTTGAGCCGTTATTGAGCGTAATCGGCGTATCAAAAATGATATCCGTCGGCGCATCGTTCACCGCCGTCACAGTAATCGCCACGGTATCCACATCAGTCCCGCTGTTCGTGTCCGTGCTGGCGATAGTCAGCGTATCACTACCCGTAAAGTTGAGCGTCCCTTGATAAGTCAGCGTCGCCAACGCTGCATTGATCTGCGCCTGGCTGCCGCTCAAGGTCAGAGTCCCGCTCCCGTTCGTCCCCGCACTAATCGTTGCGCCGCCACTCAAGCTCACGGTCAACGTCCCGTTCGTCACTGTCAGCTGCGTCGAACTCAGATTCCCGTCCACATCGTTCACGTTCAACCCAGTGATCGCAATCGGCGTATCCTCTGCTATGGTCTGCGCCCCCGGCACGGTATTCACTGGCGCATCATTGACGGTCGTGACATCAAAGGTCAGCGCATTCGGCGCGAGGTCATAAAGAGTGCCACTGTCTCGGACCGAGAAGGTGAAGCTGGCATAGCCGGTTCCATTGGCATCCGCTGCCGGAGTAAAGACAAGACTACCAGCGTTAATGTCAGCCACACTCACGACCTGACCTGCAGTCACCGCAACCCCCGAGAGAGTCAGACTGCCTGCACCGGGCAGCGTATCAATCCGCACCGCACTCAGACTATCCCCCGCATCCACATCGCTGAAGCCGAAGTTGGCAGTAGTCAAGGTGTGCGACGTGTCTTCGTTGAGCGTGACGGTGGCATCGGCCCCAGTTGGGGCTTCATTGACGTTCGTCAGGTTGATGGTGAAGGTCTCGTCGTACGTCAGGCCGCCGGCATCCGTCACCCGCACGGTCACGCTGTGACTGGTCGCGCTCTCGTAGTTCAACAGGCTCCCATCCGCCACGGTGATCTGGCCCATGCTGCTGTTGATCGCAAAGCGGCCTCCCGCACTATCGGTGAAACTATAGGTCTTCGTATCGCCGCTGTCCGGATCCGTCCCGCTGATCGTTCCCACGACCGTCCCGTTCGCCGCGTTCTCCGCTACAGTGTTCGCCGAGAGATTCAGATCGGTTGGAGTCTCATTCACATCCGTCAGATTGATCGTGAACGTCTCGTCATAGGTGAGACCACCGCTATCGGTCACTCTGACGGTGACGCTGTGGCTCGCGGTACTCTCATAGTCGAATAGGCTGCCGTTCGCCACCGTGATCTGACCCGTGGTGTTGTTAATGGCAAACCGGCCCCCCGCACTGTCGGTGAAGCTATAGGCCTTCGTATCGCCACTATCGGGGTCTGTCCCGGTTACGGTGCCGATAATGGTCCCGTTCGCCGCGTTCTCCGCCACCGTATTGGCCGACAAGCTGAGATCCGTCGGTGTGTCGTTCACGGCATTGACGGTCACAGTGACGGTCGCGGTCTCGGTCACGCCCCCGCTCGTGATGGTGTAGGTAAAGCTGTCGGTCCCGTTGAAGTTCGCGTTGGGGGTATAGGTCACGGTTCCGTTCGCCAGGAACGTCACGCTCCCGTTCGCCCCCTGGGTGACACTCGTGAGGGTGGGCGTCCCCTCAAAGCTATCCGCCGTGGCGCCGTTCGTCCCCGTCAGCACGTTCGCACTGATCGCGGTATCTTCGGTCGTCGTCACACTGTCATTGGTAATATCGACAACGGGGTTCACCGTCAGCGTGATCACTTGCACCGTAGTATTGCCCGCGTCGTCAGTAATGGTGACGGTGAAGCTATCGCTGCCGTGGAAATCCGCCGTCGGCGTATAGCTCCACAGCCCCGTCGCCGGATCGATGCTTGCCGTCCCGTTCGTGGCGTTGGCACTGACCGTGAACACCGTGCCATCGGTGAGCCCGTCCGCATCGGTCGCGGTCAAGGTGTTGGTGATCGTCGTATCCTCGGTGCCGCTCCCGCTCGTGCCCCCCGTTACCACCGTGGGATCGTTCACCGCCGTGACGGTTACATTGACGGTCGCCGTCTCCGTGACCCCGCCGCTCGTGATGGTGTAGGTAAAGCTGTCGGTCCCATTGAAGTTCGCGTTGGGCGTATAGGTCACGGTTCCGTTCGCCAGGAACGTCACGCTCCCGTTCGCTCCTTGCGTGACACTGGTGAGGACCGGCGTCCCTTCGAAGCTGTCCGCCGTCGCCCCGTTCGTGCCCGTCAGCACGTTCGCACTGATCACCGTATCCTCATTCGTCGTCAGGGTATCGTCGGTAATATCTGCCACGGCCGTCACGGTGACACTGATGACTTGGGTCGTGGTATTACCCGCGTCATCGGTGATGGTCACGGTGAAGCTGTCGCTGCCATTGAAGTCCGCCGTCGGCGTATAGCTCCACAAGCCCGTCGCCGGATCGATGCTCGCCGTCCCGTTCGTCGCGTTGGCACTGACGGTGAACACCGTGCCGTCGGTGAGCCCCTCCGCATCGGTCGCGGTCAGGGTGCCGGTGAGGGTCGTATCCTCATTGCCCGTCCCGCTCGTGCCCCCAGTCACCACCGTCGGGTCGTTCACCGCCGTCACGGTAATCTGTTTCGACGCAGTGAGCGACGTGCCGCCATCCCCGTCCGTCAGTACTGCCTCAATTGTACGGGTTGCAGTGGACGGCGCATCACCAGCCACCCAAAAGCGAATATTCGCCATCACTTCACCGACGATGGCGGCATCCGCATTGGCATTGAAGGTCACGACAAACGGGACCGCCCCAATCCCGCCGGCCTGCGTCCCGATTAAGGTGCCGCCGTAGTAGACATTCGTCCCGCTGACGCCGATCTGTCCGGCTCCCATTCCAGTATTGAGTAGTTCGACTCGATCATCCACACTGGGGTTCACACTGATTGTGATGGTCAGCGTCCCGGTATCGAAGTCTGTGGAGTCCAGATCGCTCACATTCGGCAGGGCATCGATCATCACTGCCAACGTGCCTTCTGTGAAATTCTTGTCCCCTTCTCCAAACGTCAGGACCGGCGCATCGTTGGTCCCCTGGACATAGACCAACTTGGTCTGAGGCGTCGCCGTCCCGCCATCGCCGTCAGTGAGGCCGATCGTGAGGGTACGAGTGGCCGTGGACGGATTGTCGCTGACATTATTGAACTGGATACTGCGATAGACTTCCTGCACAGCTGAAGGCGTTGCACTGGTATTGAACGTGATCACAAGGGGGTCGGACCCGCTGGTCCCCCCACTGGCGGTCCCGATGACGGTCCCTCCATAGGTGACGTCACTGCCGGAAACTCCCACCTGTCCCGGGCCAGTGCCCCAGTTCCCCACGATCAATCGATCGTCGATGGTTCCGTTGGCAGAGATGGAGACGGTCATCACGCCGCCATCGAAATTCGTCGAATCCACATCCGTGACCGTGCCAGTCGCATCGATGACCTGTGCCAGCCCGCCTTCGACAAACGTCACATCCGGCGCAATCGGCGTGATTACCGGCGCATCATTCACCCCGCTCACCGTCACCGTGGTGTCGTGGTTGGCACTGCTGCCGCCATCGCCGTCGGTGAGCACATATCGCACAGTCCGCGCCCCAGTCGTCGGCGCCGCTGTATCCGTATTCTCATAGGTGATGTTCTGAACCAGCGCCGTCACTGCTGTCGGCGTGGCACTACCGTTCAATGTGATGACGAGATTGCTCCCGCTGCTGCCTCCGGTGAAGGTCCCGATGGTCACACCTTGGTAGGTGACGTTGCTGCCGCTCACGCCGATCTGGCCCGCGCCGGTGCCTTGATTCCTGATACTCAGCACGTCCTCAGCACTGTTGCCACCAGACGGGATGGAGACGGTCAAGGTGCCGGTGTCGAGATTGGTCGAATCCACATCGGCGACCAGCGCATTGCCGCCTTGCTCGATCACCACCGCTCCGTCGCCTTCGCTATAGCTCAGGCTATCGCCGCTCAGGTTGGTGATCGTCGGCGCGTCGTTCACTGCCGTGACGGTGATCAGGATAAATTGGCTGATTGTATTGGCCCCACCGTTCGCTGTCCCGCCCGAGTCATAGACATTGAACTGAAACGCCGTGACCCCGCTGGCGTTCGCCGTTGGCCTAAACTGCATGCCTTGGATCTCGGCCAGCGTATACGCGGACAACGTTACCAGCGTGGTGCCATCGGCCAAGTAGACATCGCCAATAGTGCCTGACGGCAGGGCCGTCACCGCGTAGGTGAGGGTCTGCCCGCTCTCATCGGCCCCGCCACCCGGACTGTAGGTCACACTGCCCAAGCCGAGAGATACGAGACCCGCGTCTTCCGACACAGTGAGGTTGCTGACCGTGCCGGCGGTGCGAATCGGCGCGTCATTGATGGGAGACACCGTAATGCTCACCGTGTCGATATCCGTGACGGCATTGCTGTCCGTGCTGGTGACCGTGAGCGTATCAGCCCCGCTGAAGTCGGCCATGCCTTGGTAAGCCAGCGTCGCCAAGGCCGAGTTGATCTGCGCCTCGGTTCCGCTCAAGGTCAGGGTCCCGCTCCCATTCGCCCCGGCGCTGATCGTGGCTCCGCCCACCAGACTCACGTTTAATGTCCCGTTCGTCACGCTCAACTGCGTACTCGCGAGGTTCCCATCCAGATCTGTGACACTGAGCCCTGTAATCGTCAGTGGCGTATCTTCCGCCACCGTCTGTGCCCCCGGCACGGTATTCACCGGCGCATCGTTCACTGCAGAAACCGTCACATCAATCGTATCTGTGGCACTGGAGAAGGCCGTCGTCCCTCCATTACTTGCCGTAGTGACCTTTGTGCCCGCCGTCCCGCTCGTCTGATCCCAGGCGCGGAGGGTCAAGGCGCCGCTGCTCGTGCCGTTGTAGTCCGCGCTCGGCTCAAAGTAGAGTCGCGTACTCCCGTTATCGGCCAGCAAGAGCGCCGAGGTGTTGCTCACCGTCCCCACCGCCGTCCACGTCGTCCCCCCGTTGGTCGTGTAGTACCAGGTCCCGTTCGTTTCATTCGTCCCCGTGATGGCGATGCCCTTCACGGCACTCGCATCCACGTCCGTGATGCCACCCGTAAACGCACTGAGCAAGGAGCCCACCGCCCCACTGGGGGCGCCCGCATCTTCAGCCACGGTCAAGGTCAAGGCGGTGTCCGCCAACACCGGGGCGTCATTGACGGCCGTCACGGTGACGGTCGCATCGTGATTGAGGCTCGTGCCACCGTCGCCGTCGGTCAGCACGTACCGGACAGTTCTGGTCCCGGTGGTGGGTGCGTCGGTATCCGTGTTCTGATAGGTGATCAGGTTGACTAACGTACTGAGTCGCGCTGGAGTGGCATTGCTGTTGAAGGTAATGACGAGAGCCGCACCACCTGACCCGCCCGTGAATGTCCCGATGGTCACTCCGCCATAGGTGATGTTGCTGCCAGATACTCCGATCTGGCCTGCGGCGCTCCCCTGATTGAAGACCGCAAGCACGTCCTCCGTACTGTCGCTGCCTGAGACAAAGGACACCGTGAGGGTGCCGCCGGCGAAGTCGGTGGAATCAACATCCGCGACTGCCGCGTCGAGTCCCTGTTCGATCCACTGCACGCCAGCCCCTTCAGCATAGGCCAGACTGTCCCCAGCCAGGCCCGTGATGGCCGGCGCATCGTTGACCGCCGTGACCGTCACATCCACGGTGTCCGTCGCGCTGGAGAACGCGGTCGTCCCGCCGTTGCTCGCCGTCGTCACCTTCGTGCCGGCGCTCCCGCTGGTTTGATCCCACGCTCTGAGCGTCAGTGCAGCACTGCTCGTCCCGTTGTAATCCGCACTCGGGGCAAAGTAGAGCCGCGTGCTCCCGTTATCGGCGAGGAGCAAGGCCGACGTGTTGCTCACCGATCCGATGGCCGTCCACGTCGTGCCCCCGTTCGTCGTGTAGTACCAGGTCCCGTTGGTCTCGCTCGTCCCCGTGATCGCCAGCCCCTTCACCGCACTCGCATCCACATCCGTAATCCCGCCCGTGAACGCACTGAGCAGCGAGCCCACCGCCCCAGAGGGCGCACCCGCATCTTCGGCCACCGTCAGCGTCAGGGCCGTATCCGCCAGCACGGGAGCATCGTTGACGGCGGAGACCGTGACATCAATGGTATCCGTCGCACTGCTAAACGCCGTTGTCCCGCCGTTGCTTGCCGTCGTCACCTTCGTGCCCGCCGTTCCACTGGTCTGATCCCAGGCACGGAGGGTCAAGGCGGCACTACTGGTTCCGTTATAATTCGCGCCAGGAGAGAAGTAGAGCCTGGTACTCGCATTGTCCGCCAGTAACAAGGCCGACGTGTTGCTCACGCTCCCCACCGCCGTCCATGTACTTCCGCCGTTCGTCGTGTAGTACCAGGTCCCGTTCGTTTCGTCTGTTCCCGTGATGGCGATGCCTTTTGATGCACCGCTATCCACATCGGTGATCCCACCCGTAAACGTGCTGAGCAGACTCCCCACCGCCCCACTCGGCGCCCCCGCATCTTCGGCCACCGTCAAGCTCAATGCCGTATCCGCCAACACTGGCGCATCGTTGACGCCGCTGACGTTCACGGTCACGTCGTAGTTGGCGCTGGTGCCACCGTCGCCATCAGTTAAGGAGAACCGAACGGTCAACGCCCCCGCTATAGGTGCATCTACATTGATGTCTTCATAGGTAATATTTTTGACGAGCTCCGTCACTGCAGTTGGCGTCGCATGGTTGTTGAACGTGACGACGAGATTATTCCCTCCTGCCCCTCCAGTATAAGTGCCAATCACCACTCCACCATAGGTGACGTTGCTCCCACTGACTCCGATCTGACCAGCTCCAGTGCCCTGATTGTGGATGCTGAGTACGTCTTCTGTCGGCACATTGCCTGATGGAATGCTTATGGTTAATGTACCCGTATCGAAGTTGGCGCTATCAGAATCAGCGACCAACGCATTTGCTCCCTGATCGATCACCACCGCCCCGTCACCTTCGCTATAGCTCAAACTATCGCCGCTGAGGTTACTAATGGTTGGAGCTACGTTCGCAGCCCCGACATTGATCGTGACCGTGTCCGCATGCTTCGTCGTGCCATCCGACACCACCACGATAAATTGCAGCGTGGTGGCGGAGCTTGGAGCTGTAAACGTGGGTGACGCAGCCGTCGAGCTGCTGAGGGTGACCTTTGTTCCCTCGATCTGCGTCCACTGATAGGTGAGGGTGTTACCGTCCTGGTCCGAACTGCCAGCAGCGGTCAATGTGACGGTTGAACTGGTCGAGACAGATTGGTCTGGTCCTGCCTCTGCCACAGGGCCATGGTTGCCGACCGTTGCGGCCGTGATCACGGTCTCAACATTGGTATGGTTGATCGTGAAAACGTTGCCACCACCTCGGTCAACCGTAATCACTCCTCCACTATTGGTAATGGTGGCCGTCGAAAACTCGCTGAGGTCAATAATATCCGTTGCGCCGCCGCCATTGACCGTATAGACATCCCCGGA
>CXWK01003438.1_pt1 | contig 12489 bp, 12 predicted proteins | sample 590851 | NCBI WGS metagenome assembly CXWK01 (sample SAMEA3498364, study PRJEB10139) | wastewater metagenome | biome: wastewater treatment plant; material: activated sludge | place: Denmark | collected 2014-08-01
GTTTTCGGTCTTCGACCAGCTGACCGGGAGATTCGGATTCTCCGAGACCGGATTCGAGTTCGGTCCCCGGAAGCGCGGCCAGTTTCCAGGCGTCGTTGTTGCCTGCGCGGTCGGCCGCGCGGTTGATTGCACCGCGGGCGGTGCGGTTGCCTGCGCGAGTATCGGGCCGACGAGCGGGACCGCGCCGAGCGCCGCGACTGTGAGCAAGACCTTGGTGCGATGTCGCATGTGATGAATCATAGCCGCGACCGGCCGCGCCTTCGCGTCTACTTGTCGAGGTATTCCTTGCGGGCGCGCACAAGGTAGCCGGGTTCATGCGGATCTGGATGCTGTGCCACTTCCCGTCTTTTGTCGGGCGGCACGAATAGTAGGCGTTGCCCGGCGACCATGGCATGGAGGCGACGCCTCGGGAGGCAGTGCGTCGTTTTTAAGGCGTTGCAATGGCGTTCTTTGTCCGTTGGTATTCACGGGTGGCTAACCTATTCAGACTCTGATAGTTAGCCGGAGCCTCGCCTTTCGTCCTTCTGCCGCTGTTTGCCAGCATTGGCAGCGTAGTGCAGGCGAGGGACATCGTCGAGTCGCTCGTCAGAACGCGTCCGAAGTCCTCCCCCTAACCGGTCGTGGCGAACCGGCTGGAGGGATCCACTGGCGGAAGTTGATCGAGAAAGGGATTTCCGCGTCCGTCTCTGTAGGCACAAGGCCGGTTCTATATGATGTGGCAGCCGCCCAGCCACACCGACAACAGAGAGGATGTCTCGTCCATGAATCGCTGTTTTCTTCCGTTCGTTATTTTGTGCGCGCTGGTGCCGTCGCCGACGGCGGCCCAGATGATCGTCGACACAACGGGCCGGGTGTTGACCCCATTTGTGCGCTCCGGTCGATCCACCACCGCGTCGATCGTGATGCTGGGCGCAGGTGCGGGTGCCGATAAGAAATACTCCGCTCAGTGCCGTTCACTTTCGTCGTTCGACAACGCGGCGCAGCCACTCAACACCGATACGGCCGCGCCGGCATCAATGCGGGGCCAGGACTTGGTGTTCACGATCGGCCACACCGGCAGAGACCCGTTCCTGTTTTGCTCCGTTCTGCGCCTCGATAACGATCCTCTGACCATCCTTGAGTTCGAGAAAATCAATAAAGACATCGCAGCGAATGTCCTCGAGGTAACGCGTCTGCTCAAGGAGGTGGAGAAGACCACTGAAGGCGCCGCATGGAAGTCGGCTACGAACGTCAGAGCAGCTCTACAGCAGAGCCTGGCCACCAGCCTTGCCAAACGCCGCGGCGACGCAAAGAGCGCTGCGGATGCAAACGAGAAGCGCATCAAGGCGTTTCAAGCCGACATCGGCGCGTTCCAGCAGCAAGAAACCGAGAGTGCCGTTACTGAGATCAAGCGGCTGCAAGAAGAAATAAGGAAACTGCGCGAGGCCGACGCGGCAAACGCGGCCGAAATCAAGAACGAAGAGAACACAAATAAAGAAAAAATCGACGCCGCCAGGGTGGCAGAAGACGCCGCACTGAAGGCAGCCGAAGGCTCCGCTCCCGGACAACTCTGGGCGGCGGCGAAGGCGGAGGGCGTTAAGTTGAACGACACCTTCAACCAGAAAGGGAAACGCGCTCTGACCGTGCTGACGTACTCCCATCTGTTTGTCGGCGCCGATGAACGTCCGGTCTTCTATCGCCTTCTGTCCGGGCGAAGTGAGGTCGCGGCGGCGGCGCTCGAGCGCGCGGCCGCGTATCCGGTCTTCACGACGTCCTCGCGGATCTACGCCGTGATTCTCAATCGCCGGTTGTCTGAACTGCCCGAGCCATTCCGCCTCACGTTCACGCAGACGGCCGGAACGCCGCCGGATCTGGCGCCTGTTCGCCCCACAACGGCCGCCAGTGCTCAATCTGGAATGTCTTCTGAGTACACGGGACTCGAATCCGCGTACGGCGACTTCGTCATGAGCTTCGGGGCGCCCTTCAAAGCACATACGGTTCTCAAAGCGACGATCTCGACGGTCATGAGCCAGACGACCGAGAACAAGTCGACGACCACGATCAAGGAGGACAAGACGGCGGTTGAATCGGTAAGGACGATCTCGGTGCAAAAGGCCGAATTGCTCAAGGACGAGGAATACCCCCAAGTCCGGCCGCTCTATCACTTCAATTTCACGACGGGCGTCGTAATCAGCAAGCTTCGCGACACGACATACGCGCGCAGGCAGACTGCAATCGACGACCCGGCAACGAAAGACGTCAACGAAGCACGCTACCTCGATCAGGACATCGTCGGCGAACACCCGGTCAAGCCGATGTTTGCTGTCTCTGTGTACTTCACGCCAATCGACGTCCAAAGCCGTAAAACCATCATCGAGCGCCTCCGTCCGGCAGTCGTGCTCGGCTTCGCGTTCGAGAAACCGCAGGACAACATTTATCTTGGGCTGTCAATCGAGCCGCTCGAGAGCCTGCAGCTGATCGGCGGCGTCCACATCGGGAAGATCGCGAAGGCCCGCGAACCGCGCGACTTCGACGACCCAACGAGCAGTACGGTACGAGCAACCGATCAACGCTTCGGGAAGGCGGTGTTCGTCGGCCTTTCATTCAACGTCAGCTTCATCAAGTCGATTTTCAAATTGCCATGATGCGCCGGATGTCTCCGAAAACGGCCGCGCGGCTTCGCAAAGCCAAGACGGCGCTCGCCATTAAGTTGGCCGCGAATCCTGGCGTCGTGGCCATAGGTATTGGCTATCGCCAGCGTCAAGGCCGCATCGTTCAACGCGGATGTCTGCGCGTGCACGTTCGCGCGAAACTGCCGCTCGAGGCCGTACCTAGGCGGCTTCGAATTCCGAGCGTCTTTCGGGGCGTGCCGGTCGACGTGGTCGAGAGCACCTTCTCCTCAAGCGCCGGAAATCCGGCCGCTCGCCACGATCCGCTCATCGGCGGTGTCGTCGTTTCGGGCGCACGGGTGCACACGGCGACGGGTGAGGTGGGTACGGCGGGCTGCGTCATCGATGGCTTGCTTCTCAGCTGTTGGCATGTGCTCTACGGCCCGACCGGGCGGAACGGCGACAACGTGTCACAGCCAACCCCATTAGCCGGCGTCAACACGATCGGCGCCAACCTGGCGGGTGTCATTTCCAACCGCGTCGACTGCGCGGTCGCCCAGCTGAACGGCAGCCGCGGTGAGCGTCCCGAGATCCTTGATCTGCCGAACGCGACCCTGATACCAACGCCAGCGGTTGTCGGCACACTCGTGCGTAAGAGCGGCGCAACCGGCGTCGGTCTGGGTGTCATCCTTTCGACTGACCTCGATCCGCCCGTGCTCATCGCCGGGCAACTCCGGCACTTCGTGGACCAGATCGAAATCGTCCCGCGCCCAAACTTGGCCGCCAAGTTCAAAACCGGCAAGACAGATTCCGGCGCTCTGTGGATCTCCGATGACGACGACGGCGTGGTCGGGCTGCATTTCGCCGGGAGCCCGGGGATCGCATTGGTCAATCCAATCGACGCCGTCGTAGTCGCGCTCGCCGACGCCGGCGTCTTCATCGGCCTGTAGCCGGGACGCGGAGATTTCCGCCAGGCAAGGCAAGCCGAACGCAAGCCACTCAGGCAGGATTTGAACCCCAATAGAAGAACAGCTACTTCTGGGCTGAGGCGGCAATACTGGCGGGGCCGACGGTCCCGGCGGCAAAGACAAACGCAGCAGCCAGCATTCGCTTTCGCATAATCAGCGCTCCGTCCCTGGGCACTGACTACTAGACGCCACTGCCGGACAAATCCTTCGGGGGCCGGCGGCTTCTGGCTACCGGATTCTCTGCAGTTCCACTTCCGACAGGATGAAGCCGAAGCCTGGCCAACCGCCGCTCGCCTGCACGGCGCGTTCGAACGCAGCGCGTGCCTGAGCCTTGTCGCCCTTGATGAGGTGCCAGTTGCCGAGGCCGAAGGCGAGCGTCGCGATCTGCACCTCATCGGTGTCGGCGGATGTAATCACGGCGTCCGGCCCAATCTCGCCGCGATACAGCTTCAGGCGACGGGTGTAGGCGTTGTCGATGGGTGGGAGTCGTGACTCAGGCTTGCGGTCGAGCATCGCTTTCGCGTCCGCAGCACGACCGGCGCGACTGAGCGACATCCACAACCAGTCGGTGGAGCCGGCCAGTTCCCCCGGATCCGGCGCGATGGGTTGCGCGCGTTCGAACGATGCAGCGGCCGCGGCGAAGTCGCCACGCGCGAATTGCACGATGCCCAGGTGATACCAGATGCCGTAGATCGAGGCATCGATGCCTCCGCCACGAGTGAGGTCGGCATACGCGCGATCAAAATCGCGGATGGACAGATACCGATGCCCGCGCCACCGCAGCAGCAGCGCGTTGTTGGGTTCGATCTCGAGACCTCGCGTGAACGTGGCGATCGCTTCGCGGAACTGCCGGGCGCCCGACTGCGCCACGCCAAGGTCGATGATTCGCGCCACGCTGCGTGGGTCGGCCGCCAGCGCCGCGCGCGCACTGATGACGGCCTCCGTCTCCGGCAACGAGCGATATGCCACGCCGGTGGGCGACGTGTACTGCACCGATGTCGCGGCGGTCTGGTGCGCAATGATGGTGGGGCCGAACGTGACCGCGGCCCCGAGGAGAAGGACGAGGAGGAGGGAGCGGGTAGCCCGGGTCATGGTGGGGCGATTCTAGCGCCGTTCGGACATGCGCGTAGTATGTCGGTAACGGTGCAAACGTAGGGCGTGGCTTCAGCCGCGCCAGTTGGAAAGGAAGTCATATGGCCAGGCTCGTGTTCGGAATGAATGTGTCACTGGACGGCTATATTGACCATACGGCGTTTGCGCCCGGCCCCACGCTCTTCCGCTACTTCATCGAGCAGGCTCAGGGGCTGGCGGGCAGCGTGTACGGTCGCCGGATGTATGAGGTCATGCGTTACTGGGACGACGATCAGCCTGAATGGGGTGTAGAAGAACAGGCTTTCGCGGCGGCGTGGCGGAACCTGCCGAAATGGGTCGTCTCTCGCACCTTGAAGTCGGTCGGCCCCAACGCCAGGCTTGTTGAGGGTGATCTTGAGGGCGCGATCCGCGAGCTGAAGGCCGGGCGCGACGGGGAGATCGAAGTTGCCGGCCCGGACTTGGCGAAAAGCCTGACCGAGCTTGGCCTGATCGATGAGTATCGAATCTACCTGCACCCCGTCGTGCTTGGTCACGGCAAGCCATACTTCGCCGGGCCCCGGCCACCGCTCCGCCTTGTGACTAGCGATCGGATTGGCGAGGATGTGCTTCGATTGACCTACGTGCCTGCTTGAGGAGCCTCGGCGTCGATGTCGATTGAGCCTCGCGCGCCCCTAGGTCGTCTTGCGGTATCGGCCATCAGTCTTGAGATCTTTCTTGCCGTCGGTGCGATTGGTGGCGGCGTCGCGCTCATGCTCGGGCCGCGAGGCGAGATCCTCCCGTTGCCGGTCTCGGCTCTGGCTGGAACGCCGTTCAGCACCTACCTCGTGCCCGGGCTGATCCTCTTCACGGTACTTGGAGTGGGCCCCCTTTGCGCCGCTGCACTGGCGTGGCGCCGACATCCGATGGCCCCATGGCTCGCACTTGGCGTTGGACTGGCCCTTGTCATCTGAATCGCTGTGCAGATTGCCTTGATCGGCTACAGCAGCGACCCCCCACTTCAGGCGGTCTACCTCGCGCTCGGATTTCTCATGGCGGTTGTCGGCATTGGCTGGCTGCGCCAGGTGGGTTGGATCACCGGGCAGTAGTCGACGCCCGAATCCGGCCTAAAGGGTCCGTTGGTCCGCCGCTAGACCCCGCGCAGGAGGAGCGCCGGATCCACACGAAGTGCCCTGCGTGCCGGCAGCAGAGTTCCAAAGACCATCATGAGCACGAGGACGGCAGGTGCAGCCGCCCAGATCACCAGCTCTGGTCCTCGCGAACCATCAGGCAGTGGTTCGAACAACGGCAGCGCGAGAGCGCACAACACGAGTCCGGCGGTGGCACCCGTCACGGCGAGCCGGGCGCCGTACATCATCACGCCTCCTACAATGCGCCAGCTCGGCGCACCGAGCGCCATCCGCAGCGCGATCTCCGGAGTCCGTCGCGCCACAGCATCCGACGTCACGCCGGTCACTCCAATCAACGACAGAAGGACCGCCAGGCCAGCGAACGCCCGCACAATGCCCGTCACCAGTCGGTCGGCGGCGGACGACGTCATGGCCAGATGGTCCTGCAGGGTCGTAACTGCCGTGATGTAGTCGTCGCCTTCAACGGTGGCCAGACTCGACGCGACAATCGCCGGCAGATCGACCGGTGGCGCGACCGCTGGTGGGGCAATGACCAGGGCGAGTGTCGGATGAAATTGTTGCCGGTAGGCCAGATAGATCATGGGCCGCGCCCGTGGCTGCAGGGTGCGAACCGGCATTTCGCGAACCACGCCGATGATCTCGGTGGACCGTCCGTCCGGATCGAACACGCTCATGCCCAGCACTGGCCGCCCGCCGGCACCGAGTAGCGGCACCGCGGCTTCGTTCACAAGGGCGACGCCGCGCGACCGCGCTGTGTCCGTTGTTTTAATGGTCCTCCCGATCGTCAAGACCAGTCCGATCAAATCCAAGTTCGCGCCGCCGATCATGTTCGTGCCCAACTCCACTGCGGCGGTGTCGGCGTGCTCAGCTGAGAGCCGATAGGGCACCGTGGCTGCGAGGCCTGCGGGTAACACGTGCGTCAACTCAACCCGGGTTTCAGGAAGGTCTTTGCGCAGCGCCGCCAGGAACGGGTCGGCCCCTGGGATGCGCCGGAGTCGCGCCACCACCGCGTCCCCGGTGCGAACGGCGTGATCGGTGCGCAAGGCGTTGTCCAGGCGCTTAACGACCGCGCCCGTCGAAATGAGCAGCACGGCACACAAGGTGAGCTGAATCACCACCAACCCTGACCGCCAGCTGCCGAATGTATTCGCCAGACCCGGTCCAGTTCCGCGACTATCAGGCGCTGGACGACGACGTGATGTCCACGCAAGCGGAGCCAGCGCTCCGCCGAAGATGACGAGGGTGCCGACGACGGTGGCGATCACGAGGCCGTTCCAATTCACCATGAACGGCAGCGCTTCCACATCGCCCGCGTAGAACGCTGCAGGTACGCTCTGAACCGTCCAGAACGCCACAAGCAGTCCGAAGGTGATCGCGGCTGCACCAACGAGCGCGCCTTCCGCGACCAGGGGCCGGAACAGTTCGCGCCCCTGGGCACCGAGGGCAACCCGCACCGCTGTTTCGTGAACCCTCGCCGCGCCTCGTGACAACAGCAACCCAATCACGCTGGCGGCAGCGATGACGAACACGAAGGTCGAGACGGCTGTCAGCAACACGCGGATGGTGGTCACCCTGCCCCGCCACCCATCGTCTGCCACACCAGGCATCACGGCCGCCGGGTCCACGAGGTTTCCGATGTATCCGAACATGACGGCGTTGGCGCCGATACCAATCGCGGCTGAGATCACAAGCGCCGCAGCAAAACCCGGCGTACGCGAAAACGCGCGCAGTGAATATCGCAGGTCCTCCCTGAGCGCCACGAGCGTGGCCAGTGCGGTAACCGTGCCAGGGTTGAACACGACTTGCGCACTCGTTTTGACGGTGCTCGGCCCGTCGGTGCCCATTTCCGAGACTCGGAGTCCCGGTTTCGGTTGTCAGGCCTCTGGCTGCCTCGGCCCGGCGGGGGTGGGCATCTGTCGCGCCAGGTCGCCGAAATGCCGTGTCGCGAACGCCCTGCCGGAGCCGGACTTCAGGTACTTTTCGAACCTCGCTGCAACGACCTCTGTTTGAAACTCGATCGCCACGAGCAATGCCCAAGGGCGGTCACGCACCGTGTGTCCACTCGGCCCAGTGTTGTGCCAGTCCAGGCGCCGAGGCACGTCGCTAGTAACTCCGACGTAGTGCTTGTCGAGATTCCTCTCGCTTCGAACGATGTAGACGAATCGTCTGGGTGCGGTCATGCCAGGGCTGAACGCACGGACCGTGCCGAACTGGGCGGCCTGCGAATCGGCCGAGAGTGTGGCCGGAGTGGCAAGAACTGCCAGACTCACTGCCTGGGTTATTGCGGGAATTGACAGGTCCCTGACCCTCGATGGTCGCCCGCCTTCGCTCGCTCTGCGAGCTACGGCGAGGCATCCGCCCAGCGCGCGTCGACACTACTGGAGCTTCGGACGCAGTCTCGCCGAAGCGCGTTAGGGAGTGGGCCGCGCGAAGGCGGATGGCTCCTCGGGCTGGATTCGAACCAGCAACCCTCCGGTTAACAGCCGGATGCTCTGCCGTTGAGCTACCGAGGAACGAGAACCCCAATCTTAGAACGCGGCGTGTCAGGGGAGCAAGCCCAAGAGCCGCCACGGTCTACCCTTAAGTGCCGCGGCCTTGAAGACCAGGCCGCGCTGACCCTGGACTCTGGACGCTGGACCCCGGACGAGAAAGAGCCGCGGCCTTGAGGAACAGGCCGCGCTACGAAGGCGCGACTCCGGGACCCGCCTTCGCGCTCCGCGCTACGGCGAGGCAAGCCCCGGGACCCCAGGTCCCCGACGCCGCCGTCGGCGGCTACTTGACGACGACGTCCAGCGTCACCGTCATCGACCCGCGGTACGCGTTCGACACCGGGCACTTGGACTCGGCTTCGTGCGCCACGGCGGTGAGCGCCGCGGCGTCCAGGCCGGTCACGCCCTCGGCCACCAGCGAGAGCGCCGAGGTCGTGATCTTGATCCCGGCATCACCCTTGTCCGCCGTCACCTTGCAGGTGATCTGCGTCTTGGCAATCGCCCCGCCCTTGCGGCCGACGGCGCCGTTAAGCGCCATCGCGAAACACGCCGCGTGCGCGGCAGCCATCAACTCCTCAGGACTCGTCATCCCCTCGGGCTCGCCAATGCGGCGCGGAAATGTGACCGGCAGCGAAAACGCGCCCGACCCGGCCGCAACGGCGCCAGACCCTTCCATGACGGACCCGGTCCAATTGATGGTGCAGTGACGTGAAAACTCCATGCGCTCTCCCCTATTGTTGCCGGCGACCTCCGCCGGACTTCTTTGACTTGCCGCCCCGCGTGGTCGTGGTCATCTGCACCACCGCACCGGCCATCGCCAGCACCACCCACGCACCAGTAACCCACCAGTTCCCCGGCAACGGGCCGGTCCCGTACACCACCCAGATATTCTCGGGCGTCACCGAAATCCCGTTGAACCGATCTCCCGCCAACGCCAGTGCGCCGACGATGAGCGTCCACGACCCGGCCAGTGCCGTGCCGAACACCACCACCTGACGCGCGATCGACAACGCCCCCAACGCGCCCAGCACCGCCATCACCACCAGCAGCGCCGTCGGCGGCTCGCCACCAATCGCCCGCCACACCAGGTGCAGCACCAGCGACGCGAGTCCGGCGCCTACAAGGCCCACGCCGACGAAGTACGCCGCAATCATCAGACCCGCGCCCAGGAGCCCGCCCACACCCGCGGCCAGCACCAGCGCCCACACATTCGCGGTGCCCATCACCGACGACGTGATCATGGCGCCGAGGATGAAGCCGTACACACCCAGCACAATGCGGAACAACCGATAGCCCGCAAAACACGCCACTGCCCCGCTGATGGCAAGGATCGCCGCCACAGGCATGGCGTAGGCGGCGGGAATCATCTACCGATTATAGACACGTATGGGATGATTCAAACCGTGTCGTCTCGTCGCCCATCCCTGACGGGAACACTCCTCGCCATCGTCGGTCTGGCCCTGCTGGTGTGGCAGGTCCGGCTGGTGGGACTGGACCACATCGGTGACGGGTTTAAGGCGGTGGGCTGGCGGGGCTTCCTGGCCATCCTCGGATTGTCGCTGTTTCGCTTCGCGGCACGCTCGATGGCGTGGATCACGCTGATCGGCCGACCGGTACCACTTTCAAGTGCCACGGCCGCCACGATCAGCGGCGACGCACTCGGCAATCTCTCATTCCTGTCGCTGCTGGTCTCCGAGCCCGCCAAAGCGTTCTACGTGACGCGGCATGCGCCGGCCGCAGAAGCATTCGCGGCACTGACCGCAGAGAATTTTTTCTACAGCGTGTCGGTGGCGTCGGTCATTCTGGGCGGAACGATCACGCTGCTCGCCACGTTTGTGGTGCCCGACTCGCTGCGCGTGGCCCTCTGGTTCTCGCTGGCCGTGATGGCCGGCGTACTCGCGGCCGCCGTGTGGCTCGCGCGCTCGCGCCCGGCGCTGGCTGCCGTAGCAAGGTCTGCATCAACGGCGCTGGCGCGCAGGTTCCTGTCGCGTGCACCCGGGCCGCGCGTGGCCGGTTGGCTTGACCAGTTGGAGCGCGTCGAAACGCGCACGTACAGCGCGCTCTCTGCCAGTCCCTGGCGCCTGGGCGTGGTCATCGCGTGTGAGGCGGCGTTCCACCTGGCGAGCATCGCCGAAGCGTGGCTGACTCTGTGGTTCTTGAGCCGAGCGGGCGGCCTCGGCACGGGCTCTGCCACGCTGCTCAACGCGTTCCTGCTCGATACCGTGAATCGCTTCATCAACGTCGCGTTCCGCGCCGTGCCCCTGCGCGTGGGCGTGGACGAGGTCACAACGTCGGGCTTTACCGAGATGCTGGGCCTGGGTTCGGCCGCTGGACTGACCCTGGCCCTGGTCAGAAAAGCCCGCATGCTGGTGTGGGCGGGGGTTGGACTGGGGTTACTCGGACGCCGGGCGATCAGGCGTATCCTCTAGCCATGGCCACAATCCTGGTGGTAGACGACGAGCCCTCGATTCGGCAGTTGATCGCCCGTATCCTGGAACGCCAGGGACACCGGGTGATCATCTGTGGGGATGCGGTGGCGGCGCTGGCCGTGGAAGACGCGATCGACCTGCTGATCGTGGACTACGTGCTGCCCAACGTCAACGGCCGCGAGTTGACGGAGAAGTTCCGCGAGCGCCAGCCCACGCTTCCCGTCATCCTGATGTCTGGCTACCTGCCCAGCCCCGACCTGGCGCCGCCGCCCCCGTCCGCGTTCATGCAGAAACCGATGCGGACGACGATGGTGGTGGAGACGGTCAATAAGATGTTGGCGGGGTAGATCGGCGGCCTTGAGACCCAGGCCGCCCTACGAGGATAAGAAAACGACCTCTGAGGTAGTTTTTTCTCAGCACCCACAAAAAACTACCTCAGAGGTCGTTTTCAGGGCGCTCTACATATCCCTGCGGCCTTCCATGGCCTTGGACATGGTGAACTCGTCGGTGTAGTCCAGGTCTGAGCCCACGGGCACGCCCATCGCGATGCGGCTGACGCGCACGCCCAGGGGCTTGAGGAGTTTCGCCAGGTACAGCGCCGTCGCTTCGCCTTCAACCGTGGGGTTGGTGGCGAGGATGACTTCCTCCACGCTGCCGTCGGCCACACGGCTGAGCAGGCCCTTGATCTTCAGGTCGTCAGGCCCGATGCCCTGCAGCGGCGCGATGGTGCCCATCAGCACGTGGTACTTGCCGCGGAATCCGCGCGTGCGCTCCACCGCCCACACATTCTCTGGCTGCTCCACCACACACATCGTGCGGCCCTCGCGCGCAGGGTCTGTGCAGTAGTGACACGGGTCCACATCCGTGATGTTGCTGCAGATGGAACAGTAGGTGACGCGATTCTTGACCGAAAGCATGGCAGCGCACAGCGCGTCCACGTCTTCCCGCGTGGTTTTGAGCAGATGGTAGGCCAGACGCTGGGCGCTTTTCGCCCCGATACCCGGCAGGCGCTGCAGCGCGGTCACGAGTTCGCCCAGCGGATCGTGGTGCATCAATTGAGACCAGGCAGTCGCATGCCGCCCGTTAGGTTCTGGAGCTGACCCTGCATCTGATTGGCCAGCGCCTCGTCCACTTTCCGATGCGCATCGTTCGTGGCCGCCACAATCAAATCCTGCAGCATCTCCACATCGTCTTTCGAGACCACTTCGGGGTCGAGCCGCAGTGACAAGAGCTGCTTGGTGCCGCTGACGGTGACCGTGACCATGCCGCCACCCGCAGTGGCTTCCACGCGCATCTCGGCCATCTGCTTCTGCAGGCGCTCCTGCATCTGCTGCGCCTGTTTCATCATGTCTTGAATGTTCACTGGGTCTCCTCTACGTCTTCGATCTCGCCGCCGAACACGTCGAGCACGTTCTGCACGGCGGGTTCAGCCTTCGCGCGCGCGCGCAGGTCGGCCTGTTTAGCGGGATCCACGGCCGCGGCCGTCGGCGCCTTCGCCGTGGGCACGACTGCCGACCCTTCCGCTTCCTTGACCGCCACAGTCATCTTCCGCCCTGTCAGGTTATGCGCGAGGTTCTCAATCCATGCACGCTTGGCCTCAAGTTGCCCGCGCAGATTCTTGTGCGCCGGCGCAAAACTGAACGTGATGCGGTCGCCCTCCACCTCCACCGTCTGCACCTGCGCGATGACCATGCCGAAGAACGACTTGTTCGCTTCGCGGATCGACGCGAGGAGATTCGACTTAATCGACTGAGGAACTGACGGAACTGACGGAACTGGCTGAACTGGCTGAACTG
>CXWK01019991.1_pt1 | contig 12488 bp, 11 predicted proteins | sample 590851 | NCBI WGS metagenome assembly CXWK01 (sample SAMEA3498364, study PRJEB10139) | wastewater metagenome | biome: wastewater treatment plant; material: activated sludge | place: Denmark | collected 2014-08-01
CTGCGGGCTTCAGGTACTCGAACATGGCTTTCTCCTTGAGGGTTTACTTGTGACCGGACGATCCGCCGAGGCGGCCCGCCGTCCGGGCGTAGGCCTGCTCGGCGCGCGCCCGGCGGAACTCCTCGGCGTCGGAGCCGAACATCGACCAGCCCAGGTACTGCGCCAGGCTGTAGAGACCCAGGGCGACGAGGCCGCTGGCGATGAAGGTGCGAAACATGGGTCGAGGCTCTCCTCAGTCGTCGTCGTCGCCGCTATCGTCCGACGCGGTCGGCGCGTAGTCGCTCTCGGCCCAGCGCCGGCCCTCGAAGGCGGCCGCGCGCACGAAGGCGACGAGTGGCCAGAGCACGAGGAACCCCACGAGGAGCCACAGGTTCGACCAGCCCACCGACGGCCGGTAGATGCGCACCTGGCCCGCGACCTGGCGCTCGATCGCGCCCGTGGGTTCGGGAAAGGCGCCGGCCTTCGCGTCGATCGCGAGCGAATAGCGCCCGGGCGGCACCTGCCGCAGTTCCGCCAGATCGTCGCTGCTCGCCTCGTCCTTGGTCGCAAGGCTTCGCATGCCGATCTGGCGTGTCGTACGCCAGGCGCGCCCCGATTCGGCTTCCACGAGCTGCATGTCGAGGTCCAGCCAGGCGAAGCGCGCGCTGGTGGTGGTGTGCAGGTTTACCAGCCCGTCGCGCCCGCCCAGCTCGAAGACCGGGCTCACGAGCCGCGCGGGCTCGCCCGTGGCGACCACGAAGGCGAGCGGCGCGAGCTGCGTCGACGAGCCGAGCGCCATGAACCCGAACTGCATGAGCAGCGCCACGCCCGCGAACGCGAGAAAGGCGAACCAGTAGCCGAAGGTCCGCCCCGCGTGCGGCGAGGGCTGGTTGGGCGCCACGCCCTTGCGGGTGGGTGGGCGGCCCTTCAGGCCGAAGGCCTTCCACAGCGCCTCGGGCTCCACGTACTCGCCGAGCGACCAGGTGATTTCCCGGTCCGTGGTCTCCGAGGAGAGGATGAGCGGAGGGGCGACGTAGTCGTCGGCGCGGCAGGCCTCGCCGAGCTCGACGCGCCAGTTGAATTCGCCCACGAGGTGGCAGACCTTCGGCTCGCTTCTCTGGAAGTGCTCGAAGACCCGCCCGAGATAGCGCACCCGCGGCTTCGGCTGCCCGCCGGCCCCGCGCCCCGGGGACTCGGGCTTCGGCTCTTCCGCGGCCGCCTTGATCACGCTGAAGTGCCCGTCGTACTCGCTGATCCACAGGTAACCCTGGGCGACCTCGTGCAGGAGGTATTCGCCCCACTCGTAGCGCTCGCCCTCGACGACGATCCGCCGGCGCAGGTAGCCCACGACCTCGTAGCGCGCGCCCCGCCAGGTTCCCAGGGCGCCGAGCGGAATGGACTGCCCCGACGCGCGCATGTTCACTTCGTTTTTCTGGACGACCTCGCCGACGGTACCCGTCACGTCGGTCACCGTTCCGCAGGACCCGCAGGCGACGACCGTCGTCGTCGCGAGGTGCTTCTCGATCGGCGCGCCGCAGCCGCCGCACTTGAACGCGAGCGCGCGCCCGGTCGGCTCGCCCGCCCGGTCCGGGTCGCGCAGCCCCGCGAAGCCGAAGGTGTCGAAGGGCAGGCGCTCGCCGATGTAGATGTGCGGCACGTCCTCCGAGTAGTCGATGGTCGCGAAGCGCGCGCCGGGGCCGCGCAGGTCGGCCACGGGCGCCTTCCAGCCGGCGACGAACTTGAACGGCAGCTCGCCCTCGCCCGCGACGACCTCCGCGCTCTCGAGGTTGGTCACGGAATAGCGGTCGCCGATCAGCGTGAGCGCTTCCCCGGGTTTCAGCGCCTCGAATGCGGGCACCGGCTCCGGCGGCGACAGGTAGGCGATGGTGTAGTCGCGGTTGGCATCCGAGAGCCACGCGCTCTTGCCGCCGTCGAACACCACGTGCCACTCGTTCCACAGCCCCGCCTCGTAGCGGTACTGGATGCGCCCGACGAGGGTGAATGCCTCGCCCCGGTGGCGGCCGGTCGTGCCGAGCTTGAGCGGCGTGTCGTCGGCGAGGAGTTCCGCCTGCTTGCCGATGTCCTCGAGCCGCGCGCCCTCGCGAACCAGCGTCGAGTGGCAATAGCCGCAGACCGCGACGATCGACGTGGCGCCGCGAAAGCGAAGCCGGCCGCCGCAGGACGGGCACGCTGCCGTTCTCGCACGAGTCGCGTCTTCGATCGCCACCGGTTTCTCCCCCCGGGCTCGCATGCGGTCCGGATGCCGCACGTCTTGGAGCGCCGATTATACCCAGCGCATTCAGCTTGTCCGATTCGTTCCGGGCGGTGCCGGGGAGAACCCGGAGAGGTCGATCCGGCTCCGGCCGTCGACGACCCGTTGCGCGAGCGCCTCCCCGATCGCCGCCGAGTGCTTGAAGCCGTGACCCGAGCACGGGGAAGCCACGAGCACCGCCGGGAACTCCGGGTGCGCGCCGATCACGAAACGGAAATCGGCCGTCATCGTGTACAGGCACACCGCGGTCTTCACGCACTCGCCGGATAGCCCCGGGAAGTACGGGCCCACCTTCTCCTCGAAGAAATGCCGGGCTTCCTCCGGCGCGACTTCGCGACCGGCCTCCTCGGGCGTCGTGGCCTCTTCGTGCTGCTCGGAGGCGATCTTCACGCCGCCCGCCGCATCGTCCATCGCCGGGAAACCGTAACTCGGCTGCGCATGGCCGGGAAGTTCCCAGATGAACACCGGGAAGCGCCCCGGAAGGAAGTCCTCGACGCCCGCTTTCGGCCGGAACCAGTACAGCGCCTGCCGCCGCACCACGAATCGTCCCGGCCACGCCCCGCCCAGGAGCTGCGGCAGCCACGGCCCGGCGGTCACCACGAGACGTCGCGCCTCGTAGCGTCCCGCATCCGTGCGGACGCGCACGACTTCGCCTTCCTGGTCGAATTGCAGGACCTTCTCGCCACGATGCACTTCGGCGCCGCGGTGCGCAGCAAGATCCAGTTGCGCGGCCACGCAGGCCTCGGGCCGCAGGAGCCCGGCCTCGTGCTCGAAGTAGCCGATCTCGTCGTCGCGCACCGCGAACTGCGGAAAGCGCCGGCGCAGCCCGGCGGCGTCGAGCAGGTCGTGGCGGATGCCGTGACGCTTCGCGGCCGCGAGCGTGTTCGCGAAGAAGTCCTGGACATGGCACGTGGCGCGCGGCCCCGCGCTGGACACGACCAACCCGCCCGTCGCCTCGAGGAGGCGCGCGCCCGTCTCGCGCTCGATCTCGCGCCAGATCTCGTGGGAGCGGAGGGCGAGCGGCGTGTACTCCTCGCCCTCCCCGATCGCGAGCCGCGTGATGCGCGTCTCGCCGTGACTCGATCCGCGGTCGTGGGGCGGCGAAAAGCGGTCGATGCCGAGGACGCGCCGGCCGCGTTTCGCGAGCTGGCAAAGCGTGGCGCTGCCCATGGCGCCGAGGCCGAGGACTATCGCGTCGTAGGTCGTTTCCATGGGCGTCGATTGTAGGCCCCGGCAACGGGGCTCAAGTTCCGCCGGTCCGGGCCGACAACCCGAGAACGCCCAACCCACCGCCGGAGACCCCATGAAAGCTGGACGCGTTGCCCCGAAGAAAACCCTCGCCCTCCTCGCGCTCGGCGCATTCGCCGGTGTTGCGCTCTCCGCCGCCGCGGCCGGAACCTCCCCTGCGCAGGCATGGATTGCCCACGCGGATGCGGTGTTCGAGGCGGCCGATGCCGCCAACCTCGCCCTGGCACGGGAGCGCGCCGCCCGCGAAGCCTGGGTACTGCATGCCGACGCCGTGTTCGCCTCGGCCGACGCCGAGAACCTGGCGAAAGCGGGGATCGCTCGCGAAAGCCACGCATGGATCGCCCATGCCGACGCCGTATTCGAAGCCGCCGACGCGGAAAACCTCCGGATTTCCCGGGCGCTGGTCGCGCGTACCGGGTACTGACCTCCGCGTCCGGTCCGGACGCCCGCTTTGACCGGGCACCGGGCCCGTCGCAAGATAGGGCCATGCGCCACCGCACGGCCCTTTTTCACCACGCCTTCCGCATCCTGTCCCGCGCGGGGCTGCTCGCCGTGCTCGCCACCACGCCCGCCCTGCCCCAGGGCAAGGCCCAGGAGCTTCGGGTGGCCCTGGTCGTCGGCAATGCCGCGTACCCGACGGCGGCGCTGCGCAACCCCGTCAACGACGCGAAGGCCATCGGCGAGAAATTGCGCGCCCTCGGTTTCGACGTGCAGGTGCGCACCAACGTCACCCAGCGCGAGTTCACGCGCGCCGTGAGCCAGTTCGGCCAGAGCCTGAAGCCCGGTGCCGTGGCGCTCTTCTACTACGCGGGCCACGGCATGCAGGTGCGCGGCCGCAACTTCCTCATCCCCATAGACGCCGAGATCGAAAGCGAGGCCTCCGTGCGCAGCGAGGCCGTGGACCTGGATCTCCTGCTCGAGCAGCTCGGGCCCGCGCGGCTGAGCATGGTGATCCTCGATGCCTGCCGCAACAACCCGTTCGAGAACCGCTTCCGCTCCGGGCGCGGCACCGGCCTCGCGCAGATCGACGCCCCGAAGGGATCCTTCCTCGCCTACGCCACGGCGCCGGGAAAAGTGGCCTCCGACGGCGAGGGCTCCCACGGGCTCTACACCGCGGAGCTCCTCAAGGCGATGGACCTTCCCGGCATCAAGGTGGAAGAGGCGTTCAAGGTCGTCCGCGTGAACGTGATCAAGGCCACGGCGAGCGAGCAGATCCCGTGGGAGTCCTCCTCGCTCACCGGCGACTACTACTTCCGGCCCGTGGACCGGACGGCCGATGCGGCGAAGACCGCGCGCGACGTTACGGCGAAGCAGGCGGAGCTGCAGGCGAAGCTCGACACCGAACGCAGGCAACGGGAAACCGATGCCGCCTCGCTCAAGGCGGAAATGGAAAAGCTGCGCGAGGAGGTGCGCCGGCTTTCCGCCGCGTCGCCGCCCGCTGCGGAAAAGCCGGCCTCTCCGGCGGCGGCGCCCGAACCTCGCAAGGGCGCCGGGAAGCTCGCCGCGATTCCCGCGGACCCGCTCGCCTCGAAGGCTTCCCCGAACGTCGCCGCGAAGCCGCCGGCCGCTGCGAAGGGTTCTCCCGGCGCCGGCGCCACGTCGTCGCCCGCGACGCCCGCCAAGGGAGGGCTCCTCGCGAATGCCGTTCGCTCGGAATGGCAGCGTCGCATCGAGTTCCTCGAATCCCAGCGCGGGACTCTCACGTTTCCGAAGTCGGTTGCCTTGCTGCTCGGTCCCTTCACGGACGGGCAGCTCCTCGAACTCGTGGAAAAGGAACGCCAGATGAAGGCGCTGCCTTACCACAGCGCTTTCGCGATCGGCACGACCGCGGGCGGGCAACTCGCCGCGCGCCGCGCGTTCAACGAGCGCACGGTGGACATCGCGCAGGAAACCGCCGTCCAGCGTTGCCGGAGCATTGCGAAAGGAGCCTGCTCCGCGATCATGGCGAACGGAGAGTTCCGAGAGGACGCCTTCCTTGCCTGGGCGAAGGGCGTTCAGGGCGCGCACCTGATCCGCCTGCGCACGGGCTTCCTCGGGCTGCGCCCGGCGCCGTCCTAGGATTTCCGTCCGCGCGTTTCCCTCAGGGGCCGCCCAGCTCGACTTCGTGCAGGATCAGGCGGCTGTAGGTTTCGCGGGCGCCGGCGTGCTCGCGCAGGCGCTCGACCAGCCGGAAGAGCTCCTCGCGGTCGGCGCAGGCCACGCGCAGCGCGTAGTCGAAGGAGCCGGTCATCACCGCCGCGCTCTGCACCTGCGGAATTTCGCGCAGCGCCGCCTCGAACCGTGTCGCCGGCACGCCCGTCTGCAACGTGACGTCGATCTGCGCCTCGAGCCCATGGCCGAGCGCGGCCGGATCGACGCTGGCGCGGATGTGCCGGATCGTCCCGGCCCGGAGCAGGCGTTTCACCCGCTCGGCCACGGCATTGGCCGACAGGTTCACCGATTCGGCGAGCTCCGTGTAGGAGCGCCTGCCGTCGACCCGCAGGATTCCGAGAATTTCCCTGTCTACCTTGTCCATTCCGAGTTTTCCCCCGAAATCTATCTATGGAACCTACAAAAAGCGCGAAAAACGAAGCCTTCCCGCGAATATACTCTCCGGCACTTCCGACCAGGCATTCGCCTTCCTTTGCCCATGAGCTTCGCAACGACCGACTTCCCTTCTCGCTTGCGCCAAGGCCAGGCCAGGCTTCTCGCGGGATTCTGTGTCGCAATGCTCCTCGCCGCTTGCGGCGGCGGTGGGGGTGGGTCCTCGGCACCGGCCGCGAGCGGGCAACTCACGCTCACGGGCTGCGTGATCGCCGCAAACGCCACGGCATGCCAGGCCACGATCGGCTGGACGGCGAGCCAGGCCACGTCTCCCCGGGTGGTGCTCGGCCCGACGACGCTCGCGACGTCGGCTTCGGGAACGCTCCAGGCCGCGGTAGGCGGCGAGCGCATCACCGTGACGCTTTTCGACGGGCCGGTTCGCCTCGATGAACGGACGGTGGTGGGGACGTGCGTTGCGGCCTCGTGGTGGAACGGCGCCCAGTGCGCGCCCTTCGCCGTGCGCACGACGGAACGCGCCGCGACTGCCTTCGTGGAGGGAGCGAGCCCGGTGACGCTCGAGGTCGTCGTCTACCGCCCCTTCGCGCCCGGCCCCCATCCCGTCGTCCTGTTCCACCACGGCTCGACCGGGAACGGCGACGATCCCTCCCTCTTTCGCATCACCTTCGAGAGCCGGGCCGTGGCCCGCCATTTCACCGCGCGCGGCTGGATGGTCGTCTTTCCCCAGCGAAGGGGGCGCGGCGCATCCGACGGCACCTACGACGAAGGATTCGAGCCCGACCGTTCCCGGTACTCGTGCCTGCAGGGGCCGGCGCTCGCCGGCGTCGCGCGGGCGCTCGAGGATGCCGACGCGGCGCTCGCGCACGTGTCGGGCATGGCCGGCGTGGATGCGACGCGCATCCTCTCCGGCGGGCAGTCGCGCGGCGGCATCCTCGCGATCGCGCACGCCGGCCTGCGCAGGCAATCCTTCGTCGGCGCGATCAACTTCGTGGGCGGCTGGATCGGCGAAGGCTGCGCGGACGCGGTCCCCGTGAACCGCTCGACCTTCGTGCGGGGCGCGCCGTTTCCGGCCGAGACGCTGTGGCAGTACGGCCTGAACGATCCCTTCTATTCGGTCGCCCACAGCCGCGCGAACTTCGACGCCTTCGCCGCTGCGGGCGGCAAAGGCCGCTTCGCGGTCCACGACCGGGGCGGCACGCTGAACGGGCACTTCCTCCTCGACGACCCGGCCCTGTGGGAAAGCGAGATGGACGCGTATCTCGCGCGCCTCGCGAACCCCTAGCCCGCAGCACTACTCCACGACGGTCTGCGACTGCTCGCGCAGGTATTGCGTGACGTAGTAGAAGGAGCCGATCGCCTTGCCCGTCGAGCCCGAGCCCTTCCATCCGCCGAAGGGCTGGTAGCCGGGCCACGCGCCGGTGGTGGCACCCTGCGGGCGGTTCACGTACACGACGCCGGCCTCGATCCGCTCGAGGAACACGGGGACCTCCTCGGGGGCGCCGTAGAAGCCGGCGGTAAGCCCGTACACGGTGTCGTTCGCGCGCTCGAGCGCTTCGTCGAGGGATTCGACCGCGCCCACGAGCACGAAGGGCACGAAATGCTCGTCGCGCCACAGGCGCGAGGCATAGGGCGCCGTCGCCACGGTCGGCGCGACGAAGTAGCCGCGCGCGAGGTCTCCCTCGGCGAGATCGCGCCCGCCGGCGAACACCTTGCCGTCTCCCGCGGCCTCGGCGACCGCCTTGCGATAGCGTTCCCGCGCCGCCGCGTTGATCACGGGCCCCATCCAGTTCTCCCGCCGCGTGGGGTCGCCCACCGCCGCCTCGCCGGCAAGCTTCGCAAGCCGCGCGACGAGCGCTTCCATCACCGGCCGCTCCGCGAGCACGCGCGACGCCGCGGAGCACTTCTGCCCCTGCAGACCGAAAGCGGAGCGGAAGATGCCCATGGCGGCGCGCTCGAGGTCCGCGTGCCGCGTGACGATCACGGGGTTCTTGCCGCCCATCTCGGCGATGCACGGCCGCGGCCAGCGCCCTTCGCCGAAGCGCCGCACGATGCCCATGCCCACCTCGCCGGAGCCGGTGAAGGTTATGCCGGCGACGTCGGGATGGCGAACCAGCGCCTCGCCCACTTCCGCGCCGCCGCCCGTCACGCAGTTCACCACGCCGTCGGGCAGCCCCGCCTCGCGAAACACCTCCATGAGCAGCGCACCGCTCCAGGCGGTATCGCTCGCCACCTTGAACACCACCGTGTTGCCGGCCACGAGGGCCGCGCCGATGGGGCCGCCCGCGAGCGCCATCGGGAAATTGAATGGCGCGATGACCACCCACACGCCGTGGGGCTTGAGCACGGTCCGGTTGTGGCTCGCGTAGCCCTGGATCGGATCGTCGGGGAGGAAGCGCACGAAGCCGCCGTTCTCCTCCATCTCCGCGCAGTACCAGTCGATGAGGTCCGCGGTCTCCTGCACCTCGCCGATGGATTCGAGCCGGTTCTTGCCCACCTCGAGCGCCATGGCCGCGCCGAGTTCGTAGACCCGCCGCTCGATGATCCGCGCCGCCTTGCGCAGCAACGCCACACGCTCCATCCAGGGCGTTGCGGCCCAGGGCCGGAACGCGGCGCGGGCGGCGGCCACGGCATCCGAGGCATCCTGGGCCGTGCCGCGCGGAAAACGCGCCAGCAGCCAGTCCCGGTCGATGGGAGAGCGGGATTCGAACTCGCCGCGCGCGAGCCGCGCCTCGCCACCGATGCGCATCGGGTACAGGGTTCCGAGGCCCGCCTTCACCTTTTCGAGCGCCGCCTCGAACTGCCGGTGCAGTTCCTCGGGCGGGTCGAACATCGTGGAATAGGTGAGCTTGAAAGCCTGTCGGTTCTCGTCCACGGCAACTCCTCGTTCGCTATCCCGCCCGCCGTCCGATCGCCTTACGGTTTCCTGGCCACCGGGGCGAAAAACGTCGACCACTCTCCCCGGTCCACGCGGATCTGGTCGAAGAGCCGCCCGGAAGATCCGCCGCCGGGCTCCAGGCCCAGGGCGAGAATCGCATCGCGCACCGCGGGCAGCGCGAGCACCTTGTTCGCATCCGCGTTGTGGATGGCCACCAGGGGCTTGGGTGTGGCGATCGGCAGCAGGAGTCCCTGCCAGGCGACCGCCTCGAAACCGGCGTAACCCGACTCGGCCACGGTGGGCACCTTCGGCAGCGCGCGCGCGCGCGCGGCACCCGTCACGGCGAGCGCCCTGGCCTTGCCCGCCTGCACGGGCGCGAGCGCGGCGCCCAGCGGCACGAACGCCACGTCGATCCTGCGGGCCGCGAGGGCCGCGAGCGCCTCTTCCGCCGTCCCGAACGGGACGCGCCGCAGGTCCGCGCCGGCCACGGAGTTGAAGTACTCGCCAACGAGCCCGACGGCGCGCGACTGCCCGACCGCGCCATAGGAGAGCGCCCCCGGCTTCGCCTTGGCGAGCTTCACCAGTCCCGCGACATCGGCGAGTTTCGATTTCGCATTCGCGACCAGCGCCATGGGCGAGGTGGACACCACCGCGACCGGGGCGAAGTAGCGATTCTTCGTATCATCGACCATGGCGGTGGTGGCGAGCAGCAGCGTGTACGCGTCCCACGTCGAGCGCGACACCCGCCAGGCCGCGGACATGCCGGCTCGCGCCGGGTCGTTCTCCACTTCCACGGGCTGGCCCCAGACGCGGGACAGCTCGGGCGCGAGGATGCGGGCGAGCTTGTCCGACTCCCCGCCGGGTGCTTCCGGGACCACGATCGTTATCGGCCGCGACGGAAAGGGCTGCGCCGCGGCCGCGGCCGCCACGCAGGCGGCGGCGAGGAACAGGAAAGTGCGAAGGACGGAGGGTTTCATGATGCGCGGCGCTCTAGGTAAGGGCGATGAACTCGGGATTGTCCTGGTGGTGGCGCTCGAACTTGAGGAAGTCGTAGTAGCCGCAGCGCGACCCGCCCGGAAAATCGCCGCAGATGGCCGGGCGCGCCTCGTAGACGGTGCAGCGGCGCGCCTCCTGGTCGAGGAAGGTGCAGGCCGACTTGAAGACGCTGTCCTTGCGATGGCGCAGCACCCGCGCGGCTCCGTTCTCGTCGAGCCTGGTGAACCGCGCCTCGGCCCGCTCCGGCGTGATGCCGAAATGGCGGGCGAGCCGCGCGATGTCGCGCGCCTTCACCGGGATTTCCTCATAGGTGCAGCAGTAGGCGGGGCACTTGCTGCAGGAGTAGTTCACGCGGACGGAAACGGGGAACGGCTTGCTGTTCTTCATCGGTTGCGGAGGTCGACGGCAAAGCGCCGCATTGTACGCGAGCTCAGCCGTGCCGGAACGACAGGAGTTCGATGCGATTGGAAAACAGGTTCTTCACATGCCCTGCCACGACCGTGCGCCGGATCTCCTCGCGCGCGATGACCCACCGTACCCGATCCGGCGCGTGCCATCTCGTCGTGTAGTTGTCGACATCCGCACGCCCCGGAAACCGGCTGATTCCCCGGACCTCGATCCGGAAACAGTCGAAGGTCCCGGCCGGCACGGTGATCGTCTCGCGCCCTGCTATATGGAAATCCAATTGGGTATGACTCGCGAGCCTGCCCTTGTTGCGCATATCGAACGTGGTGGACCATCGCTTGCCGACCGAGAACTCCAGGGGTTGGTCCTGCCTCGGCGTGAAGTCGCGGCCGTCCCGGTCCCGGACGCTGTTGCCCAGCAGATCCCGCACAGCCTGGCCGTCATTGAAAATCACGCGGGCGTCGTCGATGGCCGTCACGGTCAACGTGAACTGCGTGGGCTTCCCTCCCCAGGAGAGCCTGTCGTCTTCGCCATAGGTGAAGCTGTCGCCCACCTTGAACTTCGTGTCCGCCCGGACCGTGCCGGCCGTGAACGGATTGCCCGCGGAAGGGGCGATATCGACCCGTTTCTCGCCCTGGGCGAGCAGCACCTGGTCGAGCCGATGCTGCGCCAGCTCCGCGAAGCGCCCGCTCGGGTACTTGCGCAGGTAGCCCACCAGGGGCGCCGGTTCGCTCGCCTGCCTCGCCTTCTCGAACAAGGCAAGCTCCTCCCGGAACTCGCGCTCCTCTTCTTCCCGCGAAAGCTTGCGCAACTGTTCCGGCGGCAGGAAATAGAAATCCTCCTCGAGCGACGTGCTTTCCCAGGGAATCTGGCGCCCGCCCGAGGCGCGGCGCACGCCGAGACGCACGCGCTTGAACACGTCCTCGATCTTCGCCTCCCGGACCTTCATTTCCTTGAGCAGGCTCTCGGTGTACAGGCCATTGGCGCCCGTTCCGTCGTCCGCGCCGTTTCCCGGCGACGTCGCGTAGGCGAGCAGCGTTCGCGTGGGCGCATCCATCTGCGAAAGCCCCTTCTGCGTCGAGCGCACCTGCCCTTCGAACGGGTTGTCGCGGCAGGCGTCCAGGACGATCACGTTCATGGGATTGGCCGCCTGCCGGATGCCGTCCAGCAGGGTCGCGACGTCGACGCATTGCGCGGAAACGTCCTGCACGCTTTCGACCTTCGCGTCCACCGGCACCAGGTAATTCCGCCAGTCGAGCTGGAAGCCGTGCCCGGCAAAATAGAAGAGCCCCACGGACTTCTTCGCCTCGAGCGCCTTCGCATATGCCTCCATCGCGGCGCGCATCCGCGCATGGTCCGCATCCTGCACGAGCGTGACCTCGAATCCCGTGGCGCGCAGCACTTCGGCCATCGCGGCCGAATCGTTGCCCGGGTTTCGCAGGACGGCCACGCTGCGGTAGGCGCTGTTGCCGATGACGAGCGCTTGCTTCGGCGCCCGCAGGAGCTTCATCGCGCCTTCCGACTGCGCCCAGACCCAGGCCCACGGCACCGGGAGGAACAGCGATCCGGCCAGCCCGCCCTGCAACAGGCGGCGCCTCGTGAAGGACTCGGGATTCATGGGAACTCTCCCCAGGTGTCGGACAGGTGCGCCGGTTCTCCGGCCGCCGCGGCAGGGCAGTCCTGCGGCTCGAGGCCTGATGCGCTCCCTTGATGCCGCCGGACGATAAGGTACCATTCAATCTGGTTCCGGATCGCTCGGGACACCCACGGGAATCTCGATGGCACGCCGCAATTGCGCTAGGTCGAAGCGGACGGTTCTCCGCCCGCTCATGGGCCTCTTCTTCGCGCTTGGCGCCCTGTCGCTTTCCGGATGCGCCGATCTCCTGCCGAAGTCCCATTCCGAGGTGCGAAGCAACTGGGCGAGCTTCGAGGCGGCACGCGCCACCATCGAGAGGATCGTCCCCTACCGCACCACGTCCGCCGACCTGAAGGCCCTGGGCATCGACCCGAAAGTCACGGCCAACGTGGTGCTGCTCACCTACTCGGACATCCTCCTGCGCTTCCCGCTGGGCGGCGCGATGCCCCCGGAGCGGCTCGACCGCGGCCTGCGCGAATGCCTGGAGGCCGGCAAGGCCTGCGAGGGCCTGTCCATCGCCGTTCGCGACATCCGCC
>CXWK01059998.1_pt1 | contig 12488 bp, 10 predicted proteins | sample 590851 | NCBI WGS metagenome assembly CXWK01 (sample SAMEA3498364, study PRJEB10139) | wastewater metagenome | biome: wastewater treatment plant; material: activated sludge | place: Denmark | collected 2014-08-01
GCTGGCCACTGCCCACGGCGCCATCAACCTCGGTCAAGGAGCACCCGACGCAGACGGTCCCATCGAGATGATCGAGGCAGCCGCCGCAGCACTTCGGTCCGGTCCCAACCAGTACGCCCCCGCCACCGGCATTCCCGAGTTGCGTCAGGCCATCGCACACCACCAGCGGCACTACTACGACCTCGAGGTCGACCCCGACGCCGGCGTGTTGGTGACCGTCGGCTGCACGGAAGGCATCGCGGCATCGGTGCTCGGCATCTGTGCCCCGGGGGACGAGGTGATCGTGCTTGAGCCCAGCTACGACAGCTACGGAGCGGTCGCAGCGCTGGCGGGTGCACGCCTGGTACCGGTGACGCTCCGTCCGCCGAAGTGGCGGNNGGCGATGCGCTCGAGGCCGCCGTCACCGACCGCACCCGGGCCCTGCTGATCAACTCGCCCCACAACCCCACCGGGCGGGTGCTCGACGACGAAGAGCGCGACGCCATCGCCAAGGTGGCCATCGATGCAGACCTGATGGTGATCACGGACGAGGTCTACGAACACCTGTGCTTCGACGGTCACCGCCACGTACCTCTGGCCACCATGCCGGGCATGTTCGAGCGCACCATCACTCTGTCATCGGCGGGCAAGACCTTTGCGCTGACGGGATGGAAGGTGGGCTGGGCATCCGGTCCACCAGAACTGATCAAAGCGGTGCGGCGCACTCAGCAGTTCCTCACCTACACCTCTCCCGGCGCGCTTCAGAGGGGTGTCGTCGCCGGATTGGCGATGGGTGAGGCACCGATCGACGCGGTACGGGCCGGACTCGACCAGCAGCGAGGTCTGCTGTTGGATGTCCTCGCCGGGGTGGGATTCGACGTGACCCCGCCCGAGGCCGGCTACTTCATTACCGCAGATGCCTCGTGGACCGGCGTGGCTGACGGCCGTGACTTCTGCCTGCGACTCCCCGAGGCTGTGGGCGTGGGTGCCATCCCGTTGGGCGCGTTCTACGTCGACCCAGACCGCGGCGGGGCAATGGTGCGGTTTGCCTTCTGTAAACAACCCGATCAGATTGCCGAGGCCGGCCGCCGCCTCTCCGCGCTGACCCAAGGACCGTTGCGTTCATCCTCGTAGGCCTCAGCGACGGCGCCGATCACCACCGCTCAGCATCCCACAACAATCCCTGGACTTACGAACACATGTTCGGTATCATGGTTGTTGTCATCACAGCTCGTTTCGGCACCTCATCCGAGGTTTATCAACCGGGTGAGGTTTCGGAGGCGGACGAGTTCTTCGAGTTTCAACGGGAGGTGAGTTCTATGAATTGCTTGTGCAGAGGACTCTCTGCCGGTCGAGCCGTATCCGGATTGGACCTGGCAGCCTTGGATGCCGAGCTGACCGCGTTGGCCAAGGTCGACTCGGCGGTCGCCGCCCGCCGATCGCTGGTGGCCGCCGAGGTGAAGCGCCGTCGAAGTGATCCAGCGGATCGACTCACCAAAGCCGGGGGAATGTCGTCCCGGGAGGCGAACCGGGCAGCCAAAACCGCCGAAGGGTTGGAAAAGTTGTCCAAAACCCGTGAGGCGCTCGCGGCTGGCGAGATCAGCAAGGGCCAGGCCGAGCAACTCGCGTCACGCATGAACAAACCGGCGCTCGCCAAGCACGTGCGTGCCAACGAAGAAGCGTTGTTGGAGCGAGCAAGAGGCGAAAGCACCGACGAGTTCGCCCGCACCATGCGTAAGGACGACCTCGACGGTTCACCCGACGGCGGCAACACCCAGGCCCGGTGTCAGCGACGGGCCCGCATGGCCTCCATGTGGATCGATCCTGACACCGGCATGCATCACCTGTTCGCCAAGTTTGATCCGGTCACCGGCGCCCGGGTCTCAACCCGCCTTCAGGCCATGGTCGACAAACTTTGGAGGGCCGAGAACCTGGCTGGAGGCGTCCGAAACAAGCGTCAGGTCGATCAACGCCGCGCCGATGCCCTCGAAACCCTCATCTGCCAGTCCGCCGGCAAAAGCACCAGCACCAGCACCAGCACGGGCACGGGCACCGGCGCGGGCACCAGCACCAGCACCAGCACCAACACGGAGTAGGGCACCAGCACGAGCAAGGGCGATCAGGTCGACCCGCACAGCGGCAGCACCCCCAGCGGCAGCACCCCCAACGACAGCACCCCCACCAACGACACCGNNTGCCGTGCCGACTCCTGACCACAACTTGCCCACCACCCAAGCTCCGCTGCCACCCCCTCCAAACCACACGCAACTGCTCGTCATCGCCAACCTCGACCTTCTCAGCCAACAACTCGGCGCCGGCACGCTCGAAGACGGCACTCCGCTGCCCACCGACACGATCGCTCGGCTGGCCTGCGATGCCGAGATCATCCCTGCCATCTTCGGGGCAAAGGGCCAACCGTTGTGGCTCGGCCGCCGAACACGCCTCGCCACATCGGCTCAAAGGCTGGCAGTCTGTGCTCGCGATCTCGGCTGCATCGTCTGCCACGCCTCCCCCGAGTTCTGCCAGGTTCACCACATCACCTGGTGGTCAGCGGGCGGCGGCACCGATCTCGATAACCTTTGCATCGTCTGTTCAAGGCACCACACCATGATCCACGAACAAGGCCTCACCATCGCCAAGACCCCCGACGGCATGAAGGTTCAACCACCCCCTGCCAGGGCGTTCCGAATGGTCACCCAACCGCCCGACGGCACCGGCGACCCACCATTGGATACCCAGCAACCGAACAGGTCACAGCAACCAGACACTCGGCAACCAGACACTCGGCAGCGGCCAGGCCCACCCCAACGGCTATCCCGCCACACTCCCGGCGGGCCACCCCGGGATGCCACAGCAGCGTAGGTGGAAGAGGCAGGCGAGGCCGCTCCCTGATTGCCCGAATGCCTGAACGCCCGGGTGCGTCGCCGCAGAAGTCAGCCAAGTGCCCCTGCGCCCTGATCGGCCGGGTGCATTGCCGCAGAAGTCGGCCAAGTACCCCTGCGCCCTGATCGGCCGAGTGGCTGAACGGCCGGGTGCTCCCGATGAACTGTGCGGTCGAGTCGATCGAGCGGCACACTTGGAGCATGCTGATCGCCGCCGTTCAACACGACATCGTCTGGGAGGATGCCCCCGCCACTCGGGCTGCGTTGGAGCCCCGCCTGGCGGCTGCAGCCGCCGCAGGTGCCCGTCTCATCGTGCTGGCCGAGATGTTCGCCACCGGATTCAGCCTCGATGGCGATGCGGTCGCCGAGGCGCCCGACGGCCCAAGCGTCACGTGGATGGCCGACCAGGCACGCTCGCTGGGCTGCTGGATTGCTGGATCACTCGCAATTGACACGGGTTCCGGCCGGCCGGTCAATCGCCTGGTGGCGGCCGGGCCTGAAGGGGAATTGACCACTTACGACAAGCGCCATCCGTTCAGCTTCGGTAAGGAGCCCGAGGTGTACGACGCCGGCGAGGACCTGGCCACCGTTGAGATCGACGGCATGATCTGGGGCCTCACCGTGTGTTACGACCTTCGCTTCAGCTACGACTACTGGAGTCGAGCCAACGACTTGGACGGCTACCTGGTGGTTGCCAACTGGCCACGGCCTCGACGCGAGCACTGGCAGGCATTGCTGCGGGCTCGAGCGGTCGAGAACCTGGCATATGTGATTGGAGTGAACCGCGTGGGGACCGACGGCGCGGGCCTGAACTATGCGGGGGACTCGGCCGTCATCAGCCCCAACGGTGAGGTGCTGGCCCAAGCGTCCGAACGCGAGGCACTGCTGCTCGTCGACATCGACCCTCAAGCAACAGCAGCCACCCGGGAACGCTTTGGGTTCCTGGCCGATCGGCGAGCCTGAGCTCACCGATCGGCCGCTCCCGAGAACGCTGCGTCAATGCGTGTGGCCCTTAGGCGTTGGGCGGGTACACGCCAGAGGCCTTGGACTTCTCGGTCTTCCAGAAGATCTCGGCGATCTCGTTGATGAGGTCGACCAGGGTCTGGCTGACGGCCGGGTCCATGGACTTCTTGGCCTCACCACCCTGATGGATGGCCCGCCACACGAGATCGTCAAGGTTGGCGAACTCCTTACGGTGATCGGCGGTGAAGAAGTCGGCCCACAACACCATGATGTGCTGCTTCACCAACTCGGCCCGCTCCTCCTTCAAGATGATGCAGCGGGCACGAAAGACCTCGTCGTCAGAATCGGCATACTTCTTGGCGATCTTCAGGCAGGACATCGCCTCGATCATGGCCTGAGCCGGGTCGTACACGCCGCAGTAGAGGTCGCAGTGGGCGTGGGCCAGGGGTGCATCGGTAAACATCGTGAAGACTCTCCTCGGGTCGTGAACTCTGAACTCCCAACATATACCCGTCAACCGAACTGCCAAACTGGCATGCTCGTCACGTGAAGCATCATCTCGGGATCGGAACCACCGCGGTGCTGGCACGTTTGGGCATCACGCCCTACCGGGTGGCGGAGGACTCGATGGCTCCCGCCCTGCGCCCGGACGACGGGCTGTTGACCATGCGGCTACATCGACCCCGACGCGGAACGATCGTGGTGCTGGAGCACCCCGAGCGCCCCGGGTTCATCCTGGTGAAACGCATCGTGGGGCTGCCGGGCGAGACGGTGGCGATCGAGGATGGGCAGGTGCTGATCAACAACGCACCCCTCACCGAACCTTGGGCACAAGGGCATTCTGGGCGAAACGGACGCTGGGACGTATCCACATCGTCGATGTTTGTGGCATCGGACGCCCGCGAACTGACGCGATCGGACTCACGCAGCTTCGGCCCCCTACCGATCGCCGGCACGCGCAGGGTGATTCACGTCGTCCACCGTGGAAAGACCTCAGCCGTTCCGACGTGAGAGACCACCTACTGGTCTCATGAGAGAACGATGTACTTGCGCTATCCTGCCGACCAGGGAGGGACCTATGAATTTGGGTTACCAAGGGGGCAACTCATCGGCAGTGCCCAATAAGCCGGTGCGAGTGATTGCGGTTGACGACCATCCGCTCACCCGACGGGGCGTGGCCGAGGAGTTACGAGATGACGCCAGGCTGGAGGTCCTGGGGGCTTTCCCGTCCTTCGGTGCCGTACCGCTGCCACTGCGAACGCCTTCACAGGTGCAGGTGGCCGTGATCGACCTGGCCGTGCGCCACGAGACGCGAGGTGTCGAAAGCGTGGCGCTCGTGGCCGGATGGGGCATACCGTCAGTCGTCTACACGATGCACGGATCGGCCATCATTCGCGACGAGGCGCTGAAGGCCGGTGCGCTGGGGTTCGTCTCCAAATCGGCCGCCGGCGGCGAGTTGGTCACGGCCGTACTGGAGGCCGCCGCCGGTCGAACCTACGAGGCAGGCGTGGAGTATCTGCCCGGTGGCGAGGAGTTGACCGACCTGGAACGCCGTGTCCTCCACGAAATCCCCAGCGGTGCAACCAGCAAGGAAATCGCCGAACGGGTGGGGTTGGCCGGAGGCACGGTGGACAATGTGATCAGTTCGATCATCACCAAGCTGAACCTGAAGGGCAAGAAGCGCTCGGCCCTTGCATCCTGGGCGGTGGAACACGGCCTCGGCCCCAGCGAGTCGTAGTTTTCCGGTGCGAGGCCCCGAGAGCGCCCCGAATGAACCCTCCGCACCAACACCGGCTTCATCCTCCATGGAACACCTGGTGGTCAAGGCACTGTGGGAGGGCTACCTTNNCCTCCTGCTGAGGGCAAGCCAGGTGGTAAACGCCGCGGCGGTCACCATGGACCCGACCCGAGGCCCGCGAAGCAGACCGCTGGGATGGCTGGCAACCGGCATCGCCGGAGGGGCCACGGTGTGGGAGTGGCGCCGTCGGCGAGGCCGGGACCTCACCGTCAACGATCCGGCGACGGCGATCGAGGTCATCGGCACCTCGCTGGCGCTGCTGGCCCTCTCCCCCGCCATCGTGCGCGACGCCGACCGCGGACGCGGCGACGACTGGTTTGGGCTCTGGGGATGGTGGGGCCAGTCGGCCATCGCACTGGCGATGCCCCATCGCCCCGAACCGGCGATGCTGGCCCATCTACTTCCGCAGGTGGACGCGTTCACCTACCGGCGCCCCTGGTTGCCCCATGAGACCGCCAGCCGAAACATGCTGAACGCCGTCGGGGTCGCAGCAGGGTCGAGGTGGGCCGTCTCCGCAGTCGCCAAGGTTCGCGCTGAGGCCGACCGGGCCAGCGCACGCCTGGTTGAGGAGCAGGCCCGGGTGGTCACGGATCAAACCCGTCGAGAGGTCCAGGAACGGCACCTGCAACGCACCGTCGACTCGTTGCGCGAGATCCGGGAGCACTTGACAGCAGGACGTGTGGATACCGCGCTCACCCAATCGGCCGCCACCTACGAGCCGCTTCGGGCGTGGCTCGCCGGATCCGAAGACACCGGGGCAGCATCGCTCACCAGCGCGGCCCGGGGACACATCGACCAGATGACACGGCTGGTGAACCGCACCGAACGGGGGCTGTCCGTCGGCGATATCGCCGTGGCCGCCACGGCCGCGCTCAACACGGTGAGCGTGACCGTGTCGCGTTTCAACCGACAGCGGCGTCGCGGCTGGGTGGTTGCCGGGCTGACGTCAACGGTGATCTACACCGCCTCGGTCGCCTGGGGCCGATTCGGGCTCCGGCAGCGTCCGGGCGCTTCGAAGGAACCTCCCGCCGCTCTTGATCGAACGCTGAGCCCTTGGTCCGACACGCTCTTCGCCATCCTTCTGGTGGCCTTCGAATGCGCCTCGAGTGATCGACACGTTGCCAGCACCTGGTCGGCCGGACAAACCCAGGTGCACGTCGCATTGGCGGCAACCAGGATTCCCGACCGGGCGCACCTGGTCACGACCTGGAGCCTCATGGGGGCGGCCATGTTCCTCGCGGATCGGTACTACGCCCCGGAGGCGCGAACCCACCGATTTCGTTGGCAGGCCGACTGGGTGAACGGCATGGTGGCAGGGTTGGCCCTTCGGCGTTCACACACCGCCATCTGGGCCGCACTAGACAAACTGGAGCGCAGCGCCAACTACACGATCGAGGCGGTCGCCAAACAGGTCGCGGAGGCCGAACTGGCGGCGGCTCAAGACGCTGTCCACGACACAGCCTGTCAGTCGTTGCGATACCTGCTCACCCACCCCGATGATGCACCCGAGCGCCTGGCAGGGATCATCGGCGCCACCATTTCGAGCCTTGAGACCGAGCTGAGCGGCGCCGAAGCTGACGAGTCCGAGGCGCTGACCGACGCGCTGGGGGCCTGCGCAGCCGGATATGAACTCTTGGGGCTCGCCGCGCGGGTCTCGGTGCATGGCGACCGTCCGGTGGGTGGTGAGGCCGTGGAGGTGCTGGTGCAGGTTGCCAATCAGGGCCTGAGCAACGCGCTCGCACATTCGAGCGACCCGACGCCTGAGATCAGCCTGGTACTGGATGAGGACGGTGCCCTCCTGACGGTGGCCAACCAGGCCACCGATCCGTACCGCGGGCCCTCGATGGACGAAGCAGCAGTTGCGCTGGGCACCGATGAACAGCCCGAGGACCATCCGTCCGGGGGGTTCGGGCTCGCCTCGGCCCGCCGAGCCGTCGACGCGCTGGGCGGCAGTTTGGAGTGGGGCGATCACCCGACGCTCACCCAGTTGGTCCTCCGGCTGCCGCTCTCGGCCGATGGTTCTCCGGCGAGCACGCCCCGATGGTGAACCGCCGAAGGTTCAGGTGTTGTCGAACACCATCAAGGCCCCCACGTAGCACGCCACCCACACGCGACGGGTGGCCTTGTCGTAGGTGATGCCAATGGGGTGATGCCGAGTGGGCAACTCCTGCAACTCGGTCATGTCGGAGGTGCGAACCATCGATACCGTGTCGTCGGCATAGTTCACGACGTACAGGGCCGTGCCGTCGTCGGAGAGCACCATCGAGCGGGGCTGATTGCCGGTCACCACCTCGCCGGTCACCTGGCGCGTCGCCGTGTCGATGCGCTTCACCTCGGCTTCGCCATTCAGCGTGACGTACAGCGTTTTGCCATCGGGGGACAGCGCAACGCTTCTGGGCGCCTCGCCCACACCCTTGATCCACGAGACATCGAAGGTTTTCAGGTCGACCACGGCGATGTCGGACGTACCCATGGCGGTCACGTACGCCACCGAGTCGTCGGGGGCCACCGCGATGCCACGCGGGAACCGACCGATGTCCACCCGCCGGGTCTCCTTTCCGGTGGCCGTATCGACGATCGACAGGTCGTAGCCGCACCAATTGGAAACCAGCACCATGGCGTCATCGTGTGTGATCGCCACGAACTTGGGGACCGGCCCAACCGGAATCACCTGATCGATCGTCAGCGTGTCGGTGGCGATTCGGTACAGGAAACTGTCGTCCCAGGTTCCCTTGGCGCATGTATCGGTGCCCGGATTGTCCTTCCCGGGGCCATACAGCTTGTATTGAGACACGTACGCCTCAGACCCGTCCGAGGTGAACACCGCCTCCACCGGAGCGCCCTCCAACGACGCGCTGCCCTCGAGCCCGAAGAGGGAGGGGACCACCTCATCGTCGATCACCTTCACCTGCTTGAGGTCGCGGTCGTACACGGCCACGTTGTGGGCGTACATCATGTTCTGTGCAAAGAACAGGCCGTTCCCCGAGGCAACCACCGACTTGGGCCGCAGCGCGGGGTCGGTGATCGTGCCCGCCAGGCTCAGGGTGCGCTGATCGGCGGTCTTGCCATCGTCGGGTGCGGTGTTGGGCACCGCCGTCGAAGTCGGTTCCGGTGTGCCGCCTTGTGCGACGGTTTTGGCCGGGGCAAGGTCACGAGACGTCGTGTCGGACGCGCTGACCTGCTGCGTTGGCCCCGGGTCGCCCAGAATGCCCGCGGCCAGAACCGCCACAATCGTGAGCACCAACGCGCCCGCAAACACTGGAGTGCCAGGTGCCGCACGGGCCATCACAGGACTGTAGTAAATCCGGCCGACCGTGACTGGGTTAGCGTCGGAGCCCGATGAGCCTCCCCCCAGTCGTTCCCAATCCGCCGATGCCGCGGGAACGTCGATTCCACCATCCACCGACCATGAGGGCGGCACTCATCCTGGTGTTGATGCTGGGAACCCTGACAATTGCCGGCACCTTCGTCACGTCACGGGTGGGCGCCTCGTCCGGGTCGCCGATCGGTGCGACCACCGCGGGGGCCACCAACGGCACGGCCGACGTCCCTGGTACTGACGGAGGCGCGTCCCCGACCGACGAGATCCCACCCGACACTGCCGCAGCCCGAGAGCAGATGAACCCGGCCAAGGCCGTGGTGCTTGGCGTGGTGGAGGGGGTCACTGAGTACCTGCCCATCTCGTCCACCGGTCACCTGTATGTCACCCAGCGTCTTCTCGGGGTAGGTGACACCCGGGCGACGGAGGCGCCTGCCGACAGCTTTGCCATCGTCATTCAGGCGGGCGCCATCCTGGCGGTGCTGGTGTTGTATCGCAGACGGATTGCCACCGTGTTTCAAGGGCTGATCGGCCGCTCCGAGGAAGGCCGCAACCTGCTGATCGCACTCGTGGTGGCGTTTCTTCCAGCGGCCGTCATCGGGTTTCTCTTCGAGGGCCCCATCAAGTCACGGCTGTTCGCCGGGTGGCCCATCGTGGCCGCATGGGCGGTCGGCGGCGTGGCCATCCTGTTGATCAGCGACCGGATCGCCAAGAAGCAGGCCGCCGAGGCCGCTGCGGGTGGAAGTGGAAGTGGAGTNNGGGAAGGGGGCCGACACCGCTGGGTCGATAGGCACCACCCCCGGTCAGGACGCCCGACCGCCGGGGAGAGTGGGCCGGTCACTCGATGCCATCACTCCCCGCCATGCGTTGATCATTGGAGTGGCCCAGGCTTTTGCCATGTGGCCAGGCACCAGCCGGTCGTTGGTCACCATCGTGGCCGCCGTACTGGTCGGGCTCAGCGTGTCGGCCGCAGTGGAGTTCAGCTTCCTTCTGGGGTTGCTGACACTGGGGGCGGCCACCGCGTACGAGGCTCTGAGCAACGGGTCGCTGCTCGTCGAGGCGTACGGAGGAATCGAGATCACCCTCGGTCTCGTGGTGGCCTTCGTAACAGCCGCCGCCGCAATCACCTGGATGGTCAGATGGTTGGAGCAGCGTTCATTGGCCATCTTCGGCTGGTACCGCCTGGTCGCCGCCGGCGTCGGTGCGCTGTTGTTGATCACCGGAACCATCGGTTGACCAAGTTCGCGCGCCCACCGTCCGGCGCCGAGGTTTCGCCCTCTGTAACCAGGACCTCACCGACGGGGACCTCACCGACGGGGACCTCCGTGAGGTTGCACAACATCATCCGCCGCTTCGACGGGGTGGAGGTGCTCGGCGGCATCGACCTCGACATCGAACCGGGCGAACTGCTGGCGCTCCTGGGTCCTTCGGGTTCAGGCAAGACCACACTTTTGCGACTGATCGCCGGTCTGGATCGTCCCGACGGGGGAACCATCGACTTGGGCAACCGTCGCGTGGCGGGAGGAACCGGATTCGTACCGGCCGAGCGTCGTGGCGTCGGCATGGTGTTTCAGGACTGGGCACTGTTCCCGCACCTTTCCGTGGCATCCAACGTGGGGTTTGGACTGCCCAAGGGCGAGCGCCGACGTTCGCCACGCATCGACGAGGCATTGCGGCAGGTGGACCTGACCGGTTTTGGCGACCGAAGAATCGACACCCTGTCGGGTGGCCAACAACAACGGGTGGCGCTGGCCCGAGCGCTTGCCCCACGCCCCAGGGTGGTCTTGTTAGACGAACCTTTCTCCAACCTCGACGCGGGTCTCCGCGCCGCGGTTCGAGGGGAGGTCCGGCACACCCTGCGTGCGATCGGGGTCACCGGAGTGTTCGTCACGCATGACCGTGATGAGGCATTCGCCCTCGGCGACCGGGTGGCGGTGATTCGGGATGGCCGCATCGCTCAGGTGGGTCGACCCGCCGACGTGTACGCGTGCCCGGCCGATCCGTGGGTGGCCTCGTTCCTGGGCGATGCCAACCTGTTGCCGGGAACCGTCCCCGCAGGCACCGTCGAAGGGGGCACCGTCGCTTCGGGCACCGGCGAAGGGCGACGAACGCACGTGACAACCGCCTTGGGTGACCTGCCACTGGATACCGGGTCGCTGCACGACCGAACCGAACCTGCCGACCGACCCGAGCCCGCCGACACAACCGAGCCATCGGACAGGACCGCGGGCGCCGGACCGGTGCCCGTGACCGTGCTGATCCGCCCGGAGTCGCTGACACATCGGGCTTCGCCAACCGGGGCGTGGATCGTGACTCAGGTGGAGTTTCTGGGTCACTCCACCTTGACCCGCCTGCAATCCGACGACGTCATCATCACCAGCAGAACGCTCGGCCCACCGACACTGATCGAGGGTGATCGGGCCGTGGTGTCACCAAGCGGGCCAGTCACCGCCGCCTGGCAGGAGACCAACGGCGAAGGCGGGCCTCCGCTGCAGGTAGCCCGAGGTCAAACTCTGGGCCCGAGCCCTACCCCCGGACCAAACCCGTGACCGCCGGGAGGCGGATCCGCCCCATAAGGTGAGCCTCCATGGAGCATCGTTTTTTGGGAAATTCGGGCATGCGGGTGTCGGCCATCAGCTACGGCAACTGGCTGACCCACGGATCACAGGTGGAGGACGATGCAGCCATCGAGGCGGTTCACGCCGCACTCGATGCAGGCATCACCACCTTCGACACCGCCGACGTTTACGCAGGCACCAAGGCCGAGACCGTGCTGGGAGAGGCACTTCGGGGTGTCCAGCGCGAGTCAATCGAGTTGTTTACCAAAGTGTTCTGGCCCACCGGGCCGGGCCTGAACCAACAGGGCCTCTCACGTAAGCACATCATGGAGTCAATCGATGGGTCGCTCAAGCGGCTTGGCACCGACCACATCGACCTGTATCAGGCTCACCGCTACGACCATTGCACTCCGCTGGAGGTCACCATGTCGGCATTCGCCGACCTGGTCCATCAGGGGAAGGTGGCCTACCTGGGAGTCTCCGAGTGGACGGCTGAGCAGATTCGCGATGCGAAGGTGTTGGCCGATGATCTGAAGGTGCCACTGGTATCCAGCCAGCCCCAGTACTCGCTGTTGTGGCGGGTGATCGAAGAGGAGGTGGTGCCCACCTGCGAGGAGTTGGGTATCAGCCAGATCGTCTGGTCGCCTCTGGCCCAAGGGGTCCTCACCGGTAAGTATCAGCCCGGCGAGGAACCACCCGATGGCAGTCGGGCCACCGACGAGGCCGGAGGTAAGAACATGATCTCCCGCTGGATGAACGACGACGTGCTCACCGCCGTTCAGCAGGTGTCTGCGTTGGCCGACGAAGCCGGGTTGACGATGGCCAACATGGCCCTGGCCTGGGTGCTGCGCAATCCCAACGTTGCCTCGGCGATCGTCGGGGCATCAAGGGCCGATCAGGTCACCCGAAACGTCGAAGCGGTGGACATCACCCTCGACGACGACCTGGTCGCCCAGGTGGAGGCGATCCTTGAACCCGTATCGATCTCT
>CXWK01007367.1_pt2 | contig 12483 bp, 20 predicted proteins | sample 590851 | NCBI WGS metagenome assembly CXWK01 (sample SAMEA3498364, study PRJEB10139) | wastewater metagenome | biome: wastewater treatment plant; material: activated sludge | place: Denmark | collected 2014-08-01
GATTGGGTTCCGGGGTTGCCCCATCTGTTCCGGAGTAAATCGGTAGCCGCCGGGATTCCTTTCGAGGAACAAACGCACAGGCCCGGGCGGGGTGATCGGGGCGCGGCATTGCGCATTGCGCACTCTTGTCTGATAGGTTATGTCTGTTGGACGAGGCGCCCCAAGGCCGCGTAACGTCATTGCCTCCTAGAGGATTGAAATGACCACAAGCATGTTTCGAACGATCGATCCGGTTACTGACGAGCGGCTCATCCGCGATCTTGGGGCACTTCTCAACCTGTCGCCTCTGGCGCGTTCAGTCGTCGCTTCCCATTTGGTGCCTTATCTTCGACTCAAGACAGAATCAGAAAGGCAGAAGCTTGATGATTTGGTGCTTAGCGAGGTCGGTCCGAGCGTTCAGGCGTCGGATGCTCTAGGTGCTCTTAGGTTTCTGCGCCACGTTGCGAAGACAAACTTCCTCAAGGCCAAGGACCCAGCCCCAGCAAGCACCTTGATCAGTGACCTCCAAAATGCCGGCCTGGTGGCGGAGGCCCAACAGAATGAACTCACCGCATTGATTGAGAAGATTGGCGCCGACGTATCTCCCCTGAGAACTGAGTTCGCCCAAAAGCGAGCTGCTGGGGGCGTCTTTCCAACAATAGTGGGCATCGGCCGCACCATTGAGGTTCGAATGGTCGCGCAAGACAGTTTCGATCCAAACGGCAGTGCCTTACCCGACAAGATCCTTGGCAAGGTCGCGATCGTCTCCTTACGGCTCGACACAGACGACGATACGAGCCTTGTGTTCCAGATGTCCAAAGATGAGTTGGGAATTCTGATTGCTTCGTTGGAGAAGTGCGCCGCTGAATTGGAGGCTTTTGAGAGGTATCTTGATGACCATGGTGATCGTTCCGGTACCACAGATACGTCCTCGATCGGCTAAGGACTGAGGACCTGCATGGAAGGACTCCAAGAGTACGAGTTCAGGATTCCTCGGGAGTCCCGTGAGGCGCCGCAGCTGTACGGGCGGGCAGCATCCACCGCAGCTGGCTCGAGCCGTGCCGCCGTGCGATTCCTAGGGCATGGTCGAGATGCATCGGTTGTCCGCAGGGCGGGGAACCAAACCAGTACGGCCGTGACTTCGTCGACATTTCAAAAGAAACAGCTGGGCGAGTTCACAATCAGGTTTGGCAAACAATATGGCTTCCCATCTGATTACCAACTGCAGGTCGATCCAGTAACGACTCCCCGGACCATCGGCAAGACTGTAATGAGGGCGTACATCGCTTCGTCATTGGTCGTCAAAGCATTTAGGTCCGCCCATTCGGGGTCTTTCTTAGATGCGGTGGGTAGACCTGATGTGGATTCTGCCAGCACTGATAGTCGAGGGGATGGGGTGAGCGGCAAGCAGCTCGGTCGCAGTGTTCAATTGGTACTCGGTCGGGTTGCTCATCGAGCGGCGGCTCTCGGGATGCCGGAGGTACTCGTGTCGGAGCCAGGTCGGCGTTTCAATCGAGTCGTGGCAGAGATGCTTCACCGAGAGCTGGGATTGTCCATCTACGAATCCGGACAATTCCTCATGGCCCTCTACGCAGACTTCGAACGATTTGTCCATCGTTTTGCCCTTCAGCCTGCATGGGGTGACGTGCGCATGACTGCGACGGGACTCGTATTAATGACGAACCGGCTTGCTCGGACCGAGCCGCGAAGCTGCGCAAGGGCGTCACTAGCGAGAGTCCTCAAGTAATTGCAGCATCATCGCAGTGTCCTACACATTCCGTATCCTTCACCTATCTGACCTGCATTGTGGAGTAGGCGCTCGACGGAACTGGATCGACACTGACGTTCGCAACCGTCGCGGAGTCGGTCTGACTGAGGCAACGTGGGCAGCTATACGACCGACGTCTCACTCCCCGGCCTTAGCGGAGGCGGTCGCCGAGCATGCCTTCATCAGGCGATTTGAACATGACGCGATTCTGGTAACCGGCGATTTGGCGACAACCGGTGAGGAGATTGATCTCCGCGAAGCAGCAGAACTGAGCCTAGGAACACCGAAAGAGCGATGGCTAACAGGTGCCATGCGTCCCACTCTGCAGGGCGCCCAACTGCCCGTCATTGTCTTGCCAGGCAATCATGATCGCTTCGACGGGCCAACCGCGGTTCCGCCCTTCTGGGCGAGTGGTGGTCGTAACTTCGACGCACATTTTGAGGACTGGCGTAGCGTGAGTGCAGTTGCGTTCACTCTCAAGGCGCCCCTTCCGCAAACTGATGCACTGACTGTAGTGTGTGGCGATCTCACCCTCATCGAAGACGCTGATGCAGACGGACTTTGGGGGCGGCTCGGCCAAGGCTGTGCCTATGAAACGGTGTTGGCCCGGATGGTTGAACTATCAAGCAAGGCGCGATCTTTCGGTCCTACAGCTGTCTTGTGGGCTGTGCACTTTCCGCCCCAGTTTCCTGGCGAAGATGCCGTTATGCGACTGCTCAATGCAGAATCCCTTTTGAAGAAGGCGACAAGCGTCGGGGTGAGCCATATTCTGTCTGGGCATACTCACCAGCCGTTAGTTTACAAACCCGTGAAGTTCCCCACAGTCGAGGTGCATTGCGCCGGAACGGCGTGCTCATTGAGCTCTCCTACTGCCAACGCCTTTCACTCTCGTAGCTTTGAGGTTACTGGCGAGGTGATTGAAAATGTTCGATATTGCGACTTCGTGTGGAACGACCTAGCTGAGGATTTCGTTCGGTACAATTAGCCACCGGCGTCAGGAATCTCACCGACAGATAGCAGATCGCCATCTCGGCGGCCTCAGCCCGGAGCAGTACGAGTCGGCCCATGTCGGCTAGCGTCACTCTCGACGAAATCCTGAACTCCACTGACTCACTTTCTGTGCGACCCGCCTCCAGCCTCCCGCCACCACTCCAAGTAGCCATTCCTCACCATCGCCTGAGTGAGCCGGAGTTGGTTTCCTGACTGGGCCGCGTGGAGCTGGTACGGCTGCGTTATGGGGCCGTCGTGACGGCCCGATGACTCCTGCGACTTCCGGGCATCTGAGGTCCGCACGGCGGGCGGCACGCAAACGTAACTTCTGTGGCCCTAATCCCGCTCTCTCTCTGCGGATGACATGACCTCGTCAACAGCGCGTCCCTTTGTCGCCAACTGAGCCGACGAGGGGTTCAATAGCGAGGGAGCAAATCCCCAGAGGAGCTAGGCAGTTACTTTCTGGTCTGCCTACAGTTCAGAACTCAATCGGTATATGTCGCCCATGACGAACGAAGTATCGAGTACGAGCATGCTGTGGGGTCCCAGCGGTCCAAACTCGAAAGTGCGGTTCGATATGTCATTGACAGTCCGAATATCGCGGCAGCTGTTGTGGGAGCCTCCTCCCCTGACCGGTTGAAAGGTGTTGTCGCTGCGTGCGAGGCAGCACCAATGAGCCAAGGTGAACGGGCCGTCATGCACGGGATCGCGGCGCCTGCCTTCCGCGGCGATTGATTTCTTGAGCATCGCTGGCCGCAGCGAGCACTCCGTGTGGATCACTGGAACGAGAACCACTTGGCCATTCGGTTCGACCGTTCAGCAATCGCCGAACTCTAGAGAGTCGGAGCGGAAGAAGCGGACTGCATCAGTTGATAGGTTTGGGTGCCGTCGATGAAGCAACAGTATGCATCCACGTCGCGGGCTCGCAGCGCTTCGATATTCATTCGCACCTGACGCCGCACTGCCTGTTCAATCACATCAATGTGCTGAACTACGAATAAGTTTGCCGGGGAGTCCGTCAGTCGCAGTAGTTGATCACCGTGCTTGCCGCAGTTTTTGATTTGAAGGGGTCTGGGAACCGACTTCCCTTTCAGCATAAAGGCAGCCGGCATAGTCGTGCCTCGAACACGACAATGCGCAGAGTAAAGATCGTTCAACTCCCCGCCCCAATCCTTGTGCAGCACAAGTTCGCCCAATAAGGCATTAAGACGCCGTTTAACGTTTTCTTCATCCTCGAGAAAGGGCAGCGATAACCCTAGGACCGAAACGTGCTGATATGGGGTAAAGGCTTCGATCTCCCAGCACGAGACTTCGACTGCCACGGAAGACAGGCGGGTTGCGTTCAGAAGCGCTGCCACCAGCCGCTCGGCTACAAAATCAGGCGTGATTGATGGCGGCAATAATATTGAACGCCCCCGTATGTGTTGTGCGATTCGGGCCGCCGACGGTAACGGCTCGCGAAGCATCAGCTCATCGAGCCCGTCACCGTCAGTCAGTCCGAAGGTCCGAAGGGTCCTGCTGAGCAGTTCCAGTTTTTGGCGGCGTCCGAGAACCTGCGAGGCGTCTGGCGACACGTGAAATCCCCAACGTCCGCTCCATGCTGTGCCACATCCACAATACGCGACCTGATTCGGGCAGACGTTCGATTAGGCCAGTTTCGTACAGGTGATTACAGATCTTCGAAACGGTCGCCTGGCTCTTTCGGGTGGCGACGATCAATTCGTCCTGGGTCTTCGGACCATTCTCCATGGCGAGGTACAGCTCCGGACTGCCCACACGCCGCGCGAACAGCTCTTCGATATGAACTTGACTGTGCGGATTAGATGCAATCGCCAGACGTGTCATCCGCTCAATGTTGTCCAACTGAGTCCGCATCGCTGCGATGTTGGACTGCGAGTGCTCGGTCTCAGACATTGACGTCCTCGCTCCCTGTTTCCGGCGGAATTTCGACCTTGGCCTTTGTTGCCGATTTCTCAGCCTTCTTCTTCAGCCGGCCCAGAGTGACCTGCACCGTCGCCGCGGTTGTGTCGAGGACGTCGGCAATCTCTCGGGCAGTGAGATCGGTGGAGCTCAACAGGCGCACGAGATCCTGCTGAGCCATGTTTGCCTTGAGCTGCGCAGCGAGGAGACGATTGGTTGTCTTTGCCTGTTTCAGCAGATCTTCGAGGGACGCGGAAGATGTCTTGGCCATTGATGCTCCCTACGCCGCCGACTCGGTTTGCGAGGCGGGCGCGACGTCACCTGCCGCCTTCGTTCCCGCCTGTTTGGCCCGCTGGATCGTCTTTGCCACCGCAGCGGGACTCTTGCCGAGCATTTCCGCAATTTCCTTCACGGCGATGCCGGCCCGCGATAGGAGCAGCTCGACCTTTACGGGCTCGGAATCCGACCCCTTGTTCATCGATGCCACCTGTAGAGCCACCATCGCACGCAGATATTTCAAGAGCTCATCCATCGGATCTCACCTCCACAACGATCCTACCTGTGTCGTTCTGCGATGTCAATGGAAGGTGAATCTCGACTAGAACATGGATTGATCATCAAGCTTGTCAATATACTTGTTGTCAACAAGTTACAGGAACCAGAATTATTACGCTTACTGTCGCTGCGTAAGGACGGTACTTTATCGCTTAACCATATCTGTGCCATCTGGCTCGTGCGAGCGCGTAGGGAGGCGAAAGTTTGCAATGTTCCAGGCGGCGGCCGAGCCATGACCAGGCTCCAATTGCTGTCAGTAATCCAAGCAAACACAAACTTATGCATTATTACTGAGATAATTCGCAACCAGTGTCATTACTCGGCCAACCTGGCACGCTAGGTCCAAAGCCATCCCGCGCATCTGTCCGCGTAGGCGGGCTCCCTGAAGCACCTTCATAACCGATGACGGCTTCGACACTCAGCTTAGGCCTAGTCCACTAGCACCATTAATCGCCGCACATCTGCATAGCAACTAGGATTCTCCCCTATGTGGTACGCAATAGTTGTTATCCAAACGATATGAGTCGTAGGACAGTTTAGATTGCTGACGTTATGGCATTTCACCCGGCGCGATGCGGCACGAGGCGAAAGTCTGCGATGTTCCCGGCGGCGGCCGAGCCGTTACCTAGCTCAACAGGCGTGAAGATCGATGTGGAAGACGACGGGCGGATCAACATCGCGTCGTCAGACGACGTGGCGGCGCAGAAGGCCATTGCGATCATCCAGGAACTGACCGCGACGCCCGAGCAGGACAAGGTCTACATGGGCCGCGTCGAGCGCATCACGGACTTCGGTGCATTCATCGAAGTGATGCCCTATGGCGTCCGCCTTGCCGCCTTACGCCCATTCCTGGAAGCACTTCTACGTAATCCCTTCACATCCGTCGCCACGGTGAAGTAGTGCGCTCGGTCATAGTCCGTCATCGAGGTGGTCAATTCACTGCGCATACAAAAGCATCGCTTAGAACGGTCAAAGGTAGCTCGCATCGGCCGCGGATTCCATCCAAACCGCGTGGAGCGTCGGAACTCAGTTGTGGCGCCTGGTATCACTCTGGTAGAGTCGCCCGCAACCAGTTGCACAGCTGCGGGCACTGGCCGAATCCACATCTGAGCCGAGGGTTTACGATGTCCAAGTCACGGAGAAAGTCTGCACCGGTAACCGTCAAGCGCAAGGCGACTCGCAAGATATCCAAGAAGAGTGTCCCGGCGAAGCGCGGGAAGCCAGCCACTACTCGGAAGCTCACCAAGGTGAGCAAGTCCGCGAAGGACAAGAAACCGGTAAAGCGATCGTCGAGCATCACTGCGGCCGATCTTGCCGCGAGACTGCGGGTGGACTTCACCAACTTTCCACCACCCCTGCAGGGCACACCCCATCCTATTGCTCTGGTTCGGGTGCAGTACGCATCAGCGTCAGATCGAACCATCAGGGCAGCCCTGAATCTCCTTGCCTCAGAGGGGCTGGTCACGATCCTTAACAACGACACCTTCCACCTGGACGCGCGGGCGCCCCAGCCACCTTCTTAATCCTCGTAGCGCCGGGTGCGGCCGACATGACCGCGGCAGGTCTATTGCGGATACCCGGGCAAGTTCGAAGCGCTCAACCCGGCTGCGCTCCTCAAGTTTCTCTCCTCCCTGGCCACAATGGCGTCAAAGGCCTCTGGGAAGGGATCGGCAATGAGCTCCCCGGGGAGTTGATCCTTGCCAATAGTCGCGTTTCCTATTGCGTCCCAGATCATTCTCCAGCGGTGTGCGTGCCGCCGGAACTCCTCACTCGCGCTGCGAAACTCGGCGCTCAGCCGGTCATTACTTGCGAAACCGTCAATCAGGCGAATCGCCGCCTCGTTGTGTCCATGAATCTGGTTGATCTCGACCTGCCAGAAAATTCGCCGACTGTCCGACAAAGAATCGAAGTGCGTTCGCAGTTGGAGAGGGTAGTACTCCAATCTTTGGACACCGCCGCCCGGACCGTCGACCAACGACTCGAATGCGAACTTGGAACGCGCGAGGGTCGCCTGCAGCGGCAGCAGGAAGTTATCGAGGAGTGCGCGATACTCCGACTGCTGGACTCGGACTTGAGACAACTGCTCCTGCCGCTTCAAAGTGCGCCGGGTCGATACGCTCTCATAAATGGTCCATCCGAGTGCGATCATGGAAATCGCAACTGCGACCAAGTCAGAGGGGCGAGTATCAGTCATGGCGCTTCTCGTCCTACGTCAGTGGCCTCAACATTGATCCACTGAAGCACAGCCTGCAGAGTCTTCTGGTCATGACCGAAGCGGGCCGTGGCGTCCGCCTCGAGCTGGGCCAAGGTGCCTTTGGCGACACGATCGCGAACGGTTGAACGGGCACTAATGGAGAGGGCTGAAAGCTCCGCAGGTGTCGCTCTCTTCGGTACGGTGACCTGTGCCGCCGCTATCGCACCCTTGAAGGCATGGTCCACTTGGCTCGTCGACACAGCGACCTGCCGCCAACGCTGAGCTGCACTGCCTCTGGCTGGCACGGTCGCGCTCGGGTTCGGAGCGGCCTGTTCATCCCTTGCGGCGCTGAGCGCGATGGCGAGCGCGTCCTGTGTCGCCTGGCTTGGGGAGTCGAGGGCATCCTTCAGGGCGGCAATCAACTGCACGGCACTCTTGATAGCGGTCTCCAACATTGCCATCAGGCCCGAGGTCTGCTCTCCCAGCGCCTCGGACTGCGCTGCCAGGGCTGCGTCATGCTTGGCGCGGATCCCGTTGAGCCAGTTGTCCTTGGCAGTAAGGATTCGCAGCAGTTCAACTTTGGAGAAATTCATCGCGACAACGAGCGTGAGGGGATCGGGGGGCGGGAGTCCGGCTGCCATTGCCATAAGTGGTGCGAAGAGTTCGGAATCAAATCCCTTACGCACCTCGGCCGCTGCCTCCTGCGTGAGCCGGTCCAATTCCTGCCCGGCTGCAGCAAATGGCCCCACCGCCTTGGCGTCGGCCTGGTCCTTCCTTTGTTGAAGCAGACTCTGCGCGCCTATTGCCTGTTGGCTCAGCCCGAGTGGCGGCAACACTCCACCTGCGGCCACTTCGTCCGGGGCAGGCTTGAGTGGGTTGGCCACCTTGGAAGCGGATCGCGCGCGGGCCGGCAGTCCGGCCCCATGCCGGACAGTCGCCGCTCGCTCGGCGGTAAAGGAGAGCCCTGCGGCTCGTCGAACACAAAGGGCCGCCATGTCCAATAATTCCTGCAACGCTTGTTGCTTCTTGGCAATCGCGTCGGTCGCCTCGGCGCTCTGTCGGGCGCACTCCGCGAGGTACTGCGCCTCCAGCGCATCACGCTCGGCTTCACCAGTTGTATGAATGCGCTGCACCTCAGCCTTGAAGTCCTCGAGAATGTACTCGGCTTGCTTGAACTGGCAATAGATGCCGCCGGTCGCTGCCATCGCGATGCCTTCCAGCCAGTCAGTAGGGCATATCTTCATAGCGTGATCTCACAATCCCGAACTCAGCGCCCGCCATTTGTATCACTTGAGTACCCGGCTTCTTTCCTACGTTGGAGCACGACACTACTCCGCCGTGGTCGGGTCGATGATCGACTTCACCTCTGAGACGCAGTTGGCTGGAAAGCCGCCCTTGGTGGCGTGCTCGGCTGCGGCCCCATGCCGCTCAGGACTCCACACGACTTCTGAGAAATGGCCTTCAATTGCTCCGCGGTCAGTGCCCCCGCCCTAGGAATTTCGCGCTCAATTACGTACTTCGGCATCGCCCTCTCCTCAGTCGTCCGCCACACTGCGACGGCCGATATCCTCGCACCGTTAAGCCGCCGTCGCAAGCCCAGAAACTCCGGCCTCAAGTTGCGTTCCTTCAGTCCTTGACCCCCGTCGAGAAGATCCGCGACGTCATCGGCCCCGGCGGCAAGGTCATCCGCAGCATCGTCGAGCGCACCGGCGTGAAGATCGATGTGGAAGACGACGGCCGCATCAACATCGCGAGTTCAGATGACGTCGCGGCGCAGAAGGCCATTGCGATCATCCAGGAACTGACCGCGACGCCCGAACAGGACATGGTCTACATGGCCGCGTCGAGCGCATCACGGACTTCGGTGCGTTCATCGAAGTGATGCCCGGCGTGGACTGGGCCGCTCCACGTGGCAATATCGCGTGGCCAACGTCCGCGACGAGCTCAAGGAAGGCGAGCAGATCGGGTGTCCCGAGTCAGAGGTTCGCCACGAGATTCCGTAGCGCGGCGCCCGCGTGGCAAGGCGCGACGACCGAGAATACCGAGCGTATTTAAGGGAGGAGCAACGCCGCCAGGCGGGATGCCCCGCAAATGAATATGGTGAGCGAACCTCTGACTCGGGGCACCCGGTCAAGGTCATCAACATCGACCCGAGCGGCAAGGTGCGGCTCAGCCGCAAGGTGCTGCTGAAAGAGGGCGAGGGCATGACGCCGCGGTATCCCGGTGGCGGCGATGCGCACGGACCTTCGGGTGGCGATGACCGTGGTGGCCGTGGCGGCGACCGAGGCGACCGTGGCCCGCGCCGGGATCGCGACCGCGGCCCGCGCCGCTGAGGGCGATCACGACGGATCACAGGGAGACTCAGAGGCTCAGAGGCTCAGAGGACTTCTGGGCTACGGCGGATCCCACGGAGACGCTCTCCGAACGTAGCGCGGTCTGGTCTTCAAGACCGAGAAGACAATCAAGCCGGGCAGGGGAACCTGCCCGGCTTTCTTCTTGTTTGGCATCCGCTTCCACTGGTTGCGCCCTAACCAGTAGTGTGCACGCGATCGGATCAAGCTCAGCCCAACGATCCGTTCTCGTGTGAGGCCAGCTTCAGCCCGACCCAGCCAACCTGCCAGAAGGCACCTTCAGGTGCGCGAAACCGGACATGGGTTTCAATTCGGCGGGAACCTTCTGCATAACTCAGCCCCCCCAAAGAAAGTGTCTTGCGCGTCCGTCTCCTCCAGAGTAGTCCGGCTATAATCCCGCTCGCTCCAGCGAGTTGAAGCTGGGTTTCGCAGAGACCGAGGTAACCCATGTTGCTGTCGATGATCGCATTGCTTGCATTTTTTCCCGGTCCGATGTCTCCGGAACCAGCGGCGGCGCAGGAGCCGATCCAGTCGGTGTCGGCTCCTGCGCCTCAGCACCCTGCTCCTGGTGTGATACCGGACCTGAAGTTTGACCTTTCCGCTGATGGTGTCGTCCCAGTACTGGCGATTGGCACTGCGGTGGGCTTGAGCAATGGGCTACAGTCCCCTGTCTTGGGCTGCAAGTGGTGTGACACGTCCTCGTCGGGCGCGCTCTCCCTCAATGGACTAGACCGCTTCTGCGCACGTGCGCGATGGAGAGACTCGGAGGAAAAATACGGCTGGTGTCTTTCTTGGCAACGCCAGGCAAAGGGACACCTGACGTCTTTTTCTGCCGGCCCCCCCCTTTGTTACGACTGACAGCCTAGGCTAGGAGAGTGGTATGCGTCGTGGAATGCTGATGTTCTGTGTGGCAATGTCGATGAGTACGTGGGCTCATGCCCAGGGGCGTCCCCCAGAATCGACCGCACGGCGGTTTGCACCGGGGATTTGGTTGTCTCCGGACGAGATTGCCTACCCCATGCTGCCGCATGCCTTTGCGTTCGATGGCGTGGATAACGACGAGGACGGTTGCCTCGATCTGGCAGACCCCGACGAGGTCGGTGCGCTAGTCGGCGATCCCAATAACCCCCGGCGCAATAAAGACCGGCGCGATGAGGTTGCGGCGATGCTGATGCGTCTGGCGGAGGTACGCAGATCGCAGGAACTTGGTGAGGACGTTTCCCAGCACGTCGCCGCGTCTCCTCCTGTGTGCAGCCCGAAGACGAACAAGTTAAAGAAGTTCAAATTCTGCAAGAAAAGTGGCGATGACATCTTCTGTGGTCCGCCGGCAGTGGTCCTGGCCGAGGTCGCCCCACCTGGCCGCCGAAAGGACCGCAGCGCACGGGCGAGCGCATCTGAGGAGCCGGTCGGGTCCGTGCAGTACTGGATGTACTACCCTTGGGACGGTGGCCATCTGCACGACGGCGAGCACGTCACGACCTTCTTCTCTCCAGAAGACCTCGTTCGTGGCGTGGTTGGGGCAGGCCATCTAGCTTCGACGCCGAACAACGTACTCGTGGCCAGACACGACAAAGCCGCTGCCCATGTCAACTTCCCATCGCGGATTCCAGAGCACCTACTGGTACTATCCGAGTTGGGCAAACACGCCAGCGCGCCGGACCTGAACTGCAACGGCCGATTTGATCCTGGCTTTGACGTCAACGATCTGCCGTCAGGCGCCTGGGGAACGCGGGACGCCAATTACGGTATCGGCAAGTCGAGCTGGACACCTTTCGAGAGCTGGACGTCATTCGACCGAGTGTCCGGTACCTTGCTGCTGGAACGCACAGCCTGGACCGCCCCGGGCGACCTGCCCGAGACCGAAAAGGCGATCCCGGCTTCCTGGCGAGAATCTTGCCCAAGCTTCAGCTTGGGCCGGCGCGTGATCGACCGGAACCTCGCCGAAGCATCGCGGTCGTTGCGACACCTCTGGTCGTATCGTGTCGTCCTCGCCAGCGACGTTCGAGAGGTGGTCGAGGGTCTGGAGAAGGGCACGCTCCTGCCCAGCGATCCCAGTTACCTGAATTTGATCGAATCGCTTCCCACGAGTACCCCGGGGATGGCGGTGGAGAACTGGGGATCGCCCGAGTCCGAATGCAGCACGGCCCCTCGTCCCGATGTTTGGAATCACTGCGACTTCGGGAAACCGCAGCAGGACTTCAAGTTGCACCTGATGCCCAGGTTGGATGTTCGCACCGTCTTTACTCTCGAGGGCGGCAACGCCAAAGGAGGGCTTGGTGTCCGACTGGCCGGTGTCGGACCATTCCGCGACAGTTCTCTGGACTTCCAAGTACTCATCGACAATCTCAGCGGTGAGCCGGCGAAGCACAATCGCAGCGTACTGAGCTCGCTGGAAGTGGGTATTGCCCCAGGGCGCGGAAGGAAGTTCGAAGGGGTCGTGCTTTACAACGCATTCGGCACGGCGCATCGCGGGCTCTATGTTGGCGCGTCCTACCGGCGCCGCGACTATCTCTATCGCGGCGTAGCGATAGTGCCCGTGGGCGATGGGGCGACCAGCGCGAGTTCGGCAGTTCTGGTCGAGCGGACGGGCAACAACTTCAATCTTGAGGCCGGGTTCGCGTTTCGACCACCGATTTCAAAGCCGATCACGTTGCGGTTCGGGATCAGCGGGCCTATCGTTCGCGGACGTAGCAATGAGATCCGCGAGGGAGAGATTAGCTACTTTC
>CXWK01001285.1_pt1 | contig 12482 bp, 11 predicted proteins | sample 590851 | NCBI WGS metagenome assembly CXWK01 (sample SAMEA3498364, study PRJEB10139) | wastewater metagenome | biome: wastewater treatment plant; material: activated sludge | place: Denmark | collected 2014-08-01
GTGCGACAGACCTCGGCCAATGCGTCCTCGGCCTCGATCATCGCGCCGGCGCCCGGTCCCATCGCGGTGCCAGCGGCCGCGAGCGGCTGGGTGTGCTCGACGTGCACCACCGCGACCGGTCGGTGAGTGGCGTGCGCAAGGTTGATCGCCGCGAACAGCGCCGCGTGGGAACCGACCGTCCCGTCAAAGCCGACCACGATCGCACCATCGGGCATCGCGAATCAGCCTTTCGCTTTGTTGGGGTGGCTGGCGCTTATATCGGTGTCCGCCGGTTCCGGTACCGGAACGGGATCACCGATCGGGTCGGACGCGACACCGAGGTCATCGCCGATCGCTTCCATGCCGATATGGGCGCTCTCGCGGAGCGGGAGTTCCTTGAGGAACAACACGACCACGAACCCGATCGCGGCGACCGGGATCACCGCCAGGAACGTGACATGCAGCGCCCGCGAGAACGCGTCGACAACGACTGCCTGGGTGTCGCCGGGCAGCGCTCGGAGCGCCTCAGGGCCGGACTGGAGCACGGCCGGGTCCACCCCGGACAGCTGCGGGCCGGCGTCGGCGAGGTAGTGGTCGAGACGGTTGTTGAAGATCGACCCGAAGATCGCGACACCGAACGCTCCGCCCATCGACCGGAAGAACGAACTGGCCGAGGTGGCCACACCGAGATCTTTCGCCTCGACGGCGTTCTGCGTGGCCAGGACCAGCACCTGCATGACGAGACCGATCCCCAGCCCGACCACGGCCATGTACAGGGACTGAACCACCCGCGACGTGTCGGCATCGAAACGCGACAGCAGAAACAGCCCGAACGTCATGATCGCGGTACCGGCGACCGGGTACAGCTTGTAGCGGCCGGTCCGGCTGATCGCCCGCCCAGAACCGACCGTGCCGACGATGAGACCCAACATCAACGGTGTCAGCAGCAAACCCGACCGGGTCGGGCTGGCGCCGTTGACGACCTGCAAGAACAACGGGACAAAGATCAGCACTCCGAACATCGACAGACCGACGATGAACGCCGCGCCGCTCGACACCGAAAACACCGGATTGCGGAACAGGTACAGCGGAAGTACCGGCTCGGGAGCGCGTCGTTCGTGCGCCAGGAACGCCACGGTGAGCAGCAGTGCAGCAACGGCGAGCCCGATGATCGTCGGTGACCCCCACTCGTACTCGCTCCCACCCCACACCGTGACCAGCAGCAGGCACGTGACCGCGGCGACGAGCAGCGCGGAGCCGAGGAAGTCGATCGCATGAGGACGTCGGGTGAACGGCAGCCGCAACACCGAGCTCGTCACCACAAGCGCGGCGATCCCGATCGGGATGTTGATGTAGAACACCCACCGCCACGACAGGTGATCGACGAAGAACCCACCGATCAGCGGGCCGCCAACACTCGCGATCGCGAACACTGCGCCCGTGTACCCCTGATAGCGGCCGCGCTCCCGAGGCGAGACGATGTCACCGATGATCGCCAACGCCATCGCCATCAAGCCCCCCGCCCCAAGGCCCTGGACGGCTCGGAAGCCGATCAACTGCCCCATGTTCTGCGACAGGCCCGACAATGCCGACCCGACCAGGAAGACCACGATCGCTGTCTGGAACATGATCTTGCGNNACCCACGACAGATGATCCAAACCGCCCAGATCACCAACGATCGTCGGCAACGCCGTCGCCACGATCGTCTGATCCAAAGCCGCCAGGAACATCCCCAACATCAGCCCGCTGAACACCACCAAGATCTGCCGATGGGACAACTGCGAACCCGCAGGAGTCGGAACACTCATGTACGACCTCCCTGTTCCAGAACCTCGTTCGCCAACCGCGTCAGCAGCGGAGCCAATGCCGACCGATCGGCGTCGGACCAAGCCGCCAACAGCTCCGTGAAGTACCGGTGACGCGCCTCACCCAACAACCGCAACACCTCCACCCCAGCAGCGGTCAACCCCACACGCGCAGCGCGACCATCCAACGGATCCTCCGCCCGCACCACAAGCCCGCCACCTTCCAACGTCTTCACGTGCCGACTCATCGTCGACGTGTCCACACCAAGGAATTGCGCCAACTCAGAAACCCGCACCTCACCACGTTCCGAAACACACCTCAACACGCCAAACCCGGCCCGCTCCACCGACACCCCAGCCGCACCGATGAAGCGCTCCTGCGTCGAAGCCAAAGAGAACTCACGAACGATCGTGACCACCGCCTCCTCGATCGCAACGACCGAATCCAACGTCCGCTGAGCCCGAAGCTGCGTCGATCCCATATCGGCATCATAGATGGTTGCAGCACCCAACTACAATCGCAAAGAACGCCGCAAGGCGCCGCAGCACGGGGTGCGCCTGAACAGGGCGGGTCGTCGGGCGGTCCACCGCCGCCCTCGAACTGAACCGTCAGGAGTTGGGGTGCTCGATTTGGGATACGGTGAAACCGCCAGGCGACCTCAGACGAACTGTGGGATTCCCGATGGACGACGAGCAGGTCAACAACACGATCGCCGAACTCGAGCGGTGTCTGCGCACCGACGATCCGAGCTTGGCTCCACGACTTCGCCGGATCCGTCGTGGCGACAGCGCGAGATCGGCCGCCGTGTTCGCCGCTTTGGTTACCGCGGCGATCCTTCTTGCCGCCGGGTTGGCAATCGCATCCGGGGTCGTGTGGTTCGCGGGAGTAGCAGCGTTGCTGGCAGCGTTCGCCGTCGCTCCCCACCGGGAGCCGACCGCCGCAGATTCGCCCACACTCCAAGGTCGACGTGTGGACCAGTGGAACGAGGTTCTGCCCATAGCCGGTGCGTGGTCAACCGTCGCCAGTGAACTACGAGCCGCTGACGGCCTTGATCCATGGTGCCCGACGCTCCGCCGGATCTCAAGCAATGGCACGCACGACACAAACGTGGTCGCCGTTGGGCACCATCGTCCGGTCACCCTGCGGATCTCACGTCGGTGGTTCGCCGATGGAATCCGCTGGCGAGCCGATGCTGGCGGGCCAAACCTCGTCGGGCATCTCACTCTGCAACCCACGCTGACCGGCGAGCACGTTCAGATCTGGGTGCATGCCGAGGCGCTCCGATGCCGAAATTCACGCCGAGCACTACGCACGATCCGCCGGGAAACCAGAACCGCGCTGCGACGGTGGGCCGCAACGCGCACCGAAACCCCACCATGAGCCAGATGGGAGGATGTCCAGGGGTCACTGGTCGGGGGCCTGCCTGGGTTGGGGGATCGGGGGGATGCGGTCGAGGAAGGTGAGAACGGCGGTGGTGAACGCGTCGTTGTCGTCGCCGGCGACCATGTGTCCGGTGTTGGACACGTCGACGGCTTCGGCGTGGGGGACGGCGGTGAGGAACTCGTTGACGGTGTCGGGGCTGACCAGGTCCGACATTGCGCCTCGGACGAGGAGTGTCGGGGCGGTGATGCGGCGGGCCCCGTCGAGGAGGTGGTCGGCCATCTGTCGGAAGCGTTGCTCGCTGTTGGCGGGGTCAGCGTGCATGACATCGAGTTTCGTGGTGATGAACGCGGGGTCCCAGCGCCACACCCAGCGGCCGTCGTCGCGTTGGCGGAGTACCTTGGTGAGTCCGTCGACGCTGTCGGGTCGAGGCCGGTGGGGGTTGTAGGCGGCGATCACGTCGCCGGCGTCGTGCAGGGTGGCGAATCCGTCGGGGTGCGCGGACATGAACTGCACGACTCGTCGGGCCCCGTCGATCTCCATGCGGGGGGTGACGTCGACCAGCACGACCCCTGCCCACAGGCGGGGAGGGGCGATGCGGTGTGCGATGAGGGTCGTCATGCCACCGATGGATGCACCGACAGCGACCGCGGGGCGGCGACCGCAATATCGTTCGCGGACGGCGAGCAGGTCGTAGGCGAGGTCTTCGGTCTCGTACCGCCCGGCGGGATCCCAGCTGCTGTCGCCGTGGCCGCGGGCGTCGTAGGCCACGACGTGGTGGCCGGCGGCGTGGATGGTGCGGGCCGTCTTGGCCCAGGCGTGGCGGTTCTGTCCGCCACCGTGGAGCAGGATCACCGACGGCTTCTCGGTGGATGACTGTGGATAGAGGTCGGCGACGAGGTCGACCCCATGGTGGCCGGTGACGACGTTGGATTGGCGGTAGCTCATGCGGGCTCGACGATCGGTGGCTGGGATGTCATCGCGGCCAGGTCACGCAGCGGGAGCTCGCGCATTCGGATCGAGATCACGAACGCGCCCACCATGACCACGGCGGCCGCGGCGAACACGGTGGTGATCGAGGCCGACAGCGCACCGGCCGCTGCACTGTGGAGGGGCTCGGGGAGCGCAGCGATGGCTCGCGGGCTGCGAGCGAGGCTGTCGCCGGTGACACCGGGCGGCAGGTCGACACCGACGAGCCGGTCGGTGAGCTCGGTGTCGAGGCGGCTGGTGAGGATGGTGCCGAACACGGCGACACCGATAGTGGAACCGAGGGTGCGAAAGAAGTTGACCGACGCGGTGCCGGCGCCGAGGTCGCGCATCTCGACAGCGTTCTGCACTGCGATGGTGAGCACCGACAGGGTTGCACCGACGCCGAGGCCGAGCACGATCATCCACATCGATGACGCGACCCGCCCGGTGGCTGGACCCATGGTGGACAGCAACCACAGTCCGCCGGCGGCGACGATGGTCCCGACGATCGGGAAGATCTTGTAACGGCCGGTGCGTGTCGTCAGGCGACCGACGACGAGCGATGCGACCATCAATGCCAGCATCAACGGAAGGAGCAACAGCCCGGCGTTGGTGGCTTGGCGACCCTGGACGCCTTGGAAGAACAGCGGGAGGTAGACGATCGCTCCGAACATCGCCGCGCCGGCGAGGAACGCCATCGACACCGATGAGCTGAAACCGGGCCGGTTGAACATGCGCAGCGGGATGACCGGTTCGGCGACTCGTCGTTCCCACCAGATGAACACGGCGCCGGCGACGACGGCGAGCACGTAGAGGCCAACAGTGAGCGGTGAGCCCCATCCGTACTCGTCGCTGCTCCACGCGGTGGCCAACAGCAACGACACCACCGACAGCACCAGCAGTCCAGACCCGGTGAAGTCGAGCCGGTGCGGTGTCGTGTGGAATGGGAGACGCAACACGACGCCGGTGACGAAAAGCGCAGCGATCCCGATCGGGATGTTCACGTAGAACACCCAACGCCACGAGAAGTGATCGGTGAGCAGACCGCCGATGAGTGGGCCGAGCACACTGGCCAAGGCGAAGGTGCCGGTGAGGTAGCCGGTGTAGCGGCCACGTTCTCGTGGTGGGACGATGTCGCCGACGATGGTGAACGTCAGTGACATCAGCCCGCCGCCACCGATGCCTTGCAAACCGCGGAACGCGATCAGCTGCCACAGCGACTGCGACAGGCCACACAACATCGACGCGATGAGGAACAGCACGATGGCGGTCTGGTAGATGCGTTTGCGGCCGAAGAGGTCGGAGATCTTCCCCCACAGCGGCATGCTCGCCGTCGAGGCCAACAGGTATGCGGTGACGACCCACGACAGGTGATTGATGCCGCCGAACTCGCCAACGATCGTCGGGAGCGCGGTGGACACGATCGTCTGGTCGAGCGCTGCGAGCAGCAGGCCGGTCATCAGCCCGATGATGACGATGGTGCGTTCGCGGTGCGTCAGATCCGGCATCTGCCCAGCCGATACCGTCGTGTTCACCGGACAGTTACCTGCAACGTCTCCAAGCCGCGCAGGGTGAGGCTCGGGCGCCACACGGGAGTCGTGTCGGCGTCGATGGTGGGAAAACGGGCGAGCAGTCGTTCGAACACAACTTCGCCCTCGAGTCGGGCCAGTGGCGCGCCGAGGCAGTAGTGGATGCCGGCGGCGAAGCTGAGGTGCTGGGTGCCTGTTCGGGTGATGTCGAAACGGTCCGGGTCCTGATAACGGTCGGGGTCGCGGTTGGCGGCGCCGAGCAAGGTCAGCACGACCTGGCCGGCGTCGATGTGGTGACCTGCGATGTCGGTTTCCTCGAGCGCGGTCCGCGCGTCGAGCTGAACCGAGCTCTCGTAGCGCAGCATCTCCTCCACTGCGCGGTGTCCGAGGGTGGGGTCGCTCCGCAGCATCTGCATCTGGTCCCGGTTTCGCAGCAGGCTAATTAGGCCGTTGCCGATGAGGTTGGTGGTGGTCTCGAACCCGGCCGCGAACAACAACACGATCGTGGCCACCAACTCGTTCTCGGACAGTCGGTCTCCGCCATCACTGACCCCGATCAACCCACCGATCAGATCGTCGGAGTGCCGATTCCGCCGCTCGGCGATGAGCGACCGGAAGTAGTCGTTCATCGTGTTGCTCGCGGTCTCAGCGGCGGCGATCGTCTCAGCGCTTGCCATCGGCTCGAGCGCGCCGGCCGCGTCGCGCACGATCCAGCGGAACTGCTCACGGTCCTCGATCGGGACACCGAGGAGCTCGCCGATCACTCGCACCGGCAAGGGGAAAGCAAGCACGTCCATGACATCACCGCCGCCAGCGTCGGCGAGCTGATCGAGGACCTCATCGACCATCGCTTCGACCGCCGGACGCAACTCATCGACCCGCCGGGGCGTGAACTCGCGGGCGACAAGACTTCGCATCCGGGTGTGATCGGGTGGGTTCATCCGCAGCATCGAGTACCGCGAGATGATCGGCACCTCCCGATCAGCGCTCTGCGCAGACGAACCAAAGATGCGCTGCACTTCGTCGCTCTTGCCGAACCGAGGATCGCGCAGCACCGTGCCGCAGTCGTCGTAGCGGGTCGCGACCCACAGCGGCAGGACTGCGCTGTGGTGCACCGGCGCCGTCTCGCGCAGCTGGCGGTAAGCCGGGTACGGATCAGCACGAACGGCTGGGTCGCTGAACAAGCCGACAAGCACGTTGTCGGCGGCCTCGGTGATCAGGTTGTCGGTCGTGGCCATCAGGTCCCTCCAGTGGTCGTTCGTCGGCTTTGCCGCGGTGTTGGCTTCCCGCCGATTCCTCGCAGAATGACGTTCGATATTGCGTCGGCGCGGTTGGCAAGGTCTCCGCTGGTGCCGAGCAGAAGGTGCTGCATGCCCGTCACCAGGACTGCGCCGTAGACGACGGACGCGGCGGCGCTGACGTCGTCGATGTGAAGTGACCCGTCGTTGTGGCCGTCACGGAGCGCCTGCCGGATCGGTGAAAGGATCGCCACATCGACGCCTGCAGCGATGTCGACCAATGAAGCCGCCCGGCCCAGTTCGGCGAACAACAACCGGTAGGTCGGGCCGTGCTCGCCGATGAACACCAGATGCGCTCGCACCAGTCGAGCCAACCGTTCGCGTCCCGTGCCGGGCTCGGCCGCGACGTCGGACAGCGTGGCCGTCATCTGACGCAGGGTTCGCGAGAGCAGGTGGGCGAGAATGTGTTCCTTGCCAGGGAAGTAGTAGTAGAGCGTGGCGCGTGGAATCCCAGTCGCCTTGGCGAGATCGTCGATCCGGGTTGCGTCGAGCCCATTGTCGGCAAACACCGGCGCAGCGAGATCGATCCGATCCGCCAACTCGTCCGGTAACGGTCGTACCGCAGTCGCCGAGCGATCGATCATTCCTGCACGCCCGTGAAACCCGGCATGAACCGTTCGATCGGGATGACGATGAACGTCGCTGTCGCCTCGGCGATCAACTCCAGGCCGTCGCGTGTGTGCGCGGTCGCCGACATGTGCAGCTTGCGTTCCTCGCGCTGATCCAAACGTGCACGGAAGATGAGCGGCGCGCCAATGGGCGTCGGCGATCGATAGGTGACCGTCAACCGGCCTGTGAATGCCGGGACCTTGTGGATCGACAACACGTACCCCATCACGTCATCGAAGATCGCCGCGACCACGCCACCGTGAGCTCGGCCAGGCGCACCTTCAAAGGCGGCACCCAACACCGTCTCCGCAACCGCATCGCCGTTGTCAGAATGAACCTCGATCGCGACGCCCATCGGATTCGCGGCGCCGGACACGACACAGTCGGGAAAGTGCGAGAGCCGTTCACCGTCGGCGGGCGGTTCGCCGAACGTTGACGGCCCGTCACCCATGCTCATCAAAGAGCGATCGCGTTCGCTACCAGTCTCGAGTTGCTCGACCACCGGCAGGATCGCGTCGATCAACTGCTCGAACAGTTCATCCCGGGCATCGTGGCGCACGAAGCCGTGACCGAGTCGGCGGAGCAGCGTGGCGGCACGGATCCGTGCATCGGTCACTCCGAACCGTTCGTCGGGCGCTGTCGCCGTGCCGACGATTGATGACTCTTGCATCCATGACTCCCGATGGTTGAACGTGACGATTGGACGACACGTCTAAGCTACGGGATCAAGTGATGCGTTGCGCAACGGAGGGCTACGTGACCACCCGGACAACTCTCATCGCGAGGCGCAGGATCCGTCCGAGCCGTCGTCAGCACGACGCGGAGCGCATTGCCATCGCCTGGCGGACTCTTCGCCGTGGTCCAGCGGCACGCGGAATGCGCCGGTACGCGTGGGCGCCGACCGAACCACAGCTCGACCTGGGGCAGATGGACACTCTTGATCTCCTCGTCCAGCATGGTGAGTGGACGATGCACGAGTTTGCGATGGCGCTGTGCATCGAGCCGTCCACGGCAACGAGAGCCATTGCCCGGCTCGTCGACGCTGGTCTGGCGGATCGGAGCACGCATCCGAGTGACAAGCGAATGACAGTGGTCCGTGCAACCCAGGATGGGCGCGCTGTGCAGAAGCGGCTTGCATTGCGACGACTCGCCGCGGTGGTCGAGGCGCTCGAGGGTTTCGACAGCGGCGACCGGCGACGGCTCGCCGATCTGCTGGAACGGTTCATTGCAGGGCTCGACGAGGCGGTACTCGTTCGCAGTTCGACGTGCTTGCCCCATCGTCAGACCAGTTCGAAGCCGCTATACCCGTCTGCTGCGCATGTCCGGCACGACTCCGCGTAGAACGGGACACCGCCGGGGAAGTTCAACAGTTCGCGCGGTTTGCCGGGGATGTTGGCGCCGACGTACCACGAGTCGGCTCTGTCGAACAGGGTCATGTCGCCGATCGTGCGCACCAGGTCGCGCCACGAGTCCTCTGCATGCGATGTTGCTTCGATGCGTGTGACACCTTGGTGCCTCAGGTCGTCGAGCAGCTGTACGACCCAACTGCCTTGTACCTCGGCGCACGTCGGCCCGTTACAGAAACCTGACGGGCTTTGCGGTCCGTAGAGATAGATCAGATTCGGGAACCCGGCACTCGCGAGGCCGAGGTGGCTGCGGACTCCGCGGGCCCAGTAGTCCTTCAAGGTGGTGTCGGCGCGGCCGTGGATGTCGATGCTGGTGAGACCGCCCGTGACCGCGTCGAATCCGGTGGCCATGACGATCAGGTCGACGTCGTAGTCGTTGTGCGTCGTCCGAACCCCGGTCGTCGTGACGCGCTGGATGGGTGAGGTCTTGAGGTCCACCAGGGTCACGTTCTGCTGGTTGAACGCGTCGTAGTAGGTCTGCTCGAGCGAAGGCCGCTTGACGCCGAACGGGTGGGGCGGTTCGGTCGGGGCGAGCAGCTCTGCGACCGCCGGGTCGTGCACGCGGGCGTGGACCTTGTCGCGCCAGAAGTCGTAGGCGGTGCGGTTGGCGGTTTCGTCGGTCATGACGTCAGCGAAGTTGCCGGCCCAGAAGCTGAATCCGCCAGCTTGCCACATCTGTTCGAAGCCGGTGCGACGATCCTCGTCGGAGACCGCGAGCGCTGACTCGTCGCGCCGGATGATGTCGAAGCCCGCGAAGGTTTCGGTGCGGGTTCGGAAGATTTTCGGGTATCGAGCTTTCGCCTCGTCTTGTTCTGCTCGGGTGAGGCGGTGTTGTTGCATGGCGACCGCGAGGATCGGCGTTCGCTGGAACACGGTGACCGACGCGGCGATCTTGGCCGCTTCCTGGATCACTTGGACTCCGCTGGCGCCCGTGCCGATGACACCGACGCGCAGTCCCGTCATGTCGACACCTTCCTGAGGCCAGTGCGCTGTGTGATGGCATTGGCCCTCGTAATCGTCCAGCCCGGGCAGGTCGGGGATGTAGGCCTTGGATGCGAAGCCGGTGCAGAGCACCAGGAACCGGGTTCGAAGGGACTGCCCGTTCCGTGTGGTGAGGTTCCAGCAGGTGGCCGCTTCGTCCCACGTGGCCGTGTCGAGCCGGGTGTCGAAGCGGATGTCGCGGCTCAGATCCCATTTGTCGTCGACGTACTGGAAGTACCGACGAAGCGCTGTCCAGTCCGGGAATCGCTCGTCCCAGTACCAGTCCCTCCACAGCTCTTCGTCGGAGAACTCGTAGACGGGCACATGCGAGTCGACCCGGGCGCCGGGGTAGCAGTTCCAGTGCCAGATTCCACCGAGCCCGGAGCCGGCTTCGAGCAACACCGTCGAGAATCCCAACGCTCGCAGCCGGTGCAACTGATACAGGCCCGCGAAGCCGGCTCCGACGACCACTACGTCATGATCGAGCCCATGTGGTGCCGTCATGGGTTCGTGACACCTCGAGCCACATCGGCCCATGCGTTCAAGGCCGACGGGTCGTTCGTCCAGTCAAGGCCCCCGAAGTAGCTGACGACTCTCGTCGCGAGCCCCTGGTAGCGCTCCAGGATCTTGTCGGCGAGTTCGCTGCGCGGGCCTGTGACCACGAAGTGGTCGAGCAGTTCGTCGGACACCTCGGCGGCCATACCCGCAAGGTCGCGGGCGCGTTGCCGCTCGCGAATGCGGTCGGTGGTTCCGTCGAAACCCAGCTGCTCGAAGATGAACGCATAGTTGGGTGTTGATCCGTAGAACGCGACCTGCATCCGTGCGAAGTTGCGCCAGCGCGCTTCGTCGTCGTCGATAGGGACGATGAACGCGGGGACGATGATCTCCAGATCCTCGGCGGAGCGGCCCGCCTTGGTGGCACCCTCGTTGAGGTTGGGGATCACCGTCTCGCGGAGGTAGGTGGGGTGGTTGAGCGGATGGACGTGCACACCGTCGGCGACCTCGCCGGCCATGCGGAGCATCCACGGGTTCACGGCAGCGACGTCGATCGGCGGGTTCGGTGTGCTGATCGGCCCAGGTGACCACTGCGCTGGGAGCAGGTCGAGGTGGTAGAACTCGCCATCGACCGCCAGCGGCTCGTCGCCCCGGAACGCACGGAAGATCGCCTGCATCGCAAGCACATACTCCTTGAGCCGTGGGCCGGGGTGCTCGAAGTCAGAGCCGTAGCGGCGTGTGATGTGGGCGCGGACCTGTGTGCCGAGCCCTAGACGAAAGCGACCGCCGGTCGCCTCGGCCAGCTCCCACGCGATCTCCGCTGTCACCATCGGGCTGCGCGGAAAGGCGACCGCGACACCAGTGAGGATGTCGATGTCGGTGGCGAGCGCAGCGGCGCCGCAGCCGAGGTATGCGGTGCGCCCGCCCTCGGTGACCACGATTCCCGAGAAGCCGGCCCGCTCGGCGTCCTGGGCGAATGCAGCCATCGAGCGAAGGGGCAGGCCGCCGGTCATCACGTCGAACTTCATCGGTGGGTCTCCTCGTCAGGTACGGGTGTGGTGTGTTGTCGGATCATCAGATGGCACGCTCGCGGTCTTCCCAGTGGGGTGACCTCAGCTTGTTCTTGTAGAGCTTGCCGGTGGGGAGCCGGGGGAGCTCGTCGTGGAACTCGAACCCTTGCGGGCACTTGAAGTGGGCGATGTGCTCGCGAACGTATGACCTCAGCTCGCCGGCGAGTGTCTCGTCGCCGGCAACGCCCTCTGCAGGCTGTACCGCGGCGTGAACCGCTTCGCCCATCTCGTCGTCGGGAACTCCGAACACGGCGACATCGGCAACCTTGGGGTGCAACACCAAACAGTCCTCGATCTCCTGCGGATAGATGTTCACACCGCCGGAGATGATCATGAACGCCTTGCGGTCGGTGAGGAACAGCCATCCGTCGTCATCGACGTATCCGACGTCACCCAGCGTGGTCCAGCCGCAGCCTCGCGGGTCCTTCACGCTCTCGGTCTTGTCGGGGGCGTTGTGGTACTCGTAGGCGGGCCCGTCACCGAAGTAGATGGTGCCGGGCACATTCGCAGGTTGGTTGTCGCCCGCTTCGTCGAGGATGTGGATCGATCCGATCAACGGCCGTCCGACAGTCCCCGGCCTGGCCAACCATTCGTCGGGACGCACCAGGCAGAAGCCGTTCAACTCCGTGCCCGCGTAGTACTCCCACAGCACCGGACCCCACCAATCCATCATCTGCTGCTTGACGGCCACAGGACACGGTGCCGCGGCATGGATCGCGACCCGCATCGACGAGACATCGAACCCGGATCGTTGCTCCGCGTCGAGCTTCAGCATCCGGATGAACATGGTCGGCACCCATTGAGAATCAGTGATCGCATGCTTGCCGATGAGATGGAGCGCGTCGACCGGGTCGAACTTCTCCATCGCGACGACCGTCCCTCCCAGTGACTGAACGCCAAGACTGAACCCGATCGGTGCCGAGTGGTACAAGGGAGCGGGTGACAGGTATGTGGACTCG
>CXWK01038757.1_pt1 | contig 12481 bp, 8 predicted proteins | sample 590851 | NCBI WGS metagenome assembly CXWK01 (sample SAMEA3498364, study PRJEB10139) | wastewater metagenome | biome: wastewater treatment plant; material: activated sludge | place: Denmark | collected 2014-08-01
CGAATGCATAAAATTGAGCCACACCTGTTTGTAATTTTCTAATGTTGATTGAAATAACATCTATAATTTTTGCTGATCCGTTCACAACACCATCAATAATTTTGTTATCAGCTATCTTCCATAAAAATGATCTCGATGTTTGTAAGATTGGATTTACAACGGCTGTATCGTATGCTTCGTCTACAAAATATTTGTTCCAGAGCAAATTGTATAATCCTTTAAACTTCTGCGCTGTATTATTTGCGATAGAAATTTTTTTGAGATAAACATATCTTGCAAACATTATTGCTGCAACAGCAAAAGCAACTGACAAAACCATTAACAAAATTTCTTCAAAGTGTGAGTGAGAATTAAATGATGCAAGTTTTCTATCGGCATCTTTAAATAATGGAGCTAAGAAATTATGAAATTGATTTCCATGTTCACCGGAAAATATTTCAGGTATTCCAACAAATCCACCAATTACAGCCAAAAGAGCCAATACAATTAATGGTAATGTCATAACTGCCGGAGATTCATGTGGATGTTTATCGTGTCCGAATCTTGGTGTTCCTTCAAATGTAAGAATGTAAAGACGGAACATATAAAATGCGGTCATCATCGCTGTGCCTGCGCCCAGTATCCAGAAAAATAATCCACCATTAGCATAAGCTTGCCAGAGAATTTCATCTTTACTAAAAAATCCTGATAGAGGTGGAATTCCTGAGATTGCAAGAGCAGCAATTAAAAATGTAAGATAAGTTCTCGGCATATATTTCTTTAATCCGCCGAACTTTTGAATATCCTGTTCGTGATGCATTGCATGAATAACAGAACCGGCACCAAGAAATAACAGTGCTTTGAAAAATGCGTGAGTCATCACGTGAAATATTCCGGCTGAAAAAGCTCCCATTCCCATTGCAAGAAACATATAACCAAGTTGTGATACTGTTGAGTATGCTAAAACTTTTTTAATATCATTCTGTACAATACCGATTGTAGCTGCAAAGAAAGCTGTTAATGCTCCAATGATTGCAACAACCATCAAAATATCCGGTGCACTTGCAAATATGATTGAAGTTCTTGCAACCATATATACACCAGCAGTTACCATTGTAGCAGCATGTATAAGTGCTGAAACCGGTGTTGGGCCAGCCATTGCATCTGGCAACCAGACGAATAAAGGAATTTGTGCGGATTTTCCGGTTGCGCCGATGAATAAAAATATTGCTATAAATCCAAATGTTGCAGTTGAAACATCAAACGAAACTGCACGAGAAAATACTTCGTTAAAGTTTAAACTTCCAAAAGTCATGTAGATTAAAAACATTCCAAGTAAAAATCCGAAATCACCAATCCTGTTTACAACAAATGCTTTTTTAGCTGCATCGGATGTTGTAGATTTTTCAAATTTTCTATCATACCAAAATCCTATTAGTAAGTATGAACAAAGACCTACACCTTCCCAACCCAAGAATAACAGAACAAAATTATCAGCAAGAATTAGATTCATCATTGCGAAGATGAAGAGATTAAGGTAAGCGAAAAATCTCCAGAAACTTTTATCACCATGCATATAACCAATTGAGTAAACGTGGATTAAAAATCCAACACCAGTTACAACCATTGCCATTATCAGTGAAAGTTGATCTACCTGATAAGCAAAACTTACATTAAGATTGCCAACAGTTAGCCAGCTAAATAAGGTTACAATGTTCTGTCTTTGATCAATGGGTAAACCAAGAGTTTCAAAGAAAGCACCAAGTGCAATAAGAAATGAAATTCCAATCACACCACTGCCAATTGCACCGATTAGTTTTTCATTTTTAATCTTGGTACCAAAGATACCATTGATTAAAAATCCAACTAACGGAAGAACAACGGTTAAATAAATTAATTCTCGCATACTATTAAAATTAAACTCTGATTTTTACCATTTAAGAATATTTATTTCATCAATGTTTACAGTAAGCTTGTTACGGAAAATTGCAATAATGATTGCAAGTCCCACAGCAGCTTCAGCAGCCGCAACTGTCATAACAAAGAAAACGAATAATTGACCAATCGAATTACCTAAGTAAGATGAGAATGCAACTAATGTTAGATTAGCTGAGTTAAGCATTAATTCAATACTCATAAAAACTATAATCGCATTTCTTCTCGTCAATACGCCGGCAACTCCGACAAAAAACATAAACGCGCTAAGAATTAAATAATATTCAATTGTGATTGTCATAATTAATCAAACTTCTTTTTTGCTAAAACTAATGCTCCAATTGTTGCAGCTAGTAATAAAAATCCTGCAGCTTCAAATGGGACAACATAATTTGTAAATAATTCTCTGCCTATTGATTCAATTGTTCCGGCTTCAACACTTTTTGCTAAATCTTTAGAAATATTTTGTGAAGGTTTTGCGAAAAAAATAATGTAAGCGAGTTGAGCGAATACAACAAAGGCAATAACCATTGCAAAGATTTTTATTTTTGGATTCAATTCTAAAAATTTCTTTTCATTTTCTGGTCGTAATAACATCAACACAAAAAGGAAAAGAACCATTATTGCGCCAGCGTATACAATAATTTGAGTTACCGCAATAAACTGTGCATTTAATGTTAGATACAATCCTGCAAGTGCAGCAAAATTAAGAACAAGAAATAATGCAGAGATAACCGGATTACTTCTGGTTATCATTATTACAGCAGTTACTGCAGCAACGATTCCAAAAACAAAAAATAAAATTACATCTAAAGTCATAAAATTTTCTAAGCGTTAATTGCTAAGGAGTATTTCTGTATATCATTCTCGGGAAAGGAATCGCTTCACGTAAATGATCCAATCCACAAATCCAACTTACGGTTCTTTCTAATCCCAATCCAAAGCCTGAGTGAGGCACAGATCCGAATCTTCTTAGGTCTAAATACCACTCAAATGCACTTTGTGGAAGATTGTGTTCTTTTATTCTTTCTAAGAGAAAATCAAGATTATCTTCTCTCTGACTGCCGCCAATAATTTCTCCGTAACCTTCTGGTGCAAGTACATCAACAGCTAGAGCATACTTTGGGGCACTTGGATCACGCTTCATATAAAATGCTTTTATTTCTGCGGGATAATGATGAACCATAATTGGTCTATCATATTGTGCAGAAACTATCGTTTCATCAGCGCCCGTTATATCATCTCCCCATTTAAAATCAATTCCATTCTTTTTTAATATTTCAACAGCTTCATCATAATGAACACGTGGGAAAGGGCGTTTTACATTTTGTAGTTTGGTTATATCACGTTCAAGAACTTTTAATTCCTCCGCTCTTTCCGACAGAATGGTTTGAACTATATATTCCAAAAACTCTTCAGCAAGATCCATATTATCATTCAAATCATTGAATGCAACTTCAGGTTCAACCATCCAGAATTCTGTTAAATGTCTTCTTGTTTTTGATTTTTCTGCACGGAAAGTTGGGCCAAAGGTGTATACTTTACCAAGCGCCATCGCTCCGGCTTCAGCGTAAAGCTGTCCTGATTGAGTTAAATATGCATTGCCTAAATCAAAATATGGAGTTTCAAAAAGAGTAGATGTTCCTTCAACAGCATTTGGGGTTAAGATTGGAGGATCCATTAAAGTGAATCCCTTATTATCAAAAAAATCTCTTATTGCTTTAACAACACGATGGCGGATTCTTAAAATCGCAACTTGTTTGCTTGATCGTAACCACAAATGTCTGTTATCTAGTAAAAATTCTATTCCATGATCTTTTGGGGTTATTGGATATTCGTGTGCGTCTGAAATGACTGTTAAGCCAGTAGCATCAAGTTCAAATCCTCCTGGAGCCCGTGGTTCTGCTTTTACTTTTCCAGTTACTTCAATGGATGATTCCTGACCAATTTTATCAGCTTGATCAAAAACTTCTTCAGTTAGATTACCTTTAAAGTAAACACATTGAAGGTATCCTGAACCATCACGAAGAATTATGAATTTAATTTTGCCGCTTGAGCGTTTATTGAAGAGCCAGCCCTGAAGTGTAACTTCCTGCCCTACGAATTTTCCAAGATCACTGATTCTGATTTTCTGCATTAATTCTGCTTAATTTCTTTGAAAATTGATTGCCAAATATATAGAGAGAGGCTAAAAAAACCAATCTAAACCAAATAACATTTTACAGTGCTTAATTATCAATTAAAGAAAAAGTTTAATCCGGTAATCTTTAAGATGATTAGTTTGATTCTTTTTATTTGCTGAATAACGATAGGACTTTTAGTTATCAAATCGGCCCGAATCTTCTTTAAATCTAACTTATCTAATTGTACGCTTAATTTCACCAATTTTCCTGGAGTTCTATGAAAGATATCATTATCATTGGTGCTGGTCCTGCTGGGATTAGTATGGCAGTTGAAGCTGTTAACGCTGGAATCTTAACTGATAAAATACTAATCTTAGAAAAATCTGTAGAACATTCATTTACCATTAAAAAGTATTATCCTGATAATAAATTAGTTACAGCAAACTATAAAGGATTTGCTGCGGCTTGCACAGGAGTGATGTGTTTAGAAGATTCTTCTAAGCATGAAACTATTTCATATTTAGATAAAGCTATCGAAGGAAATAAACTAAATGTGCAGTACACAGAAGCTGTTTATAAAATCCACCAGGAAACAAATGAGCAGAAATTTGTTATCTACACAGATAAAAATACTTATGAAGCAAAGATTGTTGTAATTGCAGTTGGCATACTTGGGAAACCAAATAAACCCGAATATAAAATTCCTTTAACTTTAAATGAAAAAGTTTTATTTGATATTACAACTAAAGAAATTTATAATTCTAAAGTTCTTGTTGTTGGCGGTGGAGATTCTGCATCAGAATATTGCCAATATTTACATCAAGTTGGTAATGATGTTACTTTAAGTTACCGTAAAGATTCTTTTGGCAGAATGAATGAAATAAACCAGGAAAGTTTAATGACTTTATCTGATCAAGGAGAATTGAAGTTAAAATTAAATTCTAACATTATTTCAATTGAAGATGAAAATGGAAATCCTAAAGTAATCTTTACCGAAAATCAAACTGAAATGTATGATTTTGTAGTTTATGCGCTTGGCGGATCAACACCAGAAAACTTTTTAAAGTTAATTGGAATTGAATTTGATGGACCAAATCCGATATTAAAGGAAGGATATGAAACAACAATTCCTGGTTTATTTTTAACCGGTGATTTAAGCGCTGGTAAACGAGGTGGCTCGATAATTTGGGCATTTAACTCAGCTAATTCTGTAATTAAAAGAATTTGTAAGAATTACCTGGATTGCTAAGTTAATTGAAATTTTCAACTCTGCAGATTCAGACAGGCTGCTGAGTTTTTAGTTCATCCTCACCTTCCCAAAATAATAATTTCACTTTTTCCATAAGAATCATTTTTTTGAATATATTAATGTTAGCTTAAATTATTTTTTATGCATATAAATAAACCCGATAACAAATTAACAATTATCCAAAACGAAGTTGAAAAACAACTAGAAGTTCCAATTTCTATTGATAGAAATAAAGGTTCTTATTTTTTGAGTAATACCCTGGTTGGTTTTGCAATTTATATTTTCACATTTTTTCTTTGGTATTTCTTTAAGAGAGGTACATTTATTCTAGAAGATAGATATATTGTTTTATGTGGCTACTATATCTTTTCAATTTTTATAGCATCGATATTATCTAACAAAGCATTCTTAACTCGTAAACACGAAATAATCCAATCTTTTAGAAAAATTTATATATCAGTTTTTTTAGCCCTTGGTACTTTGTCATTAATTCTACTTGAAACGGATACAAGTACGCTCTCCCGCTATGTTATTATTGGTTCAATTTTAAGTGGATCACTATTAGAATCATTTTACTTTTATTTGATTTCTGAAAATAAAAGTGTTAAAAGAATTATCCAGACTAATCCTATTTCATATACTTATCTATTGCCCGATTTTTTACTTCTGTCATTTGTTAATTACTTTATAGTTATTGCAAATATTGGAACTGAAAATCTTAACGAAAGACATGTTCTAATAATAGTCTTGATATATTTAAGCTGGGTTTATTCAGCATTGTTTACTCACAGATTTAATCCGATCAAACAATCAGTTAATAATTGGGCTGCAACTGGTCTGCAGTTAAAATTTTATTTACTAATTCTGTCTTCAACATCGCTGTTTGTTTTTGCTCTCAATATCCGACCTGAATACTGGCGATACTTTTTGATAAGTGTAACAATATATTCCATATCATCATTTGTAATGTTCTTATTTTTATATGTACGAAAACTTCCCTATCCAACTGATGAAGTAACTAATGTATTTTTGAAAGCATTTGAACTAGCAAAACCTTCTGAGGAACTTCACAAAATTTCTCAAGGTGAACGCTACAAATTCATCAGCAACCAACCACGAGAATCTGTTGTAAAACAAAAAATGCAAATACAATACTTTAAGGATTTTCCTGAAGTGTTTAGTTTTTTGGAACGTGAACTTGAACTGCAATCTTTTGATGCAACGAAAACTCTTGTTATCAGATCTTCTGATATTTATAATGTTAATGTATTAAGTGAAGACTCATTAGAGTTATTTGTTAACCTGCATGAGATAAATGACTTAAGCAGAATAAATGATTATTTCCGTCTAATTAATGAAAAAATAATTGATCAGGGAATTTACGCTGGCTGCTTGATACCATTAAAAAATCGCCATAAAATTTACCAGAAAAAATATCCATTTCTTATAGCAAATATTTTTTACTTTTTTGATTTTGTGTGGAGAAGAGTGTTTCCAAAGTTACCCGGGTTTAGAAAATTATATTTTAGTTTAACAAAAGGAAGAGACAGAGCACTTTCGTTATCTGAAGGACTAGGAAGATTAGTTTATTGCGGCTTTGAAATTTTAGACCTTACAGAAATAAACGAGTTTGTATATTTTGTTGCAAAAAAAATTAAAGAGCCATCCACAGAAACAAATCCATCTTATAGCCCTATCTTCAAAATGAAAAGAATTGGATGGAATGGAAAACAGATTTATGTTTATAAAATTCGCACAATGCATCCATACTCAGAATTCCTTCAAGAGTTTGTTTATGATAAAAATCAATTATCTGTTGGTGGTAAGTTTAAAGACGATTTTAGAATTTCCAGCTGGGGAAGGATTTTAAGAAAACTATGGATTGATGAATTACCTATGCTAATCAATCTTGTGCGTGGTGAAATAAAACTTGTTGGGGTAAGACCTGTTAGTAATCATTATCTAAGTCTATACTCTGCTGAATTTCAAGAACGAAGAAAAAAATATAAACCGGGTCTAATCCCACCTTTCTATGCTGATATGCCGAAAACAATTGAAGAAATTGAAGCTTCGGAAAAAAAATATTTTGATTTATTTGACAAATCACCAAAGCTAACAGATATTAAATATTTCTTCAAAATATTTGCTAATATTTTATTTAATAAAAAGAGAAGTTCTTAGCATTTCAGTTTTGTGCTATCAACTATAATTTATAAGATTTTGCAGCATAAAGTTTTTATGTGTCTTAATATTTAGTATTTTTTTATAATAGATATCATTAAATACTGATTGAGCAAACTAATTGATACACATTTACAATCCATTTAAGTTCGTTCTTACTTCTTTCATTTTATCATTACTGATAATTCCATTTCACTCGAATTCATTTAAAGTATCTGCACAAATTGTAAATGTTGAATTAACCAGCGGAGTTTATGACTTTCTTGAAAGAATGAATCTTAAAGAAGTAATAATCCTCGATGATGAAGCAAAACCATATTCCAGGAAATATATAGCAGAAAAAATAATAGAGATAAAAAATAAAATTCAACTCGATAATTCAGATTTTAGTGAAGTTGAATTTGATGAACTTAGATTTTGGGCTTCAGAATTTTATTATGAGATAAATCAGATGGAAGAAATCAAATATTTTACAGAAGCTTCCAATAATCATTCAGATGCATTTTTAAATAAAGTAAAAGAACGATGGTTTTTATATTCATATTCAGATTCACTATTCAATTTAAAACTTTCCCCCATTGCTGGATTTGGATTATCAACAACTGGGAATCTATCTGGAAGAACTCGCTGGGTTGGTGCATCTATGTTTGGAAGTTATTCTGATTGGTTTGGTTTTAGTTTTGATATTCGCGATAAAGGTGAGTTTGGTGATAACGTCGATAAGAATAAATATTTTTCTCCTATACGCGGTGCATGGATTAAAGGAGCACCAAATGGAATTGAGTACAGCGATGTTAAAGGAAGTATCAACTTTAATTGGAGTTGGGGACAAATCTCATTAGCAAAAGATTATTTGCAATGGGGTCACGGAAAATTTGGTCAATTAATACTTTCTGATAAAGCTCCATCATATCCACAAATCAGATTGCAAATAAAACCTGTTGAATGGTTAAGATTTTCATATATTCATGGCTGGTTAAGTTCACAAGTTTATGATTCATCAGCATTTTATTATTCGTATCCAAACAGCATTAGCGAAACTTTAGTAAAGAGTTACATCCCAAAATATATTGCAGCAAATATGCTTACAATCTCACCTGTCTATTGGTTAGATATTTCATTTGGTAATTCAGTTGTTTACGGCGGTGATATAAGACCAGAATTTTTTATTCCATTTATGTTTTACAAGTTTCTGGATCATAACTCCGGGCGAGGTGATGTAAATGATGCAAATGGTGTTATGTATTTTGATGTGTCGGCAAAGTATCCTAAAAATTTTAAGTTTTATGGAACTATGTTTGTTGACGTTACTGAAATCAGAAATATTCTTGATAACGATTTTGAAAACACCTGGATTGGTTTTACTCTGGGAGGAAAATCTGTAGATGTTTTGTTTGATAATCTTGATGTAACACTAGAATATACAAGATTAAATCCGTGGGTTTATGAGCATAAAAATGAAGTAACAAACTATAAACACTTAAAATATTATTTGGGACATTGGCTTGGTCAAAACTCTGATCAGTTGAGAATTCAATTTAATTATCAGTTGCTTCGCGGATTAAAATTTCAGTTATTTGCAGAACAAATTCGAAAAGGCGGAATTGATGAAATATATTTTGCATACTCAGGAATGGATGAAAAAGATTTTGCATTTCTTTATTCTCCGACAAGAAAAGAAAAAAGAATTGGCTTGGATGTTTCTTTTGAATACTTGCACGATCTCGTGATTAAAGGTTCCTACATTTATTCAGATATAACCGATGATGATAAAGCTCGGGAACCAATATTTTTATTAGGCAGTAAGAATTCATTTTCAATTACATTATTTTACGGTATATAAAATTTTAGAATTTGCTCTAATTGCAGAGGAGAGACTTATAAATGAAAATCAAATATTCTTTTTTGCTTGTTTTAGTTTTGGCAGCAAGTTTGTTTGCTCAACCAAATTATGATGCAAAAATTTTTCATCCATTCTCAGGTAAGTTTGCTTTGTCAGTTGATGGAGGAATATCATACAGTAGAACAGATTTTAAAAATAATGGGATAGATTATCTAACACGCGCTTCATTGGATTTTTACTTGCCATCTTTATCATTTGGGGCATTCGGATTTAAAGTTTTTGGAGGCGCAGGTTACTTAACTGGCGATGGATCGCCGAGTTCAAGTTTTACTACACCAAATTTTAGAACTCTTATATATTCTTTTGGCGGAGGTGCAACATACAACTACGCTGTATCTGAATCATTTTTACCATATTTATTTGGAGGTGTTTCATACTTTTATTTTGAACCAAAAGATAAAGATGGAAATAATTTAGATCCGGCTATCGGTTCCTTCAGTCCACATAAAATGATGTTAACCGGTGAAACAGGAGTAAGAGTTTTATTCTCAGAGAATTTTGGTTTTAATGTTGGCGTTGGTATTAATTATATTAATTCAGATAAACTTGATGGGTATGAACTAGGCACAGATAAAGATATTTTCTTTTATGCAATGGGTGGATTAAGCTATTATTTTGGCGGCGTAAAAGATACGGATGGTGATGGAATAAGGGATAAATATGATCAATGCCCCGATACCCCGCCAATGGTTACCGTTGATGAATTTGGTTGCCCTGTTGATTCTGATCGTGACAACGTTCCAGATTATGCAGATGATTGCCCAAATACTCCTGTAAATATTCCAGTTGATGTAAATGGCTGTCCAGTTGATTCTGATAAAGATGGTATCGCAGATTATCTTGATTTATGTAAAGATACTCCTGCAGGTGTTCCTGTTAATGATCGCGGATGTCCTGAAGATAGTGATGATGATGGTGTACCTGATTTTAAAGATTTGTGTCCAAACACACCTGTTGGAACTGAGGTTAATAAATGGGGCTGTCCTGTTGATGAAAAGGTTTATGAACCAATTAAGAAAACAGAGTTTATTTTAAGTGGAGGAATCAATTTTGAAATAGGTAAATCAGATTTGCTTAATGTTGCTTTTCCTGAGTTGCAAAAAGTTCTAAAAGTGATGAATGATTATCCAGATACAAAATGGAAAATCGAAGGACACACTGATAATACTGGCAAGTATGATAAAAATCTTGAACTTTCTAAACAGCGTGCACTTTCTGTTTACAACTATTTTTTAAGTAATGGAATTGATAAGACCAGATTATTATCAAACGGATATTCTTCAGATTATCCAATTGCTGATAATACAACAGAAACTGGTAGAGCTCTAAATAGAAGAGTCGCTATCATTTTAATTTCTGGCGAGAACGTAGAAAATATAACTGAAACTATTACACCAGTCAAAATTAATAATGAGCCAGAGAAAAAACCGGACTACACAGAAACCCGAAAATATAATCCCGTTGCAGAACGAAATGTTGGGAAAATGGTTTTTACTGATGGTTATCTTTACACTTTTCAAGTTGCATCTTTTCGAACAAAAGAAAAAGCTGAGGAAGAATCGGCTAATTACAAAGCACAGGGTTTTAATACGTTTATCGTAATTGCAAACCTGCCAGAACTTGATGGAACCTGGTATAGGGTTAGAGTTGGTTATTTCAACTCACTTGAAGAAGCATTGAAGAAAAGAAGTTTAATCATTAGAGATTAAATTTTATCGGATAGAATTTGAGAAAGACTAAGTATTCACTTAGTCTTTTTTTATAACTGAAAATGATTTTTTAGATTTTTTAATTCTTCAAATACAAAATTAGAATTCACCATCAAAGTTTCTTTTACTTGATGTCCATTAGCAATTAATATGCATTCAACCCCCATTGCTTTTGCTACTTCCGCATCGTGTAAAGTATCACCGATAAATAAAATTTCTTCACCTGGTAATTTTAATTTCTCGATCAACATCAAACCTAAATGAGTTTTACTTCCTGCGTATATATTGTCTAAGCCAATTATGTTATCAAAGTATTGAGTTAAGTTATAGTGCTCTAAAATGTTTACAAGGTTATCATGTAAGTATGCAGAAAGAACTGATTGCCCAATTCCCTTTTTATGAATTGCTGATAAAACTTCAACAGCGTTATCGTGCAAACTACAAGCAAGCTTTTTGGATTCGTATTCATCAATAAAATCCTTACCAAGAACTTCAAAAGAAGTTTTAGAAAAATCCAATCCCGCGGCTTCATAATAATTCTGGACAGGAAAAGTAAAAATCTCTCTATACTTTTTTAATGATAATTCTGGTAAATAATTTTCAACAAGTATTCTGTTTATAATTCTTCTGCAATATTCTACATCGTTAAGAAGAGTACCGTTCCAATCCCAGATAATATGTTTATATTTATTTATCAATTTGTTCTTTCAATTTATTTGTAAGTTCAAAAACTAACTCAGCAGTAATTCCCCAAATAACTTCCTCGGTATTTTTATAAACTAAAACTCTGTGTTTACCACGCGTCCATGGTATAGCATAACGATCAGGTAAACCTAAATCTTTTACAGGAAGTAACTCTTCCCGATCTCCACTTTGATTTGTACCGAAAGGATGAAGTTCAAGTCGAGTAATAAATTCTGAGGGATTATTATTAATAAAAAAATCTATTGGAACAATAAAAATCTTTTCAACTTCTTTTTTATCGATACTTAATTCATCAAGTGAATAAATATTTAGTTTACCTATAAAAGTTTCAACTATCACTCCCATAGGAGCAATAAGAGTACCGAGTTTACCAAGAAAGTCAATTTTGATTTCATCAATTCCCAACTCTTCACAGGTTTCTCTAATAGCAGTTGACTGAAAATCTGAGTCTTTAACTTTATCAAAATGCCCGCCGGGAAAACTAACTTCACCAGGCTGCCTAACAGTTTGAGAGCGTTTCTGAAATAATAAATGCTCAGTATTATTAATAATAACTATAGGAACTAACACAGCCGAGTTTAAATATTTTTCTCTGCCGATTATGGAAGATTGAGTTGTTAAAATTTTTGAAATTTTGTTGAGATACATCGACTGTAAGTTGTAATTAAATAGTATGATAGAAAAATAAAAAGGCTGA
>CXWK01002604.1_pt3 | contig 12478 bp, 11 predicted proteins | sample 590851 | NCBI WGS metagenome assembly CXWK01 (sample SAMEA3498364, study PRJEB10139) | wastewater metagenome | biome: wastewater treatment plant; material: activated sludge | place: Denmark | collected 2014-08-01
GGCGCGAGCGCCACCGAAGGAAAGATCGTCGTGCGGCCGGTCATGCTGACCAGACGCCCGGTGACGAGCGAACCGAGCCCGATGCCGAAGGCGATCGGCAGCAGGAAATAGCCGGTTTCGGCCGGCGTCAGGGCGCGCGCCGTGCGCAGGTAGACGGGCAGGTAGGCGATCAGCGAGACGAGCGCCGCGCCGTGGCATGCGGCCATCGCATCGGAGCGCCAGATGGTCGGGTCGCGCAGCAGCGAGAAGGGAAACAGCGGCTGGCTCGCGCGCAATTCGCGCCGGATGAGCAGCGTCAGGGAAACGACGGCGGTCGCGACGAGCATCGCCGTCGCTGCGACGTTCGCGCCGGCAAGGTTGCGGATCTGTTCGAGCGCGATCAGCGCCGGCGCGACGAACAGCACGAAGTACACCAGGCCCGGCGTATCGAAACGCCAGTCGCCGGTCTGCGGCGGCCGGCGCAGCAGGCGCCGTGCGAACCATAGCGCGGCCAGCCCCAGCGGCAGATTGATCCAGAAGATCGAGCGCCAGCCGAACAGGCTCGTCAGCCAGCCGCCCGCCACCGGGCCGAACGCATTCGAGAAAACCACGACCGCGGCGAGATAGCCCTGGTAGCGGGCGCGGTCGCGCGGCGGGACGCTTTCGCTGATGAGCGATTGCGACAGCGTCATCAGGCCGCCGCCGCCGAGCCCCTGCACGATCCGCATCCCGATCAACGCCCAGACGTTCGGCGCCAGCGCACAGCCGACGGAGCCGGCCATCATGACCAGAAGCGCGGCGTTCATCATGCGCGTGCGGCCGAGCACGTCGCCCAGGCGTCCGTAGACGGGCGCTGCGATCGTATTGGCGATCAGATAGGAGACGACGATCCAGGCGATGTGCTGGACATCGCCGAGCTGCGAGGACATGGCCGGGAGCGCGGTGGCGACGATCGTCTGGTCGAGCACGGCGATGAACATCGGCAGGACGATCGACGGCAGGATCGCGAGAAACGACACTTTCGCACGCGAGATATCGGCCGCGACGGGCGGTTGTGGCGGCTCGTGGACGGTCAAGATCGGGTCTCGTGAGGCAGGACCGCCATAATTGGCGCTATTGACAATCAAATCCAGCCGGCCCGAGAAAGCGCCGACTTGAACTCAGGAGCCCAGATGCGCCCGTCCAAACGCGCCCCCGACCAAATGCGCGCCGTCACGCTCGAACGCAACGTCGCTCGCTATGCGGAAGGCTCGTGCCTCGTGAAATTCGGCAATACGCACGTGCTCTGCACCGCCTCGCTGGAGGACAAGCCGCCGATGTGGCTGCGCGGGCAAGGCCGCGGCTGGGTGACGGCGGAATATTCGATGCTGCCGCGCGCCACCCATACGCGCACGCGGCGCGAATCGACCTCGGGCAAGCCGTCCGGCCGCACGCAGGAAATCCAGCGGCTGATCGGCCGGTCGCTGCGCGCCGTGACCAATCTGTCGGCGCTCGGCGAACGCCAGATCACGGTCGATTGCGACGTGCTGCAGGCCGACGGCGGCACGCGCACGGCGTCGATCACCGGCGCCTGGGTCGCCCTGCACGATTGCCTGAAATGGATGCGCGGCCGTTCGATCATCAAGGACAATCCGCTCAAGGACCGCGTCGCCGCCGTATCCTGCGGCGTCTACAAGGGCGTGACCGTGCTCGACCTCGACTACGACGAGGATTCGGCCGCCGAGACCGACGCCAATTTCGTCATCACCGGCAAGGGCGGACTGGTCGAAATCCAGATGACGGCCGAAAACGACACGTTCGACGAAAAGCAGCTCGCCGAGATGCTGGCGCTCGCCAAGATGGGCATCGCCGGCCTCGCGGACCTGCAGCAGGGCGCGGTCGGCTGATGGGTCGCAAGCTGGCCGGCCGGATCGTCATCGCCACGCACAATGCCGGCAAGCTGCGCGAAATGCGCGAATTGCTCGCGCCGTACGGGATCGAGGCGGTCTCGGCCGGCGAACTCGGCCTCGGCGAACCCGAGGAGACGGGCGCCGACTTCGCCGCGAACGCGCTGATCAAGGCGCGCGCCGCTGCGCTGGCCGCGCACCTTCCGGCCTTTGCCGACGATTCGGGCCTCTGCGTCGATGCGCTCGGCGGCGCGCCGGGCATCTATTCCGCGCGATGGGCCGGCGACGCCAAGGATTTTGCCGACGCCATGGACCGAATCCGCCGGGAGGCGGACGCAACGGGCGCGGCGAAGCCCTGGCGCGCGCATTTCGTCTCGGCGCTGGCGGTGTGCTGGCCGGACGGACATGTCGAGCAGGTCGAAGGCCGCGTCGACGGCGATCTCGTCTTTCCGCCGCGCGGGACGGCGGGCTTCGGCTACGACCCGTGCTTCCTGCCGGACGGACACGGACGCACGTTCGGCGAGATGACGTCCGACGAGAAACACGGCATTCCCGCCGACGGCAGCCGCGCGCTCAGCCATCGCGCCCGGGCGTTCCAGGCGCTGGCGAAGGCCTGTCTGACCTGAAGCCCTGCGTTCAGGCGCCCTTGTCCGGGCCGAGGGCGTCGCCGTCGCGGTTGAACAGGGCTGCGACGAAATCGTAGCCGCGCGTCCGGTCGCCGCCGCCGATCAGGCTCGACACCAGACCTGTCAGGACCGCCGCGCCGAAGCCGGCCAGCGCGCCGAGCGCGAGACGGTGCACCGAAATGTCGCCGACCGCGAGGATCGCCTCGGCGGCGCACAGGCCGACGATCAGCGCCACGAAAGCATCGACGCCACGCGCACGCGGCCAGAGCGACAGGAGCATGAGCGGCGCGAGGACGATCGCCGAGAGCGCCAGCGCCAGCCCGATCAGCGTCCTCGGATCCAGCTCGCGGGCGCCCACGATCGCGGCGCCGGTCACGATCGCCGCAATCAGGATGCCGCGGGTGATCGCCAGACGGCGGCTCGTGAGCGCGGATCGGTCCCGCACCTGATGGAATGCGTCGTTGCCGAGCGCGACGGAAGCCGAGAGCAGGCCGGCCGCGCCCAGCGCCAGCCCGAGAGCCACGACCGCCGCCCACACGAGTCCGGACATGGCCGCGCCGAGCGAAGCCAGGGGCGCCAGCGCCGTCGTCAGGAACAAGCCGCGCGTCTGTACGTCCTGCGGCCGCAATTCGCCCTTGAACTGCGGCGCATTCTGGCAGGCGAGCCGCGCCTGCGCCGGCGTCGATGCGGCGACGCCGCATATGCCGACCAGTCCTGTCGCGCTTGCAGCGTATATGGCGTCGGGCAGTCGCTCCGGCCGTCGCCCGACCATCGTATCGAGAAGCGCAGTCGTGGAGCCGGCGACCGTCGCCGCGATCAGGGTCGCCGCCACCGTGCTCCAGATCATGCCGCCGAGGCCGGCGCGCACGGCCGCCACGCGATCGCGCACGGACGCCAGCGGCGCAAGCAGAGGCGCGCACGACGCCATCCCGAGCGCCATGCCCAGCGACAATGTCAGGCTCGCCGGCTGCCCGGCGTCGCCCTGCCATTCTGCGATCCGCCCCGCCGCACTCGTCCAGGCTTCGTGATCGCCGAAGACAGGCAGGGCGATCGCCTGACCGCGCAGGAGAAGGAGCAGGAGCGGCAGTCCGAACGCCGCGAGAAAGACGCCGCCGGCCGCAGCGCTCGCCCATACGACGCCGGCCTGGCCTCCCGGGACCGTCACCAGGACGAGCACGAGCCCGACCATCGCCGCGCTCGCCGGACGACTGAGCCCGCCAATGGTGGTCAGCCCGGCGGTCGCCGTCTCGAATCCGGCGAGAGCCGCCAGCAGCGCGGCCGCGCCGACCACGGCGGCCACGCCCAGGCGGAGCGGAAGATGCTGAAAACGACGCGCGATCAGGTCGGAAATCGAGAATGCGCCGCTCTTGCGGAGAAACGGCCCGCTGATGAGCGTCGCACAGGCAAGACCGCCGAAAAATCCCGCGAAGACGCCAACGCCCGAGTAGTGATCGGCGACCGGAGGCACGAAGGGCGCGGCAAGCGCGACGGCGACCGCCGCGAATGCCAGTCCGGCATAGGCCGGAGGGATCGTTCGCCCGGCGGCGTAGAATTTCGTGATGCGCATGGAGCGCACGAGCACGCCGATCAGCGCCAGTCCGATCAGCAGCGCGGCGGGACCTGCGCCGGCGATCATGCGTTCCGGCGCGCCGACGCGGTCGACGAGAACGATCAGGCCCGCGGTCGCCGCAGCGGCCGTCATCGCGAACGCGACGCGCCCGTCGACGGAGGCGCGCTCCAGCATCTCCTCGTCCGTCGGCGATCCGCTCACTCCGGTCTCCCCGTAATGCATTGACGGCTTGCGCCAATCGCATTGCGATGGATAGATGGCGCGAGCCGAGCCTTCAAGGGCAGGCGGCAGACGGAGGCACTGTGGCCGCAGCTTCGACCCGCATTCTGATCGCTGACGACCATCCCCTCGTTCGCGGAGCTCTTTCGCAAGCCGTGCTCGGCGCCGTCCCCGGAGCGGAAATCCTGGAAACCGGCGACCTCGACGGCGTGAGCCAGATCCTCGCGGCGCAACGCGACATCGACCTCGTGCTTCTCGACCTCGCCATGCCCGGCGTTCGCGGTTTCTCCGGCCTGATGTATCTGCGGGCGGAACACCCCGATGTTCCCGTCGTCGTCGTCTCCGCCAACGAGGATCGCGGCGTCATCCGTCGCTGCATCGATTTCGGCGCCTCCGGCTTCGTGCCGAAGACCACGGATATAGAGGGCATGCGCACGGCGATCCGCCAGGTGCTGGCCGGCGACGTCTGGACGCCCCCGGACGTGGATCTGAGCGCCCCGGCCGACAAGGAGACGGCGGATCTGGTCCGCAGGATGGCGTCTCTCACGCCGCAGCAGGTCCGGGTGCTGATGATGGTGTCCGCCGGCTTGCTCAACAAGCAGATCGCCTACGAGCTGAGCGTGTCGGAAGCGACGGTCAAGGCCCATGTGTCGGCGATCCTGACCAAGCTCGGCGTCGAGAGCCGCACGCAGGCCGTCATCACCGCTGCGAAGGTGGAGGCGCTTTCGTCGCCGGGAACGGTCCGCGCGACCGACTGAGGCGATTGACGGCGGCCCGCCGGCTTCCCATCTCCTGGCCCATCGGCTCGAGGAGGCTGTCATGCGCGCCGCGTCCGTCCTTGTCGTTCTGGTTGCAATCGCGAGCCCTGCCGTCGCGCAAACGACCTCCGCCGAACCGCCGGCCAGCGACAACGGCCGCTATGCGATGACGCCCGCCCCTGGCGGCTTCCTGCGGCTCGACACGCGAAGCGGAGCTACCGCCCTCTGCCAGGTCGAGAACGGGATTGCGCGCTGCGCCGCCGCTGCGGAAGAACGGACCGCATTGCAGGACGAGGTCGATCGTCTGGCCCGCGAAAACGAGAAGCTGAAGAAAAACACCCCGCAGAACGGCGGCCTGCCGTCCGCCGACGACTTCAATCGCGCGATGGATTATGCGGAGAAGTTCATGCGACGTATGATGCGCATCCTGCGCGAGGACGAGCCGGCGAAGGATCGCATCTGACGGTTCAGCTGCGGTTCAGGCGCTCTGCTGCAGTGGTAGGCCGCCGCTCGAGGCACAACAGGATGGGTTCGTCGATGAACGCTCCGGAAATTCCCCGCCACCCTGCATTCGATGCGGCGTCGGGCGCGGTTCCGCCGCCGGCGCCGGCCGCTTCTCCCATGCAGCGATTTCTTGGCGGCCCGCCCCTGACGGTGGCGATGCGTCTCCTGTTCGTGTCGCTGGTGGTCGGCGCGCTGCTGGTCTGGCTGAACATCCATCCGTACGACGTGTTCTTCTCGATTCAGCGCTTCTTCAACTGGCTCTGGACGCTCGGCTGGGACGCGGTGCGCGAGGTCGTCGAATATGTGCTCGCGGGCGCCGTCATCGTCGTGCCGGTCTGGCTCGTCATGCGCTTTCTGAGCGTGCGGCCGGCGCGCTGAGATATTCGACGGGGTCGGCGCGCGCTCAGGCGGAAGCGAATTCGCGCGCGCGGCGGCCGACGATCGGAGCGAGGCTCGAAAGACCCTCCTGCGCCATCCGGCCGACGAGGCCGCGCTTGATCCGCCCGACCAGGCCGACGCCTTCGAACACCAGCGCCGAATAGAGCTGCACGAGCGTCGCGCCGGCCTCGATCTTGCCGAACGCCGTTTCAGGGCTATCCACGCCGCCCGCTCCGACCAGCGGAAACTGGCGTTCCACCCGCAGGAACGTCTCGGCGAGCATCCGCGTCGAAAGCGGATACAGCGGCCGCCCCGACAGGCCGCCGGTTTCCTTCGCGCCGGCCTCCCGCAGGGTTTGCGGCCGCGACACTGTCGTGTTGGACACGATCATCCCGTCCACCTTGCGCGCGCGGGCGACGCGCACGATGTCGTCGAGATCGCCGAGCGCCAGATCGGGCGCGATCTTCAGGAGCAGCGGACGGCGCGTCGCAGCGCCGTCGCGCGCCTCGATGCACCGCGCCAGCAATTCGTCGAGTTGGGCCGCCTGCTGCAGATCGCGCAGGCCCGGGGTATTCGGCGAGGAAATGTTGATCGTGAAGTAGGTCGCAACGTCGGCGAAGCGCGCGACGCCTGCCGCGTAGTCGGCGATGCGGTCGCTTGCATCCTTGTTGGCGCCGACGTTGACGCCGACCACGCCCTTGCGGCGCGCGCGGGCGGCGAGGCGACGATGCACGGTCTCGTGCCCTTCGCTGTTGAAGCCGAACCGGTTGACGACGCCCTTGTCGGCCGGCAGCCGGAACAGCCGCGGCTTCGGATTGCCGGCCTGCGGCAGCGGCGTGATCGTGCCGACCTCGGCGAAGCCGAAACCCAGCGCCAGCAGCGCGTCCGGCGTCTCGCCGCCCTTGTCGAAGCCCGCGGCCATGCCGAGCGGATTGGGGAAGGACAGACCGAACGCTTCGACCGCCAGACGACGATCGTCCGCGCCACACGGCGGCAGAACGGCGTATTTGAGACCGGCGACCGTGGCGCGATGCGCCGTTTCGGCGTCGAGCGACAACAGGAGCGGACGCGCCAGCGAATCGAACAGACCCATCATGTCAGCAGTCCCGTGAAGTCGTGGCGACCGTCCGGCCCGACCGGCAGCGGCGCGACGCGGAGCGCCAGCGCCGGATCGAGCGTCGCGTAGAGATGCGGAAACCGGGCGCCGCCGCGGGAGATTTCCCATTTCAGCGCCGCGCCGAACGCATGGGCGTCGAAGGCCGCGAGTACGAGCCCGGCGCGACCTGCAAAGTGCTTGCCGGCCGTCTCCGCCACCTGATCGGCCGTCGAGAAATGAATGAAGCCATCCGCCAGATCGACGGGCGCGCCCGCGAAAACGCCAGCGGCGACAGCCGTTTCCCAGGCTTCGGTCGACAGGATCTTGTAGATGCGGCTCACGCGGCGTCTCCCCGCCGCCTCTATGCGCCGCCGATCCCGCGAGGTCCAGAGCGCCATTATAGGGCGATTTTCCGATTTTCCGTGAAACAAGGATTGTTTATGTGAAACAGTCGCGGTAAGAGGATATTGATCCTAGATTGCGGAGGCTCGAATGCTGACTCATGCTCAGGTCTGGACAGCCATCGATGCGCTGGCCGCCCGCTTCGACATGACGGCGTCGGGTCTCGCCCGCAAGGCCGGGCTCGATCCCACGACCTTCAACAAGTCGAAGCGCGCTTCCCCGGACGGGCGGTTGCGTTGGCCTTCGACGGAATCCATCGCCAAGATTCTCGATGCGACCGGAGCCAGCGTCGACCTGTTCATGTCGCTGCTCGGGCCCAACGCGCCGGCTCACCGCCGCCCGCTGCCGCTGATCGGCCTCGCCCAGGCGGGCGACGGCGGTTATTTCGACGACGGCGGCTTTCCCGCCGGCGCGGGCTGGGAGGAGATCGATTTTCCCGCTGTGGCCGACCCGAACGCCTATGCGCTCGAAATCTCCGGCGATTCCATGTCGCCGGCCTATCGGGACGGCGACCGGATCATCGTCTCGCCCTCGGCCCCGGTCCGTCGGGGCGACCGGGTCGTGGTGAAGACGACCGGCGGCGAAATCCTGGCAAAGGAGCTGAAACGGCAGACGGCCCGGACGATCGAGCTGAAGTCGATCAATCCCGAGCATTCCGACCGGATCATTCCGGTCCAGGACGTCCGCTGGATCGCCCGCATCCTGTGGACCAGCCAGTAAATCCGAGCGGACGCCCCATTCGGCAGTCGTAAAGGATTTTCGGCTTCAATGCCGCGCATCCCGCCTTGTTTCGCGGCTGCTGGAAAACACTCGCCATGACCTCACGCGCCTGCGCGAATTCGGCGGACGACCTCGTCCGCGCGCCGGCGACGCGAGCCTGCCTGCAGGCGAGCGACCCGTGGATCGTCGCCGCCCTGCTGGCGGTCTGGGCGGTGTGCAATCCGTATTTCTCCGTCGACCGCGGCGGCCTGATCTACACGGGGCGCGCGCTCGCCGATCTCGATCCCGCCGGCGTCGGGCAGGACATGATGTTCCGGCTCGACGGGCAGTCGGGCTTCACGATCTTCACGCCGATCTTCCGCCTGCTCGTCGCCTCCCTCGGCGCCGGGCCGGCCATGCTGCTGGTCGGCGCTGCGGCCACCCTCGCGAGTTTCGCCGGAGCCGTTTATCTCGCACGTCGTCTGGCGCCCGGGCGGACCGCCTATCTGGCGATCGCCTTTGCCGCGGCGCTGCCCGCCGCCTACGGGGGCTATCAGCTCTTCTCGTATGCGGAGACGGCGGTCGCGCCCCGCCCGTTCGCCGAGGCGCTGGTGCTGTGCGGCCTCGCGATGCTGCTCGACGGTCGCCGTCTTCAGGCGGCCCTCGCCATGACGCTGGCCATGGCGCTGCACCCGATCATGGCGCTTCCCGGCGTCGGCGTCCTCGTCGTGTGGACCGCCGCCGAAAACAGACGCTGGGCCGTCTTCTGGCTCCTGATCGCGGGCGCGTGCCTGGCCCTCGCCATCGCCGGGGCGCCGCCGTTCGACCGGATGCGGCAGACGCTCGATCCCGAATGGAAATCGATCCTGGTCAGCCGGAATCCTCACCTCTTTCCGAGTCTCTGGCCTTTCGACTGGACGGGACGAGCGGCGACCCGTGCGGCGACGTTGCTGATCGCCGCCGGCCTGACCACGCCGCCGATCCGCAGGCTGTTTCTGGTCACGCTGATCGTCGGTTTTGCAGGTCTCGCGGCTTCGTACTTCCTCGGCGACCAGTTTTCGCTGCTTCTCGTCATGCAGGCCCAGACCTGGCGCATGATGTGGCTGGTGTTCGCCCTGGCGACCATCGCGGCGGCGATCTGCGTGGACGGGCTCGCGCGCGGCGACTGGATCGGCCGCGTGTCCCTGGCCTTTCTCGCCCTGGCGTGGGTCTACGCGGACTTCGATCTGCCTGCGGCGGCGCTGGCGACCACGGCCCTCGTCATTCGCTATGCGATCCGGGCGGAGGACCTGACGCTTCCGACCTGGGTTTATGTCGTCGCGCTCGCGACCGCGGGGTTGGCTATCGTCGCAGGGCTGTGCATCTCGCAACTGGCCTTCCTGAACGTTCTGGCCAGCGCGCCGGCCGGCTTCGTCATGGAAGCGCGAAGCACGCTGGCGGTGCAGGGAGACTACACGCCGATCGCCGCGCTCGCCGCGCTGTGGTTCGTGCTCGGCCCGGCAAGGCTGCCGCGCGCGCTGCTCGTCTGTCTCGGCGTCGCAGCCGTCCCGGTCACCGCCGCGACCTGGGACCAGCGATCCGTCGGCAACAGATTCTTCGACAGCGAGCAAGGATTTCACGAGCTGGAGAGCATCGTCGCCCAACGCCCCGGAGAGGTGCTCTGGATCGGCGGCCTGCGCGCAAACTGGTGGTGGCTGCACAGGCCGCACTGGGCGGCCGCGGTGCAAGGGGCCGGACTTGTCTTCTCGCGGGAACTGGCGATCCAGTACCGGGACCGCGCTCAGCGCGCCGAGGAAGCGGGCCTGGCCGACGACGCGCTCGAATCGCCGTTCGCGGAACAGGCGCAGGCGCCGCAACTGCGCATCGAGCCCGCCACCCTTTCCTCCTTCTGCTCGGCGCCGGACGCGCCGGCCTGGATCGTGGCCCCGGTCAACGGCTCCGTCGATATCGCCGAGGCCGTGGCGCGCACGGAAGTCCGGTCTCCGGTCGCAAAGCTCGAGGCCCGGCTGGTGAAGGGCGCCCTCGTCTGGTCCGTCGCCACGCGCTATGCGGTCATCCCCTGCGCCAAGCCTTGATCGCCGCCCGCATTAGGCGTATACGAACGTCAAATACAGTCTCATGGACCACGCTGGATGGTCATTGTGAGAGTGGGCCCCGGCCGGGACCCGCTCTTTTTTGTTACCTGGACGTTCGTTACCCGGACGTTTGTCGCCTGCACGAGGTTTCTGACCCGCTTGACCGATACGACGCACGACCCTTCCGCCCCGCTGGACGAACCGCGCCTGGTTTCGGAGACCGGTCTCGCCGTCCGCATCGCCCATGTCGCAGAGCCGACGCTGAACGGGCTCGGCTTCCGGCTCGTGCGCATCAAGATCTCCGGCCAGGACGGCATGACCGTGCAGATCATGGCCGAACGGCCCGATGGATCGATGAACATCGACGATTGCGAACTCGCGAGCCAGAACCTCTCGCCCGTGCTCGATGTCGAGGACGCGGTCGCGCAGGCCTACAGGCTCGAGGTTTCCTCGCCCGGCATCGATCGCCCGCTGGTGCGCGTCTCCGACTTCGCGCGCGCGATCGGGCATGAGGCGCGCGTCGAGCTCGCGACGCCCACGGCCGATGGCCGGAAGCGCTTCCGCGGCTTCATCCGCGCCGTCGACGGGAACGGGCGTGACGCCATTCTCTCGCTGGAACGAAACGACGCGCGCTCCGACGAGGAGAAGCTGGCGCGAATTCCGCTGGGCGCGCTCGAGGAAGCCCGCCTCGTGCTCACGGACGAACTGATCCGCGAATCGCTGCGCGCCGGCAGGATCGCGCAGGAGGAGCCGGCGGAGGGCGAGGAAGCCGGACCGGAGGCGCCGCCGCGCCGCGGTCCCGGCCGGTTCGCCGCCAAGAACCGCATGAAGGAGCGGCCGTTGCTGCCCGCCGGCGTCCAGGCCGGATTCAAGAAATCGCCCCGCCCGCCGTCGCGCGGCGGGAACCAGAACGCCAAATAGGAGCAAGCCAATGGCCGTCAGCGCCAACAGACTTGAATTGCTGCAGATCGCCGACGCGGTCGCCCGCGAGAAGTCGATCGACCGCAGCATCGTGATCGCCTCGATGGAAGACGCCCTGCAGAAAGCGGCGCGGCTGCGCTACGGCCAGGAGACGGAGGTCCGCGCCGAGATCAACCAGAAGAGCGGCGAAGTGCGTTTCTCGCGCCTGCTGCTCGTCGTCGACGAGGTCGAGAACGACGCGACGCAGATCGCCCTCGTCGATGCGCGCAAGCGCAATCCGGCGGCGCAGGCCGGCGACTGGATCGCCGAGACGCTGCCGCCGTTCGACTTCGGCCGCATCGCCGCCCAGTCGGCCAAGCAGGTGATCGTGCAGAAGGTGCGCGAAGCCGAGCGCGACCGTCAGTACGAGGAGTACAAGGACCGCATCGGCGACATCGTCAACGGCGTCGTCAAGCGCGTCGAATACGGCAACGTCATCGTCGATCTCGGCAAGGGCGAAGCGATCATCCGCCGCGACGAGATGATCCCGCGCGAAATGTTCCGGCCCGGCGATCGCGTGCGGGCTTACGTCTACGACGTGCGCCGCGAGCAGCGCGGTCCGCAGATCTTCCTGTCGCGCACGCATCCGCAGCTCATGGCCAAGCTGTTCCGTCAGGAAGTGCCGGAAATCTACGACGGCGTGATCGAAGTGAAGTCGGTCGCCCGCGACCCCGGCTCGCGCGCCAAGATCGCCGTCGTCTCGCGCGATTCCTCGATCGATCCCGTCGGCGCCTGCGTCGGCATGCGCGGTTCGCGCGTGCAGGCGGTCGTCAACGAACTCCAGGGCGAGAAGATCGACATCATCCCGTGGTCGGCGGATGCGGCGACTTTCATCGTCAACGCGCTGCAGCCGGCCGAAGTGGTCAAGGTCGTGCTCGACGAGGATTCCTCGCGTATTGAAGTCGTGGTGCCGGATGACCAACTATCGCTCGCGATCGGTCGCCGCGGCCAGAACGTTCGTCTCGCCTCGCAGCTCACCGGTTGGGACATCGACATCCTGACCGAGGCGGAGGAGTCCGAGCGGCGCCAGAAGGAATTCGTCGAACGGACGAATACGTTCATGGACGCGCTCGACGTGGACGAGGTCGTCGGTCAGCTGCTGGCGTCCGAAGGCTTTCGATCGGTCGAGGAAATCGCCTTCGTCGAGCCGGCCGAACTGGCCTCGATCGAAGGGTTCGACGAGGAGACCGCGACCGAAATCCAGAACCGCGCGCGCGAATATCTGGAGCGGATCGAGGCCGAATACGACGCGCGCCGCAAGGAACTCGGCGTTGCGGACGAACTGAGGGAAATCGAAGGCGTCACGACGGCCATGCTCGTGAAGCT
>CXWK01003137.1_pt1 | contig 12477 bp, 10 predicted proteins | sample 590851 | NCBI WGS metagenome assembly CXWK01 (sample SAMEA3498364, study PRJEB10139) | wastewater metagenome | biome: wastewater treatment plant; material: activated sludge | place: Denmark | collected 2014-08-01
GGCGCCGTCCGCGGATCTGCACTGCCGCTCGTGAGCCGCAGCGAAGCCACACCCGCGGTCCGGCGCGACCTTGCCTGGATCTGGCGCGACGGCGTCGCGTGGAGCGTGATGGTGGGACTCGGCGAGTCCTATCTCGCCGCCTTCGCCCTCGCTTGCGGTCATGGCGAAGCCGCCGCCGGACTCATCGCCGCTGCGCCGATGCTCGCTGGTGCGGCGTTGCAGCTCGCCGCACCGGCGCTCGCGCCGCGCTTCGGCTCCCTCAAACGCTGGGTGATTCTCTGCGCCGCACTGCAGGCGGCGGTCTTCGTACCACTCGCCTTCGGCGCTTGGAGCGGCGGACTCGGGCTGGTCACGCTCTTCGTGTTGGCGAGCGCCTACTGGGCGTTCGGACTCGGCACGGGGCCGGCTTGGAACGCCTGGGTCGGCGCACTCGTGCCGCGCAACGTCAAGGCCGGTTTCTTCGCCAGCCGCACGCGCGCCAGCCAGATCGGCACCTTCGTCGGACTCGCAGCGGCCGGCATCCTGCTCCGTTGGGGCGATGCTTGGTTGCCGGCAGCGCGTCCGCTGGCGGCCTTCTCGCTGATCTTCGCCGCAGCGTTCTTCGCGCGCAGCGTCTCAGTCGCCTGCCTCGGCCGTCACAGCACCGGCGTGGCGCTACCGCAGGGCTTTCGCTCGTTGGGATTCGGTGAGTTCGCGCGCCGCATCGCCGCCGGCGGCGAAGGCCGCTTCGTGCGCTACGTGTTGTGCGTGCAGCTTGCGGCGCAGGTCGCGGGCCCCTTCTACACGCCGTTCATGCTGAAGGAAGCGGGATTCAGCTACTTCACCTACATGAGCCTACTGGCGGTCGCGCTGCTCGGTCGCGTGATCGCGCTCCCGCTGGTCGGAAAACTGGCCAAGCGCTACGGCGTGCACGTCACGCTGCGCATCGGCGGGGTCGGCATCGTGTTCGCGACCCTGCTGTGGGCGGTTTCGCAATCCGTTCCTTATTTGATGGTCGCGCAACTCGCCGCCGGCGCGGTGTGGGCTTGCTACGAACTCTCGGTGTTCCTGATCTTCTTTGACGCGATTCCGGCGCACGAGCGGACCAGCATGCTGTCCTGGTACAACTTCCTCCACGCGGCAGCGACCATGGGCGGCGCCTTGATCGGAGGCTGGCTCCTGGAGCATCTCGGCCACGATCACGGTGCTTATCTCTCCCTGTTCGTAGTTTCCTCGGCTCTGCGCGCCACCACCGTGCTGCTGCTCTGGCGCCTCGGTCAGGTGAGCGCGGCGGTGGTACCGATCGCTACGCGCTCGCTGGCAGTGAGGCCGAGCGTCGGTGCGCTGGAACGGCCGATCACCTCCTCGCTCGACGAGGAGGACGCGCCACCGGCTAGTTCACGCTGAAGCTGAAGCTGTCCTCGCCGACGCGGTTGCTCGCTTCGAGCGCTCCAGCAACCACCGTCCAGGTGCCCAGCATCGGCGGCGGGAGGTTGGTGGGCAGCGTGGGAGCGAAGTTGAGCGAAAGGCTGCCAAAGGGCACCAGCATGCGACTGCTCGAATGCAGCAACTTCCAGCCGCCGGTCGGCGGGCGTCCATAGACGCGCAACCCGAAACTTTCGTTGCGGTTGGTGCTGCTCACACAGTCCAAGCGGAAGGATAGCGTGTCACCGGGATGCAGCGCGGTTGGTCCGGTGGGCACAAGATCCACCGCCACCAAAGCCTTGCGCCGGAACAATTGATTCCCAATGCTCTGATCCCAGTTGGTCACCAGGAGATCGAGCGATTCGCTGCCGAGGTAATCGAGTTCGAGCGCGTTGACCGGCGCGGCGGCCAGGGAAATCCAAGCGTCTTCGCGGCTCCAGCAGTACTGCGTGGGAGCGAGCGTCACTCCGTCGGCGCGGACGGCGAGCAGCTCGTGCACTGGAGCCTGCGCAAAGTGGAACAGTTGCTGACTACCGTTGCCGGCATGGCTCTCCGCGAAACGTGCCTGCAGCGCGAGATTGCGCGTGTCACCGAAGGCCATCGCCTCGACGGTGGAGTTGGAAGTGCCGCGCCAGGAGTAGGCGCCGGGGAGAACGCCGTGGTCGTTGAGGAAGATGCGCGAGCCCGCGAACCAGATGCCGCCGGCGAGATCCGGATAGCCGTCGAGATGGAGATCGGCGAGCGCAACGGCGGACACCATGCCGCCGTAGGCACTCCAGAACGGTGAGGTCGCGAGCGGACCACCGTTGCTGCGGTAGATCTTGAAGCGCCCGAGACCGCCCGTGAGTTGATCGTTGTCGCTGACGGCCAGATCGAGGCGGCCGTCGCCGTCCACGTCGCCGAAGCAGAGGGTGTTGCCGTTCTGAGAATTGTTGTCGGTCGAAGTCCAGCTTGCGGAGGTTGCGAGCACGCCGCCGCTCTGATGATGGATGCGGTTGGGGCCTTTGGCGGTGCAGAAGGCCAGATCGAGATCGCCGTCGCCGTCCGCGTCGCCGAAGGCGCAGTCCATCGCGTGTCCGGAATGCGCGGACATCCAACCCGGAGTGGTCTGCAGCACGCCGCCGACGTTGTAGTAAAGGCGGTTCTGATCCGGCGCGCCGTAGTAGGGTTCGCCCACCGCCACGGCGAGATCGAGATCGCCGTCGGAATCAGCATCGCCGAAGGCGCAGGAGAAGCTGTAGTAGCGATCGCTGCAGGTCCACGACGGCAGGCTTTCGAGCGTGCCACTGAGATTGCGGTAGAGCTTCACGCGGCCCTTGCTGCCGAAGCCGCCCGCGCCGAGGAAGACCGAGACCGCAACGTCCTCCCAGCCGTCGCCGTCCACGTCGCCGATCGCGAGATGGCCGTGATAGTCCACGTCGCCGGAGCTCCACTGCGGAGTGGTGGGATAATTCCCGGCGCCGTCGTTGTAATAAACCTCAACGCGTTGGCGCAGAATGTCGTTGCCGTTCGCCACCACCAGATCGAGCCAGCCATCGCGATCGAGATCGGCGTAGGCACCTCCCGTGGTGACGCCGCCGGGGTACGAGGTCCAGGACGCCGCAGTGGGAAAAGGCACCGGTCCCTGAGCGAGCAGAGCGAGGAGGCAGAGCATGGACTCAGTCTATTCGACGGGCGGATCGCAACCGACCGCGCCGAGTAGCGTCGCGAGTTGGGCGCGCAGAGCTGCGTCCGCCTCCCCCGTCGCGAACAGCCAGAGTCGCAGCTCGCCGCCTTCCACGCGCACGGCGATAGCTTCCGCGAAAACAGCACCTTCGCTCCCCCGCATGCGCTGCAGCACCCGCGCCGCGCGCCCGAGTCCAGGCAGCTCGATCACTTCGCTCACTTCGGGACCGTCGGTCTGCCACTCGCCATCGCGCTGGCGCGTCGCGTCCGCGAGACTCTGGCGCGCGGAGAGGGTGAGGCCGGAATCCCCGAGAAGAGGATCGGAGCCTTGTGCTTCGAAGCGCAGGTGCCACTCGCCCCACGGCGCCGCGATGGCGATCTCGCGCCGTTCTGCGCTCGCGACTTCCCAACCGAGCCAATCCCCGTCGGGGAGATCGAGATGCGCGCGGCCGGTGCTCAAGCGCACCCGCTCCTCCGGCGCGAGTTCCACGGCATCGGCGAGCAACCGACTCAATACTTCCTCCGCCTGCACCGCATTGCGTGCGTGCGGAAGCGTGAGCACGACGGCGAGAGTGGCGTCGCGCCAGGGTCGTGCCGCCGTGGCAAGCAGACCGCGTGCGCCTTGTTCGCCGAGCACGGAAAGCAGGAAGATCGCCTCGCCGAGCGGACTCGGCACGCTCCATTCACCGCTCCACGTGACTTCCGCGTCGGGAAAGAGCTTGGCCCGGAAGGCGGCGTGCATCTCTTCGTGGCGTGCGGCGGAATAATCGTTTCGCCATTCGAAGTAGAGGGTGGGGAGATCGGCACCACTCGTGTGATCGGTGGTGATCTGCAGGATGAACTGTGGCGTGGGATAGACCGTCGCACGCGCCCATGCGGGCAGCGACCAGCGCAAGCCGCGGCCGGCGAGCTGCAGCGCAGCCGGCTCAGGGTGCACGAGGTCGAGAGTGGAGAGGAGCTCGCTGAAGCGCGCCTCCGCCGCGGCACTCTGCGCTGGCGCGAAGCTCAGTTGGAGTGCGACGATCCAAGCACCGTCGCGCACCACGGTGGCGAGAATCTCGTGCGCTCGGCCCTGTGCCCGCACGGCGATGCGTTGAAACGGCAGGATGCGATCACCGGCGCGGATCAGACCGGCGGCGTACGCTTCGAGAGCGAGCGCGCCTTGGGAGTCCGCGGCTTCCCGTCGCAAACTCTGCACGAATTCCTCGAAAGCAATTTCTGCCTCCTGCTGCGCTTTGCGCTCGTTACGACAGTTCTGAGCGCTCAGGCTGAGCACGCCCTCGGCGAGCCGAGTTTGCGCGGTTCCGACCGTGTGGGTGCCATTCCACTCGATCGGCAGCGGGTGCATCGCTGGAAGGCGGATGCCGACCGAACCGATGCGCGCAAGAATCGGTTCGTTCCCCTGGACCTCGCGCAGAATCAGAGAGCTCCGCATGCGCGCGTGCAGCGCCCTCTCCGCTTCCAGATGCGGCACACGCAACTTCGACACCACGCCTGCCGTTTGCGCGCCGAGAGTGAAGGTGTGGAGCTCCACCTCCCAGGTGTCGCCGCGCTCGTTCGCGTAGTGCTGCCGCCGTCCGGCCCGCTCCGCTCCGGCCACGAAAGCAAGGTGTGGAGTCGTCTCCCTGAGCGCGCTGCCTTCCTGCTCCAGTGCGTGTGGCGTGGCATCACTGAGGAGATCGAGCGCCTGCTCGGGCGTCACCGTCGGGTTCGGGATCAGGATCACGCGCAGCAAGGACAGCGCTTCATCCTCGGCCAGATTCGCGCGCCGCAAATCGAGGAAATAGACCTGCCCATTGGTGCTTTCATCCACCTGCACGCCGGGCGGGAGCTCCACGGAAGCACCCGCGCCTTCGAAGGAACGCCAAGCATCCTGCACTGGCGCAGCAGCGGGAGCTTGGAGCGCGAGGGACAACGCGACGGCGAGACCGATCATGCGCAAGGGCGATCCTATCCTGGCCGCGTGACCTCCGGACGCACAAGCCTCGTGCCCGAGTGCACCACCTTCTATGGCATGCGCGAGATCGGCGTGGGCGCCGGGCGGATTCACCGTGGTTTTCGCCCAGAAGCTATCCTGAGTCCATGCTCACCGCCGCGCTCGCGCTGCTCGCCCAGTCTCCCTTGATCCCCCCCCCTCCGCAGCCGGTCGAGTTCGGAGCCGTGCGTTGGGAGCGCGACTTCGAGTCGGCGCGCGTCCGTGCGGAGCGCGAGTCGAAGGCACTCTTCACGCTCTTCCAGGAAGTGCCCGGCTGAAGCAATTGCACCCAATTCGGTGCCCAGGTCCTGGCGCATCCTTTCGTGGTGGAAGCAGCGGAAGCGCTCTTCGTGCCGCTCGCGATCAAGAACAACACCGAGGGCGATGCCGACGCGCGCGTGCGCGAGCGCTTCGAGGAACCGTCTTGGAACAATCCCGTGGTGCGCCTGCTGGATCCCAAGACGCAACGTGATCTCCTCCCCAAACTGCACCGCCGCGAGGACTGGAACCGCGCCGCCGTGCTCGGCGCGATGACGCAAGTCCTCGCTGAGGCTGCACCCACTTGGCTGAGCCTCGTCGCGCAGGAGGAGCTCGCGCATGCGCGCGGCGTCGAGACTGCGATCTTCGGCATGTCGTGATACTGGGAAGGCGAGGCCGAGTTCGGCCTCATCGACGGAGTGGTGGCGACCCGAGCCGGCTGGATCGGCAAGGTCGAAGTCGTGGAAGTGAGTTTCGATCCACGGCAGATCCCGCGCGCGGAACTCGAACGCCGCGGGCGGGAGGGTTGCGTAAGCGAGAGTTTCGCGCCGGGTTCGGCGCTGCGCCTAGTCGAGGACCAAAAGTACTACCTGCGCCAGACGCTGCTGCGCTGCGTGCCGATGACGCCAGCACAGGCGGCGCGCGTGCATGCAACGGCGTCCTCCAGCGACCCCGAACGCTGGCTCTCACCCGCGCAGCGCGCCGCCGCCGCGCGCGTGCGCACCGCTCCCGATGCGAATTGGGAAGATTTGGTCGGCGTGCCGCTCATGGAAGCTTGGCCTCGGTACGAGGCGTGCCTCGCCGCACTGGCGGCAGCGGAAGCGGCGCGCGCGGCAGACGAGCTCAGCGCGGACTGAGCAACACGTTGCGGAAGGACACCGCCTGCCCGTGATTCTGGAGCAGGAGCGGTAGTGCTTCCGGTCCCTCGGCAGCGCCGGCACCAGTCTTGTCGGTCACCACCACGTCGTCCTGCACGCGGAGACCGTTGTGCCAAACCGTCACGCGCGCTGCTTCCAGCTTGGCGCCATCCGGTCCCCAGCGCGGTGCGCGGAACAGAATGTGGTAGCGCTGCCAGACGTCGGGAGGGAGGGAAGGATTGCGCAATGGCGCTCTTTGGGAATAGATCGCGCCGCAATCCTGCATTCCCGGTGACGCCAGTCCGTAGGAATCGAGGATCTGGATCTCGTAGCGGCGCTGCAGATAAACGCCGGAGTTGCCACGCTGCTGCGCCGGAAGCGCCTCAGGCGCGCGCGGCACGCGAAACTCCAGCCGCAGCTCGCAGTCCGAGATCGGCGCGCGCGTCAGGATGCTTCCCGTGAGCAGCCGCACCGTGGCAATGCCACCCTCCTCCTCACTCCAGCCAGGCGCGCCTCCCTCTTCGTTGGTCCAAGCCGCGGCGAGGCCTTCGGCAAAGAGATCCGCGGTCGCGGCCATCCGAAAAGGGCTGACTGGCAATCCTTCCCGGTTTCCGAGATTGCAGCCTGGATTGTCGGCCCAGCCGTAACGCAACTCGCGCGGGTTGGCCACGCCTTCTGCACGCACGGTCACGCGCTCGTCCGCCCCGATCTGCGCCAATGCGGAGTGAAAGACTCCGTCCGCACCGGCGAGTGCGAAGCCGCGCAGAGCACCGCCGTGTAGCGCCTTCAAGCCGCCCCCTGTGTGATCGAAAGTGAGCGTCACCAAACCCCCTTCGCCGATGCTCATGCTGCGCGGCTCTGGACTGAAGGCGATCAGCGTCTGCTGGTAAGCGACCGCGCGCGCAAGGCGTGCGAGCCGTTCGCCGACCGGACGCTTGCGGCGCGGATGGATGTCATCGGCTTCGCCGAGATCCATCGTCACCGCCATGCCAGTGAAGGGTGTTCGTGCCGCGGTGAGGCGTTGCGCCTCGCGGATCTCAGCCCATGTGCCGCTCTGCACCGGCTCCTCCACCGCCTCCCGATAACTCGTCAGTTGCACGAAGAGGAACGGCAGCAGCGGATCGTCGAATTCGCGCCTCCAGGAGTGGATCAGGGCCGGAAACAGATCTTCGTATTCCTGCGGACGACTTGCATTCGACTCGCCCTGATACCAGATCACGCCGCGGAACTTGCTGCCGGTCAGAGGCGCGATCATGCCATGAAAGATCGCGGCCGGATCCCAGGAGCCGTCGGCCCAGCTCGGCGGCTGCGGCCCCCCCCCTTCCACCAGAGGGCGCAAACGAGGATCGGTTTCCAGTGCCCACCAGGGTGTCCATGCTTCGGCCGGAGTGCCGCCCCACGCTGCGACCACCAAGCCGATCGGACGATCAACGTGCGGTGAGAGTGCGCGTCCGAAGTGATGCGCGACCGCACTGAAGCGCGCGACGTACTGCGGCTCGCAGGGATACCAGCGCCCGGGCGCACCGCTGCCCTCTCCCGACGGAAAGCTCGCCTTGCGCTCCTGGCCGAGCTCCCACGGCACCGTGAACAAACGAACTCGCGGATCGCTCGCGGTCGCGAGTTCGTCGCCCGCGAGCGCCGAATCTGCCACCACCCACTGCATGTTCGACTGGCCGGAGCACAGCCAAAGATCGCCGAACACGAGATCGCGCGCGATCAGCTTCTGCGGTGTGGAGGGATGATCGCAACTCACCGTGACCTCGGCGACGCCGGCGTCTTCCGGTCGTGCCGCCAGAGGCAAACGCCAAACGCCACTCGCATTCACCGTATGCAGAACGAAGAGGCTGCGTCGTGAGTCAGAAGTGGAAGCGAACTGGAGGTCGAACTCCAGCCGCGCGCCGGGCGGCGCGGTTCCGTAGAGCGCGGGAGCCTCTGCCGGGAGTACGGCGCCGTCGCCCGAGAGCGGATGAAAAGCAAACGGAGTGGCCGCCGCCGGAAGCAGTTCGCGCAGCCGAAGGTTTCGCCAGCGCACCTGCGTGTCCTGGCCCCCATGCACCTGGAAGGCGATCACGCCGGAGCGCGGGGCATCGAGCTCCTCCCAGTCCGCGCAGACGACTCCGTTCACCCAGCAGCGCAGGCGCGGACCTACGCAGAGGATGCGGTATTCGTTCCACTCACCGATACGAAAGGCCTCGCGCGCGCGCTCCTGGCCTTCGAGCGGATCCAACCAGCCGCGTCCGCGCTCCTCGTAGAGTCCTCCGGACCACCGGCGATCGGTGGACTCGATCTCAAGCTGCCAGCCGCGCACGAAGTCGCCCGCTTCGTCCACCGCACTGCGCACCTGGATCCCGCTGTTGCCACCCGCCTCAATGCGTACATCACAGATCAGCTCGAAATCGGCGTACTCACGAGGTGAAACGAGGAACGAATTGCGGTCGCCCGCCTCGCGGCCGTAGAGCGTGCCTTCCTCGAAGCTGAAACTGGCGGAGCCAGTGCGCTTCCAAGCCGGCAGGGAGTCGGCTGTGAGGAGTGTCGCGAACTGAGGTTCAGTGGGAGGCTGCTGCGGCAGCGCCAACGTCACGAGCGCCATGAGCAAAGACATGCGCGACAGTCTAAGGGAGACCGCGTGCGGGAGAAGCTCGCGTCGGAGTGTCCGGTTACAGCGACCTGCGTTCGACGATGCGGAACTGCCGATCCCGGCGCTGCTCGTCCCAGGTGTAGAGCGCGAGCTCGTCACATTCGAGGGCGACACCGCGCAGTTCAAGATGCATAGCCCAAGCCAGAGCGGTGGACCGCTGTGCCTGCGTGGCATCACGTCGCGGGCGCGCCAGCGTGACGTGCGCCTTGATGGCATGCCGCTCAGGTGGCGCGCCCGCGGCCGCGAGCATCGGATCACGGCAGGCGTGCATGCCGGCTTCCACGACCTCGCGCCCACCTTCGAGCAACGCAGAGAGCGCGCTGAAGCGCTCCGGTGGTCCCATGCCGATCACTTCGCTGAGTGTCACCGGTACCGGGCCCTGCGTCCACAAACTGCGCAAGTTCCAGGCGCGGGCGGCGGCCTCGGTGCCGACGCGTCCGAGGAAAGCGACCGTCAGGTGGAGGTCATCGGGATGAAAGAGTCGTACGCAGAGTGGCGGATGCGTGGCAACTCGTTCCTCGAACCAATCCCCAGCCGGGATCGGTAGAGCGAGGAACCAATTCGCTTCCATTCCTCATTCACTCGGGCGGGCCAACGCGGCGAAACTCGCGAGGACGCAGCCGACGAGCAGGACGATCATCCCCCACGAGAGGTCGGAGAAGTTCCAGACCACGTCGGTGGCCATCTCCTTCGCAGCGCTGCCGACGCGGCGCGCCGCCTCGACCAGTGCATTGCCTTCCTCAGGCGGGAAAAGTAGGCCACGCAGCACCGGCCACGCAAGCGCACCCCACATGGCGACGGCGCAAGCGATCAAGCCAATGCGCTCCCCTCGCCAGGCGCAGAGCATCTGCACCGTGGCGGCGCAGAGCAGAATCAGCGCCTGAGTGCGCGCGACGTCCCAATAACGGACCTCGCCGTAAACGGCGATCTGGATGGCGGGAAGAAAGCTGCCCGCGCCGACAGCGACGGCGCCGAGCGCGGCAAAGACGAGCGGCCGGTTCATGCGGCTCGGAGGATAGCGCGCGGCTAGCCTGGATTCATGTCCACCGTCCTCGTGTTCGCCCGTTCACAAATGGGCGATGGCAGCCCCGTGTTGGGTCGCAAGATTCTGGCCACCTTCCTGCGCAAGAGCATCGCCCTGCAAGGCGTGCGCTCACTTCTGTTCTACAACGACGGCGTGCGGTTGGTCGCACCGGACTCGCCGGTGCTGGCGGAACTCAAACTCCTCGAAGAGCGCGGCTTGGAGTTGATTCCGTGCGGCACTTGCCTGGAGTTCCACGGCCTCACGCCCGCGGTCGGAAAAGTCGGGAGCATGGACGCCATCGTGCAGGAGATGGACAAGGCCGAGAAGGTGATCGCGATCTGACGACGGGACTGGAGCAGGCGCGCATTCCGGCCTAAGGATTTGTGTGGCGACTCGCCTCTTGCGATCTGAGACTTTCCTGCCGTTGCCGCAAGAGCAGGTGTTCGAGTTCTTCGGCGACGCCTGCAATCTTGAACGGATCACGCCCGCGGCGCTGCGCTTCGAGATCGTCCCGCCCGTCCCCGACACGATCCGCGAAGGCACCTTGATGGACTACCGCTTGCGGCTCAACGGCATTCCGTTTCGCTGGCGTTCGCTGATCTCGGTCTGGGACCCGCCGCACGCTTTCGTGGATCAAATGGTCGAGGGGCCGTACTCCTACTGGCGTCATCTGCACCGCTTCCGCTCGGTGGCTGGCGGCACCCTTTGTGAGGATCAGGTGCTGTGGCGGCTTCCCTTGGAGCCGCTCGGCGGTCTCGCCGCCCCACTGGTTCGGGCGCAATTGCGAAAAATATTCAGCTACCGCGAAGATGCCATGCGGGAAGCACTCGGCGTGCCGCGTGCGCGCGGCCAGGCGCCGGCGACGATCGAGTTCTCAACGGCTTGATCAGAGCGGACGCCAGTGCAGGTCGGCAATCTCCACCGCACCCGCCACCGCCGCCCGCAAATGAGCGGAACGGATGAGGGCGCCGTCGGGCGGCATCACCGTGCCGAGCTCCATGCCATTCAGCGTGACCCGCACGCCGTCGAGACCGAGCCGCAGCCGGATCTCGCACCAGACGCCTTCGGGAATCAGGTCGGTGTGGATTTCGCGGATGCCGAGCAAACTGCCGGTCTTCGCCTGCGCGACGCCGCCGCTGCCGAGCACGAGTCGAATCGTCGGTGAGAACACGACTTCGCCACCACCGCCGGTCCAGCGCGCGCGCAGCGCGAGCTCGTGCGGCGCTGAAGCCAGATAGTCTGGAAGCGCAGTTTCGCCGCCGTTCTCGGCGAGTAGCTCCTCCTCGCGGATCGGGCTCCACGCGGTGCCGGGCGTGGCTTCGTCCAACAAACGCAGGCGCACGTCGCCGAGCGCAACCCGGCCGGCAGAACCCTGGAAGCGCAGCGCCCCGCGCGGCACCTCGCCAGAGAGTCCTCCGGGAGTGATTTCCTCCGCTTCACAAGCCGGAACCGTGATCACACCGTCGAGCGCGACGTCCTCGAAGCGCGCGTGGGCGATCTTGCGCCCCGCGGCGTCGAATCGTGGAGCGTAGAAGCGTCCAGTGGCGACGTGCCATTGACCAGGACCGCGATACGCGTCTTGGCGCGGATTCTTGCCGTGGATGATGCCCGCACACTGCCAGGGATCGTCCACGAGCTGCAGTTCGTAGCGCTCCATGAAGTAGAGACCGCTGTCGCCTCCTTGCGGAAGCATGAAGGAAAAACGAAACTCGAGGTCGCCGAACTGATTCTCGCTGATGAGGTCCGGGGCACCACCGTCGCCGTTGACCAGCGCGCCTTGACCGGGACGCACCGCGAAACGCCGCGAGTCGGTCGGGTCCACGTCGGCATCCACGAGTTGCCAACCATCACCTCCGTGCCAAAGGTCGAAGGGGTCGGACCAGGTCAGGTGCAGCCAGCCTTCGGCGCTCTCCGCGCGCGCGGCGGGCGGGGCCACGCGTTTCGCCACCTGCACTTCGGTGCGCGGACGATCCGGCAACTGATTGAGCGTGGAGTGGAACTCGGGATGGAGCAGCGGCGCGCCCGCGGCGTTGCGCACACCTGCGAGCAGAACCTCGGCACACATGGCGGGCTCCAGACCACTCACGATGAGACGCGCGCCCATGCCGTCAGCGTCGGGCACGAGCGCAGCGACGGCGCGCGGCGTGAGATTCTGCTGCGGCGAACCATAATCCCACCAATCGTAGTAGTCGTACTGGGTAACGCGCACGGCAGCCGCGTTCAGGCTGGCGAGATCCGCCTTCTGCGTGAAACGCAGGGCGAAGCCATCCTTGGTCGCACGCGCGGTGAGAACTTCGAAGGGCGTCACGCCGGTGAAGCGCACGCGCGCGAGACCATGACCGGGCGAAAGTCCGCCCCAGCCGCGATTGGTGAAGCCGCAGATCACGCTGCCGTCGTCCGCCTGCGCGATGCGGCAGATCGAGCCGACGTTCTGACGCAGCGGCCAGACCGTGCCTTGCCACTGTCCCTGTACTTGCTCGAGGTCGGCACGCAGCAGCATGCCGTTGGTGAGTTCTCCGACGATCATCTGGCCCGCGAAGGGACCGAACGCGCCGTTGCTCTGATCCAGGAACAGATTCGCGGTGCTGCGCGACCACTTGTAGGGAATCCAGGCCGCGGCCGGCTTGCGCCGACGCGCCGCCGGCTCGGTGCTGCT
>CXWK01017744.1_pt1 | contig 12473 bp, 11 predicted proteins | sample 590851 | NCBI WGS metagenome assembly CXWK01 (sample SAMEA3498364, study PRJEB10139) | wastewater metagenome | biome: wastewater treatment plant; material: activated sludge | place: Denmark | collected 2014-08-01
ATGGTATAGCCGGATGTGACCTTCCCCTGCTCCGGATCCAGGACGAACTGCGCGATCGACATGGACGGAATGGGAGCCAGGTAATGGGGATAGAGAATCCCGAGCAGCGCGTCGGTGATTTCTGGAAACTCATCGTCGAGCTTCCGCTGCACTCTGGCCGTGAGAAAGGCGACCGCTTGGATGAGCCGCTCGACATGCGGGTCCTCGCACTTGCCGGCTTCGAGCAACAACCGCCCCGCCACCTTTGGGTAGGCTTGGCCGAACTCCTGGCCGAGCGCGCGCAAATAGGACAACTCCCGCTCGTAGTAGGTCAATAAGGCGTCATGCTGCATCCCTAGACTCCTCGCACATCGTACTGATGGTTGGTTACATAGAGCGAGGCATCGAATGTGACGGGCTCCGTGAAGGACTCCACGCGCAGCAGACATTCGATCCGAAAGCGCAAGACCTGTGAATACTTTTCTTCCGTTTCGAGGGACACCCGCACGCTCTTGAGCCGCGGCTCTGCTTGAGCGATGGCTTGCTCGACTTCCCGCCTGATCCGCTTGCGATCTTCAGTGCTGGACAAACTGTAGGCGGTAAAATCCGGCACGCCGAATTCAAGCAGCGAACCCCGGAGCTCCTTGAATGCTTCCGGCACTCCCTGTTGGAACTCCTGGCGCGAATTCAGCAGCGCAGCCAGATCTCTCGCCACATCGTCCTTCAGTTGCCGCACCGAATAGGTAGGCTGCGCTTTTCGCAGCCGATAGATCACGTCGACGTAGGCTTCGTCGAGCAACAACCGATTCAGATACGGCACATTGACCCCCCTCGGAGTATCTTCAACCAGACGCATCACCTCTTTGGGTAATCGGACGCCACGGAAACGCTCTGTCTCGTACAGGCATCCCTGCCGAATCACCTGGTTGAGCGCATCCACCACGAGGTCCAGCAGTTCGCCCGGCACCTCTTGGCCCGCAGTCCACCGCTCTATTGCGTCCCGTGTGTCAGGCAAGAGCTGGGCGCCGATGAAGGCAGAGAGCGGATCCGTCTGCTGTCGAAGCTTGTCGATCAGCAGCTTGGGATGCTTGATCTCGTCACGGTCGAGCAATGGAGTCCCGACTCTTGGATCGTGATCCAAGAGTCGATCCAACACCGACGGGACCAAGCTGTTGTCCGATGAAGCGATTGCCATGTCCGGTCCTGTGGCCAGAGCCGAGTGCCCGCACGCCTCAGCCCGGCAGAAGTCTCGGTTGTTTGAGGCCCCTGCCCGCGGCGCGCGGTCTCAGCACGTGTCGAATTACGCTGAGGTGTTCGCCTTCAAATCATAACTGGCCACCTCGGTCCCACGCTTCCACTCGGCCTTGCGGTAGTCCAGCGAGATCGTTTCCGTCGGCTTGGTCTCGCCGCTGTGAAAGCCCACACTCACGTTGCTGATCTGGCAATCTTCCAGGGTCACTTTGAAGTATTCTTTGTTACTGCCGTCCACGAAGGTGATCGTCGCTTTCTTAAAGAGTCTCTTATCTGCACAAGCCTTGGAAATCGATGGACTGGATTGATCCATCTCCTTGACGATGACCGCCGGGGAGAAATTTGTGATACGAGCATTCTTGGCGCTCTCCTCGTCAAATTCCCCCGCCTGCGTAATGGAATAGGAGAGAGACTGGACGACGATTTGACCTTCGAACCCGCTGGTCGTGGCTTTGCCCTTCAGCCCCATATCCAAAAAACAATTCTCATTGACTCCCTGTGCCATGCTCGTCCTCCTTAGAATAGGTGAAGCGCCGTTGCGTAACTGATCGTGCCGTTCCTAAAGCAAGCTCGGTGCCATGATGGTGAATGTCTATGAATCACTTCGGCCATAGGCTAAGTACTTCTTACAGTGAAGGAAACCCTTCTCAATGAGAGACCGGCCCCCGCTCCAGCTTGTCGGCGGATGGGTCCTCTGTATCGAAAAGGATTCGCCCCGTATCTAAATCGATTCACTCCTCGATTCGTTTCTCCACGAGCTGAGCAAGACCGCCGAAGCGCCTTACTTCGCCGGCGGCGGCAATTCCGCCACCAGCCGCAAGGAGATCGTGATCTCGTCCAGCTGGAAGTGTGGCTTCAGATATGACACGGCTCGATAGCAACCCGGCTTCCCCGGAATCTCGGACACTTCAATCCGAGCCTCCTTGAGGGGATACTTGGCTTTCAGCTCCTGGCCGGCATCCTCCGTGCTGATCACATAGTTCTTGATCCAGCGAGTCAAAAAGTCCTCGCAATCCTTTCTCGTCATAAAGCTGCCGATCTTGTCGCGCATGATCGATTTCAGATAGTGCGCGAAACGCGACATGGCCATCATGTACTGCAGCTGGGTCGAGAGTCGGGCGTTCGCCGTCGCCGCCGCCGTGTCGTATTTCTTGCCCTTTTGGGTCGATTGTGCGCCGAAGAACGCGGCAAAGTCGGTCCCTTTGCAATGGACCAGAGGAATGAATCCGAGGTCGGACAATTCCTTTTCTCGACGGTCGGTGATGGCGATTTCCGTGGGACACTTAAGAGCGATTTCTCCCTCGTCCGTCCGGAAGGTGTGGGTGGGCAACCCATCCACACGTCCGCCTCCCTCGACCCCACGAATCGCCGCACACCAGCCATACTTGGCGAAGGCGTCGGTCAGCCTGGCTCCGAACGCATAGGCCGCATTGCCCCAGCAATACTTACTATGATCCTTGCCGTCCACGTCCTCTTTGAAGTCGAAGGCTTCGACAGGGACGGTGTCGGGGCCGTAGGGCAACCGCATGAGCACATGAGGAAGCGTCAGTCCGACGTACCGGGAGTCCTCTGATTCCCGGAAGGACTTCCACATGGCGTAATCCACGGCTTCGAACTTTTTGGCCAGATCGCGGGGGTTCGGCAGATCCGTGAAGGTATCCAGGCCGAGCAAACCAGGAGCCGCGGCAGAGATAAAGGGCGCGTGTGCGGCGGCGGCCACATTGGAGAGCTTCTCCAAGAGCGAAAAATCTTGGGGGTGTTTCCCGAATTCATAATCGCCGATCAGGGCCCCGTAGGGCGCGCCGCCGAACGTCCCGTACTCCTCTTCATAGACTTTCTTGAACAGCGCGCTCTGATCGAATTCGACGGCCTTCTCGAGGTCCTTGATGAGATCGTTCTTGCTGACGTTCAGGACTCGAATCTTCATTGTCGTCGACGTCTCGGACTGCATGACGAGGTAATGGAGGCCGCGCCACGACCCTTCCAGTTTCTGAAAGTCCGGCGCATGCATGATGGCATTAAGTTGATCCGTGAGGAGTCGATCGATGTCGGCCACACGAGCCTTGATCGTCGCCTCGACATCTTTGGACACACGAAACGTCCCCTTGAGCGCTTCCTCCACGACCGTAGCGATTTGGCGCTTGGACTGTTCTCGCTCCCAATCGTTTTTGGCGATCTTGGTGACTTCCAGAATCTGATCGAGCGTGCCGGTTTCGACGGTGGCAGCCGTGGACTCCGCTTGCCCCTGTTTTGCTTCCTCAGCCATTGGCGCCCTCCTTGTTTCCTTCGGCCGCGACTCCGATTTCCTTCCCGATCTTTTGCTGCAATTCCGTGCTGCTGAGAATCTCTTGCAGTTTCTCGGCCAGACTGTCGTTCCCGTCCGTCTTGGCCAGCAAGGCCGTGAGTTGCTGACGAATCTCCACCAGCTTCTTCAAAGCCGGCACCTGATTGGCGACGGCTTCCGGCGAGAAATCATCCAAGTGACTGAACTTCAGCTCCGCCCCGATCTTACCCCCGTCTGGACTGAGTCGATTCTCGACCTGATAGGCCAGGCGTGGGGTCATCCCCTTCATCACGTCGTTGAAATTGTCCCGGTCGATCTCCACGAATTTCCGTTTCGGGTCTTTGAGCAGGCCAAGCGGTGTTTCCGGCTTCCCTGAGAGATCCGCCATCACCCCAATCACGAAGGGCAACTCTTTCATTTCAATGGCACCACCGGTTTCGACGTCGTAGGTAATCTGAACCCTCGGCGGCCTGACCCGGCTGAGTTTTTGCTGCGTACTTTCACGAGCCATATGATGTCACCCCTTTCGTTCGTTCGACGGTTACGACTCCTCTGACGTGTTGGAGTGTTGCCGCAACCCCAACGTCTCCTTGACTGCACTGAGCACGCTTGTGTCCTTGATCAACTCCTGCAACCATTCTTCCAAGGGCATCTCTTGCCACCGCACCGCCCGCTGCACCAAATACGGCACCGGGCTATGGGGTTCGGTCCGACGGAAAAACTCCGCGACACGTTGTAATTGTCTGATCGCGTCTGCTCGTGTTTTCAGGTCTCCCGACATCGAGGGTGTCTCAGTCTGTGTCGTTGTCACGGCGGAGTCCTCCTGTGCCTGTTCCGTGGCCTGCTCCTGACGCAACCCCACCCCACCCCGCTTGCGGACCAACTCATCCAGCCGGTCTCGACACCCGTCCAACACTTCCTGGAGCGGCCTGAGCGTGAATCCTTCCGACCCATATTTCTCCGTCGCGACACGGTCAAGAACGTGAAAGGCCTCCAATGCCTCGCAGATCATGTCGCGAAGGGCAGTGAACTGTGACAGGGGCGTACTCGCGACGGCCCGATCAATTTTTTCACCCAACTGCGTCGCTTCATCCAACGCCGCCTGGGCATAACCGCGCTGCTCTTGAGTCTGGGCCGCCTGGACCGCCCCCTTCAGTTTTTCAACCTCGTCGTGTCCCTTGCTGTAGTCGTAAGAGGAATAGACGATGCCACCGGGTTGATGCAGGATCGGCACGGTCTGAATGGTGCGCGGGAGAATGGTATTCACGGCCTCCAGTCTGGTCGCGCGAGCGTCCAGATCTCCATCCTCCTCGACCAGGGGAAGGAGTTCGCTCCAACATTGCTCATGGGCCATCGCCAACACCTTGAGGCCATCGCGCAATCCCGCAAACCCATGTTTCCTGGTCAGTCCTTCGACCAACCACACCATCACCCCTAAATCCTTCCCTTCCTCGGTCAGGATCTTTGTGGAGAGTTGCACCACCTTCTGCCAATCGGCCGCCTTTCCTTGACTTTGGATCGGCCCGTTCGTCACCGGATCTTCGTGGCGCATGGCTTCTTTGATGGCCCGGTAGGTCGCCCCGTACTGGACGTTCTGGTCGGGCTTGGTTCCCTCCTTGAACGGCGCGACTAACACGTCAAGATCGATCGTTGAGGACGCTGCCATAATGCTCTTCGCTCCTATCGGTTACTCTGGAACTCGTGGATCTCCAGCAATGAACATTCCCTGTCATCCACCAGGAAGGTCTTCAACCCTCGCCCTCCGACCAGACCTTCACCGAGGTCGATCCATTCGGTGATCCGACCAAGACGAATCAGTTCATTCTCATCGGTATCGCTTCCAGAATAGAGGGCCGGCAGATACACGTCGCCCTGCTGTCCGTCGTGGCACTCCAGACGAGCCGGCACCCACAGCAAGTCTCGGAGAAAGTGTGGGCGCGGGAGCACCAACGTCTTGACATGCTCCAGAGACAGCCACATGTACGTTCCGTTCACGAACAGTTCCAGGACCGGTCCCAATCGATCGTCCGACTCGGCGATGGTCTGGAACGGCGATCCGTTGAGCGTGCCGGTGATCGGCGGTGTCGTGGATGCTGCTCTGGCGATCGCCTCTGCGGCTTGACGGACGTCACCTCGGCTCAGGCAGCCGATCGCCGTGAGGCGATCGGTGACATGGTCCGACGGAGGGGCCATGAATGCCGGACCAGCCCCGCCCGACCAGCACGTCCTGCGTGCGGTATCGGCCTGAAGGAGTTTGCGGTAGACTTCAACGCCGATTTCGGCCTGTTCGTCCTGCGCCCCAAGGACCTCGAGCTGTCGTGCAGCCCGTTCATGGGCCCCATCAAAGCACAACAGCTCGAAGAGAAATGTACGAATCCGAGGGTCGGTGGGATGGCGTTTGACGGCTTGATTCAATTCGAGAATCGCCGCGGACAGTTGGTTGGCATCGAGCAGTTCTTTGGCGTTCACATTACCCTCCTGCCTCAGCCCGCTTGGTCGCCATGATGGGTGTCTGCCTCATGTTCCTCAGTCGTTCAACGCGCGAGACGGTTCGGCCCTTTCCATCCCTCTTCGTAAAGGCCTCGCGTCAGCTCACGGAATCGAGATACTGCCGCAACGTCATGGCGCCGTCAGGCCCTGTATATGCCGGACTGCCCGTGCCGTGACGCGCTGTGGATTCCCAGCGATTCGCCGACCACACTATGCCACTGTCCCACGCATCATCCGTGACGTCCGGCGAGACAATGAACCTCGCTAAATTCGAGGATGGGCATCCGACGGACACCAACGCACAGGCTTCAATCCGTGAGCACTCGCGATTCCAGAACGCGATGGAAGTCGACAGCGGGTTCAGCGAGGCACCGGATGTCCGTGCCTGTAGTTCCAACCAAAACGGCACGTCGTACGACTCTGCGTTGCACGCTTTCAATAGGGGAAAATGCCGCCCACCGGTTCCCACCCGGCTGCCTGGCTCACTCCGTGGGGGCTGAGCCCTGTCATCGGCTGCTGGAGGTTGTGTGTTCACCACCCCGCTCCAGAACTCACTGATCGTTGTTCGAGACAGATAGTCCTGAAATCTGGTTTCGATCATGGGATCCATCTCAACCTCGGTCGCAAGCTGTTCCGTCTTAGCGCGAAAGCTGTTCCAGTCCAGGTCGGCACGAAGCTGCCGCAGCAACTGTCTGGTCTTGTCCAGGAACAGGCAACACTTCAATGGAATCAGCCAGGGGGCCGGCGCAACACGCTGACATTCGAGGAGGAGAAACGTCAGAAACGGGAACGACCGCCCGGCACGATCGCGACTTGCAAAGACGGCCCCGCAGACCACGCGTCCTTCTCCCTCCGGCACAAAGAGAAAATTCCAAATGTCGGCCTGGGTCACCAGCGCCGACCAGTCTGATCCGGCCCGTCCCTTGGCATACTGGATCCCCCGCTCAAACCAGTCGTCGAGCGCCCTCACCTCCGGCCCCGTGGCATGCAACCGGAGAAACTCCGGAGAGACCGGCAACTTTCCGTAATACCCGCAAACCACGTCGTTCATCACATGTCCTTAGAGATGCTCGACACAACGAAACTGCTCGAACAGGCCTGGCCGGAACGGGTTTTTATGGGTGGCCGTACGAAGATCGTACCGTACGGTGAGGACTTGTCCTTCCGTCCCAGGAAGGTCCCACTGCACACGATATTGCGCATCTCCCGCGACGGACGACACCCGTCCCGCTTCAACGAGACGAAAGAGTCCCCACAGATCCTTCACTTCTCGAGTAATCCAGGTTCCGTTCACTTGGACCTGCAGCACGGCTCCGGCTGCCGGCGTGGGTCCCGGCCACTTGACCTCTTCCCATTCCTGCGGTCCGTTCTGATACCGCAACAGTTGCCCGCCCACCTCCAGGCGAATCTCCGTCGCCGTCTTCACTCCTCCCAACACGGGGTGGGGATAGACCTCAAACGAGATGCCGGGACTCATGCTCCCTCGTGGGAAGAGGCTTTCCGAGAGTAAGCGAGCATGGGTCAGCGAATTCAGAAATTCCTCAGAAAGGTTCATGCCGACGTTGGCCCACTGCCTCAGCTCCCAGTGATCAACCCCTTCGACGATAAACGGCTTGAGTTCGGCCTGATAAAATTTCCACAGGAGGCCGTTCTCAGGGTGAAACACGTCCGACAAGTCCGCGATCGGCGCATCTCCCCCGACCTGACGGAAGGGATAGCGTCCTTCCACATTGCGCAGGCAGGCGGGATAGACCTCTGCTTCCCATCGCTTGGCGGCTTCCGCCTTGGCCCGTTCCAACACGCCCTTCATCGTAATCATCCAGGGTTCGATCAGGAGCGGCCCCACGATCTCACGGGTTTCGGGATCCAGCTTTTGCAACAGGCCGTCCGTACTGTTCATGGCCTGAAGAATATCGTTCGGCTTTCCGGCGACGAGGCTTTCAGCCAGGGCCTTCATGTCTGCGGGCGGACTTTCCGCCCGCAAGATCGGGCGCACGGTTTGCTGGACCTTTCTCACGTCGGTCAGGTACTTGATCAACGGCGCCTCTTCTTTGGCATCCTTGGCCGCATGGAGTAGACGATCCAGTTGCTTGAAGCGAAGCGTGACGGAGCCGGAAAAATCGTTAGGGTCGGCCAAGCGTCGAATCAGTTCTTCCGTATCCTTCACCGAAGCGCCGACCGCGCTCGTGCCCTCGATGCCGAGCTGTTGTTTGATCTTGCCCAAGAGACCCGTTGCGGTCTCCTGTAATTTAGACAACCCTTCCGGCCCCGGGACAGTGTTCTGCACCACCGCCTCGAAGACGCGTTGGATCGGAGAATCTCCTGAGGCCAGCAGGCTGAGCTGTTCATCCACATTGCTGGGCGTGACGACGGCTTTCATCCGCAGCGACCGGAGAAATTCCCGCCAGTGGCGAACGTAGTCCTGGAAATACTGTCGTTTGATGCCCTTGTCCAGCTGAGCCAGCTCCACTTCCGGCTCTCCGATAATCCAGCCTTCATCCCCGGATTCTTCCAAGATCCTGGCGACGCTCGCTTGAAACGGTCCTTTCCATCCAGCGATCGTATAGACCCCGGGCACTTCATACTCGCTCGTGATCGTGCCCTGGAGCGGCCCCTGGAGCACATGATCGATCGTAAACGGCTTTACCAAGTCCTCAGCCGCGCGCTTGCTGAGCGCATAAATGCGCTGCATCCTCGGGACCTGTCGTAATCGGCTCTGTACGTCTTTCACAAGTCGCACATTCAAAGCCAGCCGTTCCCCCTGGTCGCGCGCGAGGTACTGGCTGTAGAGAAACATCTGTGTAAAGACCTTTTCCTGAAGTTCCTCCGGAACCGATTCCTGGTGAACGATCTCCTTCAGCTTCTGTCTCCAATAATTATTTAAGAAGCGCTGCAGGTACTCCGGTTTGAGGTGCGTGGGATCGCCCAACATCAGATAGGCCTTGAGCAAGGAATACTGCTCGTCATACTCCCCGTGCGGAGCGCCGGGCTCTTCGGACATCAACGCCACCTGTCTCAGCCCGTCCTCCATCTCGCGCTTCGTCTCGTCGAGGAACAATTTCGAGAAGTACCGACCGTAGACCTCACCGACTTCCTGTCGCAGGCGATAGCCCTGGTAAAACTCCGCCAGATGCAACGGCACACCCTGTTGCTCGATGTCGAGCAGTTCCTTGAACCGGTCCCCCAGTTCCCCGATGTACTCCACATCGTGTGGGAACTGCGCCGGGTTGAGCGAGAAGTCCGGAGGCTGAAGGGCGGCCGACAGGATGCCGTTCAACAGCCGCTTGTTGCCGATGAAAGAAATCGACAGTCCGACCATGGTCACCAGGGCAAACACGACGGACGCCGCCAGGGCGACGACCCGCAGATACCCACGTTGGCGAAACACCATGGAGGAGGGACTCACGAGATGCTGATCCGGGAAGATGATGTTCGCAAACAGTTCTTTGAGAAAGTAGCTCTTCGGTTCCGTCGGGATCACGGCTCCCAGATTCATGTCGGACAATCCGGAGGCTCGACTGACCGCTCCGAGAATTCGGTCGATCGGCGTTCCCTCTTGTGTCCCGCTGGTGAAATAGAACCCTCGGAACAACGGGCTCTCCTGGTAGGCATTCCCGTGAAACAACGTCTCGATGAAGTGCGCCAGTCGATCACCGGCCGAGGCCATCTGCAGTGGGAACCCCAAGATGTTGACTTTCTGGCTTCCTCTGGTCGTCGACAGTCTCGGGAGCCTGCGCTCCTGGAGGACCGAGAGCAACCGGTCGAACTCCTTCCGAAATGCGGCGCCTGGTGTCTTGTTGCTCTGATCCGACTTTGCAAAGGTGCAACCCCAGACACGTTCTCGCTCGGCGCGATTCAGCTCATCGAAGAATTCGACGAAGCCTTGGATCAAGTCGCACTTAGTAAACATGACATACACGGGACAGACCACGCCGAGCCGCTTGATGAGCTCCGCGATCCTGGCCCGAATATTCTTGGCATGCTCTTGGATGTCCTCATCGCTGCCTTGAATCACATCGGCAATGGAAATGGCGGCAATGACGCCGTTGAGCGGCTTCTGTCCACGATTTTTCCGGAGCAAATCGAGAAAAGCCAGCCACTCCTCCTGATCCTCAGCCTGCGTGACATATCGCCCCGCTGTGTCCAGGAGGACCCCGGCATTCGTGAACCACCAATCACAATTTCTGGTCCCTCCTAACCCTTGAAGCCCCTGCCCATCTCTTCCCAACGCCGGGAACTGGAGGCCGGAATGCCGAAGGGCCGTGCTTTTTCCGGAAGCCGGCGGTCCGATAAACATGTACCAGGGCAACGCATAGAGGGCCGCCTTGCCGTTCCCCAATTGTGAGTCCTTCAGCGCCGCAATGCCCTTCTCAAATTGAATGCGAACCGCCTCCAGGTCTTCCTTCTTGTCGGATCGTCCTCGCTGGGCGCCTTGTCGCAGTGAGGCTTCCAACTGCTCTGCTCGTTTGCGAGCCACTACGTGTCGCACCACGTAGACGCCGGCCCGCAGCACGACAATGCCGATAATGGCCTGGACTCGCGCATCGACTGATTCCAGCCCGATCCAGGGACCGGCAAACCACACCAGCGCGATCAGACAGACGACCGCGATTTCTGCGGCCAACTGTGGCTGTCGTGCCAGCGCCACCACCGCCGTTGTGATAAGAGCGACAAGACGCTTCATGCTGCCGACTCCTGTAGGAGCTTCTTGAGTTGGTCCAACACCTGACCGACATCCTGATTCACAAGAAAGGTGAGGCCGAGGTAGAAGAGCAGGACAATGCCGGCGCTCGTCGCCAGCACGACCCAAGCGGGCACGTCACGCTTCACAAGTTCCATCAGCTCTTCCGGACGTCGCCCGCGAGGGGAGAGCTCCAGGGCGTCGCCACGTTTTGCCTGAACCTCTCGCGTCAGATCCTCGATCAACCCACGCAGCCGTTCACGTTCATGGAGGCGGTACTGCCCCTCGAATCCAAAGATCAAACACAGGCCGTACAGTTCCAGCAAATTGTGATCGAGCGGGAGTCCCCGGCGGATGCCTTCCAATCGTTTAAAGAATCCCTCCCCGGCCACAAACTCACCGAACAAATCATATTGAAGGGGTCGGGATGCCCATTGTTCGCGCTGGGCCCATCGGGAATTGATGATCATCTCATCGATGTAGGCGGCGACGGCATAGCGCGCATGGGTGATCGTATCTGACGAAATCCCGTACCGCTTTGCCGTGTCCTCAGCCTGTTGAAACAGATGATGCAGCCTCGTACGCAGATGATCAGGGCTCCCGAGATCTCTCGTCTCCTTGAGATAGGCCCCGAGCACCAGCAGGTCATTGAAGGCTTCCGCGATTCGTTTGGTTCGCTCGTCCGCCACGTCTCGACTCCCCTATTCCGGATGCTGAAAAAGCCACTCTTCTCACCCACCCAGCCCCAGCGCGCCGAGACGCGCCTTTCACCAAGCATCGTTCTCGCATCGCGCAGAGGCTCAACGTATTGGAGCGCACTGGGGGCAAAACCCCTATCCGCTCGCATGTGATTGAAGCGAGCGGGTCAAGCGAAGCTTGGTATGTACCTCCTCGCCTCTTCGCTCGCTGCGGCCTCGCCGGACAGCCTTTTTGAGCATCCTGACAATACGTTCGCATGCGCACCGTACAGAACATTTCAGCAATCGTTCTTGGTCGCAACCACGTGTTTCAGTCACCGACTATTCTTTGACAGCCACCAGCTGAACCCGGACACTTTGCACGCTCTCCGGGACATGTAACGCGACCACCTGCGACTTCTTGATATCCTCCCAAAAGACACCCCGATCATCGAGCCGGAAGTACTGGGTGTCCTGTTTCATCGGGAGGGCAACCGGTGGCCGAGGCGTATGATAGAGCTTGACCCCCGGCATGGCGGCGGCCACGATTTCTTTGAGTTTGCTGGGTGACCCGATCCTCACTTGATTCGGCACCAGGTGACGGACCCTGTCTTCCGCCATCTCACCGGAGACCATGATGAAGAACTGCGCCGACGCAAAGAGCCGGTTTTCCGGCACGCGCCCGACCCAGACATTGTCGCCGCCGTTCTCCAACGGAATGGTGATGTAGCGCGTGGGTGTGACCCCTTCGATGATGGACCGGATACGTTTGTCCAGAACTCCGAACGATCGACTGAGATTCTCGTGATGATAGGCCGGAAGCTCCGACGTCTCGCCGGGTGGCAGGAGAATCGACAGATGACCGGCAAGCCGGACCAACGCGGTATACAGCGTCTCTGGGTGTACGCGTTCGATCTGGCTCAAGTGCTGTAACACCGGCAAGTGCGTCGACACGGCCGTCACCAACGTCAACTTGCCCAGGTCTGTTCCGATCAGCTCCAGCACGCCGCGCTGGGCATCCGAGAAGGTCGCTCGCTTGGCCGTCAGCAACTCGATGAGTCCCCGCAAGAGCCGTAGCAAATAGGGCGAGGCACTCACCCACAGACAGGGC